>WNFG01002644.1_pt1 | contig 14996 bp, 20 predicted proteins | sample 5400431 | NCBI WGS metagenome assembly WNFG01 (sample SAMN13153346, study PRJNA577476) | soil metagenome | isolation source: 120 cm saprolite under Douglas fir tree site 2 hole 3 replicate 2 | place: USA:California | collected 2015-04-18 | reverse complement strand
CAATCTCGCTTACCGTATTGCCCAGATACTTTTGATGATCCAAAGAAATATCCGTGATGACGCTAACCCTCGGCTCAATCACGTTGGTCGCATCCAGACGCCCGCCCATGCCAACTTCAAGCACCGCCATGTCCACCTGCGCCCGGGCGAAGTGCTCGAACGCAATCGCTGTCAACATCTCAAAGAAACTGGGATGCCAGGGCAATTCCCCTTCCTTGACCAAACGCTCTGCTGTCCGCTCTACAAGATCGTGAAGCGCGCAGAAATCGTCATCAGTGATTTCCTTGCCACTTATGCGAATGCGCTCATTAATACGCACCAGGTGCGGCGAAGTATACAAACCCGTTCTTAAGCCCGAAGTGCTCAGGATCGAGGCTAGCGTGGCCGCTGTCGAGCCTTTGCCGTTCGTCCCAGCGATCAGCACCCCCGGAAAACGCTTTTCCGGATTTTCCAACGCGGCCAGCAACACGCGCATGTGCGCCAGGTCGAACTTCTCCGAAGGAGTCTGAGTCAGTTCGTGACCGAGGGAATACATGCTCGCGATGGCGGCTTCGTAGGACATAGCTGGTTATCAGCCTAAGCTCTAGGTTAGCAGAGAGAGAAAGGTTAAAAGGGGCTGGGGCTAACCTGAACGGATCAGGCGGAGGGCTGACGGGTGCAGGCTGCCGATGGATCCATAAATTCCAGCGCCCGCGCAATATAAGGTTTGAGCTGTTTCCGCGGCACCACCGCGTCCAGCATGCCGTGTTCCAGCAAGAACTCAGCCCGCTGAAAACCTTGCGGCAGCTTCTGACGAATGGTCTGCTCGATCACGCGTGGCCCGGCGAAACCGATCAACGCTCCTGGTTCCGCAATATTCAGATCGCCCAGCATGGCAAACGATGCTGTCACTCCACCCGTGGTAGGGTCGGTAAGCACAGAAATATAAGGTACCCGGACTTCATCTAACCGCGACAGCGCCGCGGAGATTTTTGCCAACTGCATCAGGCTGATCACGCCCTCCATCATGCGGGCTCCACCCGACGCCGATACGATAACGATCGGCATGCGGGTTTCCGTGGCCCGCTCAATCGCCCGCGTAATCGCTTCTCCGACCACCGCGCCCATGCTTCCGCCAATGAACGCGTACTCCATGGCGCTCACGATCACGGCGCGTCCGTTCAACTTGCCTTGCGCATTTATGATCGCGTCCTGCAGTCCAGTATCTTCCTGTGCCTGGTGTAGGCGCGATTTGTAAGCCTTCAGATCGACAAATTTCAACGGGTCGGTCGAGGCGAGATTCGAGTCGAAGACGTCATATTCATTGTCATCCAGCAGTTGTGACAGGCGAGTGCGAGCATCAATGCGGAAGTGCCGGTCGCACTTCGGACAAACGTTAAGATTGTCCTCCAGATCCTTCTTCCAGATAATTTGCCGGCACTGGTCACACTTTACCCACAGGCCCTCGGTGCGCACTTTGCGTTCCCCTGAGGTATCCAACTCGCCGGACTGTCGCTTAAACCAAGTCACGAGAATTTGTAATTGGGTAATTGTGTAATTGTGTAATTTAAGATCAAGTCCTTTGCCGCACTCTAAATTCGCTTTTCAATTGCTAAATTGCTCAATTACGAAATTACCAATTCCGTCAATATTCGATCCCTCTCTGCGCCATCACGCCCTTTTCGTATGCATGTTTCACCTGGCGCATCTCCGTGACCGTGTCGGCAAACTCAACTATTGTCGGATGCGCGTTACGCCCCGTCAATATGACGTGCACCATCTCCGGCTTATTCTTCAGGCTCTCCACGACTTTCGCCGGATCAAGCATGCCGTAGCTGATGGCATAGTTGATCTCATCCAGAATCACCAGGTCCCATTCCCCCGACTGTATTGCTCTCTCGCCTTCGGCCCAAGCCTCTTCGACCATGCGCACGTCTTCAGGGTCGGGCTTCTCCGCGCCCACTTTCACGAAGCCGCGGCCCATCTGCTTCATAACGAATTTATCGCCGAAAGCCCTTACCGCATCCAGTTCGCCATAGTGCCACGAGCCCTTCAAAAACTGCAGCATGAGCACACGCATGCCTTGTCCAACTGCGCGCAGCGCCGTTCCCATAGCGGCAGTTGTTTTGCCCTTGCCTGGACCAGTGTTGACAATGATCAGTCCGCGACGAACGTCCTGCATAAAAGAGTCTCTGATTGTACGCGTTCGAGCCGTTTCCCGGGGGAAACAACCACTTTGCCACTCATGCAGGGGCGAGATGCGAAGCCGCCGAATCCGTTTTCACGCTTTAAACAAAAATGGCCGCTAAACTTTCGTGGAACCGGTGCTTGTTGTCCCTCGTAAACATCCAAGGAACGAGTGTCTCATCTCTTGGCCCGCGGGAGGTCTCAGTCGTGGAACACAGCAGGCTCCCAGTGTTGATGTTGGTACCAGTACTTTGCCTGTCCTTATCTGCTACCTCTATTCAAAAACAAGGCAAGGCTTTGCCGCCGGGCAACTCCAGTGGGGTTTACGATCAGGAAACTATCCGCCAGATTCTGGAATTGGAGCGCGAGGCAAGAGATGCCTCAGTTCACCGCGACGCTGCCTTCGCCGAACGCACGCTGGCAGACGACTACGTCGCGATTACGCCACTAGGACAGGTAATCACTAAAGCCGATACCGTCGCCGCCCGCAGAAGTGGCCAGTTGCGTTACGACTCCATAGATGTCAGCGATATGGTGGTTCGCGTCTACGGCAATACCGCAGTTGTGACTGCGCGAGCAGAAGTAAGAGGCAAGGACCTGGGCGAAGAGTTCAATGGACCTTACCGTTTCACTCGAGTTTGGATTCACCGCAGCGGCCACTGGCAAACGGTCAGCTACCAGGCGACTGTGACGAGGTAGACCCTTAAGCTCTCGTCCTTGTACCCATTCGACCGATGGCTGCTACGGCATTTCCACCAGTTCCCGCAAATTTGTCTTTTCTTCCGAACCCGACCCAGATTCTTCTGCTCCCAAAAGGCGGGCTGCAATTCGCAACGCTTCAATCTCCTTCTTTACCTTTTGAATCTGCCGCTCCTTGACCCTAAGCACTTCATACGGATTCTTCATGGCCCATCCTATAGAGAAATTCGAAATGGCGACTGCTTTGATCCACTCTAAGTGGCCAGATCACTCTCGAACATATCACGAAGGTGCGGTACCATTCCGGCGGAAAAAGACAAAGACCCTAGTGTCCCAAATGATAGGGATGCCCTTTAAGAATCGCAAATGCACGATACAGTTGTTCCAGCAGCGCCACCCGGGCTAATTCGTGTGCCAATGTCATTTTACCCAGTGAAATTTTGACTGCGGCGGCCTTTCTCGCCTCATCGCTAAAACCATCTGCCGGACCGACAGCAAACAACAGCGGTTGCGGATTACGCTCCTGCTGATCTTTCACAAATCCCGCGAATTCTTCTGATGATAGTTGTCTCCCGCTTCCGTCGAGCAAAATCAGCGTATGCGCCGGCCGCGTCCCGCTCCTCTGCGTCAGTCTAAGCAGCGCTGCCTCATCGGCGACGGCGACTCCTTCGACCACTGCGTACCGGGAAATCCGCTTTAAATAGTCCTCTGTCAAAGCTTGGATGGCTGCGTCTCTCGTCTTCCCTATCCAAGCCACCTTAATTTTCACCAGCCGATTTAACCACAGATTGTTTCCTCGGAGCTTTCGACTTACCTTTCTGTTCTCTGTGGCTAAGGCTTCTTGCCTGAAGCGATCACAACCACTGCCCCGAAGTCGACTCTGTTTCCATGACAATACTCGCGAGCCGCCGCGTACACCTCGGCGTTCACCTCATCCCATTTTTCCGCTGGCACTCGTCCCAAGAGTGGCCGGAAGGGCACTGAAACCGACCGTGCATAGTCCCAGACCTCCTCTACCGGTCCCGGCCAACTCCAGCGCACGGTGCGCGTCTGCTCCTCTACATCGATGAATCCAGCTTCGTTTAATGCCGTAGAAAGAGTTCCGGCGGCGGCAAACTTGAACGGATTTTCAGATCCCGGCGAGATTGCTGGGCCACCGACGTGCTTCGCCACAACACCCATGGTGCTGGACCAGTACGGCTGCTCAAACGGTCCCCACGCCAGAAAACATGCGCGCGCCCCCGGCCGCAGTACTCGCTTCACTTCTTTCAGCGCTTTGTTAGTGTCGGCGAAGAACATCACGCCGAAGCGACAGGTGGCGAGATCAAAACTATTTTCAGGAAACGGTAATGTCTGAGCATCGGCTTGCCGCGTAACGAAATTACTTAATTGTCGCTGGCCCGCTCTGCGTTGAGCGATTTCCAGAAGTTCGGCGCTTAAATCAACAGCGGTGACTCGGCCTTGGGGACCTACGATCCCTGCCAGGCTGATCCCTGGTTCGCCCGTGCCAGTCGCCAAATCCAAAACACTCATTCCTGGCTGAGGTCGAGCGTACTCGACCAGGGCGTCGGTGGCGGCCTGACCCATGGCGGCAGATTTCGCCTTCCATTTTTCTGCCGCGATCAACCGGTAGGAGGCTCCCCACTGCGGCTTGGAATCTTCAATTGGCTTCATGCAGGAAAACTAACGGTTAAGGGAACGTTGGACTGTTTTTGTGACCCTTTAGTTCCTTTGTGGTTAAAGCTCTTTCCGCTTACGCCCGCTTCCGTCTGCCACCAGCCAGCGCAATTCGTTTCCGCTTGGGCCCCGCCATAATTTCAGCGGGCTCTATACGCTTGGCCGATTTCCACAGCCGCTCCAGGTCGTAATACTTCCTCGCTTTTTCCGAAAAAATGTGCACGACAAAATCCACGTAATCGAGCAACACCCAGTCGGCTTGTTTATAGCCTTCAACGTGTGCGGGATACAAACCCGCCCTCTTCAGACGCTGTTCAACCTCATCTGCAATAGCCTGAATTTGTCGCGGATTTGTTCCGCTGCATACCACAAAATAATCGGTGAATGCTCCGGAAACCTTCTCCAGTTCCAGAATGCTGATCTCTTCGGCCTTCTTTTCCTGGCAAGCGTCAATCGCCTCGGATACCTGTCGCTTCAGATCGTTCTTCTTCATGCAGAGGTTAGTGGTGGTGGTCAGTTGCAATTGTAGCTTGTTGGAACCCGCCGTGGCTGCGGGTCGCAGGCTTTTTGTAAGATGCCCATTCAATTCCTACCGATATAATCCTACCTTCTTGATGTACTCTGCCACGGCCGCATCCAGAAACTTACCCAGCGGCTTGCCCTTGGACGCAGCCTCCCGAACCGCGGTTGCCGAGACATCCTGGTGCACGCCTTCCAGCAGGTGAATCGTCACTCCGGGCAGCACAAGGTCTCCCTTAGCTGCCTGTTTGCGGAAAGGACGGGTCACGGCCGCCGCGGGACGCAAACTTTCAGGAAGCGCATCGGCAACGTCCGCCAGCGAATAGCCCGGCCGGCTGGCCACTATGAACTCACATTCGCGGAATAGCGCTTCCGGTTCGTGCCACTTGGCAATTTCGCGGAATGCATCAATCCCTATCAGAAAAGAAAGTTTGTCACTCTTTCTCAATGTCTTCTTAAACTTGTGCACTGTGTCGATTGAATAACTAGTTCCCGCCGGCGATTTGTTTCCCTTCTGCGGCTTCCGCTTGCGCTCCTCACTGGCTGTCTCTGGGCTGCTTGCCTCTCCGTCCGGCGCTTCGAGCAGTGACGGTACGAATGATTTCTCCGCCGCGGTTGCTAGCGCGACCATCGCGTAACGGTGCAAATATGGCGCCACCGGTTGCTGCTTGTGTGGAGAAATATTGGCGGGAACGAAATAAATCAGCTTGAGCCCGTACTGCGCTCGCGCAGCCTGCGCCAATGCCATGTGACCGCGATGGATCGGATCAAAAGTTCCCCCAAATAATCCGATGTTCATGTGTTTTGTTCCGGACTGCTGGTTAGTTTCATGGTTTCCTCCGGCTGTTGCAAGTCTTTGTTCCTTCTCTGCCGAAGATCGTAGCTTCCACAGCCCGACATGATATGGATGTTTCTGCGCCCGACGTTTCGCCTAAAAGCCTTGCCCAGAGCCTTCGTCCCGAACGATGTCGGTCAATCGGGCAACCACACAATGAACTACCGTAACTCGCTGATTTCCTTTTGCAGCAATAGGATTGACTCGTATGCGATTGAACCTCCCCCTTCTTCGCACACGCTACGTCCCGCCTGCCCGTGCGCCTATCTTGCGCTACGGGGTGGCGGTACTTAGCACCACCCTGGCGCTGATTCCAGCGCTGCTCTTCGCTAACGTCGTCGAGGGTCGCCTCGCAGTCTTTGCAGTGGCCGTCATGGTCAGTGCGTGGTACGGGGGATGGAAACCCGGCTTGGTGGCCACTTCCTTCGCCCTGACCGTCACCGCTTACTTCTCTCTCACTGGCGATCACACTCCCGGCGAATATCGTAATGCGGTCCTTCAACTGGCGCTTTTCGTTGCTGTGGCCGGACTCATCTGCTGGTTCAACGCTGCCCTGCGCGCTGCTCAAGAAAGCCTTCGCCGTTCGGAAGTCAATTTCCGCTCCCTGGTTACCAATGCTCCGTATGGCATCGCCCGCTGCGACGCTGCCGGCAAAATGCTCGACGTCAATCCCGCGTTTATTTCAATTCTGGGCTACAGCAACGCCAGCGAGCTAGTGGGCCGCCATCTGGGTACGCTTTATGCGGACGCCCAGCAGTGGTTCCAGCTCGCAGATTATTTTCGCTCGCTGAAGGAGTTTAACGGCCTTGCTGCCGAATGGCTCCGCAAGGATGGATCCCCAACCGTGGTCCGTATTTCCGGCCGCACTATCTCTGGCGAGCGTAACACAACCTCATACGAACTCTTCACCGAAGACGTCACTGAGCGCCGCGCTCTCGAACAGCAACTTCGTCAGGCGCAAAAAATGGAAGCCATCGGACGGCTTGCGGGCGGAATCGCGCACGATTTTAACAATCTGCTTATGGTGATTTCCGGATATTCGGAGTTCCTGCTGGAGCGACTCGGTCAGGATGCCCCGCTGCGTGCACCGGCACAGGAGATCGCCAACGCCGCCCAGCGCGCCACTTCGCTCACCCGTCAGCTCCTCGCTTTCAGCCGGAAGCAAATGCTGACTCCCAAGATCATCGACCTCAACGCCATAGTCACAGAAAATCTCAAGATGCTGAACCGTGTGATTGGCGAAGACATTGATCTTGAGATGATCCCGGGCGCCGACCTGGGCCCCGTAAAAGCCGACCCCGGGCAGGTTGAGCAAGTGATCATGAACCTCGCCGTAAACGCGCGCGATGCTATGCCTCAAGGTGGAAAACTCACAATAGAAACCGCCAACGCCACCCTCGACGAAAGCTACGCGCGCTTCCATGCTCCAGTAAAGCCGGGCGAATACGTGATGCTCGCGATCCGCGACACCGGTTCCGGCATGGACGCCGAAACCCAGTCTCACATTTTCGAGCCGTTCTTCACTACTAAGGGCCCGAAGGGTACTGGGCTCGGACTTTCCACCGTCTACGGAATCATCAAGCAGAGCGGAGGTTACATCTGGGTGGATAGTGAGCCTGACAAGGGCACTACTTTCAAAATATATCTTCCGCTCGCCACTGAAGTTAGCGAACAAGCGCCGCTGCAACCCGCTGCCGCGGCTTCGCCACCGGAGAGGGGCCTCGAAACCATTCTCGTCGTAGAGGATGAATCCAACCTGCGTCGCCTGGTTCGCCAGTATTTGGAAAATCAGGGATACGTAGTCCTCGAGGCCTCAGGCGGAGCCGCGGCGATTCGCCTCGCAGTTGCCCACGGGGGCCAAATCCACCTGTTGCTCACCGATGTAATCATGCCGGGCATGAACGGGCGCGAACTGGCGCATCGGATTGCTTCCCTCCGTCCCACCACAAAGATTCTTTTCATGTCGGGTTACACGGAAAACGCGATTGGCCACAACGGCACGCTGGACGCAGGTATAAACCTGCTCCAAAAGCCCTTTACCCTCCCCGCGCTCAAGGACAAAGTGCGCGAGGTGCTCGATTCCGAATCAATCCCCTCGGAGGTCACCATGTCGGCTCGCACTGCTGACCCAGCCAAGAAAGCAACTGCAGAAAAAGCCGTAACCTTCCGTGCGCAGCGCTTCAATCTCCAACTCCCGCTGCGTTATCGCCCCATGGGCCAGCAAGACTGGCGCAAGGGAATGACGGAAAATATCAGCCGCTCCGGTCTACTGTTCCGTGCCGAGGAAATGCTCCAGCCCAACGCAAAACTAGAAATCAATCTGGTGCTGCCGGCCGAGATTGCCGGGCTCGCCGCTACTGAAGTGATATGCCGCGGGGAGGTAGTACGGTCGGTCGAAGCCGGTGAGTCGGTAAGCCCGGCCTTAGCGGCAAAGATTTTGCAGTATCACTTTCAGCACGGCTCACAGATACCACAGGCATAGCCCCCGCCCGATGCTGACAGCAGTCAAAAGACTAAGGATTGCGGCATAAACTCAGGTCACCGTTGTTCTGAGACAGGTATGCCCCGCGGCTCTCTGGAGCATTCTCGAGTTGAAGGTCGCGTAGCTCCTTCACTTTCTTTGCCATCGCGTACTTCAATTCTTCGAGACCTTTGCCCGTGACGGCCGAGATCAGATGCAAATCAAGGTCCTGCTTCTTGCAGTACCGTTTCAACTTGTCCAGCTTGTTTTTATTGGCAACATCGATCTTGGATGCCACCATGATCATTGGTTTGTCTTGTAATCCCGCGCCGAAGCTTTTGAGCTCGTCCCGAATAACTTCAACATCTTTCGCTGGATCAGGACGCCCACTGGCGTCAGAAACATCGACCAGATGTAGCAGGACCCGCGTGCGTTCGATGTGGCGTAAGAACTGCGTGCCCAGCCCGGCGCCGCTATGCGCACCCTCAATAAGACCCGGAATATCAGCCACTAGAAAACTCTCCTCGTCCGGCAATTGGCCGACTACAACCACTCCTAGATTTGGTTGTAGAGTCGTAAATGGATAATCCGCAATTTTCGGACGCGCCGCTGAAATTCGCGAGATCAGGGTGGACTTGCCCGCATTCGGAAATCCCACCAATCCCACATCGGCAAGCAGCTTCAGCTCCAGGCGGAAGCTCCGCTCCTCACCTGGCTGACCATCTTCGTGCTCGCGTGGGGCCTGATGAACCGACGTGGCGAACCGCGCATTGCCGCGTCCGCCACGTCCGCCATGAGCGATTACAATCCGTTCATCGGGACGGGAAAAGTCGTGCACCCTCTCCCCTGTGTCGTCGTCATAAACAATCGTTCCGACGGGAACTTTGAGCACTACTTCAGCGCCCTCGCGTCCGGTGCGGTTCGAGCCTTCGCCATGTCGTCCACGCTCGCCTTTGTATTCCGGGTTGAAGCGGAAGTGCACCAGGGTGTTGTGACGCTCGCTCGACTCCATGATTACGTCCCCGCCCTTACCGCCATCCCCGCCGGAGGGGCCGCCGCGGGGAACAAATTTTTCGCGCCGAAAAGCGACGCAGCCATTGCCACCGTCCCCTGCTTTTACCCGAATTCTCGCTTCGTCAATGAACATAGTCTTACTTGTGTGAACCAAGCAACATAGGCAGCACTGCTTTCATCTCAAGAAAGCCGCGTCCTTCGCGGCAGGACGCGCATGTCAACTGCCGATTTCGGATCTCTCACCCTGGTCTTGTTCGTCCTCATTACCCTTGCTCACATCCTGGGATACATCTCCGTCAAGCTGCGCCAGCCCCGTGTGCTCGGAGAAATCATGGCCGGCGTCCTCCTGGGACCCAGCATTCTGGGCCACTTTGTCCCCGAGCTGGCGGCTAACTTATCGAACACCCATATCTCACCCGGCAATTCGAGTGAGCAGCACGCCCCAATTCTAGGTTTTCTCTATAACCTCGGCCTGCTTCTTCTGATGTTTGCCTCGGGTGCGGAAACCAGGGGCTTGTTCCATCCTGAGGATACTCGCCAGGTGGCCTGGCTCGCCTCTGTCGGCACCGGCCTGCCCTTCATCCTAGCCCTGGTTCTCGCACCATTGTTCCCTCTCCATCTGCTCATGGGGGTGCGAATCAGAGTACGGCGTTGTTGCTGGTGGTTGGTATCGCCATGGCAGTTACGTCCATCCCTGTAATCTCGAAAATCCTGCACGATCTTCGGATACTCCACACGCGCTTCGCGCGCCTGATTCTCGGAGTCGCCGTTGCGGAAGACGTAGTCTTATGGGTGGTCTTGGCGGTGGCAACGGCGGTAGCGAGATCCGGAAAATTCCCTCATCATGAAATTGTCCTACACGTCTCCGCCACCTTGCTGTACTTCGCCCTCGGTCTGGTTGCGGCTCCGCCACTGCTCAAGCGATTGAGCAGCAGCCGTCTAAACGTGTTGGCGGCCAACTCTCCCATCGCATATGTGATGGCCGTCCTGCTGGCATATGCTGCGCTCGCTGCTCTGCTGCACGTCAGCTTGGTTTTCGCAGCCTTCCTTGCCGGCATCGCCGTAATGAAAGACCAACGTCTCAAAGAGGCTGTAGAGACGATAAACAAAATTTCGTGCGCCATCTTCGTCCCGGTTTATTTTGCGATCGTCGGATACCAGTTAGATCTAAGTAAGACTTTCTCTCTCGGCATGCTGATCGCTTTTCTGTTTCTCGCCTGCGCTATAAAGCTCATATCGGCCGGGCTGGGAGCGAGACTCGCCGGCTTCCCGCCCCGGGATTCGTTTAATCTTGCCATCACATTGAATGCCCGCGGAGGGCCGGGAATCGTACTGGCCAGTGTTGCTTTCGAGGCGGCAATTATCAATGCCCGCTTCTACACTACGCTGGTTTTGGTAGCTGTGCTGACGTCAGCCATGGCGGGAGCCTGGCTGGATTATCTACTGCGAACATCTCAGCCACTTTTGTCTGGAGAGAAATGCGAGCCCACTGACTCATCGAGCAAAGAACCACTCGCAGCCTAAGCGCAGAAAACCTGACGGTAAAACTAAGCTTTCGCGGTTTCCAGCGGCTCGATCATGACGAACTTTCCCATCGCGCCCTTATTCAGAAATTTAATGCGGCCGCTGACTTTCGCGAAAAGAGTGTCATCTTTGCCGCGGCCGACATTGAGTCCGGGCTTCACACGGGTGCCGCGCTGCCGGACGATAATGGTTCCACCCGGCACAACTTGTCCGCCGAATGCTTTGAATCCCAACCGCTGTGCGTTGGAATCACGTCCGTTTCGTGAACTGCCTAATCCTTTTTTATGGGCCATAACCTGGTTCCAGTCTTAAATTTTAAATTGCCGAATGAAAACTATTTCTTTTTCTTCGGCGTTGATTTCTTGGCTGCCGTCTTTTTAGCCGCGGGCTTGTGATGCTTCGCAGCCGCCTTGTGTGTCTTCGCCTCGACCACCTTTTCTTTCTCTTCTCCGGTTTCTGTCGCTGGCGCTGCCTTCTTTGGCGTCGCTACTTTCTTTTCCACTTCCGGAGCGGTGAAAGACTGGCCATCAAACGCAATCTCGGTGATGCGCACCGCTGTGAACGGCTGACGATGTCCCCGCAAGCGCTTATATTGCTTCTTACGCTTGTAATGGAAAACCAGAATTTTCTCGTTACGGCCTTGTTCCACCACCTGGCCAACCACTCGGGCTTCCGATTGCGGCCGGGCAATCTCGCCCTCGCTGCCGGAAACCGCCAAGACGTCGCTGAACTCAACGTTACCGTTGACAGCCGTGCCCGTCTTCTCGACTCGAATCACATCGCCGGGCGCCACCCGGTACTGCTTCCCACCGGCGCGTATGACCGCGTACATACCTATGCCTCCATCAACTCGTACCGCGCACATGGCGCGGCCAGAAAAATGCGAGTTTCCTGTGCTTGCTCTTTCCGCAGCGGCTCTTTTTCCGAAAAAACGCGGTTCGAGAATGCGGGCGGCCCCAGAATGGTTCCGCAGATACAGGCAAACTCTGTCATTCTATCGTGCGCCGTGGAGAGCGGTCAAACTTTCCGCCGAAAAACTGAGCGCAAAGAAATGCTTGCAGACAAAATCGGGCGATCTTGGGAGACCCGCCCCATAGCCAATGTTCAGGCGGTTATGACTCACCGCGGTATTCTCCTCCGTGTCTCAGTGGCTCCGTGGCAAATTTTGTGCGACAATCTCCCCCCGAATCCGGAGGAAGCCAATGCACAAGCGCTTTTTCACCGTACTGACTTGCGTAATCGCACTTTGTCTTTCCAGTTTTGCGCAGCCCAAAAAGTCTGCCCGGAAATCGGGCGCGGCCGGCGGTCCCATCCCTGACAAAGCCCTGATGCAGAAAATATGGGATGGCTGGTCCACCCTTGATCCCTCCAACGTGGCCCAGCACTACGCCAAAGGTGACCACACTTTCTTCGACATCGCTCCCCTCAAGTACAACAGCTGGCAAGAGTACCAGACTGGCGTCGTAAAAGTTCTGGCAGGCTTCAAAAGCGCAAAGTTCACCGTTAATGACGACGCCCAGATTCATCCGCACGGCGACTTGGTTTGGGCCACTTCTACGGTCAAAGAAGACGCCACGATGAAGGCAGGTAACAAGCACGAAATGGCAACCATCCGCTGGACGGTAATTTGGGAAAAGGTGGATGGAAATTGGCTGATCGTGCACGAACACGTGTCTGAACCGCTGCACTAGCAGCGGTGTGACGCGAAGAAGCCTTCCCAAAAAGAAATACGCTCCCCTCCCGCTACCGAGTAGGATCGCCAAGCCAATCCATACCTGCAGCATCTTCTGCGTGTAGGGTGCAGCGAAATATGGGCCTAACACAGCGCCAGGAGCTGCAACAAAGCAAACCATCCCACGCTTCTCGCATCCACTCTGCTGCATTTTTCGAGACCCTAGGAGGACGTTATGGGCAAGAACAAGAACGGCAAAGGGGTACTATCAAACCCGTTTCGCCTGAAACCTCTCGATCCCGATGACAAGCAGGCGCTTCAAGTAGTCATTGAGACTCCGAAAGGAAGCCGCAACAAGTATGCCTTCGATCCCGAGCAGAAAATCTTTGAGCTGAAAAAAGTGCTGCCCGCGGGAATGGCATTCCCTTATGACTTCGGATTTATCCCCTCCACCAAAGCCGACGATGGCGACCCGATCGATGTCCTGGTTCTAATGGATGAGCCGGCATTCCCCGGCTGTTTGCTGAAAGCCAGGGTCATCGGAGTTATTGAAGGTGAAGAGATCGAGGATGGGAAGAAGACGCGTAACGATCGAGTCGTAGCCATCGAGCAAGCCAATCATAGTTTTGCGGATATAAAACAAATTCATGATCTCGGCCAACGTTTTGTCGACGAACTCAAAGAGTTTTTCGTGAATTACCACAATCTTGACAAAGAAAGATTACCGGGTACTCAGTGTCAAAGGCCCTGCGGAGGCGCGCAAACTCGTGAAAGCGGGAATGCGGTGAGACCCTCTGCATGGCAGAACTGAAAGACAGAATCGAAAATGGTTTGGGCTCAGCGCATGGGCGCGGCGGGCTCACACTCGTCCAAGTTCGTGAAGCCTGCTGCGGGGATGAGAAGCCGCGCTCCGCATGTCCCCAAAGGTTTTCAATTGCGCAAACCCATTCGCGAAATGCTGCAAACTATCTCATAACGGACTCGGGCAATGGCGTGTCAGTGCAATAAGTGGTGCAAACGCCTGATTACGTCAGTCAAGCGCGATAAAGGCGCTAAAATGAGGGCGGCCAGCGGGTGTTGTACCTCCTGCCATTGCTATGAATCGTGAGGAATCTATCGTAATGAGGCGTCTTTCGCTAATCGTGGTCATTGTCGCGTTGGTCGTTTCGGCTGCGCCCGGGGAGAAGTTTACGGTTAGTGGATTCGGAGGCTACCCGATTTCTCACAGCATAACCTCCATGTGGCTTGCGGGGCCGGATCATCGTCCTCTAATCATGGTTTATTTCCATGGACCGGAAGAGTGGCACAACACGAAATGGAAGGTCGATTCAAAGTTCGAGAAAGGCAAGCCGGGTTGGGCGGAACTACAGTCGGAGAAAGTAACGCTGCGGCTTTCGATGAACACGGAAACCGGAGAGGCTGAAGTTCAATCCGGTAAGTTCAAGATCAGCGAGAGCAATACTTTCCTTGTTTTGCACACAGGTGAACCTTCGGTTCCGCAGAAAATCATCTCGCTCGGCATCTTCGATCTCCCGGCGTCGAAGGATCAGCCAGCTTCAGTTCTCCTGCTCCGAGCAAACCCACAACTGATGGAGCGTATCAACAAAGAAGCGGCAGCGGGGGAACCATTAGCCTTTTGCGAAAGAGATTGCCAGCCCGCAATAGGCGCTGATAATTGGCGTAACATCGCCGTTACACCACCAAACAAGAGGTTGCGGTTGGTAAACACGCCCGATTTAAACAGTTAGCCAGGCACAAGAGAGGAGTTATTACAGCTTCCGTACTCGGTCTTGGCTTGTTGTAGGACGAGATGTCGACTCGGCGTTTGTCCCAGAGTGCGAGCCTGGCACCTGCCGCGCGGTTCTACTTATTGATCTGTTCCAAAACCCGCAGCAGCTCCCCCATATCCGGCAACTGATCCAGCGGATAAACCTTGGCAAATGCGATCCTCCCACTCTTGTCCACGATAAACGCAGCCCGCTCGCAAATGCCCGGCACGGGAGGTCCTTCGCGCAATATGCCGTACTTCTGTGTCACCTCGCCATGCGGATAAAAATCCGAGCACAATGGCAGCTTGACCTCGCCAATTTCTTTTTTCTGCCACGCCTGGTGGCTGAGGATTGAATCGACGCTGATGTCCACGACCTGGGCATCGAGTGCGGCCATCTTCTCGCGATTGGAGTCGAAGGCCGGCACCTGCGCCGCTCAAGTCGGAGTCCAGTCCAAAGGATGAAACGCCACCACCACATGTTGCCTTCCCTTAAAATCGCTGAGCTTCACTCTGAACTTATGATCGCCGCTTACCGCCGGCAGATCGAAATCCGGCGCCATGTCGCCAACTTTCACCGCCATCTCTCGCGTCCTCCGTTCGCCTTTTTCCAGCAAAAATTAAGGGCGACCTTTCGGCCGCCCTTGCGTTTCTCAACGCT
>WNFG01002748.1_pt1 | contig 14997 bp, 10 predicted proteins | sample 5400431 | NCBI WGS metagenome assembly WNFG01 (sample SAMN13153346, study PRJNA577476) | soil metagenome | isolation source: 120 cm saprolite under Douglas fir tree site 2 hole 3 replicate 2 | place: USA:California | collected 2015-04-18 | reverse complement strand
CGCGAGTGAGGACCGCATCAGTACGGAGAACGAAATCTCGGCTTGCTTGTATGAATGATGAAATCTCTCTACCTCGCATGATCGGATAATGTCCGGTCAGGAGTAGAGCGGGATCAAGTGTCTGTAGCGCTTGAATAGACATTAAGTAGAGATCGCGATCTGTGTATGGTGGAGGAGCAGTCCAGCGGCCATCGCGGTCAACTTGCGCCATGCCGTTGAGAGCGTCACCAATGATCGCTACTCGCATTCGTGGTTCCCACAGCATCAGATGCCCAGGAGTGTGACCAGGCACATGAAGGACATGCAAGATAAGTTCCTGGCCACAATGCACGTCCTCTCCTCCAACTAAACCAAGATCAACCGAAACAGGAGGACCATGCCAGGCATGGAGCATCTGTGTCAAGGATGGCTCATAGGTAAGACCATGTTCAGCATGATAGGCATCGTAGCGTTCGGCGAAGATAACGTCTGGATTCTCTATCCAGCGTCGATCCTGCGCTGGAGCCAGAATAGTTGCATGAGGACACGCTGTGCGCAGAACGTCCAGGCCACCGTAATGGTCGACATCGGCATGGGTAATCAGAGTCATGTCGAGGTTCGCTGGATCACCAAGCACTTCAGTAAGCCAGGGGAGTAATGCCTCTCGTGCCAATTCTGGCGTTCCAGCATCAATGAGTAATGAGCGCTCTCCTATGATCAGGTGATGGGCAACCAGCTTTTTCCCAATATATGGTTCCAAGCGATGGATACCAGGGACAATTTCCATGCTGTCCTCCTCTTCCTCATCTATTCATGGTAACGAGCAGAATACGCTTCGTGGCTCTTTATTCCAAGAGCATACGTTCTACAGCCTCTTGACTTCACTTCTTCACCAGGGTATACTTACACTAACAAAGTCATCTGATGACAACGTAGTGTGTTCAGTGTATCATCTTATCACCTTTATCATACATGATAACGTCCTTGTATTCAAGGAGCATCTTTTCTCAAGCTAGCCGAGCTCTCTTCGCATCGGACAAGGCCACTGCAAGGGTTGCCGGTGTCAGCAAGACCATGGGACACTAGCAGCCTTGCGGCTGCCATGTCCGATTTTACATGGTCCTGTTTCCCAAGCGATACCTCTGGAGGGCTGGCCAAGTCCTCTTAGGTAATGGAGTCGAGCTGCGGAGGGTTGTCTAGCAAGTGCACTCGTTCTTGGATGAGGGCTACACATGCATATCACTGCCATTGAAAGTTTGCGTCTGGAGGCCTATCAACGCTTGCTTCTTGTGCGCGTCCATACAGATACAGGGCTGATTGGCGTTGGCGAGACGGTGGACAAAATTCCGGGGACGCTCGGAGCCCTTCATGGCACCATTGCACCACTGTTGCTGGGCCAAGATCCTCTCGATATCGAGGGAAATTGGCGCTTTGTGTTCGATAACCTCATGTATCATGGATATAGTGGTGCTGAATTGCGTGCCCTTTCGGCTATCGAGATAGCGCTCTGGGATGTGCTAGGGCAGCATTATGGGGCACCACTCTTTCACCTGCTAGGAGGGCGCACCCGCGAGTGGATTCCTACCTATAACACCTGCATAGGCACTCCTGGTGTCGATGATTATCGGGCATGGCACGATCACGACCGTGATGCAGGAGCACTTGCAAAGAGTCTCCTTGCTGATGGTATTAGCGCGATGAAAATATGGCCCTTTGACCCCTACTCAGAGCGTTCACTTGGTCAATACATTGCGCCTGCCGACCTGGAGACTGGTCTGCGCCCTGTCAAGCAAATTCGTGACGCTGTGGGTGAAAAGATGGAGATCGCAATAGAGTGTCACTTCCGCTGGAATCGTAGCAGTGCAGAACGTATTGCGCATGCATTGGAGCCCTACAATATTCTCTTTCTGGAGGACCCGCTGGCGGCGGTCAATCTTGATGAGATCAAGGCCTTATCTCAGCGTATTCGCATTCCTCTCGTTGGTTCTGAACTCTTGATGACCCGCTGGCAGGTACGTGAATGGCTTGAAAAGCATGTCTCACAGTTCTTGATGACTGATCCTGTATGGAGCGGAGGCATAGGTGAGACACGCAAGATGGCAAATATGGCGGAGGCATTCGGTACGCCGATTATTCTGCATAACGTCGCTGGTCCCTTCTGCCATGCAGCAGCCTTGCACCTTGGAGCACACCTGCCCAACCTCGCATTTGTTGAGTCTGTGCGAGCATTCTATCAGACCTACTTTTCGGTGCTCTCCGATTATACACCGCAGCTAGAAGATGGTCACTTCGCGGTGCCAAGTGGCCCAGGGCTCGGTGTGTGCTTACGGGAAGAAGTGCTCTCTCGAGCTGACTTGAGCCGCCAGGTCTCCGAGGGGCCAGGGCTCGCCGTTGGGCGGCGGGCTATGGGTGACCACTGGGAGCGAGAGGAAATACGATAGCGGCTTTCATGTTTCTGCACGCCTCGAACGAGGACAGCTACAATGGAAGAAGCTCTTTGTTCCTCCTTGTTACAAAACTAGTTAGAAAGTTGCAGTATGCCAAAGCAGATGTTGATCTATGAAGTGGTGCTTGATGAGATTAAACGCCGCATCGCTGATGCTGAGTTGCGCCCAGGGCAACGATTGCCTAGTAATCAGCAGCTCTCAAAAGAATTACATGTTGGAATATCTTCGGTTCGCGAAGCGCTCCGCGTGCTAGCCTCTGCCGGCGTGGTACGGATCGCGCAGGGCAGTGGTGTGTTCGTGAGTCAACAGCCTCCACAGCCAGATGAACTGCGTAAGCGTTTTACAACGACGGAAGTAGCTTCGCTCGGACAACTTATGGAGGCTCGCCGTATAATCGAACCTGAACTTGCTGCTCTTGCTGCGGAACGAGCTTCTCTGGACCAAGTCAAGCGCATTGAAGACTATGCCGAGCGCATGAATCGGAACTTCCGTGCAGGGCGCGATTGGATGGAGGCTGACCTTGGCTTTCACGCAGCTATCTACGAGGCGGCGAACAACTCGGTCCTTGAGGGCATGCTGCAGCGGGTCAACGATCTTTTAGTTGATAGTCGACGCCAGACTATGCGTGATCACCAGGTTAGTGAACGCGCCTGTCGCTTCCATCTCCTTATTGCTTCAGCTATAGATGAGCACAAACCGATGTTAGCACGGGTGCTGATGCAAGAACATATGGACGATAATGTAGCAGTATTCAGGCGCCTGTATACTCCTCCTACCTCAGAAGATAAAGAGGTAGCGGAGCAAGGAGAGAGAAGCCTGCAAACAGAATTTAGGTATTAAATCATCAGATGACCACTTGACTTATCAGATGACTTAATGTATACTAAGGAAAGATATTTGTTAAGTACCGTTTGCCACAAGGAAAGGATGAATTACATCCCCAAACTTATTGTTGTGTTCATGTGCCTGACATTCCTCTGGCCCTATACGGGGACGATTTCCATTAGCACCTGAGCAGCCCGGCTAAACTGGTGAGAGCTGGAACAGTCCGATAGGACCACGAGAACCCATAGAGCAGTTACCCCCACAGGGTCATCACCGGATCAACAGGATCAATTGAACCAGGGAATGATCTCAGTTAGAAGTTGTGTTTAACGCATTGCCCTAAGAGGAAGCTCTCTACGTCCAGATGTGAAGAGTGAATCCCTTGCTAGGCGTGCTTGTTCACTGGCTAGTGCCAGATAGTGTATCGGCAGTTCAGAGTCTTGGAGGAAATGCTCATGACACAAGAGGGTCAAAGGGAAGAGCGGTCCCCCCAGCCGGCCGCTGACCAGGTCTTCCCCGTAGTTCATCGTCGCCGTTTTTTTGAGATCGCCGGACTGGCTGGTGTGACGGCAGCACTCGCTAGTTGCGGGACAGTAGGCCAAACTTCCACTTCCAATCAATCGAATAGCTCTGGATGGGCGAAGGGCATTCACATTCGTTTCTTCGTTGGGGGAAACCCAGGGGATGCCTTTGCCTCGATTGTGCTCAACGGGGCCAAACGGGCCCAGGCTGACCTGGGCCCGACGGTCGACTATATCTTCTCAGGTTGGGACGTCGAGACGATGACCAACCAGCTGCGCGAGGCCGTCGCAGCCCGTCCCGATGCTATTGCTATGATGGGCCACCCAGGCGACACAGCGATTTTGCCCTTGGCCCAGCAAGCGCACAGCCTGGGGGTCATAATGGAGTATCAAAATGTCGATGTCCCGCAGGTACGCAGCCAATTCGGTGGAGGGTACATTGGCGCTAATCTTGCCGCTCAGGGGGCAGCTTTAGGTCAGCAAGCCATCAGTATGCTTGGACTTAAGGCCGGTGACAAGGCCATCGTGTTCGGAGCATGGGGACAGCCCGGTCGCTACATTCGTGAGGAGGGGACAGCCAAAGCGCTGGAGGCGGCAGGGCTGATTGTCACGCGGATCGTGTCGCCACCGGCTGCTGGCTCCGACCCCAACACACTCACGCCAATCCTCTCCAGTGCCTTCAGGCGCAGCCCTGACACCAAATTGATCGTACAGGCAGGCGGACAGACGTTGGCAGCTACTCAGCAATATATGCAGGCGATTGGCAAGGGGCCTGGCCAGGTCTACAACATCGGTTTTGACCTCAACCCCTCCGTTCTTGACGCTATCAAGAGCGGGTACGTTCAGCTTACATCTGATCAGCAGCCATTCTTGCAAGGCTATCTGCCGATCCTGAGCCTCTGCCTCACGAAAAAGTGGCTGTTTGCTCCCCTGAGCTACGATACGTCCGCCTCGTTCGTGACCAACAATAATTATCAACCCTTTACCGAATTCGTGAAGGAAGGCATACGATGAAACGTACTCTATTTGTGGTTTGACTTGATCAGTGGCACTGGCTGCTTGCCTAAAGCCAGGAAATTGGTCGGCATATTATCTGTCAGACGCGCCGATAATCATGTCAAATGATACAGTTACTGGAGGCTATCTAGTCATGGCTGTACCCCTAGTAGAACTCCGCCACGTCTCCAAGTCCTTTGGAAGCGTCTACGCTCTGCGGGATGTCACCCTCGCTCTTCATGAAAAAGAGATTGTCTCCCTGCTGGGCGACAATGGTGCCGGTAAGTCGACCCTCACCAAGATTATCTCGGGCGTGCACTCCCCCGACGAAGGTGAGCTGTATATCAAAGGGAAGAAGGTCGTGCATTGGAATGCTGCCAGGGCTCGTCTCATGGGCATCGAGACGGTCTACCAGGACAAGGCCCTGGCAGAACATCAGAATGTGATCAGTAATATCTTTATGGGCAGGGAGATCGCCACCTGGCTAGGATTCATCAACGGCAGGAGACAACGCCAGGAGGCCGAAGCGCTCATGCGCCGCATCGGCTTCACCTCCAAGGTCATGTCGCCCAATTCGGTCGTATCGAGCCTGTCCGGTGGCGAGCGCGAAGGGGTGGCTATCGCACGATCCATGTTCTTCAAAGCCGACCTCATCATTCTTGATGAGCCCACTACGGCGCTGTCTCTCACTCAATCACAGGAAGTGCTTAATTTCGTGGAGAGAGCCCGCCAGGAAGGCTCCACAGTCCTGTTCATCTCACACAACATCTTCCATTCGCACCGGGTCGCTGATCGCATTGTAATTGTGGATCGCGGGCGGATTGCGGCCCAAATGGGTAAGAAGGATATATCCGCCATCGAACTAACGGAGCTGATGCAGGACCTGGCCAAGGGAAGAGAGGTTCTCGCACGTAAGGGCGACGCCATCTCACTGGAGGAGACAAGCGAGATAACCTCATCGCAAACAGACAGGAGGTCACTTGCGTGATTACTGACCAGAAGGCTCCGCCGCAGGAACAGCTGACTCGTCGCCCAGGGGGAGTGGTGTCATTCCTCAGTCAGCACCGAGAGCTGGCCAGTGCCCTGGCTTTCTTCGTGCTCATGATGCTGGTGTTCACCATCGCCAGCCCCTCAGTGTGGCTTAACAGCCTGTCCTATACTGCGGTCTTTGTCTCCCTACCGATCTATATCATCCTCGTTGTTCCGTTGGTGTTCGTGGTCGTGGCGGGCGAAATCGATCTCTCATTCGCCTCGGTCGTAGGCGTGGCAGCCCTGGTGTTCAGCGAGTTTGTCCTGGCCGGCTGGAACCCCTACCTGTGCCTGGTGCTGGCGATTCTAGCCGGCGGCATTGCCGGGCTCATCAACGGCATTCTGGTGGCCTATTTTGGGCTCTCGGCGCTGATCGTCACCCTGGGTATGAACTTTTTCTGGCGCGGCTTCATCCAGATTATCACCAATGGTAGTGGCGCTCCCCTGGCGTTCCTGGAGAATACCTCATTCCATAATGTGTTCGTGGGACAGGTCGGCATCATCCCGGTGCAGATGCTCTGGGCAGCCGGCTTTGCCATCATCGGGATAGTGCTCTTCACCTACCACAAATTCGGCGCATACGTCCGCTTTGTCGGCGACAACTCGCAATCGGCTCAGGAGATGGGTATCAACGTCCGCCTGGTCAAAGTGGTCAGTTTCGTGTATGTCGGGCTCGCCTCGGGCCTGGTGGGTGTTCTGGCGATTCTGATCAATAACAACTTTTACCCCACAGTCGGAGACGGCTATCTGTTGACCGTGCTGGCAGCGATCTTTGTGGGGGGCACCCCTGGGATTGGGGGCATCGGCACCGTTGCAGGAGGTATCATTGGGGCCTTCACGGTTGGTTTCATTGAGTCTGGCATCGTGGCTGCTGGTCTCACTGGTTACTGGACGCAGTTTATCTACGGTATCGTGATTGTACTCTCATTGGTTACCCATAGGTTGTACAGTCCTCATCATAAAAAATGAATCGGCGGCTGGTAGAGGGAGTTCAAGTGGATCAATCTCACGAGAACTCCCTCTGCCTGATGACGTTGTCTTTTTGTATGGTAGAAGGAGCTCATGCCAATGGATAAGAGAAAATGGCCATCACAACCGCCAATCGATTGTCCCTTTGAACCATCAAAGGAGATTGTCGGACTGATCTTTACGGGTAGACATATGGCCTATACAGAAGCAGATACATGGTACCCCTCGTGGACAGCTGACGATACGATGTACTCTCCCTGGACCGACGGGAATGTCAGTCAACTGCGTGGAGAGGGGGCGCCGCTCAGTGAAATTGAGTGCTCATCGGATTCTAGAAATCCTGTCAATGCAGGACGAGGTGGCAAATCAGGAACCGGGCAGGCCAGGATCATCGGGGATGATCCTCTCAACTTGAAGATTGAGCCGCTGGGCATCCACTATGCTCCCACTGCTCCCTATGGCGGTTGCTATCCCTGCGGGAGCCTGGTTCATGCTGGCGTGTGGTACTATGGCACGTATTGTTTAGACGAATCCGACCGGGGGCTCAACTGGGATATCTTAGGTCCTTTCGTAGGCTTCCGTATTTCAACGGATTATGGAAAAACCTGGATGGATACTCCGCATACTCCGGCCGAGCCGATCTTCGGAGAATCCGGCAAGGATGGCCGGAAAGTGAAGATCGGCGCGCCTCACTTCGTGGATTTTGGCAAAGAGCTGCAATATTCGCCAGATGGCAAGGCATATCTTGTCGGACATGGAGCGAGCCGCCCGGATGCGAACCTGGGCTGGATCGCTGGAGACCAGGCCTATCTCATCCGGGTAACGCCTTCGCTCCAAAGTATGAACGATGCTTCAAAGTACGAGTTCTTCGGCGGCCACACCACTCAGGGGGAGCCCATCTGGACCAGCGATTTCAGCCGTATCAAGCCATTGATAGAATGGAACGGGCGCGTTGGCCATGCAACTATGACCTATCATCCCGCTTTGAAGAAATACCTCCTATGTGTGACCGATGGCTGGCCAACTATCAGCACCATGAACACGTATATTCTGGAATCCGGTACCATCACCGGTCCGTGGAAACTCGTCACGTTCATGGAAAAATTCGGGGCGCAGGGCTATTTCGTGAATATTCCATCGAAATTCATCAGCTCCAGCGGGACAAGCATGTGGCTGTGCTACTCGGCAAACTTTACTAATCCCTATTTGGGTACGAATTTCCCCGCTGATCCTCCGGGGAGCAAATATGCCATGTGCTTACAAGAAATCGAGTTGGATGTAGTTTGAAAAGGAGCAGCGCAAGCAATGAACGTCCTTGATCTCACTGGCAAAACCATCCTGATCACGGGTGGGTGTGGAGCAATTGGCCGTACTGTTGTGCGGGTCCTGGTTGAACATGGAGCCAGGGTGGCAGTGAACGATATTATCCCCGAAGATGAAGCTACCCAGGTATTAGTTACAGCCAAGGCGACTGGACCCAATGTTGCCTACTTCAGGGCTGATGCCACACAGCAGCAATCCGTAGATGCGCTGTTTAAAGAGGTGCGAGACACCTGGGAGTTCCCCAACGTGGTCTGTTGCCATGCCGGTATGATCGAGTCTTACCCTGTTGAGCACTACCCTTTGGAGGAATTCGATAAACTGCTCAACCTGAACTTGCGATCAGCGTATATCGTGGCCCAGACAGCGGCCCGCTCTTGGATCGAGAACAACATAGCAGGACATCTTATCTTCACGACCTCCTGGGTTCAAGATGTGCCCTGGCCGGAGATAACGCCATACGCGATCAGTAAATCCGGGATGAAAGCGATGATGCGTGGCTTCGCCCGTGAGTTGAGCACCAAAAACATCCGTGCCAATGCTATTGCTCCTGGTATCGTTGCCGTCGGCTTGGCGAAACGTCAATGGGACACTGACCCTAGTTATCGTGCTCGTGCAAGTAAAGCTATTCCCCTGGGCTTTATGCAGCCCCCAGAGAGTGTGGCACACGGGTTCCTCTTTCTCTGCTCTGACTTGGCGAACTACATGACTGGTTCAGTATTGTTGATCGACGGCGGTTGCAGTCTTTATCCAATGGATTAGCGATAAGAGAGACGCTCAAGAGGTTATTTATGCAGGGATTTCGTCAACAAAATAACATGTTACTGTGGGAACAGAACCACGAGATGATGCAAATTCAGCCTTGGGGGCGCGATAGCCTGCGAGTGCGTGCAACTATCAGTGCGGGGATTCGCGATGACTTGGTGAGCGTCCTACTTCCTCCTGCTGAGACGGACGCACAGATCACCATTGGGGCAGAAGGTGCGATCATACGCAATGGCGCTCTAACCGCCAGCATCTCTCCAGAGGGGCTCATCCGTTTTTCCAACACTGCCAACGGCACTGAACTATTGGCAGAGGAGCAGTCAGTACGTGCCACTCGCCTCCCTCCGCGCTCCTTTAAGGCTGTGCATAGCGACCTGTTTCACCTGGAGGTGCGCTTGCGGGCCTATGACGACGAGCGGCTCTACGGGCTAGGACAACATCAGCATGAACGACTGGACCAGAAGGGTTGCACTATCGACCTGGTACAACGGAATACAGAAGTATCTATTCCATTTCTGTTCTCCAACCGGGGCTATGGCTTTCTGTGGCACAACCCTGGTATCGGCCGTGTCGAACTAGGCTACAACGGGACGCGCTGGGTGGCCGAGGCTACGCCACAACTCGATTACTGGATCACCGCTGGTGCTACCCCCGCTGAGATTATGGAACATTACGCCGATGCGACCGGCCATCCTTCCAAGTTTCCTGAATGGGCAGCAGGCTTCTGGCAATGTAAACTCCGCTATCGTACCCAGGATGAACTCCTGTCGGTAGCACGCGAATACAAACGGCGGGGCCTGCCACTTTCCGTGATTGTCATCGACTTTTTCAACTGGACACTGCAAGGAGATTGGCGCTTCGATCCAGAACTCTGGCCTGATCCAGCAGGGATGGTAAGCGAGTTGGAGGGGATGGGAGTCAAGTTGATGGTCTCGATCTGGCCTACGGTCAACCCCGTGAGCGAAAACTTTCCCATTATGCAGCGACGCGGTTTGCTCATACGCACGGAACGTGGCCTTCCTGCGCTCATGACCTTCATGGATAACCGCCCTCAAGGCCCTGTCTCTCTACACTATTACGATTCGACCAATCCTGAGGCACGACAGTTCATCTGGGAGCAGGTCCGTGAGCATTACTACCGGTATGGAATTAAGGCCTGGTGGCTTGATGCGTGCGAACCTGAGATGTTTCCCATGGACCCAGATAACTTACGCTTCCACCTGGGGAACGGGCTGACCGTCGCCAATGCGTATCCTCTGCTGCATGCACGCGGCTTCTACGAGGGCATGCGCGATGCTGGTGAGACAGCTATCCTCAATTTATGCCGTTCCGCCTGGGCAGGGAGCCAGCGTTATGGTGCGGCTGTCTGGTCGGGCGATATCAACAGTACGTTTGAGGCGTTCCAGGCACAGGTCCGTGCCGGGTTGAACATTGGCCTGAGCGGCATTCCCTGGTGGACCACCGATATCGGCGGCTTCTACGGCGGTGATCCTGAGTCGCCCGCTTTTCGCGAACTCCTCATCCGCTGGTTCCAGTACAGCACCTTCTGTCCACTGTTCCGACTGCACGGCTATCGCCTTCCGACACCAGAGGCGTCAACGATGATAAGCACTGGCGGACCAAACGAAGCCTGGTCCTTCGGTGATGAAGTATACACGATAATCAAAGATCTCCTCTTCCTTCGTGAGCGACTACGCCCATACATCCTGGAGCAAATGCACCTCGCCCATGAGAAAGGAATTCCGCCTATGCGCCCGCTTTTCTTCGATTTTCTGAGGGATGAGACGTGTGCAAGCATTGATGATCAGTTTCTCTTCGGCCCGGACCTGCTGGTGGCCCCAGTATTAACAGAGGGAGCATGCACTCGTGAGGTGTACCTCCCCGCTGGAACAACCTGGACCGATGCCTGGAGCAGGCAGACCTTTGAGGGTGGGCAGCACATCGTAGCTGAGGCACCATTGGACCGCATTCCACTCTACCTGCGTGCCGACGCACAGTTGCCCATCGGTAATGCATAAAATTTAAGGCATGGTTCAAATGCACTTGACAGTTCCTCACCAACAGAAAGGTCCGGCCTTGTCATCCTGAGCGCAGCGAAGGATCTCGCTGCCGATCGCGACAGACCCTTCGCGGAGTTTCCCCTGAGCGAAGCGCATGGGCTCAGGGTGACACGATGTAACTGTTCAAACGGTCAAGGACAATTCGTCCAAATTGAACCTTGCCTAAGAGTAGATGATACACACTACCTGTTCACTGCACTGTGCCCATCACGTTCTCAAGCTCGTGCTGTCTTCTAAGACCGAAGAACCTGTGGTGGCTACTTAGTACGTCCGTTCAGACCCCCCACTACATAAGATTTCCCACACCTCCCTTTGGTTGCAGAGTAGCTTAGCATGAGAGTAGAATCGTAAGAAATCAACAGGCTCTCATATTTTCCCAAACCATCCTTTTGCGCGAAGGAGAAGTTCGCGCGGAAACCATGTTCAGTGAGGTTGCTTTCTGAACGGACGTACTACCGGTACTTTGTTGTTTCGGGAAAGAGCGCCTCCTTGCTCTTCTGCTGAAGGCCGGTGCTTCCCGCATCCTCCGCGTCTGAGAAGATGCCGATCGCTTGCCATGAAGCGAGGAAAAGTCCCAAGGCAACAAAGTACCGGTAAGCGCGTCTTGGCTCATACCTGGGAGGGCTTTTGAGTTAAGAAATTCCCTCAATAGGTATAAAAAGATGCCCCGGGGCGAAAATGTTTTTCCTCCCGGGGCACCTTGCAACTGATTTGCCTCTCCTGTGTCACTCGGTATTGCTCTGGCCCTGCATGATCTCGAACAGGAACCACTTGCGGCGCTCCGTTTCGTCGAGAATCTCCTGCAAAGCGTTACTGGACGCCGAGTCGCGTTGCTTGTCACACACTTCAATCGCTGCACGGATCATCTGCGCGATGTGCGCGTTGTCATCCATCAGCCGTTTAATCATCTGACCGGCCGGAACAAAGTCGTCGTTGTCGTCGTCGATGGTCTGCAACTGGCCGATATGGCTGATACTGCGAATAGTTGCGCCCCCGACGCGGCGCACGCGTTCGGCCATGATGTCAATAGACTCAAAGATAGCTTCGGCCTGCTCGTCGAACAACAGGTGATAGTCGCGGAAGTGCGAGCCTGACAGGTGCCAGTGGAAGTTCTTGGTCTTGACGTAGAGCGCGAAGGCATCAGCGATAAGCGGGTTGACGGCCTCCGTGACCGCCTGCGCTTCCTTTGAGGTCAGGTCCGTCACCGTCGCCAACTGCCGGGAGGCAGGGTATGCTTTGGTTTGAGTTTTCGTTGCTTGCCTGGTTGTCATATATGCTCCTCCATGGGGTATGGTTCAGTATACTTGACGCTTTGTCTGGAGGTGCTCGTTTGAGTACCTACTATGTAATACGCCTTATCCTATCACAAAGCTACAGGCAAGAAAGACTTGACAAAAACAAACATACATCCGTTCGCCTGCGCGGTAGATGCTTCGCGGGCGCTGATCAATGGCAATCCTGGCGATGTTGCAGTGCTGCAAGCCTTCGCGATCTTTATCGTGCTCACAGTGCTCTCGCTGGTGTGGGCCACGCGCTCGATGCGGCAGGCGATGATGTAGCGCTATCAACAGTTGGCTGGAAACTCTAGCCAGGAGTGAGCGATAACGTTGCCATTAACTGCCCTTGCTGGTAGGCGGTGAGAGCGCCTGCTTCTCCCACGACCGGGTCAATCTGTCCATCACCATTCGTATCAACCCCATGATAGGCAGTGTCAGCCAGCGTCACGATTGCCTGTACGGGTGTCAGGTTCGCCGGGTTCGCGCGCAGGAGCAGAGCATCTTGATCAATCGTCGTCACCCAACCGGTGATATTCGTAAGAGCGATATCCAACAGGGCCGCGTGCTGGTGCATCGCGCTCGTCGCGTCCGGTTGGCTGATCGCCAGAGAGGCGTGTTCTTCCGCCCCTGTCAGGTAGCCTTTGGTCAACAAGCCAAAGCCATCACCGGTTGCCGTGACATCCTGCTGCATACAAGTGGCATCAAGCGGCTGGTAGTGTGAGCCATGTATCCCTTCAATAATATCGATCAGACTTTGGGCAATACAGCCAATCGCGACTGTATTGTGGCTGGTTGTGGCACTCTGCAAGACTGCTGCCTGGATACCCAGCAGGTGGGTTTGCTCCAGGGCTCCTATCAGCAGGCCAATCCTTCGCGGCGTATCGGGGTAACTGACGAGCAGGTGTTGAATATGCGCAAAGGCTTGTGGAGGGAAGCTGCCGGTGAGGATCACCGTGCCGGTGGGAACCTTGACCGCACCCTGTTCCTGGGTGACTTCCAGCTTCGCTCCGGATGCGAGCAGATTGCTGGTCGTTTCCGTATAGGGCACAGGCAAGGTCCAGCTCTGCTGGTGTTCTTTTAGCGTGCCCAGGGCCGTGACCTGCTCTGTCTGCACGTTAATGAGCCAGGCGTCATAGCTGCTGCCAGCAGGAGGAGCATCCAGGCCACGCACGGTGACATTGAGAGCATCAGTCTGAAGGGCTGACTCTTTTTGATTTGTAAAGAAAGTCACCTGTCCCGTGGCCTTCTGCGCCGCACTTCCGTTCCGCGCGAGCAGCGTGATGCCAATTGTACTGGCGACAACTACCATCAGAGCAATGAATGCCGCGATTAGTGCGGTGCGCCGCGTGTTCCTCTGCCGCAATCGGCGCATTAATTCTGGTCGAGGGCCGTCACGCAGGCTCACGAAATTGGCATCGGGGAAACCATGCAGTGAGTGTGGGATAGAGTTCTGGCGGGCAGAATGTTGCGCAGCAGGCATAGGCTCAGCATTTGACGTGCCGTTGGAACTCCACTCCCGTTCTCTAAACAGCGTGTCCGCTTGTGAATCTGCTGCCATAAACTGCCGCTGGATCTGGGAAGAAGGTACAGGGAAGACTACAAAGGGCACGCGTGTGCGGTTATTAGGAGCCACAATGTGGTGATAGGCATTCGCCAACGCCCCCGGTTGGTGAAACCGTTGGGCTGGATCCTTCGCCAGTGCGCGAGCCAGGATGCTATACAGTCCTGCGGGCAAGTCGCTGCGTAGTTGGATGAGCGGTGGGATGGAAGCATACAGGTGCTGCTGGATCACCTCGTCAAGCGTGCTGCCAGAAAACACGGGTGTGCCGGTCAAGAGATAATAGATTACTGCCCCCAGCGCGTACACATCGGCAGTAGGCCCAGCAGGCTTGCTCAGCAGTTGCTCGGGTGCAGACTCCATACTCCACTCATCCAGCAGGCCTCTTTGTGTGTCTTGTTGCTGCAGCTCAACCAGGCTCCTAACACCAAAGTCTGCTACGACCAGGTGCCCATCGAGCCGGATGAAGGTACAGTCTACTGAGAGGCTGCCATGCAGAACAGCGTGCTCATGGGCATATTCCAGAGCAGTGGCGATCTGATCCAGGTAGCGACCAGCCGTGACGACATCCAGCGGTCCATTCCTGGCAAGACGAGTCCCCAGTGAGCGCATGGGGAGACGTGGTGAGACCAGGTATGCCAGGCCGCGATAGGCTCCATAGTCAAGCAAAGGGAGGATGTAGGGGTGTTGCAGGGCCGCAATCCTGCCGGCCTGGTACTGAAAGCGCTCCAGGTACGCTTCGTAATCCTTCGCTGGCAGGTTCATCGTTCCGGTTAGGAAACGTAAAAGATACGTGGTGGTCGCATCGGAGCGTGCAAGAAAAATGGGTCCTATCTTACTTTGCCCTATGTACTGTTCCAAATGGTAGTTCCCGAGCTATGTACTGTTCCAAATGGTAGTTCCCGAGCGTTATGCCGGTCAGCTTCTCAAACGATACACTCATCATCATTCGCCCTCAGTTTCCGCTGCTCTCAATACACATCCAAGTAATTATACGTTGGCAAAAAAAAAGGATTACATAACTAGTACTTATTGTCACACCCACAGCATAACGAAAGGCGCATGAATGTAAATGAAGTATTTCCGACTATTCGTACATGAGGCAATATAGATGTGTTTAAATGGGTGGCTTAAGCCAACCCAAGTTCTCTTGCCTTGAGAGCCGCCTGTGTGCGGTCTCGCACCCCCATTTTACTGAGGATGCTACTTAGATGATTCTTCACCGTGCCCTCGCTGACGACCAGCTGGTCA
>WNFG01005956.1_pt1 | contig 14998 bp, 10 predicted proteins | sample 5400431 | NCBI WGS metagenome assembly WNFG01 (sample SAMN13153346, study PRJNA577476) | soil metagenome | isolation source: 120 cm saprolite under Douglas fir tree site 2 hole 3 replicate 2 | place: USA:California | collected 2015-04-18 | reverse complement strand
TGTCGCGACAGGAGGGCGAAGCCGAGCAGCAAACACAGGAGGTTCGCGAGGATCACCCACTCCTGGTGGAGATGCGCGAGGAGCCCGGGAATGCCGCCGCCGGTCTTGAACCCCGTGAAGGCGAGCTTGTACAGGGTGATGACCGCGAGGCCCGCAAGCGCGACCCGCAGCGTGTGACGGTGAAACACCGCGACACCGACGAGCGTGAGCCCGAACAGAATGAAATCGACCGGGATGCCGAGCACCGCGGGCCCATCCGCGGCGCAAGCCGGAGCCGACGCGATCAGCACGAAGGTGCCCGCACCAGCCCTGTAGGCATTCAGCAACATTCCTCCGCGATCGAGGCGGGGATTGTACCGACAGGAGTCCACATGAGACTGTCGCTTCGATTCATCCTTCCCCTCGCCATTACGCTCGCGGCCATCGCGTACGCGGTCATACCGCTCGTCGACAGGTTCACGCTTCAGTGGTTCGTGCGCGACCTCGATATCCGCACCGCGCTCATCGCGAACACGATCCAGGATCCGCTGCAGGAGTTCGTCCGGGAAGGGTCGCGAGCCAAGGTACTGCGCTTTTTCGACCGGATCATGCAGGACGAGCGGTTGTTCGCGGTCGGTTTCTGCGACCTATCCCGCAAGATGATCTACAAGACGGCGGTGTTTCCTGCTTCGATCACTTGCGCGGGCGACGACGGCGAGGCGGTCGTCAGCGAGAGCCGTCTGGTCAACCTCCAGCGCGGTCCGATCCACGTAGCGATGCACCGCGTCGAATCCGAGGACACGGCCTACGGCTATCTGATCCTGGTGCACGACATGAGCTTCGTGCAGCGGCGCAGCGACGACACGAAGAAGTACATCTTTTATCTGTTTGCCGCGATCGGCGCGATCGTGTCGCTGGTGACCGTTGTGATCGCGGAGATCAGCTGGCGCGGCTGGGTCGCGGGACTGAAGGCCGTGATCCGGGGCGAAGCTTTCGGCCGCGGCGATATGAAAGTGCACCTGCGCGAATTGCGGCCGGTGGCGCGCGATCTCCAGGCGCTGATCCGCGATCTGGAGTCGGAACGCAGGGCGCGGGACGAGAGCCAGATCAACTGGTCGGCCGACACGCTCAGGGCAATACTGCGCAACGACCTGAAAGGAGAGGAAGTGCTCATCGTCTCCAACCGCGAGCCCTACATCCACATGCGGCGCAACGAGCGCATCGAGGTGCAGCGGCCCGCGAGCGGCTTGGTGACAGCGCTCGAGCCCGTGATGCGGGCGTGCTCCGGAACGTGGATCGCTCACGGCAGCGGCAACGCGGACCGCGAAACGGCCGATTCGACCGACCACGTCATGGTCCCGCCCGAGCGTCCCGCATACGGGATCCGTCGCGTCTGGCTCTCCAAGGAGGAGGAAGCCGGGTACTACTACGGGTTCTCGAACAGCGGCCTGTGGCCCTTGTGCCACATTGCGCATACGCGCCCGATCTTTCGCACCTCGGACTGGAACGCATACGTCACCGTCAACCGCCGGTTTGCCGACACGGTGGTCCGCGAAGCCAAGACCGCCGATCCCATCGTCCTGGTCCAGGACTATCACTTCGCGCTGCTGCCTCGCATGATCCGGGAGCGGCTGCCGGAAGCGACCGTCATCACTTTCTGGCACATTCCCTGGCCCAACGCCGAGGCGTTCGGGATCTGCCCGTGGCGCGAGGCGATCATCGACGGGATTCTCGGCAGCAGCATCCTGGGGTTTCACACCCAGTTCCATTGCAATAATTTCATCGACGCGGTCGACCACTACGTCGAGGCGCGAATCGATCGGGAAACCTACACCATATCCTACGGCGGAAACCAGACCGCGGTGCGGCGCTACCCGATCTCGATAGAATGGCCGCTCAACTCCAAGACCATGCAAAAACCCCTGGGAGAATGCCGCGCCGACGTGCGCAAGCGCAACGGCCTCGCCGCGGATACCATGATCGGAATCGGCGTGGACCGCCTCGACTACACCAAGGGGATACTCGAACGGTTTCTCGCGGTCGAGCGCTTTCTCGAGCTCGAGCCCGAATGGATCGGCAAGTTCGTGTTCGTGCAGATCGCGGCGCCTTCGCGCTCCAGCATCGACGAGTACCAGAACTACGACGCGCGCGTGCGCGCGCTCGCGCGCCGGATCAACGACAAATTCTCGAACAAGCGCCACGAGCCGATCCTGCTCAAGATCGAGCATTACGATCCCGACGAGGTCTACGAGTATTACCGCGCGGCGGAGCTGTGTTTCGTGAGCAGCCTGCACGACGGCATGAACCTCGTCGCCAAGGAGTTCGTCGCCACGCGCGACGACGAGCGCGGGGTGCTCGTTCTCAGCCAGTTCACGGGGGCGTCACGCGAGCTGCCCGAAGCCCTGATCGTCAACCCCTACAACGTCGATCAATGCGCGGGAGCCCTGAGGGCGGCGCTCTCCATGCCTCCCGCGGAGCAGCGCGACCGGATGCGCAGCATGCGCGGCCTCATCCAGGAATTCAACGTGTATCGCTGGGCCGGGCGCATGCTGCTCGACGCGGGCCAGATGCGCATGCGCTCGCGCCTGTTCGCCCGCGCGGACCGCGGGCGCAAGCCCGTTCCCCTGCGCAGCGTCTGATCACGGGTGCCGATGCCGAATTCCAGGAGCAAGAGTCGCGACGTGGCCCCCGTGCGCACCCGAAGACAGCCGCGCCAGGACAGAGCTGTTGCCGACATCGGCTTCCCGCTCGGAACCGTGCCGCGTCTGCCCGCGGACTCCGGATTCTTCCTGGACATCGACGGGACGCTTCTGGACATCGCCGAAAGGCCGCAGCTCGTGCGGATCGACGACGACCTCGGGCATCTGCTCGCGACCACACGCGACGCCGCGGGCGGGGCGGTCGCGCTCATCAGCGGGCGCTCAGTCGCCGAAATCGACCGGCTTTTCGGGAGGAATTTCTGCGCGGCCGGACAGCACGGCGCGGAACGCCGCGACGCCGCCGGCAAAATGCACCAGCACCGTGTCCCGCTTGGCGGACTTCGAAAGGCGCACGAGCGGCTCGCGCTGATGGTCGCCGAACACCCCGCGCTCGTGCTCGAGGACAAGGGCATGAATCTCGCGCTCCATTACCGCCTGGCCCCGGAGCTCGCCGCGACGGTACACGAGGCCCTGCGCCGGCTGGTCGAGGAGCTCGGCGACGATTTCGAGCTTCAATCGGGAAAAATGGTGATGGAAATCAAGCCGAGCGGAAATGACAAGGGGACGGCGATCGCCGAATTTCTCGCGGAGGCCCCGTTCCTGGGGCGCCTCCCGGTGTTCATCGGCGACGATCTCACCGATGAATTCGGCTTCGAGCTGATCAACCGGGTCGGAGGCTGTTCGGTCAAAGTGGGCGAAGGCAGCTCGGCCGCGAATTGGCGATTGCCGAACGCGGACGCCGTCCGGGCGTGGCTCAGGCGCTTCGTCGAGCGCAGCGAGAAATCATGACCAGCCTCGACCTCGCTCTGATCGGGAACTCGAGCGTCGCGGCGCTGATCGACGCGAACGGGACCATCGTCTGGTCCTGCCTGCCGCGCTTCGACAGCGACGCGGTGTTCTGCGCTCTCTTGCGCGATGGGCGCGGGGCGGACGACTACGGGTTCTTCGAGATCGAGCTCGCCGATTTCGCGCGCGCCGAGCAGGCCTACATTGCGCACACGCCTATCCTCAAGACCCGGCTTTTCGACCGGCACGGCGGCGGCGTGGAAATCACCGATCTCGCACCGCGATTCGAGCAGTTCGGCAGGCTCTTCTGCCCGGTGATGCTCATGCGCCAGGTCCGCCCGATCTCGGGCAGCCCGCGCATCCGCATGCGCGTCCGGCCGGCGTGCGAGTACGGCGCGCGCCGCCCCGCGATCACCTGGGGCAGCAACCACGTGCGCTACGTCGTCCCCGAGATGGTGCTGCGGGCGACGACCGATTTCTCGATCACGGCTATCCTCGAGGAGACATTCGTCGTCTTGCGCGAACCGGTCGCGATCGTGCTTGGTCCGGACGAGACGTTGCAGGGCTCCGCCGCGGAAGTCTTCCGCCGGTTCCTCGACGACACCGCCGCCTTCTGGCGGGCCTGGGTGCGCAATCTGGGCATCCCGTTCGAATGGCAGGAGAACATCATCCGCGCGGCCATCACCTTGAAGCTCAACGCGTACGAGGATACCGGCGCGATCGTCGCCGCGGTGAGCACCTCGATCCCGGAGTCGCGCGCGAGCGGCCGCAACTGGGACTACCGCTACTGCTGGCTGCGCGACGCGTACTTCGTGGTGAACGCCTTGAACCGGATGAACGCCACGCGGCCGATGGAGCGCTACCTCGACTACATCATCAATATCGCCACGGGCGCCGACGGCCGCGACCTGCAGCCGGTCTACGCCATCAGCGGCAAGGCGGGCATCGAGGAGCGCGAGATCGCATCGCTGCCCGGCTACCGCGGCATGGGTCCGGTGAGGATCGGCAATCAGGCCTACTCCCAGGTCCAGCACGACGTCTACGGCGCGGCCATCCTCGCGGCAGCTCACGTTTTCTTCGACGCGCGGCTCGCGCTGCGCAGCGACGAGTCGCTGTTCCGCCAGCTCGAGCAGCTCGGCGAGCGCGCCGCGGTCCTGTTCGACCAACCCGACGCCGGCCCGTGGGAGCTGCGCGGGGCAAAGCGCGTCCACACTTTTTCCAGCGTTATGTGCTGGGCGGGGTGCGACCGCCTCGCGAAGATCGCCGCGCGCATCGGGCTCGCGGACCGCGCGCGCGCCTGGCGAGCGCGGGCCGACGCGATGCATTCGGCTATCTGCGCGCGGGCCTGGAACGCGAAGCGCAACAGCTTCGCCGCCACTTTTGGCGGCGAAGACATGGACGCGAGCCTGCTCCTCTTGCACGAGCTCAATTTCCTGCGGGCCGACGACCCGCGCTTCGCGTCCACCGTTGCTGCGGTCGAGAAGGACCTGCGCCGCGGGGAGTTCCTGTTTCGCTACAGCGAGGCGGACGACTTCGGCGTCCCGGAAAACGCCTTCGTGGTCTGCACGTTCTGGTACATCGACGCGCTCTCCGCGCTGGGGCGCAAGGAGGAGGCCCGCACGTTGTTCGCGGGGATACTCGCCCGCTGCAATCGTCACGGGCTTCTGTCCGAGCACATCGATCCGCGCAGCGGCGAGTTGTGGGGGAATTTTCCGCAGACCTACAGCATGGTGGGCATGATCAATTCAGCGATGCGTCTCAGCATCTCCTGGGACGAGGCTTATTGAATTTTCCACACCCTGCCTGAAATGATCCGCATCGGCGTGGACATCGGGGGAACCAAGATTGAAATCGCCGCGATCGACGAATCCGGCGAGGAGCTGCTGCGACGCCGCGCCCCCGCGCCGCGCGGGGGCTACGCGGAGGCGATCGAAACGCTCGCGCGGCTCGTTCTCGAGGCCGAGCGCGAGGTCGGCACGCAATGCACCGTGGGCATCGGCACGCCGGGCGCGGTATCGCGCGGATCGGGGGTGCTCAAGAACGCCTACGCGAGCGAGCTGAACGGGATGCCAGTGAAGCCCGATCTCGAGCGGCTGCTCGGCCGCGAGGTGCGCTTCGCCAACGATGCCAACTGCTTCGCGCTCTCCGAGGCGATCGACGGCACGGCGAAGGGCGCGCGGGTCGTGTTCGGCGTGATTCTCGGCACCGGCGTGGGCGGCGGAATCGTCGTCGACGGGCGGGCTATCGAAGGCGCGAACGCGATCTGCGGCGAGTGGGGCCACAATTCGCTGCCGTGGCCGGCGCCCGAGGAAATGCCGGGCCCCCGCTGCGCATGCGGCCGCAACGGCTGCATCGAAGCCTTTCTATCCGGTCCTGGGCTTGCCCGCGATCACCTGCTCGCGACGGGAGAGGCGCGCGCTCCGGCTGATATCGTCGCGCGCGCCGAATCGGGTGATCGCGGATGCGCCGCCACGCTCGAGCGCTACGAGGAGCGGCTCGCGCGCGCGCTGGCGAGCGTCGTCAACCTGCTCGATCCCGAGACCATCGTGCTCGGCGGCGGGCTGTCGAACACCGATCGCCTGTACCGCAACGTGCCCGCGCTCTGGAGCCGTCACGTCTACTCGGATACGGTCGTGACCCGGCTCGTGAAGGCGGCTCACGGCGACGCGAGCGGGGTGCGCGGCGCGGCCCGCCTCTGGTGAAATCGCGCGGCAGCCGCTCCTCCTCGGAATTGCCGGTGGGCGCGCGGTCCGATCCCGCTAGCGCGGCTGCATCCACTGCTCGCACTGCCAGCGCACCACGTCGGCGAAGGACTGCGTCTCCTTGAGCCGCGCGCGGAGGCGCCGCGCGTCGTTGGCGGAATCCTGCGCGCCCATCAGCAGGCCCTGAATCATGGGGCGGCTGCCCAGCTCTTCGGCGTGGGGCGCGATTCGGGAGAAGGTCGCGGCGAGGTCCTGCCGCATCGACGCGCTGCTGCCGTCGCAGGGTTCGATCAGGCTCGCCTGCATCCCGTAGCGGCAAGCCTGGAACCGGTTGTAGCTGTAGACAAGATAAGGCTCCGCGGAAATCGGCCGGGGACGCTCCAGCCGCAGATAGCGAGCTAGCGCCTGTGCGTAGGCCGCGATCGCGGCCGCGCGATCGACCGAGAGCGGCGTGTCGCAAACGCGAATCTCGACGGTGCCGAACTCGGGCTTGGGACGGATGTCCCAGTAGAAGTCCTTCATGCTCTTGACGATGCCGAACCCCTGCATTCTCGAAAAATAAGCTTCGAACTCCTCCCAGCTGCGCACGAGCGGCATCGTTCCGCTCAAGGGGAAGGCGTTGACCACGGACAGGCGCGAGGAATCGAACAGCGTGTCCTCGCCCTGCTGAAATGGAGAGGACGCTGCGAGCGCGATAAAGTGCGGCACATACCGCGAGAGCGCGTGCGTGAGGTAGACCGCTTCATCGCCGTCGGCGCAGCCGACGTGGATGTGCTGGCCGAACACGGTGAATTGCTTCGCCAGGTAGCCGTAGAGCCCGGCGAGATGATTGAAGCGCTCCGTGTCGTAGATGCGCCGGTCGTTCCATCTCTGGAACGGGTGGGTTCCACCCCCGGCGATGCCGAGATTGAGCTTGCGCGCGGCGGCGGCGACGGCATCCCGCATGTTCCGGAGCTCGGCGATGAGCTTGACATGGCTTTCATGCGCCGACGAGCTCATCTCGATCATGCTTTCGGTGATCTCCGGCTTGATATCGCCCGGGTGCTTGCTCTTCTCCAGGGCGCCGAGGAGATCGGAGGCGCCGCGCGTGAGGTTGTAGTCGCGGCTGTTGACGATCTGCAGCTCGAGCTCGATCCCGAGTGTGAGCGGCTGCGAGGGCTTGAACGGAAGCTCGCCCATGGAATCAGCTCTTCGCCGCCGGCTCGGGCCGCGCTTCCCCCGCGAGCTTGAGGGCGAGCTGGGTCAGGATCGGCCCGGTGATCTCCAACAGCACCACCGCCGGCAGCACCAGGCTCGCGAGCGCGCGGCCGAAATCCGGGAAGAGCGACTGGGTGTCCTGGAGCATGATGACGGCCAGCCCCGACATGGGGGTCAGCGCCACGGCGAGCAGCACTCCCTGGCGCGCCTTCAGCCCGCTGCCCGGGATGAAAGCGAGGACCCCGGCAGCCTTGCCGATAAAGCGCACCGCGACGAAGGCGGCGCCGATCGCGATCCCCTTCACGGCAGCCGCGAGATCGAGGTTCGCGCCCGCGAGCACGAACAGGATCAGGAAGAACATCTGCCCGATCAGGCCGAAATCCGGAGCGGCGAGGCTGTGATTCCTGTCGAGATTGCGCACGAGCCCCCCGTAGGCGAGCAACGCGAGCAGCACCGAGAGCTTCAGTATCAGCGCCACGCCCACGGTCACGAGGATGAGCGCGACGAGCGCGAGCACCTGCACTTCCACGCGCTTGCCGATCCATTGCAGCACCTGGAGCGTCAGGGCGCTCGCCGCCAACCCGAGCACGAAAGATCCCCCGAGCAGGTAGAGCGGGTGCAGCACGATGATCCGCCACCCGCCGCGGTACTCCAGATATAGGGACGGGATCAGCGCCGTCAGCGCCAGCACCGCGATGCTGCAGTTGAGCGCGGTGAGCAGAAGCGCTCGCTCGGTCACCTGGCCTTCGGCGCCCAGGTCGGCCGTGATGCGCATCACCACCGCGGGCGAGGTCGCGAGGCCGATTGCCGCGGCGACGGCCGCATGCAGCGCCCCGACGCCGAAGATCAGCGTCAGCGTGAAATAGACGAGGATCGCGGACAGTGCGCTCTCCGCGAGCGACGTGAGCGCGAGTCGCGGCGAACGCTTGAGCCACCCCAGGTCGATGCGGTGCCCCAGCTCGAACAGGATCAGGCCGATCGAGATATCCGCGAACACGCGCAGCTCGTCGAGCATCGGCCTGCCGAGCAGCGCGAACCCGTCGGGTCCGAGAGCGAGCCCTGCCGCTGCGTATCCGGTGATGCGCGGGAGAAGAAACGCGCGCTTCGCGATCTCGCCTCCGACCACCCCGGCGACGAGAAGCACGCCGAACCAGATGATCTGGTTCGACGGCAGGGGCAGCGCGGGCAGGAAAAACAATTCCGGCATGCGCGGGAACTCCGGGAAAAATCGCTCCCCGCGATGCCGCGGGGTTTATTGTTTCCGGCGATCAGCTTGCCGGCTTTGGCTGAAGCGGTGAGACCGCGATCGATTACGTAAGTTCCGCCATTTTAGTCCCGCACGACGATGATGTGCACGCGGTACGGTCCGTGCGCGCCGAGAACGATCGTCTGATCGATATCGGCGGTGCGCGAAGGCCCGGAGACGAAGTTGATCGCCCGCGGCAGCTGCCGGAGCTCCGCGCGCGCAAGGGCCCAGGCGTCTTCCATGTGCGCGACGATGCGGCGCGCGGACACCACCGCCACGTGCGTCTCGGGAAGGAGGCTCACGGTCGAGGGCGTATCGGGCCCGGAGGCGAACACGAGCGTTCCCGTCTCGGCGATCGCGGCGAAAGCGCCGCTCACGCCGACGGCGTCGCTGCCGTTCGCTTCCCGTGGCTCGAGCGCGAGCCCCGCGCCCTTCCAGTCGAGATCGGCCAGCTGCGGCCAGACGCACCCGGCAAGCGGCAAGCTGCCCGACTCCAGGTAGCGCGCGACCGCGGCAGGGACGTTCGCGTTTGCAGCGACCTCTTCGGTCGTGCTCTGCATGGATTCGGCACGGGCGCGGAACCGAGCGACGAGATCGGCTTCGACTCTCGGCAGCGTCCCGCGCGGGTGCGCGCGCAAATAGGTTTCGATCCCTTCCAGCTCGGCCCGGGACGGTCTGCTTCCGCCTCGCCCCTGGGCTTTGCGAATGCGGGCGAGAATCCTTTCCCGCGCACCGCTCACTCGAGCGCCTTCACTATGTCTTCGACGACCTTTTTCGCGTCACCGAACACCATCATGGTCTTGTCCATGTAGAAAAGCGGGTTGTCGAGGCCGGCGTAGCCGGCGGCCATGCTGCGCTTGTTCACGAGCACGGTGCGCGCCTTGTGCGCTTCGATGATGGGCATTCCGTAGATCGGACTGCCCTTCTCGTGGGCGAGCGGGTTGACCACGTCGTTCGCGCCGAGGACCAGCGCGACGTCGGTCGTGCCGAGCTCGCCGTTGATGTCCTCCATCTCGAACACCTGATCGTAGGGCACCTCGGCTTCGGCGAGCAGCACGTTCATGTGCCCCGGCATGCGGCCCGCGACCGGGTGGATCGCGTAGCGCACGTTCACGCCCTTGGCGATGAGCTTCTGCGCCATCTCCTTCACCGCATGCTGGGCGCGCGCCACCGCAAGCCCGTAGCCCGGCGCGATCACGACCGACTCGGCGTTGGCGAGCAGGAAGGCGGCGTCCTCGGCCGATCCCGAGCGCACCGTCTTGTCGCCGGTGCCGGCGGCGACCGCGCCTTCGGCGGCGCCGAAACCGCCCATGATCACCGAGATGAAAGAGCGGTTCATCGCCTTGCACATGATGTAGGAGAGGATCGCCCCTGAGGAGCCGACCAGGCTTCCGGCGATGATAAGCATGGTGTTGTTGAGGGAGAAACCGATGCCCGCCGCGGCCCAGCCCGAGTAGCTGTTGAGCATGCTGATCACCACCGGCATGTCGGCGCCGCCTATGGGAATGATGATAAGCACGCCGAGCACGAAGGCGATCCCCAGCATCACGAGGAACGGCGTCCAGGCCCTGCCTTCGACCAGGAAAAACGCGAGGCCGAACCCGATCATCACGATCGCCAAGACGAGATTGAGCAGATGCTGGCCGCGGAACACCACCGGCGCGCTGGAGAAAAGACGGAACTTCTTGCCCAGGCCGGCGAGCTTGCCGAAAGCGATGACGCTCCCGGAGAACCTCCCGATGAAGAGCTCGAGGCGGTTGCCGCGCGGCAGAGGATCGGGCTCGCCGAACGCGCCCGGGTTGTTGACCACGGCGACGGCGATCAACACCGCCGCCATGCCCACCAGCGAATGCATCGCCGCGACCAGCTCGGGCATCTGCGTCATTTGAACGCGCCGCGCGACGAACGCCCCGACCATGCCGCCGATCGCCATGGCGACGAGGATGAACGCGACCTTCTTGGTTATGGCGAGGGTCACCAAAACGGCGATCGCCATGCCGATCACGCCGAAGAGGTTCCCGCGCCGCGCCGAAACGGGCGAGGACAGGCCTTTCAGCGCGAGGATGAAAAGGACGCTCGCCGCGAGGTACCAGAGCGCGAGCTGGTTGGCGCTCATGCCTTCTCCTTCTCCGCCTTCGGTGTTTTCTTCCTGAACATCTCGAGCATGCGCTGCGTCACGAGGAACCCCCCGAAGACGTTGACCGCGGCGAGGCCCACCGCGACCGCTCCGAGGATCGAGCCGAAATCGGTCTCGTAGGGGCCAGCGGCCAGGATTGCGCCGACGATGATCACGCTCGAAATCGCGTTCGTCACGCTCATAAGCGGGGTGTGCAGGGCCGGCGTCACGTTCCAGATCACGTGGTAGCCGACGAACACGGCCAGCACGAACACCACGAGGTTGATGACGGTCGGATCGACGGTTCCGGTCATGTCGGGCCTTTCTTCACCACTTCGCCGTTGATACAGACGAGGCTTCCCGCGATGATCTCGTCCGAACGGTCGAGCTTCAGCTCGCCGGTCTTGGGATCGACGAGCAGGTTCAAGAAGTTGAGCAGATTCCTCGCGTAGAGCGCGCTCGCGTCCGCCGCGACCAGCGCCGGCAGGTTGGAGATGCCGACGAGCTTCACGCCGTGTTTGACGACGATCTTGTCGCGCTCGGTCAGCGGGCAGTTGCCGCCCTGCTCGATCGCCATGTCGACGACCACCGAGCCCGGCTTCATCGCGCGCACGGTTTCCTCTCTCAGGAGCACCGGGGCAGGACGCCCGGGAATAAGCGCGGTGGTGATGACGATATCCGCGGCCTTGGCGCGCTCGTGCACGAGCTCCGCCTGCCGCCGCATCCAGTCGATCGGCATGGGCCGCGCGTAGCCGCCCACGCCTTGCGCGATTTCGCGCTCTTCATCGGTAAGATAGGGCACGTCGAGGAACTTTGCGCCCAGCGACTCGATCTGCTCCTTCACCGCGGGCCGCACGTCGGATGCTTCGATCACCGCGCCCAGGCGTTTCGCCGTGGCGATCGCCTGCAGGCCCGCGACGCCCGCGCCGAGGACGAGCACGCGCGCCGCCTTCACCGTTCCGGCCGCGGTCATCAGCATAGGCATGAAGCGGCCGTATTCGTTCGCGGCGAGGATCACCGCCTTGTAGCCGCCGATGTTCGCCTGCGAGGAGAGCACGTCCATGCCTTGAGCGCGCGTCGTGCGAGGCAGCCATTCCATGGCGAAGCAGGTCAGCCCCGCGCTTGCATAGGATTCCATCGTCGCGCGATCGTACGGATTGAGGAGCCCGACTATGATCGCGCCGCGCTTGAACAGGCCCACCTCCCCGTCCTGCGGACCGCGCACCTTGAGCACGATATCGGCGCCCGAAAAATCCCGCGGGCCCGGGACGATTTTCGCGCCCGCCGCCTCGAATTCCTTGTCGGGAACGCTCGCCGCGACCCCCGCTCCGGATTGCACCAGGATCGCGTGGCGGCCGCCCGCGGCGAGCTTCTTGACGGTCTCGGGAGTCGCGGCGACGCGCGTCTCCCCCGGACGAGTCTCGGCGGGAACGCCGATCTGCATGATTGCTTTTCCTTGCTTCTATTTCGGCCGCTGAATCCGGACCAAAAAACGAGCCCGAATGATACAACAGCGCAGCAGGCGCTGACTATGCAGGTGCGGCGTCACATCAGATGCTGGTTGCAAACTGTGTGCAGGCTCATTCCAATCTGCAAGCCGTTCGCTCCGGCCTGGCCCTGCGTACGCTCAGCGGCTCAGGCGCGGGCGTGTTGCGCCTGCGATGTCCAGTTGCGCAAGAGCGGCTCGATCTCCTCTGCCGGCAGCGGTCTGCAAAAGTAGTGCCCCTGTGCCCAGTCGCAGCTCGCTTTTTTCAGAAACGCCAGCTGCTCGGCGGTCTCGACCCCTTCGGCTACCACCTGCAGCCCCAGGCCGTGCGCCATGACGATAATCGCGCTGACAATTGCCGCATCATTGGGGTCGGTGCTGACGTCGCGCACGAACGACCGGTCGATCTTCAGCTCGTGAATGGGAAAGCGTTTCAGGTAGCCCAGGCTCGAGTAGCCGGTGCCGAAGTCATCGATCGACAGCTTGACGCCCATCTCGTCCAGCGCCTTGAATCTCGCCATCACATGTTCCGTATGCTCAACGATGATGCTCTCCGTCAATTCCAGCTCCAGACTGGACGCAGGCAGGCCGGTCTGCTGCAGCGTGCGCGCGACCGTATCCACCAGGCCCTCCAGCCTGAACTGCTGTGCTGAACAGTTCACCGATATCTGCAATTGCGGATAACCCAGGGTCTGCCAACTCCGGGCCTGCATGCAGGCCCGGCGCAGCGCCCACTCCCCGATCGGGGCGATCAGGCCGGTTTCCTCGGCCAACGGAATGAAGTCCATGGGCGCAACCATCCCGCGCTGCGCGTGAGGCCAGCGGATCAGAGCTTCGAATCCAACTATGTCCCCGGTTTTCAGGTCGAGCTGAGGCTGGTAATAGAGAGTGAACTCTTCCCGTTCCAGAGCGAGGCGCAGGTCCTTTTCCAGCAGCAGACGCTGATTCGCCGCGGTGTTCATCTGCCGCGTGAAAAACTGGAAGTTGTTGCGCCCGGTCTCCTTGGCGTGATACATCGCCGCGTCGGCGTTGCGCATCAGGGTTTCAGCATCCTCGCCGTCGTGAGGATACGCGCAGATACCGATGCTGGTCGTAACGCGCAGTTCGTGGCCATCGATATTGACGGGTTGAGGTAGGGTCGCGAGCATCTTTTGCGCCACTTGCCCGGCATCTTCGGCTTGCTTGAGCTCGGCCAGCACAACGACGAATTCGTCTCCGCCCATGCGCGCCACCGTATCGGTGCCCCGCACGCACGCGACCAGCCGCTCGGCCACCGTGCGCAGCAGGCCGTCGCCGACCTGGTGCCCGAGCGAATCATTGACATTCTTGAACCGGTCGAGATCAATGACCAGAAGCGCGGCTACTCTGCCGTCGCGCCGTGCCTGCGCAATGGCCTGCCCGATGCGGTCGTGCAGCAAGACGCGGTTGGGCAGCCCCGTCAGGGCGTCGTGGTGCGCCATATGCCGGATCTGGTCTTCGACTTTTTTTTGCTCGGTGATGTCCTTTCCGGTGCCGCGATAGCCGGTGAAACGGCCCTCCTCATCGAATATCGGCCGGCCGCTTACGCTGATGGTGTGCAGATTTCCGTTGGCGTCGGAACGCTGATAGACCAGGTTCTGGAAAGGCTGGTGAGCTTCCATCAATTGTTTTTGCGCCTGCCGCTCCTCCTCCGTCATGCGCACTGTTTCAATGTCCCAACGCGCCTTGCCGATGTTCTCGTCAACATCCAGACCGACCTTGCGCACATTCGACGATATCTCGGTGAAGCGGAAATCGGCGTCTTGCTCCCAGTACCAATCCGAAGAAAGCTCGGTCAGGTCGCGGAACCGTTCCTCGCTCTTGCGCAGCGCCCCTTCCGCCTCCTTCAGCCCGCTCACGTCGGTGATGGTGCCGATCAGCCCCGTGACGCTGCCGTCCGGCTTGTTGAAGGTCGCTTTGTTATAGATCGTGTGGTGCACCTCGCCGTCGGCGGCGACGATCGCCGCCTCGTAGGATTGGCTGCCGGGGCGGCCGAACAGCTCCTGGTCCCTGGCATGATGTCTCGTCGCCAGCGCCTGATCATCGGGATAGAGATCGAACACGGATTTGCCGATGAACTGCTTGCGCGGGATGCCGAAGAACTTTTCCCATGCCGCGTTGACCCCGAGGTAGTGCCCCTCGGCGTCCTTGAAGAAGATCGGCTGCGGGACGGCCTCGATCAGCTGCTGGATGAAGCCCAGTTGCTCCCGCAGCATCTCTGCCGCGCTCGCGACGGTCGCGTGCTCGGCGAGCGCGAGTGCGCGTGCACGCGATACGGAGAGCGTCCAGACCAGCCAGAACAACAGCAGGCTGGTAACGATGCCGCCCAGCAACACCACGGTCGGCAAGGTCCGCTCGATACCGTACGCGCGACCGGGCGAGCTGAAGCTCAGCTGCCACTTGCGTCCGCCGACATCGAGCATCGCCACCCTGTTCATCCTGTCCTGCGCGTTCTCCGGCTTCACGCCGGACGGCCCGAAGCTGTCGAACAGCAGGTTTTGCTTCGAAGGGGCCTCCGGCCGATCGGTCGCAGACGGCCCCTGGTCGTGGATCGCGAGGTTGAATTGGCTGCCGAGCTGCGCTCCTAGCAGGCTGCCCAACAATTCGTTGATATGGACCACCACCGCTATCACGCCCTGGAAGGCCTCCCGCCGCTGCGCCGCCGTCTGCACCGGCATGCCCTTGCGATAGATCGCCGAGCGCAACACGAACGAGATCTGGCTGGGATCCACCGGGAGCGCAAGGGGAGGGGAAGCCACCGGTTCGCCG
>WNFG01002643.1_pt1 | contig 14998 bp, 13 predicted proteins | sample 5400431 | NCBI WGS metagenome assembly WNFG01 (sample SAMN13153346, study PRJNA577476) | soil metagenome | isolation source: 120 cm saprolite under Douglas fir tree site 2 hole 3 replicate 2 | place: USA:California | collected 2015-04-18 | reverse complement strand
TCAAAAGCTCGTCACGAATCACCATCCCAATCTTGAATCACATTGGGATTCCTGGCGTCCAGCCCTTAACCTAACGCCTATGGGGGCGACCCTTGTGGTCGCCCTCTTGCCGGCGCCAGGCGCGCGCGGTGCACCAACGGGGCGACCACAAGGGTCGCCCCTACAGCGCGGACGTCACCCGCCGACAGCGCCCTGCGCCCCGACATACAGCGAATAGAGCGAGTGGCTCGCCGCCATGAAGAGGCGGTTACGCTTGACGCCGCCGAAGCAGATGTTGGCGCTGCGCTCTGGAAGCGAGATCGCGCCGATCCGCTTGCCTTCCGGATTGAACACCATGACGCCGTCGAGCCCTTCGCCGGTGCCCCAGCCGCACCACAGATTGCCGTCCGTATCGCAGCGGAAGCCGTCCGGCGTCTCGGCGGCCTCGCAGGTCACGAACGCCTTGCCGCCGGCGAGCTTGGTGCCGTTGTCGACGACGTCGTAGACCCGGATCAGGCGCGGCACATTGCTGAAGTCGACGATATACATCTTCCGCTCGTCCGGCGTGAAGCACAGCCCGTTGGGGCGGATATCGCCGACCACCACGGTGGCGCGGCCGGTTTGCGGATCGAGGCGGTACACGTTGGTCGGCAATTCCTGCTGGGCTACGTGGCCTTCATAGTTGCCGGAGATGCCCGGGGTGGGATCCGTGAACCAGAGCGACCCGTCGGATTTGACCACGATGTCGTTCGGGGAATTGAGCGGCTTGCCGTCGAATTTATCGATCAGCACCGTGATGGTGCCGTCATATTCGGTGCGCGTCACCCGCCGGGCGTCGTGCTCGCAGGTGACGAGGCGGCCCTGGCGGTCGCGCGTGTTGCCGTTGGAATAGTTCGACGGCTTGCGGAAGACGGTGGTGCGGCCGGTCTCCTCATCCCACCGCAGGATGCGGTTGTTCGGGATGTCGCTCCACAGCAGAGAGCGCGCGTCGCCGAACCATACCGGACCTTCGCTCCAGCGCGCGCCGGTGAAAAGCCGCTCGACGCTGGCGTTGAAAACGCGATATTTCAGAAAGCTCGGATCGAGGACCTTGATGGCCGGGTCCGGATAGCGCTCGCTCGCCTCCCAGCCGCCGAATGTCGCCGTCGTGGTCAGCGCCGCCGCGGCCGCCGTCACCCCCGCGCCCAGCATATCGCGTCGTGAAATCTGCATGGCATCTCCTCCTGACATGGCACGATCCTGCTCGATCGTGTTGCCGGGGTGTTATAGCAAGGTCGCGGGCGGATGACTGATTCTTCTGCGTTTGCAGATGGCTCGCGCATCTCAGGTGCGCCATAGGCCGGCATCGCGCGGCGATTGCCGCCGCGCGTCAATTTGGTTGCAATCGGAGGAAAGCCGGACTCGCCTCGGTCGGTCTTGGGGGCGCCCTTAGGTCGATTTTCCAGCTTGAGTTGGTGGAAAGGCCGCGTCGCCCCGACCCTCTCCCCGCAAGCGGGGAGAGGAGGAGTTACACGGCCGCCGTGATATCTCGGAGCGTTTAATCCAGCGGCTCCAGCTTGACCAGCGCAGCGCCGTGGTTGCTGCCGGTCCAGAAGGTCACCGGAGTGGTCGAGTTGTCGACGAATACGGTGCGCATGTTGGTCTCATGCGGCAGCTGGTATTCGACGCTCTTGCCGGTCGCCGGATCGAGCCGCACGGCGCGGTCGGTGTGCATGCCGCCGGCCCAGATCTCGCCGTTCTTGTCGATGGTCGCGCGGTACGGATAGGTGAAGGGCGGCAGCTGATATTCTATCACCTTCTCGGTCTTGGTGTCGAACAGCGCCACCTTGTTGCCGCGATATTCGGTGATCAGCAGGCGATCCTGGTCGTCGATCACCATGCGCCGCGCCCGCGCATTGACGGTCGGGAGCGGGTACCACGAGACCTTGCCGGTCTTGGCGTCGATCTTGCCGACATGGCCGCGCTGGAATTCGGCCATCCACAGATTGTTCTGCGAATCGGAGATCACCTGGTAGATCGAGGCCGGCCGGACGGCGAGGTCGTTGAGCGGCTGGAAGCGTTCCCATTTGTTGGTCGCGAGATCAAGGCGATAGATGTCCTGCGTGCCGACGCTCTTAGTCCACACCTTGCCGTCGATATCGTGGCGCAGCCCGACGAAGTTCAGCTGCACGCGATAATCATTGTACTCGGGCGCCAGCGGATACCATTTGATCTCTTCGGTCTTGGGATCGAGATTTCCGAGCGAGCCCTGGTACATCGTGTCGAACCAGAGGGTGCCGTTCTTGTCGAACTCGAGCGAGAGATTGCCGACCGGCGCCTCGGATTTGAACTTGGTCACCGGGAATTCGGTGAGCTTGAGCGTCTTCGGGTCGAACTTGGAGATGAAGGGCTCGCCGAAATCCGAATACCAGACGTTCCCTTGCGCATCGACGATCACGTCATGCGGCTCCGTCGTCGACCGCGGCAGGTCGTACTCGGTGATGATGGCGCGCGTCGCGCGGCCGGTCGGCCGAGCGAGGGCCTTGAGGGGATATTGCCATTTTTCGACCTCGCTCAGATTGATGCTGGCAAGGTATTCGGCCGGCTTGCGGTACTGCTCCGGGGTCCCGGAGCGCGCCGGATCGAGCATGCGCTGCGGCTTGATCGGCTGGCTCACCGCCCCATAGCCGCGCATGCGCGTGATCACCTGGGTAAATTCATCCGCATTGTGAGTGGAGCGCACGATGCGCTCGACCGTATGGCAGCTCACGCAGTCGAGCAGGAAGTGCCTTTGATCGTCCGAGCCGGGCACGCTCGCCATCCATTCGGCGTTGCTCATCTGGGCGGCGAGAGTCTTCGTCTTTTGCAGCTTGAGATCGACCGTGGCGGTCTGCGCGCCGGCGACATCTGCCGTCGTCGGGGCGGTAAGGTCGTAGCCGACGGCGCGGATCTTGATCTTGTACTTGCCGGCCGACAGCCGATCGGCCGGGAAGCTGTAGCGGCCCTGCGCGTCGCTGATGACGCTGACCGTCACGGTCGAGCCTTCCTTCTTGGCGCTGACCACGACGCCTTCCATGGCACCTTCCGCCGCGGAGGTGACCTGCCCGGTCAGGGCAGCGGCGGCCTTATTCTCCGCCGCGACCGGCTGCAGGGTCGCCTGAAAGAGAATGACCGCGGTGCCGAGCATCAAAATGGACAAGAGACGTCGTGTTCGCATCGGTTCCTCCCTCTGGGTTGCCATGGGTCTGCGGGTGGCCATGGTGCAACGATACACGTCTCGAAAGTACGCATGGTACAACGTTTGGGGCTTCAAATCTACCGTGCTCACAGGGCTTCTCTGGGCTTTGCCCGCAACGCGTTGCCCGTAACGGGAATTGAGGAGCCTGACACCGCCAATGCGGCGACCAGGGCGCTCAACCTCATCGGGACACGCCTTGACGTTCCTGAATGCGTCTCGGATCAGCGGTGCTGATACCAAATCAGATTATCGTAATTTTGGACGCTGTCTGCTTTCGACGAGGGGAGAGGCGGGAATGGATACGGCGGGGGCAGGGAAGAGAGGGGGGGCTTACCGACGTGCATCCACAATTCGCAGAAGATGCGTCGCTAACATGACTTGTTCTTGCGCTTCCCGAACGTCGGTTAGATTCACTGTCCGATGCGAATGCGGATTCTTGTATGACCCGATAGCTCCAGCGAACAGATGGGCAAGCGCCTCCCGTTCCGCTTCAGGGCGATTCAAATCCGTCAAGTTACCCTTCTTTACATCGAAAGCTTTCCGCATCAAAGCCACGCCGATATCATTTGCAGTGTACCCGCCGACACTGCGAACTTCCTCTTCAACAGTTCTAAACGCGATGAAGACGGCTTGATCGAAATCGCCGCGCATCATGGCAGCCCATACTTTGTCTGCGATGCTCGGATGCAGTAGCTTCTTTGGAAAATCCCTTGCTGCGCGGACGTGCTCAAATCCTTGAGCCGAACATGCCGTCTCCCCAGCCTTGCTAAGCACCATATATCCGTTACTGCCGTTGATTCCCGGTGCAGGGATGATGAGCCGTTCTCCGCGAAGATAGTTCCACGCCTCATTTACGTGCGCTTCGATCTCCTTCCTTCGATTGAAGGGATAGGGATTGTTTTGCACGGCGATCGCGCCCGGCAAACCAAATCCGGCGACACCGTCGGGCCAGAACAAGCCATTGTCTTGACGGAACTGACGCGCAAGCCGCAAAAGCACCAGCGCCAAATCTTCCGGAGCCACCCGGAGAAGCACGTCTACGTCAGGGAAAAGCGATTGTAGGGTATCCATCTTCCTATTTGTAGTCCTCGACTATGAGTATTCCTTGAGGGCCACGCGGTCATGTGACTTGTCTGTAATCGAGCATGTTCCTGTGGGCAAGGTTTGATGGTTGGTGCGTTGGCGGCGCGACGGTCGCCATCCCAGTTTTGAGGGCCACGGAACCGCAAAAGGAATCAACCGCGGGCGACGGCTAAGCAACATCAGGACTGTATTGAACAACCGCTCTTGGCGTTCAGGATCGTTGCGGGCCAGCCATAGAGCCACAGCGCCGCAAAGCAGCCTGAACAGCAGCATCATGCCAAAGATGATTAGGAGAACAATGTGGTACTGCATGTTGTCTCTCGATCACCGTTTTGGATCGAGAGACCCTCAGTTGCGTTTTTTTTTGCGCGCTGAGAATCGCCTCTCGACCAAAGTTGGCCAAAGAAAATCGACTCTCAGTTCGCGCATGTGCCACTTACCGCCGAAGGCGCGGCTGTTTCTCTGACACTGCATCTTCGCCCGAACCGAACTGAGGGGGTTATTCGGACGAATGTTTAACTATGGTACTTTTACTACGTCACAATTGCCACATGCAAGGGCCGCGCGCCTGCTAAAAGCCATTGTCTACAATCATACGGACCGACTCTGGCTGCATTACCTGCTGCATTACCTACTATCAAATTAGCATTTGAATTGCATTGAAATTTCAAATGCATACTCCTATTCTGAGGCCTGAATGGACTTCAGATACGCAATGATGGCGCCGACATCATCGCCCTCGAACTTGAATTCCGGCATATCCGGATGGCCGGAGATGAGGCCTTCCCCCAAGGCTTCCTCCAGCGACTCGATCGGGTAGCGCTTTGCCAGCGTGCGAAACAACGGGGCTTGCGGATGGCGGCTCTCATCGGTGCGCGCCGTCCCATGGCAACGCGAGCATTCCTTGGCCAGAAGAGCCTCTCCCCGCTTCAGGGCGGCGGCGTCCTGGGCGCACGCGGCCGAAACGGCGAAAACCGCATAAAGCGCGGGTATCAGTAGCCTCATGTCAATCCCCGTACGCCCCTTACATCCAGCCCAAAGGCGACGGCATCATATCATCATGTCGGCGCAAGCGTGAGTTCGACTCGGCGCGCCGTAGGGGGCGACCCTTATGGCCGCCTGGTTTGCACACCGCCAGCAACAGGGCGACCACAAGGGTCGCCCCGACGGCGATCGAGTAAGGGTGTAATAATACCATCTAGAGCGGTTGGGGGCGGATTAGTCAAAACGAACTAATTTTGGAATTCCCAACGAAATCAATGCCGTCCGGTTTCCGTACCGCGGCGATCCTGGATCACTGGCGACCGCGTGATCGCACCCGACGGCTCGCCTTGCTCTGTCTTGATGGGCGCCTCGGCAATCACCTTGCCCCCACAGAGCTGTAGCCCGGATTGAGCGCAGCGAAATCCGGGGCCGGCCGGCCCGATGGCAGGCTCCGGCCGGACCCGGTGGCTCAATCCGGGCCACGCTTGCTGCGCTTGCTTTCGAGCAAGTGTTCCTGGCGCTTTCCCTCGCGACGCCCTCAAAAATCCGGCTTGGCGGCAACCGGGAGGCCGATGTCCTTGTCGCCGTGGAATCCAGCCGGGTTTTCGGCGCAGGAGACCTCCGACCATTCAAGACGGTCGCGCGCATAAATCACGCTCGCGGTCCAGGGTGTCGTGAAGGTGCCGGCATCCTCGACCGTGAAATCGACCTGCAGGTACTTGTCAGCATAGTTGGGGGCGAAGGGCCCGGCGGGGCGCCAAAGCTCCTTTGCGGCGCGTTCCAGCGTGCCTTTCGCGGCTTCGTGATCGAGTAGGCGATAGCGTTCCACCACGTGCAGCTTTTCAGTGTACGGCGTGCCGAACAAGTCGATCATGGCAAACGGTCGATCGGTCTTGATCCCTACCGTGTCGATGACCAGCGTATCGCCTTCGTAGTGGCCGACCGCGTCCCCGTGCCAAGACGGCGTCACTTTCGCGGGATGAGACTGGTTCATCCGCACATAGCGGACTTCATGATCCTCGTTGAAAAGCATCACGATCTTGTCCGGCCGCTGCAGCATCTGCATTGCCATGTGCTTGAAAAGGAACGGGACGGGTTCGGGCCAGCACTCGTTGGCCGGGTTCGGATAGGTCACGCCGGCCAGCGAGAGGTCACCCTTCTTCTTCACGACTTCAGCCGCCCAGGGCTGCAAGATCGGATTGGTGTAATCGCCGACCAGCTCGCTGTAGTTGCTCACTCCGTTATCCTTGCGCCGCGACCTGTTCGTCACCGGGCCGGGACCCGACGCCGGCGGCACAAACCAGGGAAGTGACCCGTGACGCCAGATGCCGGAGAAATCCGGGATCGACGCGGCGCCTTCCGAACCGCTATTTGCCTTTTCGGATGCGGGCGCCGCCTGCTGGCCCGAGGCGGGGCTCGCGACGGCCGCTAATATCAGCAACAAGAGCAAATTCCGCTGCACATTCATGTCGACCTCCCTTTGATTTTCCCGATCTGCCCGCCTCCTCCCGATGCGGACGCAATTAACGATTAATTAATATTATATCCCAAATGTCGGCAATGCGCACGCCCGAGCCGAAGCCAGCGACGGGTGCGCAGCGTCTGCCCTGTGGATTGTAGCAGCCTGTAGCCCGGGTTGAGCGTCAGCGAAACCCGGGAGCGGCGTTCCGCATTGATAGGGGCGTCCCGGGTTTCGCTCGCGCTCAACCCGGGCCGATCGGCGAACGCCAGCCAATCAGGGGCCTTGCAGGCGAGTCGGTGCCGTAGAACCGTGCGCTGTCCTTCACTTCAAGTCCTTGCGCGGATCGTAGGGCCTCTCGTGCTGCCACTTGCGCATCAAGTCCTCAAGCTCCCGATCGTCCTTGTCGGGGAGTGCGATCCGCACGGTAGCGTACAGATCCCCAGCCTTGCCCTTGGCCGGCATGCCCTTGCCGGCGATCCGGAAGATTCGTCCGCTGCTGGTGCCGGCCGGCACGTTGAGCTCGACGGCGCCATCGAGTGTCGGCACCCGCACCTTGCCGCCGAGGACCGCCTCATAAAGCGTGATCGGCACGTCGACGCGCAGGTTGTCGCCGTCGCGCACGAAGTAGGGATGCGGCGCCACCCTGACGGTGATCAGAACGTCGCCAACTCCACCCGGACCGGGCAATCCCTGCCCCTTGAGGCGGATCTGCTTGCCCTCGCCGAGCCCGGCCGGAATCTTGACATCGACCTCCTTTCCGGTCGGCAGGTGCACGCGTCGGGTCGCGCCTTTGGCGGCTTCGGTGAGCGAGATCATGACTTCGGCCGCCACATCGTGGCCGGCGGGTTGCATATCCTCCGGCGCGAAGCCGGCGCGTCCCCGCCCGCGGCCGCGGGGCGCGTTGGCAAAGCCGCCGAACATGCCGCTGAGCAAATCGTCGAAATTGGAGAAGCCGCCCGGCCCGCCCGAGCGCCGCACGCCCTCCGGCCCGAATGAAAAGTGCTCAAAACTGACATCCGGACCGCCACGGGCGCCGCCGCGACCGAAATCGCTTCCGGGACCAAAGCCCTCGAAGCCGCGAAATTTCGGCTTGCCCTCGGCATCGATCTCGCCGCGATCGTAAGCCTTGCGCTTATCTTCCTCGCCCAGGATCTCGTAGGCCGAATTGATCTCGGCAAAGCGCTGAGCGGCCTTGGGATCACTCTTGTTGGCGTCGGGGTGCAGTTTCTTGGCGAGCTTGCGAAATGCACTCTTGATCGCGGCTGCGTCCGCATTCTTTTTTACCCCCAGCACTTCATAGGGGTCGCGCATTGTAAATCTCTCCGCTTCGGCGCCGGCGTCCAGCCCCGGCTGTTCGGTTCCAATGTGGGGGTAATGCGACAAATTCGCAACGCGAAACGGTCGACGTGCAGCACGCCGCACGCGCACACGTAGTGCTGCGCCGCGTCATCGGTCGAGGTGGGCCGCAATCAACTGGTCGGCCACCATGGCGACCGCGCCGGCGGGGCCACCTGGACCAAACAACTGGCCGGACGCGTAGGCGCCCTCCATCAACAACAGTAGACCGTCGCCGAGCACTTCAGGCGACGTAGCTCCCATGGCGGCGGACATTTCAATCAGACGCTGCCGCAGCGCGCGCTTGTTGGCTTGCGCCACAAGGCGCGCCGGATGATCGGGCTTTGGATATTCGACGGCCGCGTTGGTGAGGCCGCATCCGCGCGAGTCCGGCTCCATAGCCCGCGCCGCCAGCCGCTCGAACAATGCTCTCAACTGGGCGCGCGGTTGCCCTGGGTGGGCCGCGATGGTTTGCTCGAACCGATTCCAGAATTCACTATCGTAGTCGCGCAGATAGGTGGCTGCCAATTCGTCCTTCGAAGCAAAGTTGCGATAGAGGCTCGGCTTGGTCACCCCGGCGCGGGTGACGATCTCGTCGACCCCGACGGCCCGGATCCCTTCCCGGTAGAACAGTTCGCGCGCGGTCTGCCGAATGCGGTCGACCGCGCGGCGGGGACGCCCGGCCGCCTCCGCGGCCGCAGCCGCCGGCTCGCCCGGCGAGGAGGCGGCAGCCGCAGGGTCGATTGCGGGAGATTTCCGGCTCATCGGCATTGCTGTCCGCTGTGACGGGCGGTGTTGATTTCGTTGGGAATTCCAAAATTAGTTCGTTTCCACAAAATCCGCTCGGTGGAACCGCCGGAATGGAAACGTACTTGACATGTTACGTACCGGTACGTACTAGAACAAACCTCAGACAACGTACCGGTTAGTCACATGCATATAGTGCGCAAACGGCCGTTTGGCCAGAACTATGCTTTCGTGGTGGTCGGGGTCGTGTTTCTCGCCCTCCTGGCTGCGGCCGGCATGCGGTCGGCCCCGGGCGTCCTGCTCCAACCGCTCGAACAAGCATTCGGTTGGAGCCGCAGTGTCACGTCGTTTTCCGCCGGCCTCGGCATCTTTCTGTACGGCATGGTAGGCCCGTTTGCGGCGGCCCTGATGCAGACTTTCGGGGTCAGGCGCACCTTGATCAGCGCCCTCATCCTGATGTCGGTCTCGATCGCGGCCAGCGCCTTCATGACGGAGCCGTGGCATCTGATCGTGACCTGGGGTGTGTTGTCCGGCCTCGGGACCGGCTGCGTCGCCATGGTGCTCGGCGCTACCGTCGTCAACCGCTGGTTCGCGACGAATCGCGGCCTGGTCATGGGGATCTTCGCGGCAAGCACCGCGACCGGCACGCTGATCTTCATGCCGGGGCTTGCGGCCCTCGCGGAAACGGGCGGCTGGCAGCCCGTGGTGTTGACGGTCGCGGCATGCGCGGCCGCGCTCATTCCACTGGTGTTCTGGCTATTGCCGGAGCGACCCGCCGATGTGGGTCTTGCGCCTTATGGGGCGATGTCTGGCATCGAGTCCGCCGCGCCAGCGTCCGGCGGCAATCCGCTGGCTGCGGCATTCGGGGCGCTGGCTCGCGCGGTCCGCAAGCGCGACTTCTGGTTGCTGTTCGCCACCTTCTTCGTATGCGGCTTCACCACCAACGGCCTCGTTGGAACCCATCTCATCGCGCTGTGCGGCGACCACGGCATCGCCGAGGTGCAGGCGGCCAGCTTGCTGGCCTTGATGGGATTTTTTGACCTGTTCGGCACCACCGCATCCGGGTGGCTGACCGACCGCATCGACCCGCGCAAGCTCTTGTTTGTCTATTACGGCGCCCGCGGACTTTCCCTGATCTATTTGCCGTTCTCCGATTTCTCCCTTTACGGCTTGTCGATCTTCGCGGTGTTTTACGGCCTCGATTGGATCGCGACGGTACCGCCCACTTTACGGCTTGCCACTGAGACGGTCAGCGAACGCGAGGCGCCGGTGGTGTTCGGATGGATCCTGGCCGGCCATCAGATCGGCGCTGCCAGCGCTGCCGTGTTCGCCGGCACCATGCGCACCTTGCAAGGCGACTATCTGGAGGCGTTCGTCGTCGCCGGGCTCACCGGAATTGCGGCCGCTCTGATCTCGCTGATGATCGGAGGCGGCAAGCTGCGGCCCGCTACCGCCGCCACGGCTTGAGGCTGCGCACTTCCCAGCCTCCGATGCTATTGCGGCAGGCCTCGCCTTGCATCCACGCTTCCGCCCTTTCGTGCACGTAGCTCGCAAGGAAGTCGCGGCACTCAACGCCGTTGTCCCGGTAGGCGGCGGCGAGCGGCGTGATGGTGCCGCGGGCGCCGGTGTCCGGATTTTCCCACGGCCCGCCGTCGCGGTAATCGAGCAGCGTTGTCGTGGCTGCGCTGGCGACCACGAGATCGGCGCCTGTAAGCGCCCCGGTGCTCAGCGCCGAAATCAAGTCGATGGAACCGGAATCGGTCCGATTGTCGTGGCCGGAGAATCCGAATTGGGCCGGCATACCGCAAGCCCCGGCAACGAGCACAATGCTTAACGTAGAGACCGCCCGCTGCCAACCCGGTATCCCCCTCCCTACCCTCCCCCGCAGGCGGGGGAGGGTAGGGAGGGGGTCTCGGCGCACGGCGGGTCGCCAGCACAAAAGCTGCCCCAGCGCCCGCCATAGGCGCGATCCAACACATATACTATAAGCGGACCCACGGCACGCAACGCGGTACGCAGGACCCGGCACAAGACCGGTCACCAGGAAAGTTCCTTAAAAAATGTCCGACACCGTCCCGATTGAACACCCAACCGGGTTAAGGAGTGGTGATTTTACCGAGGCCGATGAGCCGTTGCGGCTGTTCGCCGCCTGGTTCGAAGAGGCAAGGCAGGCCGAGCCCAGCGATCCGGACGCCATGGCGCTCGCCACTGTGGATGCCGACGGACTGCCCAATGTCCGCATGGTGCTGCTCAAGGGTTTCGACGAGCGCGGCTTCGTGTTCTATTCCAGTGAGGATAGCCAGAAAGGCCGCGAACTGGCCGCAAACCCCAAGGGCGGCCTCGCCTTTCACTGGAAATCGTTGCGCCGCCAGGTTCGCCTGCGCGGCCGGGTTGCAACCGTAAGCGCGGCGGAAGCCGATGCCTATTTCGCGAGCCGCCCGCGCTCCTCCCAGATCGGCGCCTGGGCGAGCAGGCAGTCTACCCCGCTCGAAAGCCGTTACGCCTTCGAAAAGGCGATCGCGCTCAAAGCCGCCCAATTCGCCGTCGGGCCGGTGCCGCGACCGCCATTCTGGATCGGCTACCGCGTCGTGCCCACCGTGATGGAATTCTGGCATGAGCGGCCGTTCCGGCTGCATGACCGCATTGAGTTTCGCCGGCCGGACGAGGGGGCGGCCTGGACGAAGACGCGGCTTTATCCTTAGGACCCTGGCCCAGGGAGATCGGCGCCGCTGCGCCAAATTCATTCACTTGCCGCTCACCATCTGTGCCCAATCCTGCTAAGACGGCGGCGCACAACCCCTATATAATGCCGGCAAATTGCAGAAGGGACCATCAGGTCGACGACATGCCGAACGCCCCCGCCTCGAATCAGCCGCGGCGCACGCTGCTTCTCACCGGAGCGAGCCGCGGCATCGGCCATGCCACCGTGAAACGCTTCGCCGCCGCCGGATGGCGCGTCATTACCTGCTCGCGACATGCCTTCCCGGAAAACTGTCCATGGGCAATGGGACCGGAGGACCACATCCAGGTCGACCTCGCCGATCCGGAAAGCACGCTCGTCGCCATCGATGAAATCAAGCAGCGCCTCGGCGGTGAACTGCACGCGCTCGTCAACAATGCCGGCATTTCCCCCAAGGGCAAAGGCGGCAGCCGCATGGGCACCATGGATACCACCTACGCGGTGTGGCAGCAGGTGTTCCAGGTGAACTTCTTCGCCCCCATCATGCTGGCCCGCGGTCTGGTGGAGGAGCTTGAGGCCGCCAGAGGCTCGGTCGTTAACGTCACCTCGATTGCGGGCTCCCATGTCCATCCGTTCGCGGGCTCCGCCTACGCGACCTCCAAGGCGGCGCTCGCCTCGCTCACCCGCGAAATGGCCTCCGACTTCGGCCCCCGCGGCATCCGCGTCAACGCCATCGCGCCCGGCGAGATCGACACTGCGATCCTGTCGCCCGGGACGGATAAGATCGTGGCGCAGATTCCGCTGCGCCGGCTCGGCACCACCGACGAGGTGGCGAAGATCATCTATGTGCTGTGCACGGAGGTGTCGTCATACGTGAATGGGGCGGAAGTGCATATCAATGGCGGGCAGTACGTGTGAGGGGAAAGTACCCCCTAATACCGCCCGACCTTTACAGGTCACTTAACCAAAATGATGGCCTCTCACGATGTTCCAGACGCTTCTGATTCGGCACTTCAAGAGTATCGAGCAAGCCGACATTGCACTCGGTGATATCAATATATTTGTTGGCAACAACGGAAGCGGAAAAAGTAATATCGTAGACGCGATTCGCTTCCTAAAAGACGTAGCAACCAACGGACTTGATCGAGCGATCTCAGATCGGCATGGGATCGAAAGTATCAGACAATGGTCTCCAACGAGACCTTTTAGGATCAGTTTGACAGTTACTGTCAGTCGCGACGACGATAAATTCGAATACACGGTAGGGATAGATTCTGCCAAGGGTCTTTTCCAAGTGGCTCAAGAAAAAGCAAAATTAGAAGCTGTTAATGAGCACTATTTCGAAACCGAGGACGGTGAAGAGCACCACATCCGCAATTTCGAACATATAACGGTTGTTCGCAATAAAGCTGGTGATGCCGCTGTATCAAAATCTACGCTAGATTTGGAACCGGGCGAGTCGCCACCGAAAGCTTATTCGCTAGAATGGAATCCGAAAACAAAGCGTGAAGAGGACAAGTTTCGGGTCGAAGCCAACGATGAAGTAATGCTAAATTCGCGCCCGTATTACCCTCACGCCAACATAGCGAAGTTGCGTCGAGTTCTTTCTGACTTCCAAGCATATTCAATCTACCCAAATACACTGCGGATTCCGCAGGAACCATCAAGCGAAACATTTCTGAGTCCTGAGGGGAGGAATCTTGGTTCAGTGGTCAAACGCATGAGAAAGACCAAACGTGGTGTTGAAGCACTTGGACTTGTAACTGACGCTTTGAAATCGATTCACCCGAGCTTAGAGCGGATATCGATACTCAGCGTCGGAGGCTACTTGGTTCCGCAATTTCACATGCTTGAGCCTTCTGGGAAGCGGCACATATTCAATGTGTCGCAAATGTCCGATGGTACGCTCCGGGTGCTCGGGCTGTTGGTTGCTTTGTACCAAGAGCCGCGTCCCGCCGTCATTGCTCTGGAGGAACCCGAGCAAACCGTCAATCCGGCAATTCTTGCGGTTATTGCTGACGCAATTAAAGAAGTCAGCAAGAGATCGCAAATTCTAGTGACGACCCATAGTCCAAATCTTCTCGATCAATTCGAGCCTTCGGATATTCGTAGTGTTGAGCTCCACGATGGGAAAACAATAGCTGGCCCTGTTAGCCCTTTGCAAATGGCGGTCGTAAGAGATCGACTTTTCTCGCTCGGCGAACTCTTGGTGTCAGAGGGCCTGCATTCTTGATAATCAAGTGCAAAAGGCCTGTTCTCATTGTTGAAGGAAACGGCGATGTTGCGGCCGTGCCGAGACTGATCAGAGAGACGCTGCATCGTCGTCAAATCTATGACGTAAGTGCTGCTCCCCGGCCTAAGAAAAATGTCGAATTAAGAAGATTAAGACGAATTGGGGAGCTTGAACGGTTCGTCGAATACGCGCTGCGAGAAGATGGCGACTCCGTACTTGTTGTCTTGGACTGCGAAGATTTCGACCCAGCAGAAATTGGCGCGGAATTTATTGAGCGGGTAGGCAAGTTGGATGGACGCAAAAAAATCGGTGTGGTCCTGTTAAAGTCCGAGTTCGAGACACTATTCTTATATTGTCTTTCTGAGATCGCTGCGCACTTCCCGGAGTATGGCTGGCGTACAAACCAACTAGCTGTTGATGGCGATCCGGAAGCAATTCGCAATGCAAAAGGAAGAATCTCAGTCGCGATGAGAGAGCGGGCCTATAAGCCCACGCGTGATCAGGAAAGGTTTATCACTCCACTGGATTTTGATAAACTACGACGTAAGTCACCCTCTTTTCGTCGTTTCGAAGAGACGCTGCTTTGGTTAGCTGGACAAAGGGATGCCGATGAGCAATTCTATCCGATACCGAGGTCGCGGTGAATTAGCGCGCCTGTTTTTCCCGCAACCTACGCAGGCGTTGATGTGTAGAGTTTCGCGTCCTCTCGACCGTTGCCGGTTGGCGCGACCTTCCAAGGTAGCGCAGCCTCACGAAATGCTGAAAAGAAGAATTCCCCACCGGCTAGCCGGCTGGCCAAGTCGATTGGCATCTCACCGAACCGGATCGCCGAGATCGTGAACAATCGGGGGCGCATCACGCCTGAAACGGCGCTGCGCCTTGGCTTGTACTTCGGTAATAGTCCAGAATTCCTGGACGAATCCTGGAGAGCCACTACGACCTGAAGATGGCGCGGCGGTACTTAAAGCCTGCAGATCTAGAGCGCATCAAGGCAAGCTGGGCCGCCTGAGCCGAAATTCTCATCTCTACCGTTGGAGCTGCCGGGTGTGCGGGCGGGACGCCCGCGGTCCCAGCGCACTACAGCCACTTCATCCACCGAAAGAAGAAATACGGCAGCACGGCCGCGAGCAGCATCAGGGCGAGGGCGACCGGATAGCCGAAATCGAAATCGAGTTCCGGCATATGCTTGAAGTTCATGCCGTAGATCGAGGCGATCAGGGTGGGGGGCATGAACACCACGGCGGCGACGGAGAAGATCTTGATGATGTTGTTCTGCTC
>WNFG01006057.1_pt1 | contig 15000 bp, 17 predicted proteins | sample 5400431 | NCBI WGS metagenome assembly WNFG01 (sample SAMN13153346, study PRJNA577476) | soil metagenome | isolation source: 120 cm saprolite under Douglas fir tree site 2 hole 3 replicate 2 | place: USA:California | collected 2015-04-18 | reverse complement strand
CTTGACCCGCACCCCTTGCTGGATCGCCTTCCTTCCGCCGGACATCATCAAGCCCGGGGCGGGACGGTTGCTCAGGTCGTAGCGTTCGGCGAGCAACGCTTCCTGGCGCTGCATCACAGTGGGCTTGGCCGCCTGGTCATCCGCCCGAACCTTGGAGAAGTCCTGCTCGACCACAGGGAAGTACGTCTTGCCTGAAGGGGGCTGTGTCTGGGGCGCCTGGGCCGCGCCCAGGCCATACAGCAGCAGTCCTCCACACAGGCCACCCAATCCTGCCCATCCAAGTATTGCGACCCGTCGTTGCATGGCTGGTCCTCCCCTTTTGCCGTCCATGGGCACTCCTCTCGGGCGCGACGATTCCAGTTACCTTGACATTTGTGCCATCAGAGACCCTCCTCTTGCTTGGTGACCGCCAGTGGCGCCACGTCTGCGGTTCTGGGTTTGGTCATCGAGACGGTTCAGGCGCTACCTTCGGCGGCATCTCCGCGGGCGGCCCGCGAGGCCGGTGCCTCGCGGAGTGCGCAGGACACCTTCGGGTCCCGCATCGCTTGCACGCCTCGTGCACCGATTAGACGCGGCCTACACAGACTTACGAGTTTTGGAACGGCGAGTGTTGAATCTGCTCGTAGAAGTTGCTGCGTTTATAGTTTCGGATAAAATGCGAGCAGATGTCCTCGTTGCATGTTCCTTCTGTGGACTGTGTCTTATGCTCGAAGCCCCCAAAGAATGCCTTGGCGATGTCCTGTGTGAAGTTCACGCGAGGATACTCTGCAACCACTCGCGTCCGGAGATCTTCGGGAAACGCCTCGTATCCGATCCCGAGCACATCCAGACCTACTCCGTTGTACAAGAGCTCTACCTCCAACGGCTTGTATGCTGCAATACCGGGTGTCGTGTGTAGAGCAATTGCATCCCAGGCAGTCTGGATCCGAGCGGTGGACACACCACGATGTTCGAGAAACTGACGAGCAGCATTCGCACTGTCTACTTCGAAACGATCCGTCGCGCTGCTGAACTGCTTGAGCAATCCGAGGTCGTGGAATGCGGCACAGATGAAGACAAGCTCCGCATCGAAACTCTTGCCTGTCTGCCTACCCAACTCGTTCGCCCAGAAGAAGACGCGATGAGAGTGGTTAAAGAGCAGCGGCGTACTGAATTCCCGAAGCAGGCCGGTTGCTTCGCGGGTGAGTTGAGTGTCAGGAACCCCAGCCTGCAGGTATTGAAATGTTGGTGAAGGGATCGGAACTGGCAGAATGACCTTTGGGCGGCGGAAGGTCGGCGCGTCCTCTACAGCCCGTGCCGCCCCGACTATCGAGGGCCTTCCCAAAAACGAGGGCCTTCCGAAAAATGAACGCCGATTCATCGATCTATCTCCTACGTGGTTTTATCCGGGATTTCTCTTCTGAGGCGAACGCGCCGTGCGGCGACACGGATCACGTGAGAATTCCGCAAGATCACGCAAGCCGTGACTGTACGCCCCGGAAGCGCCGGCCCAGATAGCTGGCGGAGGGTCAAAAACGGGAAACACCACCGGCCGTGTCCTGACGTGCGGCGCGGACGGTTCGCGTATGGGAGACCTTTAGGTTAGATCAAATCGACTTCGAAGCTGAGCATGTTTGATATCGGTGGTTGCGGGCCCCTGCAACGACCGAAATCGCACTGACCGGGATCACCGCCCTGGCATGATCCCTCGCGCCGATTTTGAGGCCATCTACTAGCATCAGGGGGCCTGGCCTAGGTGCCCTCTCGCAGCAACCCGAACCTTCTATGAAAACCCGGGGCGGTTCACTCGCTGGGCGATTGCTGGACCGTTGCATTACCGCTGAATTGGCACTGAATTGGCCCCCAGATCGTGCCATCAAGCTCCCGTGCTGGACCCACCCCCACTGGAGCCACGCTGGACCCCCGCTGGAGCCACGCTGGACCCACGCTGGACCCCCGCTGGACCGTTGGGGATGACGTCATCCGCCCGAGCCCTTCGTCCCGCTCATCCCGCGCGTCCTGGTATGAGCGGCGCGCACAGGACCACGTTTGAGAAGGCACGCGGGATTGGAAGTCCTTCTCCCCTCCCGCGACTCCTGACGCAGGGGGCTGGCACCTGGGCAACGCTGATCCGGAAGAGATAGTCTGCCGAGGCAGGGGCCAGGACCAGGTATGATAATTTGGGGAAGGGGATGGCGCTCGAATCGGCAGAGAATCGCCAAGTATTCCTGTCGACACTACCCGCGGGACACGGGGAACGGCGACTTGCGCTCGCCGTCGTGCTGGTGAGTGCTGCCGTCTTCATCATCGCGGTGCCCGTTGCCAAGGTGCGCTTTTCCCCGGTCTGTCTATCAATCGGCGCTCGTGGTCAACGATCTGATCACCGCGGTCCTGCTATTCGGTCAGTTCGCCATCCTCCGATCACGGGCGCTCCTGGTGCTCGCCAGCGGCTACCTGTTCACCGCCTTGATGGCCGCCTCGCATGCCCTGACGTTCCCCGGCCTGTTCTCGGAGACTGGCCTCCTCGGAGCCGGGCCCCAGACCACGGCGTGGCTGTACATGTTTTGGCACGGCGGCTTCCCGCTCGTGGTCGGAGCGTACGCGCTGCTCAAGCACGAGGGACACCAGGCGACGCAGCCCACGCGGCATGCCAGCGTCGCGGTACTGTCCGCCGGTGCCGCCGTGCTCGCCGCCGTGTGCGGGCTCACACTCCTCGCGACGCTGGCGCAGCACGCTCTCCCCGCGATCATGCAAGGCAACCGCTACACGCCGGCGATGGTGACCATCGTGTCGAGCGTTTGGGCACTCAGCCTGCTGGCGTTGGGAATGCTCTGGCGGCGGCGGCCGCACTCGGTGCTCGACGTGTGGCTCCTGGTCGTCATGAGCGCCTGGCTCTTCGATATCGCGCTCTCGGCGGTCCTCAACGCCGGGCGCTTCGACGTGGGTTTCTATGCGGGCCGGATTTACGGCCTCTTGGCGGCCAGCTTCGTGCTCCTGGTGCTGCTGATCGAGCACGGTAGACTGTATGCCCGCTTGGCCGAGGCCCACGACAGCGAGCGCCGGGAGCGGCAGCTCGTGCAGCTCCGGACCGACGAACTGACCGCCGTCAACAAGGACCTGGAAGCGTTCTCGTATTCGGTGTCGCACGACCTCCGGGCGCCGCTGCGGGCCGTCCAAGGCTACGTGACGATCCTGGAAGAGGATTTCGGCGAGCGGCTGGAGGCGGAGGTTCGCCGGTTGCTCGGCGTGATTCAGGATCGGACGCGGCGGATGGAGCAATTGATCGACGATTTGCTCGTGTTCGCCCGCCTCGGGCGCCAGCGGCTAGCGGTCGCGCCCGTGCAACTGGACGATCTCGTGAAGCAGACCCTTAACGAATGCCGCTCCACGTGCGAGGACCGCCCGATTGCGTTCACCGTGGGCCGGCTCGGAACCGCCCAGGCGGACCCCGCCATGTTAAAGCAGGTCCTGGCAAACCTGCTCAGCAACGCGATCAAGTTTACGCGCAACCGAAACCCCGCCGCCGTCGAGGTCGGCTGCCGAACGGAAGCGGACAGCCCGACGGTGTACTTTGTCAGAGATAATGGCGCCGGCTTCGATATGCATCATGCCGATAAGCTCTTCGGGGTGTTCCAGCGGCTCCATAGCGCCAATGAATACGAGGGGACTGGCGTGGGCCTCGCCATTGTGCAGCGGGTCATCGAACGCCATGGCGGCCAGGTGTGGGCCGACTCCACACCCGGCGAAGGTGCGACCTTTTACTTCACGCTGGGTGCCTCTCCCGATGGCCGCGCGCCTGGACGACTCGGGCGCCAGCCTCAAGAAGAGAGTGCATGAGCCATCCGTGGCGGGTTCTTCTGATCGACGACAATCCGGATGATCGCGTCTTTGTCCGGCGGGCGCTCGCGCGCGAGTTGGACGCGCTGGAGGTGCAGGAAGCCGGCGACGCGGAGGCCCTGGCGCGGGCGCTCGAGGCCGAGCCGTTCGACCTCGTCATCACCGACTATGCGCTCGGCTTCACGGACGGATTCATCGTGCTGGACACGCTCAAATCAAAGTGGCCGGAGTGCCCGGTGATTCTCTGCACCGGGACCCTCAGCGAAGAAATTGCCGTCAAGGCGTTGCGCAAAGGGCTCGATGACTATGTGCTGAAGGATCCTCAGCGCATCATGCGCCTGCCGGCGGCTGTCCGCGGCGCGATCGACCATGCGCGGCAACGCGCGGCGGCGCGGGCGGCCGAGCGGCGCTATGAGGCCCTGTTCCACGGCGCGCCCGTTGGGTTGGTCCGTTCACTGCCTGACGGCCGGATGCTGGCGGCGAACGCTGCCGCCGCGCGAATCTGGGGTTATCCCGATATCGTGGCCCTGCTCAGTGTCAATGCGCGGGAGTTGTACGCAGATCCGGAGGACCGGCCCCGATTAGTCGCGATGATCGAACACAGCGAGGTGGTCCAGGACTTCGAGGTTCACGCGCGGCGGGGCGATGGAACCCTCATTTGGGTGAGTCTGGGGGCCCGAGCCGAAAAGGACGCGGGTGGCCAGGTGCTCCACTACGAGTGGAGCGTCGCGGATATCACGGAGCGCAAGCGGCTCGAGTCGGAGCTGCGTCAGGCGCAGAAGTTGGAGGGGATTGGCCAGCTGGCCGGCGGGATTGCGCACGACTTCAATAACCTGCTCACCGTCATTACCGGGCGGAGTTACCTCGTGCTCGCGCAGCTCCCGGCCGACCATGCGCTCCGCCGGCACATCGATCTGATCCAGACCACGGCCGAACGTGCCGCGGCCCTCACGCGCCAGCTGCTCGCCTTTAGCCGGAAGCAGGTCCTGGAACCGAAAGTGCTCGATGTGAAGGCGGTCGTCACGGGGCTTGCGCCCATGTTGCGCCGGCTCATCGGAGAGAATCTTGAGTTCGCCGTCGTGGCGGCGCCGGAGCTCGGGGCCGTCAAGGCCGACCCGTCCCAGCTTGAGCAGGTCATTCTGAACCTGGCCGTGAACGCGCGGGATGCCATGCCTCAGGGCGGCACGCTCACCATCGAGACCGCAAACGTGGAGCTCGACGAGACCTATAGGGGCCGGCACCCGGGTGCCAACGCTGGACGCTTCGTGATGCTCGCCGTCAGTGACACGGGACACGGCATGGACGCCGCGATCAAGGCGAGGATCTTCGAGCCGTTCTTCACCACGAAGGACCCTGGCAAGGGGACCGGGCTGGGCCTGGCGACCGTCTTCGGGATCGTCAAGCAGAGCGGCGGCAGCATCGGGGTCTATAGCGAGCCCGGGCAGGGAACGACATTCAAGATCTATCTACCTCGGGTCGACGAGGCGATTGACCGGACGGCGACGGCGGCGGCGCCCACGCTCGCCCGGGGCTCCGAGACGATCCTCTTGGTCGAGGACGACGACGAAGTACGGGCGTTGGCGCGCGAGACGCTCGACGGACATGGCTACGCGGTGATTCCGGCCGCCGCCCCTGCAGAAGCCTTGCAGCTAGCGGGCAGTCACTCCGGCCCGATTCATCTCCTGGTGACCGATGTGGTGCTGCCCCAGCTCAGCGGGCGAGGCCTCGCGGAGCGACTGGCGCCGGAACATCGAGACCTTCGGGTCCTGTATATGTCCGGCTACACGGATGACGCGATCGTTCGGCACGGGATGCTGGAGGAAGGGACCGCGTTTCTTCAAAAGCCGTTTACGCCATACACCCTCTTGTTGAAGGTCCGGGAAGTCCTCGACCGGAGGACCTGAAGCCGGAGGTGATACAGCTTGCGACACCTTGGTCAGGGCTGCGCCCGGGATTGGAAGTCCTGTGTCCATGCTTCTGTGTTGGAGAAACGCACACGGGATCCCGATCCAGCCTCTCGGCTCGCTTGTGTAGCAGTTTGTAGCAGTCGGCGGGATATGCAGACCGCGTCCCCGCACAACTCGTCTCCATCGCGGCACTTGCGGTGCTTCCAGTGCCGAATACCGTGTTCGACACCACGCGCGAAGCCGTCTGCCGGCCCCAGGTCAGCCGCGCAAGGGCAGCGAGCAACCCTGAGGACCGCGCTCCCGCCTCGCTGTGCCGCTCGGATTACCTTCGACACCTCGACGGGCAGGGTACGCGGCCACGCCCTGTGTGGTGGCTCCTGGGCGGTTGCGTGGGAGCAGGGCAGGCGGCGCGGCTCAGGGACCATGGTGGGTGTGCAGGGATCGGTTTTGGGGGCGGCCCGGGGGATTGCGACCGGCCCGAGGTAGCGTATGGGCTGAGAGAGTTTTTGGTCATTTTCTGGACTGACCCACGGCCGGCTGTAGATGGGACACGACACCACAACCCAGTGTAGACTCGAACATCTGACTCACACGGAAGGAGACACAAAATGGAGCGCCCATCTCGCCGTTGGCTTCTCAAGCGTCTCGTCGGCACCGCCGTCGTCGTTCTCGCATACTGGATAGACGACGTGCTTGAGGTTCTCGCGCCCTCGAAGCCGGAACCTCGGAACTACGCCATCACCCCCGGGACCGGGAGCTTGACGCTGAATGGTGGCAAACCGGTGGTAGATGTAATCACGCTAGCCGACTTCGTGAACGTCAGGCTAGCGTGAAGAACGTACGCTGAACCTGTTGCCGGTGGCTCGGCGGTGCAGGTGATCATGGCGTTTCGAGGGTGATCGCTTGGACCGCAAGAAAGGTCCTCTCGCTCACCAAGGGGTTGATCCGTTGGCAACGGAGAGGCACGGGAGGCAACATGAACCTTGCCGACTTCGTTCAGACGACCCTCGAAGAAATCCTAAAGGGCGTGCGAGCGGCTCAGCATCCAGGCGTCATCAGTACTAGCAACCTGGGCATCATCAACCCGGGGAGTATCAGGATCCAAGCCGACCACGCTCCGAAAGGCAAGTACTTCTCCACAATCGGAAACGACCTTGTTCACCTCGTCCAGTTTGACGTAGCTGTGACCACGGAAGCCGGCGACAAGGTATCCGGTGGAGGCAAGATCAGTGTTCTGGGTGTCGGTATCGGAAGCGAAGGCTCTGTGTCGAGCAAGGATATGACGGTAAGCCGAATCAAATTCGAGGTGCCGATCACGCTCCCGACGGGATCGGAGTAGCGATCTCGCCGCCTGCAGATTGACCACAAAAGAAACCGCCCGCCAACCTCCGAGTAGACCGGAGACTAACGGGCGGTTAGCTTGTGGCGCTCACGCCTCCGTGGTGAGCATCCCAGCCACGCCCGCGAGCATTGCCGACAGCTTCAAGAGACTGGCCGCGTTCCACTGGTCCGTCTTGGCGATCACCAAGGACACGTGTAGGTTGCTCGTGGATCGAACCTCAGCCACCGCGAAGCTGTCCGTCTTGAGCGTCATCGTCAGGTCGTTCATTAGGTGAAGCCTCCCGTCTCGAGTCGTGGTGAACGTCTGGTGAGCGCTAGGTTACGTCTCCGAGAACCATGTTCGAGGCAAGCCTCTCACGGTTTCACGACGGAGATTGACCCTCCGAGGACCGCGATGATTGCAGCTGAGGGAGGGTCAGGTGATCCGCACACGATCCTAGGATGATCCGCGCGTTACTTGCGAGACCATTCCGGACGCGAGAGGGAAAGATCGTGATTGACAGCGCGAGAGCGAGCGCTATTCTCCTCGGCGGACCATGGGTGACTAGCTCGGGTGAAGCTATGACGCCGGAGGAACGGAGGGACGCTCGGGCCTACGCCTGGGGATACTTCGCGCTGCACGCTGATCAGCGTATGAAGCTGTTCAACTTCTTCCTCATTCTTGCTGGCTTGATCCTGGGCGCGTTTCCCGCAGTCCGAAGCATGGGGGCTGACACAAAGTTCGCTGCACTCCTGCCACTGCTCCTCACTCTAGCGGCCTTCACCTTCTGGCGTCTTGAGGAAAGGACTCGCGGTCTCGTGAAGAGAGGCGAGGAGGCACTTCGCTTCCTTGACGAGCGGTGGCCGGTGGACGCGTTGTTGCCTGACGAAACACCGCACGTCCTGCGTCTGATCGAGCGGGACGACTATCTGACAGACCGCATCAAGCAACGCTGGACGGTGAAACGCCTTCGTCTCATGCCGATCAGCTATGCCGATAGCTTCCGGCTCGTGTATGTGACGATGGCAGGTGTCGGGCTGGTCTTGGCCGCATGGGTGTTGTTGAGGTAGGCACGCCACCCGATGAACCCGCCCACGTGGCTTGACGAGCGCGGCCGGCCTCACGCGAAGCGTCCGTGTCCGACCTGTGGGTGCGAGATACCGGACCTGACGATCCCGTCTGAGCATCTGAAGTGGTACAAGTGAGAACCCTTCCGCGTGGGATCGGGTGGAGTGGTGCGGCCACCGCGTCGAGGGAATGCCGGTGCCGACTGAGGACGGGCGCTGGCGATTGATTCCGAGTCTTGGGGAGGCGAGTTGACTGTCCGAGTTACTAGCGAACTGTCAGCACATACCTTGTAAAAAATACGGTAAACAACCCGACGATAAACAGCACAGCTCCAGGAGCAGCATCGGTGATCTGGCTCTTGGCCCCTAGGAAGCGCGCAGTCCAGCTAGTGGAACCCGTTACGCCGAATAGGAATAGCACGAGGCCACCGATGACGCACGCAAGTCCAAGAACTAAACCGGCGATGGAGTACACCAACTGATGCTTCGAAAGCGTCGTCACTAGCTCGCGGTTCCGGCTGGCAAAGCTTGAGGTCAGAAGTATGGTGTGCAGCGGTGGCTGCTTCGGTGGCTTGGGACTGGCTTTCCGGTCCTGAGGATCAGGCATCAACCGTCCTCCGAGAATAACCAGGAAGGGATCTTCGAGGGCTCCGCAGGGTCCGACCATAGAGCCGATCCCGCAGAGTGTCAACAGTCACCGTCCTTACTGGCCGTTTGGTTCCCAGCCTCGTTCCCCCTCCCGGTACTTCGGCTGCTTCACCTTGAGCCACTTGAGGGTTCGCCCAGGCACATAAGCGAAGCGCGAGACTAGCTCGGCGTCGAACACCGCCACTTCTCCGTCGAGGGTGAAGGTCTTGAGCTTGAGCGCCGCGAGTGCCTCGGCTATCGCGTGGAACCGCTTGGTATGATCCCGGCCGTTCCGGCTGACGAGCCGCACGCCGCCAGCTTCCTTGACCGCCAGCATTCGCCACCCGTCGTATTTCTCCTCGTACACCCAACCGGGCGTGTGGAATGGGCGAGGAACCTGGATGGCGTGCATGAGAGCAGGGCTGGTCACGTACTGGGCCGGCTTTGTTCCTCCAACCGATTCGCCGCTTCGACGTCACTTAAGAGGGCTTCTTCCTTGGCGTCTAGCGTGAGGGCTTCTCGCTGTTCGAGTTGGCAGGTTCCAGCAGCAACGGCCGCGGTGACTCGTTGTAGGAGAGTACGGAATCGCTGCTCACGACCCTGCACGTAGCGGTTGAGCGAGACTGCCTGAACGTCAGTCATGATGGAGAGCATTACGTGACCTGCGTCGAACTGACGAAGAACCATAACTAGGATGAAGCTACGTTCGATTTCCTCTTTCGAGTAACCAAGTGATCCGAGGCCGACTCGGACATCATCTCTACTCTCACCAAAGAGGGCCTGGAGTGTCTTCGTGAGGTTCACGAGCGCCTCGCCCATGAACTCCCACGGCGAGTCCCCAGCTGCTCGCAAGCGACATGCAACATGGAAATAGTGGTAGGCAGCGGCCAAGCGCCTGTTCTTGCCCTCAGAGATTAGGCCGGTCATGCGCTCTAGCGCGTCTATTATCCGATGCTGTTGTTTCTCTGTTGTCGTTGGGTAGAACTCCGCGTAGTTCTCGACAAGCTCCCAGATGAAAGATGATTGGCCGATTGTCCCCGAGCCGCGAAGGACATGTGGCGGGTCGCCAAAGTCTACGTTCAGGATTGCAGGGAGGAGATGATAGAACGTCTCGACCAACCCCTGCAGTTCTTGGAGATCGGTGCATGTCACGTCAACGGTAAGGATGTCACCCTTCATCTGAACGGCCATGTTCTGGTACTCGACCGTGACATCAACGGGATCGAACGGTGTTGCTGAGGCGATGGTTGCGTGGCCGGTATTTGCATCAATGGAGGCGGTGGCCGGGGCTGCTCGCGTGGTGGTACGCCCACCAACACCCATCCCAAACGGCGGTGGCGGGCCAAGGTGCATTTCAATGTGGACAGGGGCAGGGAACGACGGCACACCGCCTTGCAGGATGCGGAAGCGCCTTCTTTGCAGCCGGTACGTCAACATGGAGAAAGGTTAGGAGATTGACAGATGCTCCACAACCCGGCCTTGCCTCTGCTACCGCATGCTGCTACCTTGAGTCCATCGCGTCGAGTGAAGAAGGGCTGAGAACTCACGCGGTTACATCGATGGTCGCAGAGGGTAGCTCGATTCCCTTATCCTCCACCACGTAACTATCAATCTGACCGGCCGAGTCCGGGTCCTGTCCAGGCCCTGACGGAGAAGGGTCGCCGACCTGGTGACTCGAACCGAACTCGGACCGAGTCATGCGGCGTGATCCGTCCTGATCCGCGGTTATCAAGCTAGGCCGGCGGCTACAAGACTGCGAGTGATAACGTGTCGCAACGAATCACGCGTCCGTAGAAGGCGGCGGGGCTGGGTCTGAAAATCCTGGTGTCGGCGGATCAATTCCGCCACCGCCCACCATTCATTTTACGGAGTTGCCCGTCAAAAGATTTCTTCCGGTCTGAGTTTATGTCCAGTTTGCGTTCAACTCGGGCGCGCTCTAGCGTATTCCAGCGTACGAACGGACTGCCGTAGCATCAAAGCGAACTGGCTTGACTCGGAGTACCCTACTGGGTGAGGGCCGTGCATGCGGAGCCCATGGACGTCTTGAGCTTGAACACACCGCTAGCAATCCCAGTAGGTCCAGTCGCGACCCCCGGCGAGCTCCAAGGAGGCAAGAAGATGGCCGACTTCGAAATGACACCCGCCTCGACCTCTCCAGTGACGCTTGGGGCGGCCGAACGCGTCACCGCCTTCCTCCGAAAAGTGTACGGGTGGATGTTTGCTGGGCTCGGTGTTACCGCCGTTGTGGCGTTCACAGTGGCCGGGTCGCCGACAATAGTCCAGATGATTGCCTCGAATCAGATTCTCTTCCTCGGCCTAGTCCTTGGTGAGCTCGGCCTCGTCTTCTACCTTTCGGGGCGAGCCACGCAGCTCGCGCCGAACGTGGCGGTGGGACTCTTTGTCCTCTACTCCGCGTTGAATGGTGTGACATTGTCGCTGATCCTGCTCATGTACACGGGCGCCTCCATCGCGACGACTTTTGCCGTCACGGCGGGGATGTTCGGGGCATTGGCTCTCTTCGGCTCGACGACGACGCGGAGCTTGGCCGGCGCTGGCCAGTTCTTCTTCATGGGGCTGATCGGGTTGGTCCTCGCGTCGGTGGTCGGCATGTTTTGGCACAGCGCGGCGTTGCAATTTCTGATCTCGGTCGTCGGCGTGCTCGTGTTCACCGGTCTCACCGCCTGGGACGCACAACGCCTGAAGCAGATGGCGTTGACAATCCCGGACAGCCAGCGTGGGTCCTATGCGATCGTGGGCGCCCTCTCGCTCTATCTCAATTTCCTTAACCTCTTCCTGATCTTGCTTCGCTTCCAGGGTGGGAGCCGAGACTGAGCGGCGCGGGGGACAACATAGAGGAGACTGGACATGTTTGGCATGGGCAGCCAAGAGCTTTTGCTCATCCTGGTAATCGTCCTCGTGCTGTTTGGTGGGAGCAAGCTCCCGGACCTGGCGAAATCGCTCGGGAAGTCCATGAAAGAGTTCAAGAAGGGGATTGGGGCGGAACCCGAAGCGGAGCAGACACCGAAACCGCAACCCGCCGCTCCCACGATCCCGGCGCCGGCGTGCGGGTATTGCAAGAATCCCCTTGAGGCAGGCTGGACCCACTGTCCGCGCTGCGGGACACCGGTCGTGCCGGGGTCAACTCCCACGGTACTGAAGTAGCCTGGTGCGCGCCCCGGAAGTCCTCGCCGTGCCGTGAGAGCCGTGAAGGATAACGGGGGGGTCGGCCGGGAGTAAATCGGGAGTACAGCTGGTGTCAAAGTGGCTCATTCTGTGTTACCTAGTGCCAACAGCCTGGACCGGGGAAGTGCTTGACGCATCGAGAAGAATCCACGAAAATCCGGCGCATGCCTGGGTGTGCCGAAGGGCGGCGCGAACGAATCCCCCCTTCGGCACCACTGATCTGTAAGACATCGACCGGCCAGGTCTAATGATGCGACGCCGCAGGCCGGCCGCGCAGGCGACCGGGGTCAACCCGGCCACCAGAAGCCGGACCCCCACAGCGCCATGACTCACCAGACCATCCCCGCCCTCACTCCTGCAGCGCGCGGATCAGGAGTGACGCCGGTGTGAGCTTGGGCCAGCAGTTGACGCTCTCCGAAATGAGCATCAAAAGAGCTCGCTAGGCAGACGCGCGGCGCTGCCCTGCCCGCAACGCGCTCCATTCGAGCTCCGCAAGAGGGAGCCTGGGCGTTCGGCGCCTCACCCCGCGTGCCCGCCTCGACCCGATGCGAATGGGCGGCTTGGGCCGGGCGCGGATCTTCCTCCGGGTGGTGGCATGACGGTAGGATTCTGGCCGTCACGAGATTGTAATGTCCACTTCGGGCGCCGCGGTGCGGCAGCCTGGTAGCATGCCCTCGCCATGGAACGGGACCTGACCTCGACGTGGGTGGGTAGGGCCCGCTCGTCCCGCGCGGGTCCGCCCGCGTCCTATCGGGGGCTCTTCAAAGCGGCCTTCAGCTCATCCGCGGCCGACTCGAGTATCTCGCGGGAGAGCGTCTCGTCGCTCACCGCGCGGGCCATCGAGACGGCACCGACGAGCGTGGAGAGGGCGGCAATGGCTTTGACCCGACGCGATTTCCGGGTGCCCCCCACGACCAGCTTGGTGAGCAGCTCCAGATAGATGGTGACCTGGCGCGTGTAGGCGGATCGTGCTCGCTTGCCACAGCGGGCGACGTCGCTGGCCAGCGTGGTGACGGCGCAGCTGGTGGCGAGGCCATCGCGGTGCGCCACGCTGAGGTAGGCGTCGATGAGCCTACGCAGGGCCGCGTGCTTGCGATTCGCGATCGTGGAGACCGCGGCGCCCCCGTCGTCGAGCGCCCGCTCGATCGCCTCGGCGACCAATTCATCGCGCGAGGCGAAGTGCCGATAGAACCCGCCGTGGGTCAGGCCGGCGGCTTTCATGAGATCCGCGACGCCCACGCCATCGACCCCGGCTTCTCGGAAGCGCGTGGCGGCTACCTTCACGATGCGGTCGTGGCTTTCAGTCTTGTTCGCTTGGGAATGGCCCATCAGTAGGTCCCCCACCCATGGCCTTGACAGCGAGGATGATGTGCGTAATCCTCACTGAAGCTCAGGATGATGATCATCATATCTGGCTCGTCTCCGTTGCACCCAAAAGGAGGTCACCATGAAGGTACTGTTTCAGCTCGCCATCATCACGGGTCTGCTCACGAGCGCCGTGGCCGCCCCGGCACAGGGTCTGACGGAGGCGCAAGCACGTGCCGTCATTGCTCCTTGGTACAGCTTGTTCAACCAACCCGTCCAAGGTGATATGAAAACACTGCAAGAACAAGTGCTCACTGCGGACTATGAATCCTGTTGGGGTTATCTGCCCAGCGAATGCTGGGGCCGTGATACGTCGATCAAGGTGGTCGGAGGGTTTGCAAAGTCTATCCCCGACATGAGATTCGAGATCAAGGAAGTTCTGGTCGCGGGGGATCGTGTCGTCGTCCGGGGCGAGGTCACCGGAACACCTGCCGGGGACCTCTTTGGTGTGCCGCATACGGGAAAGAGCTTCCGGATCATGGCGATCGACATCCAGACCATCCAGGACGGCAAGATTACCCGGACCTACCATCTCGAAAACTGGCTCAGTGCGTTGGGACAGCTCCGCGCCAAGTAAGGCGTGGTCGGCGGTTCGCGGTGGCAAAGGAGCGGTTTCAGAGCCTGACGAGGCATCGCACGGGTGTGCAGAGGGTTGGAGGGGGACCTCGATTCGAGGTCGGCGGATCAAGGCTACGACCGTGGGGTTTTCAACGTCTGAGCTTCGCAGCGAGGACCTGCTATCCTCGGGGATCATGGCTGAACCCGGTACTCGGAGGGAGTCACTCGCAAGCCACCCTCGCGGCTCCGCCGTGCTCGCCTACTCGGGTGCGACCTCTGGACCCGATGGCGGGCGAGATGGCGGATGCGGCTCCCCGTGCGATGCGGGCTGGGACCGCCGGCCCTTCCGCGCCCGCTCGCTCAGGCCCTCGAGGGCCACGTAGAAGACCGGTACGAACGGGATGGCCAGCAGCGTCGAGGCCATCATCCCGCCGAACACCACGGTGCCGATGGCCTGCTGGCTGGCCGCGCCCGCTCCGGTGGCGACCACCAAGGGCACCACGCCGAGGATGAAGGCGAACGAGGTCATCACGATGGGCCGGAACCGGCGTCGGGTTGCCTCGACGGCGGCTTCGGCGATGGGGAGGCCGTCCCGGTTGTGGAGGTCGCGGGCGAATTCCACGATCAGGATCGCGTTCTTGCTCGCGAGCGCGATCATCAGGACCAGGCCGACCTGCGTGTACAGGTTGTTGTCGTAGCCGCGGCTCAGCTGCGCCAGGAGGACTCCCACGAGGGCGATGGGCACGACGAGGACGACCGCGGCGGGAGACGTCCAGCTCTCGTAGAGCGCGGCCAGCACCATGTAGACCAGCACGATGGAGAGTGCGTAGATGAGGTACGCTTGGTAGCCGACCTTTTTCTCCTGGTAGCTCGTCGAGGTCCAGTCGTACGCCATGCCCTCCGGCAGCGTCTGCGCGGCCAGCCGCTCCATGGTGTCGAGGGCCTGTCCGGAGCTGAAGCCCGGAGCGGCCCCCCCGAAGATGGACGCCGCCGGATAGAGGTTGTAGCGGGTGACCAGCTCGGTGCCCTGCACCTGTCGGACCTGGATCAGGGCGTTCAACGGGACCATCTCTCCGTTCTGGTTTCGAACGTAGAGGTGCCGCAAGTCGTCGGACTGCAGACGATAGGCGTTGTCGGCCTGGATGTAGACCTGGAA
>WNFG01007173.1_pt1 | contig 15008 bp, 13 predicted proteins | sample 5400431 | NCBI WGS metagenome assembly WNFG01 (sample SAMN13153346, study PRJNA577476) | soil metagenome | isolation source: 120 cm saprolite under Douglas fir tree site 2 hole 3 replicate 2 | place: USA:California | collected 2015-04-18 | reverse complement strand
GGAACGCCCTTGCTGCGAATCAGTTCCTGCATCATGCCGACCGCCAGGTGGGTCTTGCCCACGCCGATGGTGCCGATCAGCAACAGCCCGGTCTTCTCGATGGGATATTCTTCGACGAAACGTCCGGCGGCGAGACGGGCGGCGGGCAGCGAACGATGCGCGCCTTCAAAGTGGATGTCGAAGTCGGAGAGCGTGCAGTGCTGATAGCGGGTCGGAATGTCGGCCGAGCGCAGCAGTCTTTCCACCCGGGTGTTGATGCGGCACTCGCAACGCACGGCGCGGCTGGCCTTGCCGGGAAACTCCACGGTTTTCCAGCCGGTGCCTCCGCAGACAGAGCATTCAATCTCGGGTTGGGAGGGTGTGGCCATGGTTTTATGTGTATGTAAAAAGTATCACTAACGGACGCCCCGCGCATCGGTATTGCGCACCCGGCATTCGGTTTGTACACAGCATATGCACAGGTACTGCACAGGTTACCGTGCATTGCCCACATCAAAAAAACAAAGTCAAAACCAGAAAGCCTGAAACACGGAGGAAGCGGAGGAAAAAGGAGGCTTTTGGGGGTTGTAACGATGACCGGACATTTCGGTATGTGGGTGAAATCAAGGCTGATTGAACCACACAACCACTAAAAACCTCCGTTTTTCCTCCGTTCCCTCCGTGTTTCAAGCTTTTTGGTTTTTGCCTCTTTACGCAAAGATATCGAAAACGTAATCGTGCGCGGCCAGTGCGGCCTGGCTTAACGTACCCGCCTGGACCCGCCTGACCACTTCTTCGCGCTTCAGGTCGAAGATCGCTTCCAGGAACTGTTTGCGATCTTCTTTGCCGGCCTGACCCACGACAAACAGGACGCGCGCGCTGTGCTGGAGATAGAGCGGCGATGGGAGCTGCTTTTCCAGTATCTCCATGATGACGTCGGCCTTCCCGCGGTCGAAGCGGCCCTGGTCTCCGCGCTTGTCGAGTTCGGCGAAGAAGGCGCGGGTCCATTCATTGTGGTAATTCCAAAGTTTGTCGAACAGCTCGCGGGTAAAGGGCGTACCGGCTTTCACCAGATCGGCGTTGAGCGCGGGTTCCACGCCGTCTTCGGTCAGGGTAGGGCGCTTGAGACAGCCATCTTTGGTGATGACCGCCTTGTGACGGAGCAGAGTCCACAGCCAGGAGACATCGATGCGGTAGGTGGCAAGGTCGTTCATGAAGCGGAGCTTCAGTTCGTAGTCGTCGATGGCGGCGGCGAAATTTCCGTTGAGAATCTGATAGCCGTAGTTGGCCGCCATGTAGAAGGCGTGCTGGATGTGCTCGATGGTGATGTCGCCTTTGGGCACGGCATAGATGGCGTCCCAGCGCTCGGGGCTGAGCAGTTTCTCGGGCGTATCGAGAGATTCGCGGGTAATGACCTGGGGCGTGATTTTGCCCTGAGCATTCAGCAGTCCGCGAGACTGAAGAACAGTCCGCTCGTTATCGCTGAGCCCGCCGGCGACCGTGGGCACCGCCTGGTCTTTGACCTTCACGGTTTCCTTCGGAGCATCGAGAATCGCCTGAAGTCCGGCAACCGGAGTCTGCAGCGGCACGTTGCCGGCAGCAACGTAGTCCGGTTCCGGACTCGCAACCCAGCTTTGCCGGTAACAGTCGTAGAGCCTTCCCTTCACGCGTTTGGCGAGGATGTCTTCGAGAGTCGGCTGGCTGTCCGAGGCCATCGATTCTTCAGGAACAAAAATGAGACCCAGCAGACGCTCGCGCAGCTTGTCGACCACCATGGCGCGCAGGGCGAGCGGGTTATAGCGCGAACGTCCGTAGCCGTCGTTCGATTGATAGATCATCACGGCGGCCATGCCGCCGATGGGCGCGGCGTTTTCCAGTTCGCCGTTTTTCATTCCGGCCATGAGCATCATCAGGGCATTGAAGCGCTGGTAGGCGATCATGTTGGGGGAGGCCATGCCGATGGTCTGGGGATCGGGGTAGACGCCCTTAGGATCGTCTTTCCAGAGTTCGATCAGACTGCCAAGGTAATCCCAGCGGCCCACGTTGGTGCCCATGAGGCGTCTCCGCAGCGTCCAGGCGATGGCGGGGAGGGTGCGTCCGCCGTTGCCTTCTTCATAAAGCATTTTGATTTTGAAGGTGCCCGCGGGAACGCCGATCATGCCTTCGAGATGCGCGAGCATTTTTTCGACGATCAGCGCTTCTTCCGGCGTCTGGAGCTTGGGGATGTAGTAGTACACGCCGGCCCCGGCGCGTTTGAGCGAGTCATAATTGTTGAAGGCCCAGAGCGTCGCGATCACCACTCCGGCGGGCGCGGGCTTGCCGTCAACCGTCACGTGGTCATAGGTGATGTGCAGACCGGGAGGGCGTCCGAAGCGGATGGGCCACTGCGCAGGCGGCTTGTTGATTCGGTACTGGCGCGTCCTGCCTTTCTTGACTACCTCATAGGGCTGAGTGTCCCAGCGGCCTTCAAAGATTTCCTTTGCGTTCTGCAGCGCAGCGAACACTCCTATCGGCTGGTTCGAAGGCGTGCCGTCGGGAAGAAAGTGGGTGGGCGAGGCATCTTCAAAATCCGGCATGTTCATGGGCGCGGGACTGTTGAGGGCGTTGAATGCCATATCCAGCGGATGCCAGGGGCCGGTCAGCTCAAGGCCGGGATTCTTTCCGGGATGGGCGTTGGCGGGTATGGGCACTTCATCATTCATGCGCCAACGCCACTGGCTCTCGCGACCCAGGAAGTTGTCGATCATGCCCTGCACGATCTGGCGGCAGGTCCAGGTTTTTCCCGACACCGGGTCCTCGAAGCCGGTTTCCCATTTGGGCCATCCGTATTTCTCGCGGACCGGGGCCTGCGACTGAAGAATCTCGCGGCGCGCGGTCAGGGCGGCGGCCATGGCGGGGCGCAGCTCGCGGGTCAGTGCGTCGATGGCGTCCTGCACGTTGACGTCGTGGCCGTTGACCTTTTTGGCCCCGAAGAGATCCGGGAACTTCTGTAGAATGTCGGCGCGAATCATAAGGGGCCTGCTCCTCAGTCGGTTTGTCGAAATTGAGACATAGATTCTACGCCAGAGAAGAAGAGAACACTATGCTAGGTTTTTGTGGACGCACCAAGTCGCGCAGCTTACTTCGGCTTCGCCGGGTATGTCGCCGGTGTGATCTCGTAATCTGTATATTCAATCGTCAGAACGGCGTGGCCCCCAAGACGGGTGCTCGATTCTGAATGATTACCGGCCGGCAGCCAAAAGTCGCCTACCTTTCGATACTGGTGGGTGATGTCGGTCTTCTTAATCCAGAATGAAGGGTTTTTGGCGGGCTGAGCTTCAATGCGGGCTACGGCAAAATCCTGCGCATCGATCCAGATTTTGCCCTTGTACAGGAATTTGTCCCTGCGCCGCGGCTCAACATTCATCACGTAGCAGAGCCTGCCGGCAACCAGTTCGGTGCGGTCCAGGGTAAAAGCATAGTTCTCAGGAGAGACCGCGGTGCGTTGCAGGCTTTGTTCCGAGGCTTCGCGCTCACCTTCGATCAGTTTCTTCAGCACCCTGTTGATCAGCAGGCTTGAGCCGCTTTCTGAAACGATGCGGAACTGTTTCGGAGTTCCCTGGGCAAAGCTGACCTCGACGCGCATTTCCGCCGATTTGCTTCCCGGAAATCCTTTGTAGTCGAGCTTGTAGGTGCGGCCGGCGCGATAACCCTTCAGCGCTTCGGCACGGCCGGCGTTGCGCGACACCAGAAGCTCGATTACGTGTTGGGCTGTCATCGCGGGAGGCGGTTGTTCGAGGGCGCCTCCTCCCGCGGTGGACGCGGTTTGGGCAACCGCGTTGTAGATGAAGAAAACGAAAAATACGATGCAGCCTTGCAACCGATGGTGTATCGCAAATCTCACCCGCATCCCCGCTCCAGTCCTCTACTGCTTCGACGTCATCTTGCCGCGCCTGCGATAGATGACGCTGAACTGGAATCCGGGGCCGGGCGGGAACAGCTCGGCGATTTTTCTGAGGCGTTCGGCGAGGGCGGCGGGGGCCAGCAGCGGGCATTCGCGCTCACGCAGGTCGTAGTAATCGACATCCAGCGAGAGCGAGAGAAGGTAGATGGCCACGGCGTCGGCAAAGGCGGCCGTGATGTAGTTGGAGCGTTCCTTTTCGTCGACGCGTCCGGTGGCTTCATCCAGGGCCTGCTTGCGGAATTCCCAGGCGTCAATGCTGGTCTCGCCGTGGACGTTCCCGGTGGCCTGCTTCCAGACAAGATCGGCAAAGTCCTGGGAGACCCCGGCCTTTTCGACAAAGGCATGGCCCACATTGATATAGAACTCCAGAGCGATGGAGAAGCGATCGTCGAGCAGCCAGGTGGAAATGAAGACGCACTGGGAGTCGCCGGAATCGAGATTGCGATGACAGGTGGCCTGGTCAATCAGGGAATGGTCATAGCGCTCGGCAATCATGATGTGGTCGCCTTCGCCCATGGCCAGCGGCACAAAGTAAAAAGCCCTGCGGTCCAGTGACGCGGCGATTACACGAGGCACGGCATTCACAAGGTTTTCCAGCTCCATGGAGGGCAGTTTGACCTCGCCGACGCTCGCGTAGCAAATTCCGTTGGGCGACTGGGTGACGCGCACATCGCGGATAATCTCCTGCGCGGTGCGTATTTCTGTATGGGCGGCCTGACTCACGGTATTATTCTAACTGAGGCGGGTTCCATCGCCGGGAAGACAGGCTTTTTATGGGTAAATTCATCGTTAGCGCCGGAATCGGCCTGGCCGCCGGCTTGATCTGCTTCTTTATCTCCGTTGCCTTTCTGGCGCTGCTACTACTGGCAGTAAGAGGAGTCAGCGGAGTGCATCCCGATATGACGCTGCCCTACCGGGTTGCGGCGCCGGTAGCGCTGCTGGCTGCGCTGACCGGGTTTACGGTTTCGCTGGTGCGCTCGCTGCGCGCTCCCCGCGCGGTGAGCTAGCATTGCAAATCGGGACATCGGGACATCGGGTAATCGGAACATCGGAACTGCAAACCTGCGTTTTGTCTCACATCACTTAAATTAATCAGTCGGTACCAGAAGATTATTCCCCGAAAACCTTCTTCACAAAACTTCACACAGAAGTTTGCCCCATGTCTTCGCCGGCGGTTAGACTTTCGCCCTATACTTCCCACGCAACCAAATAAGGAGCAATCAGCAATGTTGAAGCGTTTTACCGCGCGTGTCGTACTCATGTGTCTGGTGCTGGCCCTCAGTTCCGCGGCCCAGGATGAAAAAAACGAAAAAGTCGATCTCGATGCGATCAACAAGATTCGTTATGAAGGTTTCCACAACTCGAAGGTCATGGAGATCGCAAGCGGACTGATGGATGGAATCGGGCCGCGACTGACCGGCTCACCGAACATGAAGCGCGCCAATGAATGGACCCGCGACAAACTCACCGAATTCGGTCTGGCGAACTCCCACCTCGAGCCCTGGACGCCCTTCGGACGCGGCTGGTCGAACGAATACATCAACGTGCGCATGATCGCCCCCGACGTGGCCCCCCTGATCGCCTACAGCAAAGCCTGGACGCCGGGCACCAACGGCGAAGTGCGCGGATCGGTGGTGCGGGTCAGAATCACCGGCCCCCAGGACCTCGCGCGCTACAAAGGCAAGCTCGCGGGGAAGATCGTGCTGCTGGGCGACGACGCCGAAATCAAGCTCTCCACGGAACCGCTGGCGCAGCGCCACAGCGAAAAGACGCTGGGGGATCTCAGCCAGTATCAGATTCCCGGCGACCGTAACGACGCGCGCATTCGAGAATTCCAGAATCGCGCGCGCCAGGGAAGAGGCATTACGAAGTTCTTTGAAGACGAGAAAGTGATCGCTCTGGTGGACCACAGCCGGGGCGCGATCAACGGCGGCACGGTATTCGTCCAGCAGGGCGGATCGTACAAGGAGGGGCAGACCAGCAACATAACGCAGGTAACTCTGGCCACCGAGCACTGGAGCCGGCTGGCGCGCCTGGTCGACCGCAAAGTCGACGTGCAGCTGGAAATGAACGTCAAAAATACTTTCTATGACGATGCCATGACCCAGTGGGACACCATCGCCGAAATTCCCGGCAGCGACAAAAAAGATGAAGTCGTGATGCTGGGCGCCCATCTCGATTCGTGGCATTCCGGCACCGGAGCGACCGACAACGGCGCGGGCACGGTCGTCATGATGGAAGCGGTACGCATCCTGAAAGCCCTGGGCCTCAAGCCCCGCCGGACGATCCGCATCGGCCTGTGGAGCGGCGAGGAGCAGGGACTGCTCGGCTCGCAATGGTATGTGGCCCATCATTTCGGTTCGCGCCCTGAGTCGAAAGATCCGGAGCGCAAAGGCGACCCCACGGTCCTTCGCCGCGATGCCGGCGACATGATCACCAAACCGGAACAGGCCAAAGTTTCCGGCTACTTCAATGTGGATAACGGCAGCGGCAAAATTCGCGGCATCTACCTGCAGGAAAACGCCGGGGTAGCACCGATCTTCGGAGCCTGGATGAAGCCCTTCAGCGACCTGGGCATGACGACCCTGACCATGCGGAATACCGGTGGCACCGACCACCAGTCGTTCGACGCCGCGGGAATTCCGGGATTCCAGTTTATTCAGGATGAGCTGGAATACGACACCCGCACCCACCACTCCAATATGGACGTCTACGACCGCCTGCAAGCCGACGACCTGAAGCAGATGGCCGTGATCGTGGCTTCGTTCGTCTACATGACGGCACAACGCGACCAGATGCTGCCGCGCAAGCCGATTGAACCAGCGCTGCCGCCACCTCCGCCCAATGCGGAAGAAACGCCGGCCTCGCAGGCAGCGCCCGCCGCCACTGCTCCGGGGACAGCCCCGGCGCAACCGGCACAGAAGCCGCAGTAGCTTAGAAAAGCTTTTGCCGCTGATTTACGCAGATAAGCGCAGATAGAAAACCAGGAAGAAATTACCGGACTTTTCGCGCTGGTTTTTATCTGCGTTCATCTGCGTAAATCAGCGGCAGATTTTTTACAAGGCCGTGTAGCCGCCATCCACCGGGAAGGCCGCGCCGGTAATCCATGCCGATTCGTCGCCGGCAAGAAAGACGGCGGCTCCGGCGATGTCCTCGGGCTGTCCGAAACGGCCCATGGGATGCATCGCGATCCGCCGGCGGCGTCCTTCTTCATCCATGCCGAAGCGGGCGACCATCTCGGTCTCGACAATGCCGGGACAGATACAGTTCACGCGAATCTTTTCTTCCGCGTGATCGAGCGCCATGGCTTTGGTAAGAGCCAGGACCGCGCCCTTGGAAGTTGCGTAGGCCACGCGATTGCGGGCCGCCACCGCGCTCAGCACGGACCCCATGTTGATGATGGAGCCGCCGCCGGCCGAACGCATGTGCGGAAGCACCTCGCGGGAGAGCTGCCAGACTCCCCGCACATTGATGTTGAAGGTCTGCTCCCACTCTTCCCCGGTCTGCGATTCAGCGGTGCCGGCCATAAGCACTCCGGCGTTGTTGACCAGAATTTGGATGCCGCCAAAGTGTTTGACCGCGGCTTCGGCCAGCCTTCGGTTGTCGTCTTCGCTGCCAGTATCGGCCTGGACGGCCAGGCAGTTGGCCGGCTGGATCTCCCGGGCAACGCTGTCGAGTTTGTCTTTGGTGCGTCCGGCGACCACGACGCGGGCGCCCTCGCGGGCGAAAGCAATGGCGATGGCGCGTCCGATTCCGCTGCCGCCGCCGGTGACGATGGCTACTTTGTTGATAAGGCGCATGCGGGAATTCTAGAGCAGATTGGGAAATTGAGTAATTTGGTAATTGGGTAATCTCAAGGCAATCCAATACCCAACACCGATTTACAGAATTGCCGAATTACTCATAAACGCTCTGGCGACCGGACGCGCGAAGACCGAGGCGGGTTTGCAGCTCTTTGCGGTACCGGCGGCTCATTCGCAGTCGGGTCCCGTTGTCGAGCAGCACCTCATGTTCGCCGTCTTTGCTGAGTTCCAGGGCCCGCACCCGGTCCAGGTTAACGATGGTCGAACGATGAATCCGGCAAAAGAGGCCCTGATCGAGTTCCTGATCGAGATCGGCGAGGCTGCGTCGCAAAAGGTGGGTCCTCGGTCCCGTGTGCAGGCAGGAATAGTAGTCCGCGGCTTCAACCCAGTCGATCTCGCCGGTTTTTATGAACGAAACCTGACCGGCGCTTTTGACGGCAAGGCGTTCGACCCTTGCGGCAGGCTCTTTTGTGCCTGAAAAATTTTTGCGACTGAGAATTCTTTCCTTTGCCCGGCCCAGGGCGCGATCGAATCGGGCATTGTCGAATGGCTTCAGCAGATAATCGAGCGCCCCGGCTTCGAAGGCCCGCAGCGCATACTGATCGTGCGCGGTCACAAAAACCACGGCCGGGGGCAGATCGCCGCCCAGCAGTTCGAGGACGTCAAACCCATCGCATTCAGGCATCTGCACATCGAGAAAAACCAGGTCGGGCTTTGCGGTGCGAATCTTTTCCAGGGCCTCCGCGCCGGAACCACATTCGCCGACGATCTCAATCTCCGGATCGCGACGCAACAGAACGGTAAGGCTGCTGCGGGCAAGGGGCTCATCGTCCACGACGATGGCGCGAATCTTCACACGACGCTCGTCCGCGGACATGATTCATTTCTCCCTGAAGGGCACGGAGATCGATACCTCGACGCCCTCCGGCTCACGATTCCGCAGGTTCAGCTCAAACGCTTCTCCGTACAGACTTTGCAGCCGGGTCCGCACGTTGGAAATCCCGATTCCCGAGCGATTGTTTCCGTCTTCCTGGGCCAGAGTGTCTGAGGTCAGGCAGGGGCCGTCGTTGACGATCTTCAAAGTAAGCATGCCGTTGGAGCGCGACGCGCTGATCTCAATCGCGCTCCCTGAGCCCGCCGCGCGATGCCGTGCTGGATCGCGTTTTCCACCATGGGCTGCAGAACCAGACTGGGAAGCCGGGCCGGGAACAGTTCGCCGGCGACATCCACGTTCACTGTAAGGCGGTCGGCAAATCGCATCTTCTGAATTTCAAGATACCTGTGCAGGAACTCCATTTCCTCGCCCAGCGAAATCTCCTGGCTGGAATCCTCGACCACACGGCGCAGCAGGTCGCTTAGAGCCGCAATCATGCTGACTGCGTCGTCATTTCTGTTCTCGCGCACCAGACCGGCGACGGCATTGAGGGTATTGAAAAGAAAATGAGGCTCGATTTGTCGCCGCAGCTCATTGAGCTGGGCTCTCGACAGCTGCTCATTCAGGCGCGCTGTCTCCGCCTGCTGACGGGCCAGCCGTTCCCTTCAGATGCAGGAATGGCCCGGGGTTCGCGGAGTATTGCCACGGGTTCAGCAGCTCTTCCAGTCCGGCCGTCCAGGCGGCCGCCACCAGGCAGATTCCGGCGCAGGCGGCGAGATGGATCAGCCATGTCGAGACGGGCCGCACCTGGGTCGGAGGATACCGCCGGCCGAGGCGCAGCACCAGGGGCGTCGCCAGCGCCAACGGCAGCCAGGCAAGGAGCAATGTGAAAAACAGGCTGACCCAGGCGTGATGCATTCCTTCGGCGCGCATGGAAACAACCGTCTGGGTCGCATCGAAAATCCCGACGCCAAGCCAGATCGATGCGATCCAAAACCAGCGTGCCGGATTGATACGCAGTTGACCGGGTTCCATCATGAGAATCGTACTCCACGGCACGTCAGGACGGTCAAAAATGCAGTGAATCGACCGGGCTGTGCAGCCATCGGTCTGGCGGGCCGCGCCATCCGGTAGGATACTACCGGCATGAAAACGAGAATAAACCGCACACTGATCAGCCTGTCAGTCCTGGCCGCCTTCATTCTGCTGCCCGCGTTCAGTCAGAATCCGGCTGCCCCGGGTAATGGGCCGGAATTTACCAGCGACGGACAGCTTAAGTTTCCCGAGCACTACCGGGAATGGATTTATCTGACCTCGGGGTTCGATATGAGTTACAACCCGGCGATGAAGATGGGGCACCACATGTTCGACAACGTCTTTGTAAACCCCGCGGCATATAAGGCATTCGTCGAAACCGGCACGTGGCCCGACAAGACCGTGCTGTTTCTCGAAGTCCGCGGAACAAGACCGTGCTGTTTCTCGAAGTCCGCGGAGCCAAAGATAAGGGCTCCATCAACCAGGTGGGCAATTATCAGAGCGCGGAAACCATGGGGTTCGAAGCCCACGTAAAAGACTCGCGTCTTCAGGGCCAATGGGGCTTTTTTGGCTTTGATGACGGCAAAACCGCAAAAATGATTCCGCGCTCCGCTGATTGCTACAGCTGCCACTCGGAACATGGGGCCGTGGATACGACATTTGTCCAGTTCTATCCGACGCTGCTGCCGATCGCTAAGAGCAAAGGCACGCTGAGCGGTTCGTATGTGAAGGAAACGGCGGGGCAGTAAGGGCGATTCAATCGGAGAGCATCGCGTCCCACCCTTCGCAAAGGAACGCGAAGAGTGGGGCACCCGGGATTCTGAGTCCGTGCCGCTCAACAGAGAAAAACAGCGGGGCGCTAAAGCGCGCAGGGGCTGAAGCCCGATGTTATCAACCTTTTGACGGCACGGCTGAAAGCCGTGCCCTGTTACCTGCAGAGGCTAAAGCCAGAAGGCGCAAAGACATTCGGCCGAGGCCAGCGTGCAAAAGGTTCGGAATGACAGCGGGTGTGGTATTTTCGCTTACGTTCCCAACCCTTTCAGTTTTTCCCTGACTTCCGGCGCGGATTTTGAGCTGGGCAGCATCTCCAGATATTTCTCATAAGCGGCCTTTGCGTCCGGGAGTTTTTGCAGCTTCACATAAGCATCGCCCAGATTGATATAGGCCACGGCGCGATTGGGGTCGAGCTTAAGCGTCTGCCGGAACAGACTCGCCGCGTCTTCGTATTTCTCGAGCTTGTACATCGCGAACCCCGCGTTATTTACTGCCTGAGCGTTCGTCGGATCGGCCGCTACCCCTTCGTTGAACTTTGCGGCGGCTTCCGCATACTTCTTTTCCTTGTAAAGCCGCAGCCCCTGGTCGTTCAATACCTGGGAGGTTTCCTTCGGCGTCAGCACGGGCGCGCCGGCCTGGGCCTTCTGGTCGAGGCGGGCCTGGGCGTCGGCCAGCTGTTTTTGCAGTTGTTCATTCTGCGAGCGCAGGTTTTCCATCTCGGCATTCATGCGGATTCCGGCGTCGTTGAGCTGCGGGGTATCGGCGTTCAGGAATTCCGACTCGTGCCTCAATTCAAAAATGAAATCGCCGCCTTCACTCCCCGCCAGGTTTCCGAACGAAGGCGTCTGATGCGAGAGCGACGACACGGATGGAGCCACGTAGGCGGCCAGTTCCGAGGCGGTGATGATGCCGTCGCCGTTGAGGTCGGCGCGTCCGTCGAGGCCCTGGAGTACGGTCCAGGTGAAGACGGAGTGTCCGTTGGGGCCATTGTCGGCCACCTGCTCATCGCTGCCGCCGGCTGTAAACATCTGGCGGCCAACGCGGCGGGCGATCTCCTGCAAGTAGTTGGAGGAATTGGAGAGGCCTCCGCCGCGCGTCAGAGCCAGGCCGCTGTAGCAGGAGTCCATGATGAAAAACAGATGCTTCGCCGGGATGGATTCGGCGATGTCCTGAAAGTTGGTCATGGAGATGGCCTGCCCCTGGTAATTGTTGAGGTCGGCATCGACGGGAATGATGTAGCCGAGGTCGCGGCCCGAAGGCAGCTTGCGGGTGGCGCCGTGGCCGGCATAGAAGACGAAGACGCGGTCTTCACGCTTCACCATCTGCTGATTGGCGAGCTTGTCGCCCAGCAGCGAGAGAATATTCTGACGCGTCGCCTGGTCGTTCAGCAGCATGAAGACGTTCTCGGGTTTGAATTTATATTTCTGAATCAACGTGTCGCGAATTCCGGCGGCATCGTTGGCGGCATAGCGCAGCCGGGGCCACTTCTGGTATTTGTCGATGCCGATGACCGCCGCCCAGCTCTCGCGGTAGGGCGGCTCCGCGGATCTGGGGACCGACACTGTCTGCACACCGCGCGCATCGCCGACCGAGAACCCGGTTCCGTTCCAGGAGGCGAAGCGGTAACCCTGTTTCTGAAGATCTTCGATCAGACCGGGCAGGGCATCGAGAGCGCGCCGGTGGATGTCATGGAAGAGAATCACGCCCCGGCCCTGCTTGTCGATCTCCTTGAGCACCCGCTGGGCCACGGAGGCAGCCACCGGATCGGCCCAGTCCATGGAGTCGATGTTCCAGATCATGGACTTCATGTTGTTGGACACCACCAGATTCAGGATGCCATCGTTCTCCGCGCCATAGGGCGGGCGGAACAATACCGGATCGCCCTTGAGCACGACTTTCAGCAGCTTGTCTGTGTCGGTGATTTCCTTCGTATAGCCGGCGGCATCCATCTTGGGAAGCAGAGGGTGGTTGAAGCTGTGATTGCCCAGCGACGATCCCGCTTCAAGAATGCGCGTGCTGGCGGCTGCTCCCTTGCCCAGAGTCACTTTTCCGTCGGCGCTGACGGTACCAATGTTATGGCCGACCTGAAAGAACACGCCCTCCAGGTTGTATTTTTTCAGCACCGCCAGAATCTCGTCGGTATAGCGCGGATGCGGGCCGTCGTCGAAGGTCAGCAGCAGCGTCTTCGGCGGCAGTTCGGTGCCATCGAGCACGTTGGGATTGCGCTTCTTTTTATTGGCGCCGCCGCCGCGGGTTTCCTCCACGGGCAGAATGGCCTCGTATTCCTTCAGAATTCCGTCACGCTGATATTTGGTCTTGATGTCGGCGAGGTATTTATCCCAGGCCTCGCGGCGGACGGTCATACCGCGCACGCGAATGCGATCGAAGACCTGGCCGAGTTCTTTCTCATAGAGAGCGTTAATTCGGGCGAGAGCGGCGATATCGTCGACGATTCTCTTCTGGACGGCAGGCGTTGAGCCGTTCACCGGTTCGGCGTTCAGGTCTTCCAGCAGATCGCGGAAGGCCAGTTTGTCGGCGTCATGATAATCAGGGCTGGTTTCAAGACGATCAAGAAACGCGCTCAGCTTTGCCGGATCGGAGACGACAGCGGCACGCAGGCCTTCCAGGTTTTCCTCGTTCTGCTCGAACAGCATGCGGGCCAGAATGACAATCCGTTCTTTTTTGGCGGCGTCGAGGGAAGGGTCGTCTTCCATGAGTACGATGACCCTGCGGTAGTTGGCGACGATGTTGTCGGCGGACTGGGCCACCGTAGACGGATCTGGTTGCCAGCCGAAGGCTGTTATCGAGCCAAGAAGAAGAATCAAGATGAGTCTGGTGCGCATGGTTGCCTGTTGAATTCGCCGGATGCCTATGAAGGATAACAGTATGTGGGGCGAAATCAATGTACCGCGGGTAACCGGCATCCCAACCAATCCCTTCACCGCAGAGCCGCAGGAATGCGCAGATGAACGCAGGAAAACCAAAAACAAAACCCGGCATCCACCGCAAAGGAGGCAACGGGCGCAAAGGAAAAGCACAAACAAATGTTTGAAAGATGCAAAGATTTTTCTTTTGTTTTCCTTTGCGCCCGTTGCCTCCTTTTGCGGTGGATGCCGGTTTTGTTTGCTGGACGCAAAGCCATCCGCAACCTTATTCTGGTTACAGACTTAATTCAGCGCGACAACAGGTTGACAATGCCAGAGACGATTCAAGTCACGCTTCCCGACGGGAGCAAGCGCGATGTACCACGGGGCACGACCCCTTACGATATTGCCAAATCCATTAGCCCCCGGCTGGCCGATGCCGCTTTGGCGGCAAAAATCAAGCACTCAGCACTCAGCACTCAGCCTTCAGCCGGCGACCGGCCTGGATCGGACTCGCAAGGGCCTGCCTCCATGCACGCCCAGCAGTCCAAAGACGGCTGGCTGTTTGCCGACCTGAGCAGGCCGCTGGAAGAGAGCGTCGAGCTGCGCCTGCTGACGGAGAAAGACCCCGAGGTTCTGGACGTCTACCGGCATTCCTCGGCCCACCTGATGGCGAGCGCGGTGCTTGAATTGTTTCCAGAAACCAAGCTGGGCCACGGACCGTTTACCGAGAGCGGGTTCTTCTACGACTTTTACCGGCCGACGCCGTTCACGCCCGACGATCTTGAAAAGATCGAAAAGCGCATGGGCGAGATCGTGGCCCGCGACGAGAAATTCGAGCGCGAGTTTATTCCACGGGACGAGGGGCTGGCGCGCTTTGAGCGTGAAGGGGACTTCATGAAAGTCCACTTCATCAAACAGTTCACCAAAGACGGCGAGCCGATCTCCATCTACCGCAACGGAAAGTTCGTGGACTTCTGTCGCGGCCCGCACATCCCTTCGACCGGACGCATCAAGGCCTTCAAAGTTCTGAGCCTCGCCGGGGCCTACTGGCTGGGCGATGAAAAGAACCCGCAGCTCCAGCGCATCTACGGCACGTCGTTCCTCAGCAGGAAGGACATGGAGCAGCACCTGGCGGTCATTGAAGAGGCCAAAAAGCGCGATCATCGCGTGCTAGGTAAGCAGCTCGATCTGTTCAGCATCCAGGAGCTGGCCGGGCCGGGGCTGATCTTCTGGCATCCCAAGGGCGGGCTGATCCGCAAAGAGATGGAAGACTGGATGCGCAACGAATACCTGGCGCGCGGATATTCGCTGGTCTATACGCCCCATGCCTTCCGGGTGAACCTGTGGAAGGTCAGCGGCCACGAAGGCTACTACGCCCAGAACATGTTTACCCCCATGGAGCTGGACGACGCGGAATACCGCCTGAAGCCCATGAACTGTCCCGGACACATTCTGATCTACGCCGACACGCTGCGCTCGTATCGCGATCTGCCGGTGCGGCTGGGCGAGCTGGGCACCGTGTATCGTTATGAGCGTTCGGGCGTGATGCACGGGCTGCTGCGCGTGCGCGGCTTTACCCAGGACGACGCTCATATCTTCTGCACGACCGACCAGATCGAAGACGAGATCATCGGATGTATGGATTTCGCCCTGGCGGTGCTCAAGACCTTCGGGTTCACTGAATATCAGGTCGAACTCAGCACGTGGGACCCCAACGACCGCAAGAACTTTCT
>WNFG01005239.1_pt1 | contig 15008 bp, 8 predicted proteins | sample 5400431 | NCBI WGS metagenome assembly WNFG01 (sample SAMN13153346, study PRJNA577476) | soil metagenome | isolation source: 120 cm saprolite under Douglas fir tree site 2 hole 3 replicate 2 | place: USA:California | collected 2015-04-18 | reverse complement strand
ATGTTGCTGCCCGTCTCGTTCCAAGCGGCGCCGCTTGCCATGCAGGCGTTCTTCGTCGGCAATTGGGTCTGGATGACGGCGACCGTGGGTCTGCTCTATCAAAGTACACCGCAACAGCTTTGCGTGAACTATCTCGTCGGCACGCAGTTGAGAACCGGCGAGGGGTTGGTCGCGGCCGCGGTCGCCATCGCCGTTCTCTGGTGCGTGTATGCGGTGCCGGCGTATCTCGATATGAATCCAAACATGTGATGTGTTCGATCTGAATCGTCCGACGCTTGTTGCGATTCGCTTGGCATGGGCTTCGCAATTACAGATCCGCATCCTCGATCTTCGTCACCCGCTGAAGCTGCCGCCTGCGCGATTCTCGGAAGTCGAGTTCACATCGCGCCGACCACGTTCATGAAGATACCGTGGCTCTTGAAGTTCAGGTCCGTCAGATCTTCCGAGAACCGCGTGAAGTTGTATCCCAGCCCGGCCTTCACGTGCTTGCCCATATGCCGATAGACCCCGACCAGCGCTCCTGACCGTACCTGGTTCAGATCCGGCATGTGCAGCGCGCGGCCCTCGACCATTCCCTCCCACTCCTGCAGCAGCCGCCAGTCGATGCGCACGATGTACAGCTGCGCCCGGTTGTCGAAGAACTGCGGGTTCACCCGCTCCAGGCTCGCCTGCCCCAGGCGGTAGGCATACTTGCCCCCGATCGCCACCTGCTGAGTCAGGTCATAGGTCACATCGAACGAGGCGATCTGGCTCTTCTGGATGAACTGTGCCGCCGTGTCCTGCGGTGGCACCTGCCCTGTCGTGGGCATGTTGTAGAAGTAGGTGTACTTGGCCAGCACATCGAGCCGGTCGCTCAGCACCGGGCGATAGCCGTAGCCGATCACCGCCTCGGTGAAGCCGCCGTCGTAGAACTGGCCCTGGGAGTTGTTGCTCATCGAATGGTCGAGTTTGCCGACCAGCCTCCAGTCGGGCGTGATCTGTAACTTGAAATTGTTCCTGAACAACCAGGTCTTCAGGGTCGACGTCGTCGCCGTGGGCTGCTGGATCTGATCGTCGCGATATTCGACGCCCGTGGAAGCCTGGATGCTCTCGTGGCCGTAGCCGAGGTGCAGGCCGCCCGCCTTGCGCTTGGTCTCGGCCTCGGTGCGGCTGTCGACCAGCGTCCCGACTTCCGCACTGGCGCCGACGTTCCAACGATCATTGGGCACCAGCGTGACGCCGGTTGCGTGCGTAAGCCCGGACGCCGAGTCGATGTCCTGGTAGCGCTCCTCGGCATAAACGTTGCTGCTGTCCGACAGCCGCTGTTTCACGCCTGACACCAGCGTGCCCTGGCGCTGGAACACGCCGGTGTCGGCGCGCTCGTCCTGCAGCGAGTAATTCAGGTAGAGCGTGGTGTGATCCGAGGCCAGGTAGTTGGTACCGAGTTTGCCACCGGGTCCGAGGCTGCCCTCGGACGCTTCAGCGTCGATGCGCAGCTTGTTCGTGAGGCGATAAGAGCCGCCGACTCCGCCACGCCCGTTATCCTCGCGGTCGCCGCTCTTCGACACGGTATCCTGGACGAAGGTATATCCACTCCAGGCGGCCAGCGAGTCGTAGCCGAGCTGCGCAACCAGGTCGGTTCGCTCGCCCTGCCGCTGTGTCGCGGGGACGACCGCGGAGTCATCCTGCCGATCGTCGCGCCGTACGCCCGTGCTCACACTCCAGTTCTTGTTCAGCTTGTAGGCGACGTCGATCTCCTCGGCCGAAGTCTTGAGCCCCTGCTCCTGCGCCCTGCTGTCCGCCTTGGCATTCACACTCCAGCTCTCGCCCAGCGGCAGCCTGAATGTGCCGCCGAAGTACTGGGTCGCGTTCAGAGCGTCGAGCCCGGGCGCTGAATAGCCGGCATCGAGGTGCTGGCTGTAGAGGGTCAGTCGACCCTTGTTGCCGGACAGCAGGTCCCCGAGACCCAGGCTGGCATCGGCACGGTATGCCGAGGCGCTCGCATTCGCGAACGAGTTCGGGTTGTACGTGGCGAAGCCGAAGCCGCCGTCCGCCGAGTACGCCGCGCCGGATGCCAGTCCGTCGCTCTTCCCGGTCTGCAGCTTCACCCAGGAGTCCGTGCTCTTGCGCAGCGTGACGTCCGCACCGCGCAGGCTGCTGCCGCTGACGCCGGCATCATTGGAACTTGCGGTTAACCCTAAGCGGACATAGTCGTTGAGCCAGACATCTCCCTGCCCGCCGGTGGTCCACGTGTTGATCTTCTGAAGCCCGGGCGTGAACTCGTAGCGGACCACCAGGTACGCTTCCTGTCCGCTCAGCCCGCTGCTGCGCACCAGCAGATTGTCATTCGCGGTTGAGGACAAGGGCTCGGCCAGCAGGATCCGACCCTGCAAATAGTCGACCTCATAGTCGACCGAGTAACGCAGATTCACCGTTCCGGTGACCAGGCCCGAGTCCTTGTCGCGCAGCTCGATCCGGACCCGCTCCGAGCCGGTCAGGATGTCCTGGTAGTGCAGGAAGTACAGCGAGCCGCCGGTTCCGCGGAACTCGTCCCGACCCGCGATCGTGCCGGGTTGGGCGGCAAACCCGTCGATTGCAATGCGTTTCTCGCCGAAACTCGTGGTGGCCTCGGACAGCCAGCGGACATTTCCGCCATACAGGCCGCGGTCGACCTGCGCCAGCTCGTTGTCGAGATAGCTGATCTTGAAGTTGCCCCACAGCGCGTAGTCGTCATTGCGCTGGGCCTTCACGTAAAACTTGCCCAGCGTCGGAGCAAGCTCCTCCACGACGCTGTCATCGCCGAAAGTCGGGTAGTAGTAGGCAGGATCGATGCGCCGGAACAGCGAATCCGGCGTCTTGTTGAGGAAGTTGCTGAACAGATCCTTCACCGGCTCCTCGCGGGTATCGGCGCTGGCCGTCACCCGCCAGCCGTTGGCGAACTTCTGCGTGGTGAAGAACGAAAGGCTGCCGGCGACCGATGCGTTGTAGTCGTAGGGCGCGTTCGCACCCTGCATGAGCCGCTCGGGCTGTTCGGCGTGGTTCTTGGCGGCAGTGAGATCCGCCATGCCGACAAAGAAGCCGTCCTTGCGCTTGAACTCGAGGTCGCGCAGGTAGAGCGTGCCGTTCCCCTCCTCGTCAAGCACTGCCACTTCGACCGTGTGCGCGCCCGCCGGCAGTACCTCCTCGGCGATGAAGTTGCCCTTGGCATCGACCGGCACCTGGTGGCCCGCGACCCAGACCGTGTGCCTGGGCGGAATGCCGCCGCCGCGCACGGTCACCGTGCCGCCGCTCACCGGGATGCCCTGCTGCGACAGCGCGCTCTCGCCGTAGCCGGCGAGCAGCTCCGGCTGCTGCGACTCCCAGCCACGAGCGGCGCTTTGCGACGCCGCATCTGGGGTCTTCTGCACGTCCGGACCGTCGCCGCCCCGGGCGGAGTCTGTCACTGTTGCTGGTGCATTTGCCGTGCCGATGGCCGCGCCGTCCGGCTGCGCGGGGGACGCCGACGCGTCGGTCGCGCCAGGCGCAGGCGTCTGCGCCGCGCCACTTTCCTGCGGCGGCGTGCTCTCGGCGCCAGCCTGCGCAGCGTCGCTCTGCAGCGCGGCTAGCTCGCGCTGCGCGTCTTCGCGTGAGCCCTGATGAATCACCGACAGGAATCGCGGCCGGGTGTCGTCGAACTTTCCCTCCTTGCCATAGGCACGCAGCAGGTACTGCAGCTCGTGCCCGCGACCGGCGAGCTGCTGCGCGGTCGGCTGCCATTGTGCCGCGCCGTTCGCACCGATCGGCAATACAGCAAGCGGGGCGCTCTGCGGCGAGCGGCCCGCCTCGAATATCCGCACCTCGGCCCGATCGATGAAGGCGCCGTAGTTGCTGTACATCTGAAAGCGCAGCGGCGCCGCCACCACACCCTCGTCCCCGGCAGGCAGCATGCTAACCACGCTCGGAGCGGCTGCGACACTCAGCCGTCGCTGCGATTTGAGACTGTCGAACTGGAACTGGATATCCGCCTTGTCCAGCGCGACGTCGGTGCAGCGCTGGACGTCCGAGGAGCTGCGGCCCGGATCGTCGACGGGCACGCCGTCCACCGTGATGTGCATGGTGTTGATGCCGAAGGGGCTCTTTGGTGTCAACTCGCGGGTCAGGCGCGTGATATCCACACCCTCGTAGTCATCGAGAACGGCCGGTTCGTCGTAGACCACCTGCACCACGACATAGGAGGACTCGCCCTGGGTGAACCCGGCGTTGACCACGTCGCCGGACTGCACGTAGCCGCGACCCTCGTGTTCGGCCTGCGCAGGCTGCAGATGCATCTGCTCGACGACCGACTGCATGGTCCGGCGTGCCCGGGCAGCCGACAGCCCGACGTCGTCACCGTATACGGCGGCGGTGCGCCGGTCGAGCCGCTGGTTTTCCGTATAGCCCACGAAACGCAGCCGCACATGGGATTTGCCCTGCACGTCTGCCATGGCGTGGCGCAGAGTGTCAGTGTAGTCCGACGGGATGAGCGCGCGCCCGTTCTCCAGCTGCAGCGGTGCGATACCGCCCCACGGCGGGTCATAGATCTTCGTGACCACTTCGCTGTCCGGGTTCGGACAGAGCTGCGGCTCATCCGGCAGCTCTTGCAACGGGTCGTCGTACCAGAACTGCACTTCAATCCGGCGATTCCGCGCGCGTCCCTGGTCGGTATCGTTCGAGGCGAGCGGCGCCACCGCACCGCGGCCGTCACTCGCGACCTCGGTACCGGGCAGCTTGAGCGCCTCCTGCACGGCCAGTGCGACGCGGTGCGCCCGCGCTTTGGACAGCGCGATCAGGTCGCCGTAGATCCGCTCGTCGCGCCCCGTGAGAGTGACGTCGTCCGTGTAGCCGATGAACTTGACCACCAGGTTGGACTTGTCGTGCAGGTTCTTCAGTGCCTTGCTGATGTGCTCCAGGAATTCCGGAGAGACCTGCACGTTGTCCTGGTCATAGTGCAGCGGCGGCACCAGGTTGCTCACGCGCGCCCGCCGGGCGGCGCCTTCCTTGAACCGCATCTTGCAGAGCGTTTCCACGCGACAGACCTTCAGCTGCTTGAGCGGCTGCCGCACCAGCACCTCGTCGTCGGCGTCGCGCGCTTTGGGCTGGTCGTACCAGACCTCGACCTCGACGCGCCGGTTGAGCGCCCTGCCCTCGGCAGTATCGTTCGAGGCGATCGGGTGAGTGTCGCCGGCCCATTCATACACAACGCCCTCGGGCTTGAGTTGCAGCGCCCGCTTGAGGAATTCCGCCACTTCGCCGGCGCGCTCGCGCGAGAGTCCTGCGTTGTCACCGAAGGTTCGGGCCAGCGTCGGCGACAGCCGCTGGCTGTCCGCGTGGCCCACCAAGTGCAGTCGCACGTTACGCCGGTCGCGCACCCCGTCGAGGGCCTTGCGCAACATCGCGACGTAGTTGTCGGGAATCTTCGCCACGCCGGACTCGAAGTGAATGGGTGGGATCACGTTCTTGAGCTTGACGGTCTCGAAGGTCTCAGCCAGGACGCGCTGCTTCTCCAGCCTGTCGCCGGCCTCGGTCTTGACCCGATCAGGATCGCGCGCCCACAGGGAGAACGTCTGTTCCGTCGACAATTGCCGCTCCACCGAGTTGCCGAGCGGCGACTCGCCAACCGCCTGCGCGCTCGCGTCGGCCGCGACCAGCGCCAGGCTCATCAGCAGTCCGAACCGAAGCCTGTCCGTGCTGCTCATCGGGGGCCTCCCAGCCGTTCAACCGGCTCCCGGGGCGGACTGCCGCGCAGCCAGAAGATTTCCCGTTCGATGTTGAGTTCGTAACAGCACTTGCCCGTCTGCCACGCGTGCTGGATGGACTCGGCCACAGCTTGCAGGCGCCGCTCGGCCAGCAGCGGCTCCTCGACGTCGGCGAGGTAGGACAGATGCAGCACCGATCTCCCCTTGCGCAGCTCGGCGAGCAGCAAGTCGATGCGCGGCTGCCACTGCAGGCGCAGGTCGACGCCTCCCGGCTCGAAGGCCGCATCGGAGAGGTCCAGGCTGACGACGCGGTGGATGGACGCCCCGAACTCGAAGCGCAGCGCCTTGCCGCGCGTCGCCCGCTCCACCAGCACCTGCGGGGTGGTCGAGCGATAGCCGCTCGGCAGCGTCCGCTCGTCGAGCTTGAGGGCGAAGTTGCTGCCGCGGCCCTCCAGCGGCGTGATCACACAGGTGATATGGAAGCGCCCGTACTCGTCGGTGACCGCGGCCAGGCCCCGCGTGGTTATCACCCGCACGCTCGGCAGGCCCTTCTCGCCCGGATCCTGGTGGCCATTGCCGTTGGCGTCGTCGAACACCTTGCCGATCACGTCCGTGCAATCGAAGGTCGGATCCGGCACCACGCGCACGGTCGCGGTTGCCACTCCCGATATCGGGTTGCCGCCGACGCCGGCAAAAGCCTGGGCGCGGTTCACGAACTCGCCTTCGCCCACGCCGGCGCCCACCGCCAGCAGCAGCACGATGCTGTGGTGGCCGCCGCCGCCGAAGCTCAGATTGCTCCAGGTGAGCTGAAGCCCGTTTACTGCCGGCTCCGCCGGTGTGTTGTCGATCCGCGCCGAGCCCTTGACATAGCGGAAACCGGCAGGGAAGCGATCGATCAGCGTGACTCCCTGGACGACGCCGCCGAGCACGTTGGTGAGCGTGATGGTGTACGGCACGAGCTGCCCACGCGCCACGTCGAGCAGCGGAGTCGTCTTGGTAATGGTCAGGGCTCCGGCAGGAATTGCGCCCACCTGGATCGAGACGCTGCCCGAGGCACTCTGCGGCGGGTTGTTCCAGGTGACGACACCGGTGTTGGTGACGCTGGTGCCGGCGGCGAGTGGGCTGCCGAGGGTGGCGCGGAAACGCAGGTCGATCGTCCCTCCGGGCGCGAGCGGTCCGTAGGTCGCCGAGTAGTTCGCGGTGACGACGTTGCCGGTGACGCTGACACCGTTGGCCGAACCATTCATGGTCGCCGTGCCGGCGACGTAGCTCAGCACCCCGGGACCTGCCGCATTCAGATTGTCCGTGATGACCACGTTGGTCGCCGGGTTCGGCGATCGGTTGGTCACGTGCACGAGGTAGTCGAGCTGGGCCCCCGGCAGCGCCGTGCCGCCGCCCACCACCGAGACCTGCTTGGTGATGTTGACTGTGGAGATGGCCACCGTGACGGTGTGCGCATCCTGGCAATCGGCGATCCTCGGCGTGCCGTCGGTCAGCTTGCAGCTGAACGTCAGGCGCCCGGTGTTGCTGGCGGGTCCGTTGTACCACTGCGTCGCCCCGGCCACGTTGGTGAGCTTCGCGCCGTTCTGGCTGTTCGCATCGAGCTGCGTCTGATAGACAACAATCAGCCGCTGCGACGGGCCGATCACCGCTGCAGGCGTGAGCGCCGTGATCGTCAGCGTGCAGGTCGGCGCCGCGCTGTAGGTAACCGTGTAGTCGCTGCCGGCGCTGAGCGGACCCTTGCCGGGTGCCGGCGTTACACCGTCAGCCTGGAAGACCTGGGCGCTCTGGATCTGCGGGGCCACGACGCACATGCCACCCGTGGCGCCAGATGGCAGGCGGTCCAGAATCGTCACGTTCCAGGCGTCCACCGTACCGGTGTTCTGAATGTTGAGGGTGAACCGTCCCGGCTGCCCGATGTTCATGGTCGCCGGACCGCTCTTGATCATCACCAGGGTGGGCGGTTTCGGGGTCTGGATCGAGGCGCTCGCCAAAGCGCTCTGCTGCGGGTTGTTCCAGGTGACGACAGCGGCATTGGTGATCGTCGTACCCGGTGGCACTCCGGCGCCGATCGTGGCACGGAAATGCAGGTCGATCGTCTTCCCCGGCAGCAGCGGACCATACGTTGCCGAGTAGTTCGCGGTGATGATGTTCCCGGCAACCGTGACACCGGTGGCCGAACTGTTCATCGTCGCTGAGCCGGCCACGTAGGTGAGCACTCCCGCGCCCGCCGCGTTCAGGTCGTCGGTGATCACGACGTTGGTCGCCGGGTTCGGCGACGGGTTGCTCACGTGCACCAGGTAGTCGAGCTGTGCGCCTGGGACGGCCGCACCGCCGCCGACGACCGAGACCTGTTTCGTGATCGTGACCGTGGAGATCGCCACCGTGACCGTGTGCGCGTCCTGGCAGTCAGCCACGCCAGGTGTGCCGTTGGTCAGCGTGCAGCCGTAGGTCTGGCGCCCGGTGTTGCCGGCGGGTGCATTGAACCACTGCGTGGCCCCGGCAACGTTGGTGAGTCGTGCGCCGTTTTGGCTGTTCGCATCGAGCTGCGTCTGGTAAGTGATGATCAGCCGCTGTGTCGAACCGATTACCGCCGCAGGGGTAAGCAAGTTCAGTGTCAGCGTGCAGGTCGGCGCCGCGACGTAGGTGACCGTGTAGTCGGTGTTGAGGGCGAGCGGCCCCTTGCCGGGCACCGGCGTTACACCATCAGCCTGGAAGACCTGGGCGCTCTGGATCTGCGGCGTAGTCGTGCACATGCCGCCCGTCGCACCCACCGGCAGGCGGTCCTGGAGTGTTATGTTCCAGGCATCGCTGGTGCCGGTGTTCTGGACGTTGAGCGTGAACAGTCCCGGCTGCCCGATGTTCATGGTCGCCGGACCGCTCTTGGTCATCACCAGGCTGGGCGGGGTGGCCACCTGGATCGAGGCGCTTCCGGAAGCGTTCTGTGGCGGGGTGTTCCAGGTGACGACACCGGTATTGGTGACCGTGGTGCCCGGTGCCACCCCGGAGCCGATCGTGGCGAGGAAGTGCAGGTCGATCGTCTTCCCGGGTTGCAGCGCGCCGTAGGTCGCGGAGAAATTCGCGGTGATGACGTTGCCTGCGACGCTGACACCGGTCGCCGAGCCGTTCATGGTCGCCGAGCCGGGCACGTAGGTGAGCACTCCTGCCCCCGCCGCGTTCAGGTCGTCCGTGATCACCACCGGGTTCACAGGGTTCGTCGACCTATTGGTGACGTGCACCAGGTAGTCGAGCTGCGCACCCGGCAGCGCCGGACCGCCGCCGACAACGGAGACCTGTTTCGTGATCGTGACCGCGGACAGCGCCACGGTAACCGTATGCGCATCCTGGCAGTCAGCGACACCCGGTGTCCCGTTGGTCAGCGTGCAGGTGAATGCCTGACGCCCGGTGCTGGTGCTCGAAGCGCTGAACCACTGCGTCGCCCCCGCCACGTTGGTGAGTTGCGCCCCGTTCTGACTGTTCGGATCGAGCTGCGTCTGGTAGGTGACGATCAGGTGCTGCCCCGGGCCGATCACCGCCGCAGGCGTGAGCATGTTCAGCGTCAACGTGCAGTTGGGCGCCCCGCTGTAGCTGACCGTGTAGTCCGTGTTGAGAGTGAGCGCTCCCTTGCCCGTCACCTGCGCGCTGAGAATCTGCGGGGTCGTCGCACACATGCCGCCGGTCGCACCCGACGGCAGACGGTCCTGGAGCGTGACATTCCAGGCATCGGCGTTGCCGGTGTTCTGGATGTCGAGCCCGAACTGCCCGAGCTGGCCGAGATTCATGGTCGCCGGACCCGTCTTGGTCATCACCAGGTTGGGCGCCGCGATGGTCAGCGGCGGTGACGAGACCCCCTGCTGTCCTGGCAGCGGGTAATGGAAGGTTCCGCCTATGGTTGTTCCTAACGTCCAGTTGGCCGTGTTGGAGAACTGCGTGCCGGGCGAGTTCGGCGGCACGGCGTTGTTGAGCACGACCGTGACTTTCAGAACGATCTGCTGCCCGGCCGGGATCGTCGGAAAGCCGCTGAAGGTGAGCAGCCCTCCCGCATTGGTGACGGTGAACGGCACCGCAGCGCCACTACCCTTCCAGGTGGCTGTACTGCTCAGGTAGCTGAGCGACACCCCGGTCGCATTCAGATTGTCGGTGATCGTGATCTGACTTACGTCGTGATTCGACCCACCCGCATTGATGACACTACCCGACAGCGGGTCGTACAGCTCCGGGAAGGTGAGCGTGTACGTGAAGGGCACTCCGATCGCGGCCGTGGTCTGTCCCGCCGGAGTCTGCTTGTCGATCTTGTCGACCGGAACGAAGAGGTTCGAGCACTTGAGGATATGCTGGCGGGTGATCGAGCCGTTGACGAACCAGACCGCGTTGCCCTGCACCTTGTCGCAAGACATATTGCCGATGAAGTCGACGTTGTTGAATATGACCAGCCACCTCTGGTTGTTGGTGCCGGGGCTGGTATAGAAGCTGATGTTGGTCGTCAGCGGGTTGGACGCGGGGAAGTTCTCGAAGGTGCAGTTGCCGTCGATCAGTACGTTCGTCGGCGGCGTCGGGTTGACGAAGCCATTGATCGTGCCGCCGTAAGTGGCGTCGCAGCCGATGCCTGCATGGGCCGGCCGTGCGCCGAACAACAGCAGCGCAAGGGCGAGCAGCAGCAGCACCGTCCAGCCGCGGCGCACCCTCGCATTCGACATGGTCCGACTCGTGTTCAATCTCGTACCTCTTGCCGGCCGATCGCAGCGACAAGGGGCCGAGGCAGCCCGGGTTTCGGACTGGATTTCCGGCGGTCCCGCTGTCATGGAGCCTGCGGCTCTTTAGACCGGTGACTTTGCGTCCCCACCTTTCGGTGGGTTTGCCCTTGTCGTAAATCGAATGTGTGCTGATCGCTCAGCTCAAAATCATTGTCCTCACATTGCGGGCAGGAAATCGATCGGGTAGACGATGGTCACCGGCGGCACCGACTTGGCGCCGAAGTTGAACGTCTTCACCCGTTCCACCACCTGCGCCGACAGCTGCGGCGCATTCATGCTGGTCGCCTGCTGCTGGCACATCGATACGGTGCCGTCAGGCTCGATCGTCAGCCGCAGGATGATCTTTCCCTGCAGCGTCGGATCGCGGCGCAATTCCAGGTTGTACAGCCGGTAGAGCTGGGCCTTGTGGCGGTCGAAGACGATCTGGATCTCGGCGGCTCGCCGCCGCCCCCGAGCCGATGCCGCTGGTGGCGTGAGTCAGGCCGCCGCCGTGAATGACACCGCGCTCAGCCCCGCCGCCCGCTCCGAGGCCGCGGCTGACGGCGGCCAGATTGATCCCGCCGCTGCTTCCCGGAGCGGTGGTGGTCAGCATGGAGCGCTGCGGTGACCCTGAGGAGCTGTCGGCGTTGTTGATTTGCGCCTGGGCGCCGAGTGCAGGATCGACCTGTGCCTGGGCCAGGGCGGAGAGTCGTTGCTTGAACGCCAGCAGCCCGGCCGGCTTCGGCTCCTCTACTGTCGGCTTGACCGGCTCCTCGGTTGGGGGCTGCTGCGACTTCTGTGGGGTCGGATTGACCACGGTTTTCTGCACGATCGGCTTCGGTGGCGGTGGCGGCGGCAGCACGCGCGGCGGCGGCGGCCGCGGCAGCGCCATGGTGATGTGCAGAACCTGCTCCAGGACCGCAGCTTCCAGCGTCCGCTGCTCGGGCAGACGGATCAGGAAAACGGCCAGCGCAAGAAGCAGGCAGACCGCCAGTGCCCCCAGCAACGATTTCTGGAAGCGCCGGTCGTCCTCTCCACCCCAGGTCCAGGGCATGGTGAGCGGGCGGGAATGAAGCCCGCTGATCTCCCGCTCGACGAGCCACTCCTGACGCAGCCGCTCCTCATCGTCCTGCGCTTCGAAGAGCTCGTCCTCGATCAGACCCAGCCGGTACTGCTCGGTGTCGATCCGCTCACGGGTAGTCCGGCGGGCTGCCTCAAGATCCCCCACGTGGCTCTCGAACGCCGTGACACGCTCCGACACTCGGCGCAGCAGGGCCTCTCCGGTCGCCACTGCCTCGGCAGCACCCCAGAACAACTGCGCGCCACCGACTTTGCCCAGCTCGCCCAGGGCGTCGCAGGCCTGGTGCAGCAGGCGGTGCTGGTTGCGCTCGCTCGCCAGGGCCTCAAGCGTCGCATCGAGCGACCGCAGCTCCCCTGCCAGGGCGTCGAGCCGCTCCTGCTTCTCGCCGAGTTCCGCGAGCAGCGCCTGCTGGTCCTCCGGCTCCTGACCGTCAGCGGCCTGACCGTCGGGGGCCTGTTGATCCTTCGGCATCTGTGGATCCTCCAGCATCTGCCGATCTTGCGTTGTTACCGAATTCATGCCGTTACCTTGAGGTGGGAATGGGTCACCGTGGCCGGTGCGAATCGCCGCTAGGGGCTCTTGCCCCTGCTGACCGGCGTCTCCTTCTGCAGCACCGCGAGTGAGATCTTGCCGTAGGCTGCCGCCGAGCAGGTCGCCAGGACCTTCCTGAGAACCTCGTAGGGCAGATCCTTGTCGGCCATGACCGTGACCTCCTTGGAAGTCAGTGCGGCGTCACGCGCCGCCGCGTCCAGACCCGCGATCGGGCGCTGCAGCACCGCGCGCAGGGGCTCGATCAGCTGCACCTTCGGGTCGCTCACCTGTGCGAGGCTCACAACCGTCTCACCCTGCACCAACACGGCGTCCTTCGTGACCATCACGACAACCGACTGCTTCGGGCGCACGTCGGTGCGCGACTGGGGAATGCTGACGCCCTTGGAATTCTGCAGCACCTCCACATCGGTGGAGTACACCAGCAGGAATGCGACCAGCACCGACAGGATGTCGATCATCGGAATGAGGTTCAGTTGCGCATCGACACGCTCGCGCAGCTGGCCCGCCGACGCAAAGAACCCTGCACCCAGCATCCTCATGGCGCATCTCCCAGAGCAATGTTCGTGAACAGCGCAATCTTGACGGGCTCGGCGCCGGCCGCGGCGGTCTGCGCCCCCGCGGCGCCCTGGCCCGCGATCAGCGCATCTGTCGCCGGCACCTCCGTGCTGCGGATGGCGTCCATGGCCTGAATGAGCTCGTCGTAGGGAACCTTGGGCTCCGCCAGCACCGACGCGTCCTCGGAGGTCGGGTGCTCGCGCTTCACCTGCAGCGTGTGCTCCGTCAGGCTGAGCAGGTCGTATGCACCCTTCAGCTTCGGTACGGTGCTGATGACCCGCTTGCCGTCGCTGAGTTCGAAGCCATCTTGCCGGACAATGACCTCGAGCCGGAACGCCGGCTCCGTGGGCTTTGCGGCCGCGGAACTCGGCAGGTCGATCTGCATGACCGCGATGCGCGAGAACACCGCGGTCATCAGCAGAAAGCTGACCAGCACGGTGAAGATGTCGATCATCGGCACCAGCAGCAACTCGGCCTGCTTGCGTTCGCGACGCATCGGGAAAAGGAAACTGCGCATGGGGTGACCCTCAGGCCGACGCCGCCTGCGGCGCCTGTTTGACCAGTTCCAGCCGGCTCTCGGCCCGGGCCGCCTGACGGGCGGCGAGTGCGTTCAGGAACCGGATTGCTGCCGTCTGCAGGCCGTCACTCAGCGCCATGGTTTTCGACTGCAGGTAGGCATGCAGCACCAGCAGCGGTACCGCCGTGATGAGGCCGAAGGCCGTGCAGTTCATTGCCTCCGAGATACTCGCCGACAGCAGGTTGGCCTTTTCCGCCGGATTGACCGTCGCCACCGCGGCGAACGAGTGGATCAGGCCGCTCACCGTGCCCAGCAGGCCGAGCAGGGTTGCGACATTGGCCCCCGTCGCGAGGTAGTGGGTGCGCTTCTCGAGCTGTGGAACGATCTCCATCATGCTCTCCTGCATCGCTTTTTCCACATCGTCGCGCCGCCGCACGGCGCCCTGCAGGGCGAGCCCCATGCTGAGCACGCGCGCGATCGGGGACTCGTCCTTGCTGGTGAGCTCGCGCGCCTTCTCGAAGTCCGCGCTGGCGAGCGTCGGCTCGACCCGGGCCCAGGTGCTTCGATTGCGGGCACCCATCTTGGTGAGCGTGATATAGCGCTCGATCGCGATCGCGGCCGAAATCGCCCCCACGAGCAGGATCGGGAACATGAAGGCCCCGCCCGCCGTGAAGAACTTGACTACTGGATAAAAGAATTCCATATGCGAACCTCTTGAAAGTTACGATCTGTCAAACACTGAAAGACTGATTTCCAACCTGTTAACCACTGCGCAGGCTCGCTCACTTCGAGCCCGACTTGAATTCGTAGTACGAGAGCTCCCGCATGAAGACGTCCTTGTCCACCGGCTGCGCCGAGGAGTCGAGCAGCCTGGAGACACTCGGCATGTCCGCGAGCTGGGAGCTCTTCCAGGGCACGAGCACCAGGGACTTCGGGGCGTCCTCGTTGCCGAGGATCGACATGCCCGACATCTTCACGTCGCCGCCGGGCGGCAAGTCCTGGCTGGCCGTCGCCGCCGGGTCCGCCTTGCCATCCCGGGCCTTCGCGCCGCCGGCCTGCTTCCTGGTCCTTTGCCCAGTGACGTCGGCGGGCGCGGCCGGCGCAGACGCATTCGCCGCCGCGTTCGTGCCCGGCGCCGTCGCCGTGTCCTCGGCCGCGACGCCGCCTGCCGCGGCGAACAGTGCAAGACCTATGATGAGTGTGCGTGCCATGAGTCCTCCTAGAGCTTCGCCCTGGCGTTCAGATCGGCGATCCACTTCGCCACCTGCTTGTCGTCCGGAACCAGTTGCTGATAGGCGACGTAGTTGTCACGGGCGCACGCCGGATCAGCGAGGTACAGATCGCAGAGAATCGCCAGGTTGAGCCGCGCGTAATGGAATCCGGGGAAGACTCCGAGCGCCCGCTGGTAACTGTCCCGGGCGGCGGAGAAATCGCTCTTCCTGCGATAGACGATCCCGAGTTCGTTGTAAGCGACCAGCTGGCGGGAATCGAGCTCCACTGCGCGCTTCAGACTCGCCAGCGCGTTGTCGAGATCGCCCAGCTTGCCGTAGGCAATACCCAGATCCACATATGCCGCGGCGGCCTGGGGTGCCTTCTGGGTGACCTTGAGCAGCAAGGCGATTCCCTGGTCGTATTGCTTCGCTTCCAGCAGGCGCAGCGCATTGTCGTAGTCGGCACGAGCTTCCGCGGGGACCCGCACGTTTTCGGTCAGGAGGAAGCCGCCCGCTTCCGGTTGAAGCTTGGGATCCGCCCCGCGCGGCTTGCCGGCCGACACTGTCGTCCCGCAGCCCAGGAAAAACAGTGCCACTGCCAGCCCGGCCACGAGCCGGCGCACGCCCGTTGTCCGACCGTGATCAGCGAATGCCTTCATTACCTGC
>WNFG01002639.1_pt1 | contig 15012 bp, 9 predicted proteins | sample 5400431 | NCBI WGS metagenome assembly WNFG01 (sample SAMN13153346, study PRJNA577476) | soil metagenome | isolation source: 120 cm saprolite under Douglas fir tree site 2 hole 3 replicate 2 | place: USA:California | collected 2015-04-18 | reverse complement strand
CTATCGGGCGCTGGTGCCCGATCTTTACCGGGGCAGGGTCGCGAGCGCGGCCGATGAGGCGAACCACATGATGGCGAAGCTGAACTTTGCCGACGCGGCGGAACAGGATATCCGCGGCGCGATTCAACGGCTCAAACAGTCGTCGAAAAAAGTGGTGGTGGGCGGTTTCTGCATGGGCGGCGCGCTGACGATTCTCGCGGCGCTGCGCGCGCCGGAAATGGATGCCGGAGCGTGTTTCTACGGAATTCCGCCCGCGGAATTCGCCGATCCTAAAAAGATCGCTGTCCCGCTGATTTGTCACTTCGCCAATCGGGACGACTGGTGCACGCCCGCCAAAGTGGATGAGCTTGAGGCCGCGCTGAAGCAGTCGAAGTCGCAGTTCGAAATTTATCGTTATGACGCTCAGCATGCATTCATGAATGAAACGCGCCCCGAAGTGTACGACGCGGAAGCCGCGCGGACGGCATGGACGCGGACGTTTACGTTCCTGAAGAAAGCCCTGGGGTAGCGGAAAGATTTGAAATTCTAAATTTAAAATCTTCCCGCACTACGGTGTTTACTGTATTTACCGGAAACCCATTTCCACGATAAAAGCTATGGTGGGCTGGCAATGCAAAAATGCCGAATTCCCCTCTTTTTTGATTTCATGGGTTTCAAATGGGAAGGTATCGATGCCGAATTTCCGTATTTTGATTGCCGACGATCATGAGATTGTGCGCAAAGGTCTGCGGTCCATGGTCGAAGCCCACGCGGGCTGGGAGGTTTGCGGCGAAGCTGTGGATGGCTGGGAAGCCGTGCAAAAGACCGATCAACTGAAACCCGACCTCGTGGCTCTGGATATCGGAATGCCCAACCTGAACGGCCTGGACGCGGCCCAGCAGATATTGCGCGCCAATCCGAAGACCAAGGTCCTGTTTCTGACCGTCTATGAGACGGAGCAGGTGGCCAGGTCGGTGGCGCAGATCGGCGCGAAGGGAGTCATTCTCAAGTCCGATGCCGCGCGCGAACTGGTCACGGCCGTGGAACTCATTCAGCGAAACCTGACATTTTTCAGTCCCAAACTGAAACCGGCGATTCTGGGCATCGATTCGCGGGGCAATCAGCGTTCTCCGGAGAAAGATGTGCTGACCCGGCGCGAACGCCAGGTTGTCCAGCTGCTGGCCGAGGGCAAGAGCACCAAGGAAGTGGCCACGGCCCTCGATCTGAGCGTGAAGACCGCAGAAACCCACCGCAGCAACATCATGAGCAAACTCGGCCTGCACTCGGTGAGCGAGCTGGTGCTCTATGCCGTGAGAAATAAAATCGTTCAGGCGTGAAGAGCAGCACTCAGCAATCAGCACTCAGCCATGAAACGTTCTCGTTCACTCGGAAATGCCTTATCGCCGGGTTCGCGGAGAACGCGGTGAAGGCAGTCACCGACGCCGCGAGAAGGTTTCATGGCTGATTGCTGATTGCTGATTCGTACAGAAAATCCTCAGACCATCTAAGGGTTTCTCAGGATTGTTGCAAAAAGACGAAGATATTATTGTGGTGCTCTCGGTGAGATTTCTGCCATGGATTTACCCCCCGCCAGGCAGGTGCAAGGGCCGCAGATGTTGGCCTGGCACCTGCCTCCCGCCTTTTTATGCGCTCTTAAATTCATCACAAGAGCGATGAAGAGAACTGTCCCGGGAAAAATTTCAGGATATATGCACGATGTTGTTGCGGACGGCGTACAGCACGAGATCGCTGACCGAACGCAGCTGAAGCTTACGCATGATGTTGGTGCGATGAGTTTCAGCGGTCTTGACGCGCAGATCGAGGACTGTGGCGACTTCCTTGGTGCTCTTGCCTTCCGCCAGCAGTTGCACGATTTCACGCTCGCGCGGCGTGAGCCGGTCGGTTGACGACGCGGCGGGAGCGGCCGCCGCCGGCGCATGGCTTCGCAGATAGCCTTCCAGAACCAGCGATGCCACCGACGATGTGAAATAGGTCTTGTCGTGTCCCAGCGCCTCGACCGCGGCGATGAGGTCGCGGGCCGCGTCGGACTTCAGCAGAAAACCGCGCGCCCCGGCGGCGAGCACGTCGCGGACCACCTGCTCGGAATCGTGCAGGGTGAGAACGAGGATTTTGATCTTTGGATTCGCCTTCAATATCTGGCGCGTGGCTTCGAGTCCGTTGAGGACCGGCATCGCAATATCGACGATGACAATTTCCGGGCGAAGTTGCCCGGCCCGTTCCACGGCTTCACGTCCGTCCGCGGCTTCGCCGCAGACTTCGAGATTCGGCTCGGACTGAATCAGAGTGCACAATCCTCTGCGCACCACTTCGTGATCGTCAGCCACCAGTATGCGAACAGCCATTGTCTTGCCTCCAAATAAAACAAGTTCAAATCGAATACCTGCGATTCAGCGAGCCGCGCCGCGCGTTCATATTTCATATTCGCGCGTTCGTATTTCGTACTTAAAGATAATCCTGGCGCTCAGTCTCATCTGATACTGTGTGTCCTGTATTTTTAGCTTTTCGCGTGTTCGGTTAAATACGGTGTGTACTGTATTTTCGGCCGGCGGGGGAGCTCAAAACTAAGGTATGTACTGTATTTTTCGGGCCGCTCCACGCCGAAACCGGTAAAAAAATCTCTCCGCGTGTTCTTTTTGGTACAGGATTTTCCCTTAGTCCTCTACGGAGCCCGCCGGATTGTTCGCTTTTACGATTCCGGTTAACTTCAGAATGTCGCTGAAAGTGCCGCTCTTTTATGGATCGCTGATGGATCGGGCGGCAGTCAGGTATAGATCAGGAGGCCTGCTAAAATGTTATCGCAAATGAAGATCGAAACGGGCAAACACGCTCCTCATGTATTTCTCTCAACCACCGGCGTGGGCAGACAGTTTGTAACCTTCAGGAAAAACGCCACGGTCTTTGTACAGGGCGATGCCGCGGAATCCCTTTTCTTCATACAAAAGGGCAGAGTGAAACTCAGCGTTGTCTCCGGCAACGGAAAAGAGGCGATCCTCGGAATTCTGACGGAAAGCGATTTCGTGGGTGAAAGCGTTCTCTCCAACCGGCACCCGCGCATGTCGACCGCCACCGCCATTACCGACTGCCTGATGCTTCGCATCGACAGAAAAGCGATGAATCTGGCGCTGGCGCAGGACGCGACTTTGTCGGCGCTGTTCACGGGCTATCTGCTGGAGCGAAACCTGCGGCATCAGGAAGATCTGGCCGACCAGCTGATCAATCCCAGCGAAAAGCGGCTGGCGCGGCTGCTCATGCTGCTGGCTGAACCCGACGGCGCGGAAAATATTATCCCCAAGGTAAGCCAGGTGACGCTCGCCGAAATGGTGGGAACAACCCGTTCGCGCGTCAGCTTCTTCCTCAACAGGTTCAGAAAGCTGGGGTTCATCCAGTACAAATACAACGCCCGCGACGTGCTGCGCGTGAACAGCGAACGGCTCGATCTGGTCCTGCGTGACGAGTCCGCATCGGGCCGGGAGAAAGCCAGGGTGGGCGGCAACGTCCAGTCCATTAACGCGAACCGCGCGAAAAGGCAGACTGAAGCCGCGGGCCTGAAGAACCGGCGCGCGACGGGGCTCGCTTCCGTGGAAAAATTCGACTCCGCGACGACGCCCGCAAAGACCGAGCGTCCGGAAATTTCTCCGTCGGACAGACTTGCCAGTTAACTTAATAGTAACTACGGTCAATACCGTATTTACAGAACAAAGACCAGGAAGCGAAGATAGCGGGCAGGTGCCGGTTCGAATTCTAATCGTCGACGATCATGACATAGTCCGGCAGGGAGTGCGGGTTTTGCTGCGCAGCCGAGCCGAGTGGGAAGTATGTGGCGAAGCCGAAGACGGAATCGACGCCCTGGAAAAGGTCGAGCAACTGAAACCCGATCTTGTGGTGCTGGATGTCAGTATGCCCTACAAGGACGGCCTTGCGGTGGCAACGGAACTCTCACGCGGCAAAGCGCCGGTTAAATCCGTTGTGCTGACCATGCATAACTCGTCGGAAATGGCCGCCGCGGTCAAACGAAGCGGAGCTAAAGGTTTCGTGGTTAAGTCGCATGCAGCCAGGGACCTGCTGAGAGCGATCGACGCAATCCTGGAGGGCGGCGTTTTCTTCAGCGAATAAGTCCTGCGAGACGCTATTTTTTCTTAGCCACGAATGAATTCCAAAATCGAAGTTCGGGAAGGTCGTTCGATAAGCGACCTTTCCGATTCCGCAAGCGGGGATAATTTCCCCGGAGAATCCCAGGGAGTGAGTTGGATTGCCTCCCCGGCGAATTGTGGTTCGGGTCAGGCAGGCGAGCGAAGCTGCCGCGATCCGAAATTTAGAAGGGAACGTATGATGTCGAAGGGCCCCATCAAGTTTTCTATTGTCCCGGACCATGCCCCCGGACCGGTGGCTGTACCGTCCAAAGGCAAGGTGAAGCTCAGTCTGGTCAACCCGGAAGAGAGTCTGGTCAACCCGGCGGAGAAGGATGCGATTCTCGCCGTGAATTTTGAAGCAGACCGCCCCCTGCGTATTCTCATCGTTGACGATCATGACATTGTGCGGCAGGGTGTGCGGGTGATCCTGCGCAGCCGGGCGGAGTGGGAGGTTTGCGGGGAGGCGGAAAATGGACTTGAAGCTCTGGAGAAAGTCGCCGCGCTGCAACCCGATATCGTCGTGCTGGATGTCAGCATGCCCTATAAAGACGGGCTCGCGGTGGCCCGGGAACTGGTGCAAATGAACGCCTCGTGCAAAATCGTCATACTGACCATGCATAATTCAACCGAGATTGCCTCCGCGGTCAGAAGGACCGGCGCCCAGGGGTTCGTGGTCAAGTCGCATGCGGCCAAGGACCTGGTTCGGGCCATTGAGACGATTTTGAGCGGCAGCGACTTTTTTGCGATCGATCCCATGCTGACGCTGCACCAGGAGGCTGATCGGCAGACAGCTTCACATCCTGATGCTCCATTGCCGGCGCCTCCCGACAAAAAGTGATTTTTCCCCCGATGCGACAAAACCGGGACGTCTCCCAGAGGCGTCCCGGTTGCTTTTTGCGCTGAATTCAAAAGCAGAACCAAAAAACCTGAAACACGGAGGGAACGGAGGAAGAAATCCGAGGAAACGGAGGAATTCAGGGGTTGTAACGATGAACCAAAATCTCCTTGTGCCGCAACATTACTGCCGCGTCTTCGCGACAGGCCGGAATGGAAATGGACCCCCTACAGGAAACCCTGTATAGCCTTATTTACATGCGCATGTAAAAATTTCAGCTTCCGGGATTCGCACGGAAGCAAGTGCCCCGCGCAATTGTTCGAATTTGCGCGGTCTTTTGTGCCAGTCTTAACCTTATCCAGATCGTCCGAGGCAATCAGAATGAAGAAGCGCAACCAGACTTTGGCAGGCGGGAGCACAGCCGTTGTGGCCCCTGAGCATGCGAGAAACAACGGCAACACGATGGTTGCGGAAGCGGCGCCGCCCAAACTCGATGTGATATTGCGCGCCCTGCAGACCGTGCGTGGCGGAGATTTTTCGGCGCGGCTGCCTGGATCGTGGGTCGGAGTCGAGGGAAAAATCGCCGACACCTTCAACGAGATTATTGCCGCCAATCAGCAGATGGCCCAGGAACTCAAGCGCATCGGCCAACTCGTGGGCAAGGAAGGCAGAACGCGAAAGCGGGCGCGGTTCCATGAGACGCGGGGCGAGTGGGGCGAGATCGAAGGCTCGGTGAACACTCTGGTGGAGGATTTGCTGCGTCCCACCATCGAGGTCACCCGCGCCATCGCCGCTGTGGCCCGCGGCAACCTGACGGAAACCGTTCGACTGGAAGTGGATGGCCGTCCTCTCGAAGGCGAGTTCCTGCGCTCGGCCGACATCGTCAACACAATGATTCAGCAGCTCAGTGTTGTCACCTCGGAAGTGACGCGCGTGACCCGCGAAGTGGGTATCGACGGCAAGCTGGGCGGCCAGGCCCAGGTGCCCGATGTGGCAGGTACATGGAAAGACCTTACCGATTCCGTCAACGCCATGGCCGGCAACCTGACGGGCCAGGTTCGTAACATCGCCGAGGTCTCCACGGCCGTGGCCAACGGCGATCTCTCCCGCAAAATCACGGTGGACGTGCGCGGCGAAATTTTGCAGCTCAAGGAAGCCATCAACACCATGGTGGACCAGCTGCGCTCCTTCGCATCGGAGGTAACGCGCGTGGCGCGCGAAGTCGGTACCGACGGAAAGCTTGGCGGCCAGGCCGTGGTGCCCAGCGTGGCCGGCACCTGGAAAGATCTCACCGACTCGGTGAACGCCATGGCCGGCAACCTGACGGCCCAGGTACGAAACATCGCCGAGGTGACCACCGCCGTGGCCCGCGGCGATCTGTCGCGCAAGATCACCGTGGACGTGAAGGGCGAAATTCTTGAATTGAAAGACACCATCAACACCATGGTGGACCAGCTCAACGGCTTCGCCGGTGAAGTGACGCGCGTGGCCCGCGAAGTGGGAACCGAAGGCAAGCTGGGCGGCCAGGCGCAGGTGCCCGGCGTGGGCGGCACGTGGAAGGACCTCACCGATAACGTTAACTTCATGGCCAGCAACCTGACGGGTCAGGTGCGAAACATCGCGGAAGTGGCAACCGCCATCGCCAGCGGCGATCTCTCCCGCAAGATCACCGTGGACGTGCGCGGTGAGATTCTGCGTTTGAAGGAAACCCTGAACACCATGGTGGACCAGCTCAACCGTTTCGCCGGCGAGGTGACGCGCGTGGCCCGCGAGGTGGGAACCGAAGGACGTCTGGGCGGCCAGGCGAACGTCCCCGGCGTGGCCGGCACCTGGAAAGATCTGACCGACTCGGTGAACTCCATGGCCGGCAACCTTACAGGTCAGGTGCGTAACATCGCCGAAGTGACCACCGCCGTGGCCCGAGGCGATTTGTCGCGCAAGATCACCGTGGACGTGAAAGGCGAAATTCTCGAACTCAAGAACACCATCAACACCATGGTGGACCAGCTCAACGGCTTCGCCGGTGAAGTGACGCGCGTGGCCCGCGAAGTGGGAACGGAAGGCAAGCTGGGCGGCCAGGCTGAAGTGCCCGGAGTCGCCGGCACGTGGAAGGACCTCACCGACAACGTAAACTTCATGGCCAGCAACCTTACCGGCCAGGTGAGAAACATCGCCGAGGTAACCACCGCCGTGGCCCGCGGCGACTTGTCGCGCAAGATCACCGTGGACGTGAAGGGCGAAATTCTCGAACTCAAAGACACCATCAACACCATGGTGGACCAGTTGCGGGCCTTCGCTTCGGAAGTGACGCGCGTGGCCCGCGAAGTGGGAACCGACGGACGCCTCGGCGGCCAGGCCCAGGTGCCCGGTGTCGCCGGAACGTGGAAGGACCTTACCGACTCGGTGAACTTCATGGCCGGCAACCTCACCGGCCAGGTGCGTAACATCGCGGAAGTGGCCACCGCCGTGGCCCGAGGCGATTTGTCGCGCAAGATCACCGTGGACGTGAAGGGTGAAATTCTCGAACTCAAAGACACCATCAACACCATGGTGGACCAGCTCAACGCGTTCGCGGGCGAAGTGACGCGCGTGGCCCGCGAAGTGGGAACCGAAGGCAAGCTGGGCGGCCAGGCCCAGGTGCCCGGCGTGGGCGGCACGTGGAAGGACCTCACCGACAACGTGAACTTCATGGCCAGCAACCTGACGGGCCAGGTGCGTAACATCGCGGAGGTGGCCACCGCCATCGCCACCGGCGATCTTTCCAAGAAGATCACCGTGGACGTGCGCGGCGAAATTCTGCAGCTCAAGGAAACGCTCAACACCATGGTCGAGCAGCTTCGCTCGTTCGCCGCCGAAGTGACGCGCGTGGCCCGCGAAGTGGGCAGCGAAGGCCGACTGGGCGGCCAGGCCAACGTGCCGGGCGTGGCCGGCACCTGGAAGGACCTTACCGATTCGGTGAACGCCATGGCCGGCAACCTGACGGGCCAGGTGCGTAACATCGCCGAGGTGACGACCGCCGTGGCCCGCGGCGATTTGTCGCGCAAGATCACCGTGGACGTGAAGGGCGAAATTCTCGAACTCAAGAACACCATCAACACCATGGTGGACCAGCTCAACGCCTTCGCCGCCGAAGTGACGCGCGTGGCCCGCGAAGTGGGAACCGAAGGCAAGCTGGGCGGCCAGGCGCAGGTGTCGGGCGTGGCCGGCAAATGGAAAGATCTCACCGACAACGTGAACGTCATGGCCGCCAACCTTACCGAGCAGGTGCGCGGCATCGTGAAAGTGGTGACCGCCGTGGCCAACGGCGCGCTGACGCAAAAGCTCACGGTGAACGCCAAGGGCGAAGTGGCCGCGCTGGCCGACACCATCAACAACATGACCGACACGCTGACCACCTTCGCCGATCAGGTTACGACTGTGGCCCGCGAAGTGGGTGTGGAAGGCCGTCTGGGCGGCCAGGCCAACGTGCCCGGCGCCGCCGGCACGTGGAAGGACCTGACCGGCAACGTCAACCTGCTGGCCGACAACCTCACCAACCAGGTGCGCGCCATCGCCGAAGTGGCAACGGCGGTTACCAAGGGCGACCTGACCCGTTCGATTCAGGTGGATGCCAGCGGCGAAGTGGCCGACCTGAAAGACAACCTCAACACCATGATCGACAACCTGCGCCTCACCACCGAGCGCAATACCGAGCAGGACTGGCTCAAGACCAACCTCGCCCGCTTCACCGGAATGTTGCAGGGCCAGCGCGAACTCGGCACCGTGGGCCGAATGCTGCTCTCGGAGCTGGCGCCGCTGGTCAATGCGCAGCAGGGCGTGATTTACCAGATGGAATCGGAGGACCCCGACGGCCTGGTGCTGCTGTCGGCTTTTGCCTCCGGCGGAGACGATGGACATGTCCCCCGCCTGACGCTGGGAGAGGGGCTGGTCGGGCAGTGCGCCGCTGAAAAGCGCAGCATGCTGCTGAGCAATCTGCCGCCCGGCACCACTCCCATCCGCTCAGGCCTGTTCGAGGCGATTCCGCAAAACGTGATCGTGCTGCCGGTGCTTTTCGAAGACCGCGTGAAGGCCGTCATCGAACTCGCCTCGCTGAGTTCGTTCACCGCTTCGCACCTCGCGTTCCTCGAACAGCTTACGGCGGGCATCGGCATCGTTCTGAACAGTATCGAGGCGACCATGCAGACCGAAGGCCTGCTGAAGCAGTCGCAGCAGCTGGCGACGGAGCTGCAGACGCAGCAAAAGGAATTGCAGCAGACCAACGAGCAGCTGGCGCAGAAAGCGCAGCAGCTCGCCGAACAGAACGCCGAAGTGGAGCGCAAGAACCAGGAAATCGAGCAGGCCCGCCGCGCTCTGGAAGAGAAAGCCAAGGAGCTGGCGCTTACTTCCAAGTACAAGTCGGAATTCCTGGCCAACATGTCCCACGAGCTGCGCACGCCGCTCAACAGCATTCTGGTGCTGGGCCAGCAGCTCGGCGACAACCCCGATCACAACCTCACGTCCAAGCAGGTGGAATTTGCCCGCACCATCCATGGCGCGGGAACCGATCTGCTCAACCTGATCAGCGATATTCTCGACCTGTCGAAGATCGAATCGGGCACCGTATCGGTGGATGCGGAAGAGGTCTTCTTCGGCAGCCTGACCGACACGGTCGCCCGTCCCTTCCGCCACGAGGCCGAGAACCGCGGCCTCGATTTCGAAGTAACCATGGATTCGCACCTGCCCCGCAGTCTGGTGACCGACGCGAAGCGCCTGCAACAGGTGCTCAAGAACCTGCTCTCCAACGCCTTCAAGTTCACGGCGGAGGGTGGCGTGCGTCTGACGGTCCGGAGCGCGGCCAGCGGCTGGAACGCGGACCATCCGATCCTGCGCGGTGCGGCGACCGTGATCGCCTTTGAGGTCAGCGACACGGGTATCGGTATCCCGGCGGAGAAGCAGCGCATCATCTTTGAGGCGTTCCAGCAGGCCGATGCCGGCACCAGCCGTAAATACGGCGGAACCGGCCTGGGACTGGCCATCAGCCGCGAACTGGCGACCCTGCTGGGCGGCGAAATCCAGCTCCACAGCGAACCCGACAAGGGCAGCACCTTCACCCTTTATCTGCCGCAGACCTACGTTGGCGCTTCGGCCACGACGGCGCCCATCGTTCGCGACGGCGCGACGCCCATGTCGCTTTCTCCCGCGCAAATTGCCTACGCCAAGGCCGCGGAGACGCCGCTGGAACGTATCGCCGACGACCGCGACAATCTGCAGCCTGACGACTTCGTTCTGCTGATTGTCGAAGACGATCCCCACTACGCCCGCGTGCTGTGCGATCTTTCCCACGACCGGGGATTTAAAGTCCTCGTGGCTATGCGCGGGGCGGAAGCTCTGGCTCTGGCGCGCGAGTTCCACCCCACCGCCATCTCGCTCGACGTCTTCCTGCCCGACATGCTGGGCTGGACTGTTTTGAACCACCTGAAACAGGACCCCACCACCCGGCATATTCCCGTACAGGTGCTGACCAGCGACGAAGACCGTCGCCACGGCCTGGCCCGCGGGGCCTTCAGCTTCGCCACCAAACCGACCACCTCGGAAGAGCTGGAGGCGACCCTGATGCGGGTGAAGGACTACGCGATGCCCCGCAATAAGCGCCTGCTGATCGTGGAAGACAATGTAGCCGAACAGCTCGGCATTCGGGAGCTTCTGGGCTCGTCGGATATCGAGGTCTCCGTGGTCTCCACCGGCGAGGAGGCGATCAAAAAAGTCACCGAAGAGACGTTCGACTGCGTGGTGCTTGACCTGGCTCTGCCCGACATTTCGGGTTTTGAAGTGCTGGAGCGTTTCTGCCAGATCGAATCCCTGCGCGATCTGCCGGTCGTGGTATTCACCGGCAAGGAGCTTTCTCCCGAGGAAGACGCCCGCCTGCACGAGCTGGCCCGCAGCGTGGTCGTCAAGGGCGTGGAATCCCCCGAGCGCCTGCTGGATGAAACGTCGCTTTTCCTGCACCGCCTGGTGGCCGACCTTCCGCCGGAGAAACAAAAGATGCTCGACCGCCTGCACCGTTCCGACGACGCACTGGTCGGGAAAACGGTGCTGGTGGTGGACGACGACGTGCGCAACATCTTCGCGCTCAGCAGCGTTCTGGAGCGCAGAGGCATGTCGGTGCTGACCGCCGGCACGGGACGCGAGGCCATCGCTCTGCTTGAATCCACGCCTGGCATTTCCATTGCCCTGATGGATATCATGATGCCTGAGATGGATGGGTACGAAACCATGCAGGTGATCCGGCAGAATCCCAGATTGCGGCGGCTTCCGATCGTCGCCCTCACGGCCAAGGCGATGAAAGGGGACCGCGAGAAGTGCCTCGAAGCCGGCGCCTCCGAGTACCTGGCAAAGCCTGTCAATACCGATCAGTTGCTCTCGGCGCTGCGGGCCTGGCTGCACAGATAGGAAGATGGATCGTGGTATGGGGCGCCGGCGATATCGAGTCGGCGGGATTTGCGGAAGGCGATAGATTCGTCGGCCCTGGGAGAAGAGAGAAGGAACTGAATGATCGGACATGAGAAGGTCAACATCCTGATGGTGGATGACCTGCCCGCCAAGTTGCTGACCTATGAAGTGATGCTTGCCGACCTGGGAGAGAACCTGATCAAGGCGACCTCCGGCAAGCAGGCCCTGGAACAGCTCCTGAAAACCGACGTCGCTGTGGTGCTGATGGATGTCAGCATGCCGGATATGGACGGCTTCGAACTGGCAAAAATCATCCGCGCGCACCCGCGTTTCCAAAGCACGGCGATCATCTTCGTCTCCGCGGTGCACCTGACCGACGTGGACCAGCTTGCCGGATACCAGCGCGGGGCGGTGGACTATCTGGTTGTCCCGGTGGTTCCCGAACTGCTGCGGGCCAAGGTCAGCATCTTTGCCGAGATGCACCGCAAGACCAAACAGATGGAAGCTCTCAACGGCGAGCTGGCACACCTCTCGAATCGCCTGATTACCGCGCAGGACCAGGAGCGGCGTCGCATCGCCCGCGATTTACACGATGGTCTGGGCCAGGAGCTGGCCGCCGCCAAGATGATGATCGACGGCGTGCTGATGCAGGAATCGTACGCGTCCAAAAACGAAATGGCGGCCGAGGCGGGTACGATCGTCGATCGCGCCATCCAGCAGATTCGCACCCTCTCTCATCTTTTGCATCCTCCGCTGCTCGACGAAGTCGGGCTGCTGTCGGCGATCCAGTGGTATCTGGATGGCCTTGCCGACCGCGGCCAGATCGAGACTTTTCTCGAGGTGCATCCGGTCGAGTTCCCGAGGCTTCCCCAGGAAATTGAAACCGCCGTATTTCGTATCGTGCAGGAGGCGCTGACGAATGTCTTCCGTCATTCGGGAGCGCACAAAGGATGGGTGACGCTGAAGCAGAAAGACAGCCGGGTTGAGGTGACGATTCGCGATGACGGCAAAGGCGTCGACGAGCGCATCCGGGAGCTGTGGCCAGGCCGCACCGGAGTCGGTATCAGCGGTATGCGGGGCCGCGCGAAGGAACTCGGCGGGGACTTCAGAATCACCAACGGAAATCCCGGCACCATGGTGGAAGCGGTCATTCCGTGCTCCAGAAGCGTCTCGCAGATTACGCGGCTGATGAGCTCGTAGGGAAAACCGAAAGTCAAAACCTGAAACACGGAGGGAACGGAGGAAAAAAATCTGAGGAAACGGAGGAATTCATAAGGGGGTATTGCCTACCCGACAGCAATCTGCCGGTATGAGATAAGATTCGTTCACCGTTACAACCCCTGAATTCCTCCGTTCCCTCAGATTTTTTCCCTCCGTTCCCTCCGTGTTTCAGGTTTTGACTTTGGGACCTCCGTCTTCCCGAACAGCGCAAGATAGCGCCGATATTCCGCGAGGCGCGCGGGAATGGCGCGGTAGAAAATACGCTGTCCGCTGCGGCGGGAGGTAATCAGGCCCGCCTGGTTCAGCACGCGCAAATGATGCGATATGGTGGCCATGGAGAACATGTGGCAATCGCCCAGCTCTCCGCAGTAGAGTCCCTGGCGGCGGTTGGCGATGTGGGAGTAGATACTCAGGCGGGTGGGGTCGCCCAGCGCCTTGCCGATGGCCGCCGCTTCCAAAGCTGTGATTTCCGCCATATTGAATAAGATGCCCGCGGCGCTTCCGCCGACGCGGCTCCAGTCTAAATTTATTTTTAACGATCCCGCAACAATCTTTCTGAATCCACATATTTAGATAAACATCTAAACGTCTATTCGCGGCGAATTCCAGCCGTTCATATCCGGAGACATTCATGCAATCCATGGCAACAAAATTGCAACAACTGTCGATTTTCGCTGGTGTAATGGTCCTGAGCGCGTGGCTTGCGGGCTGCACCGGGGCGGCCCAGTCGAAGCCTCAGGGCCCGCCCCAGGTCAGCGTGGCGGAGGTGGCCTGCCGGCAGTTTACCGAGACCGATGAATTTACCGGCCGCCTGGAGGCCGTCAACACCGTGGAAGTGCGGCCCCGCGTTTCCGGCTATCTGCAGAGCGTGAACTTCCAGGAGGGCGCCATCGTCCGCCAGGGCACGCTGCTGTTTCAGATCGATCCGCGTCCGTTTCAGGCCGAGGTTGACCGTCTGCGCGGAGAGCTGGGGCAGGCCAAAGCCGCTCTGGCGCGCGCCCAGAGCGATTTTGAGCGCGCGGAACGGCTCCACAACAACAACGGGATGTCGGCGGAAGAGTACGACCGCCGCTCGGCGGCCCGGGGCGAGGCGGAAGCCCGCATCGCCTCCACCGAGGGCGCTTTGAAGGGCGCGGAACTGAATCTGGAATTCACGCGCATCATTGCCCCGATCACCGGCCGTGTGGGGCGCGCGGAAATTACCGCGGGCAATCTGGTGGGCAGCGGTCCGGCGCAGTTGAAGCCGCTGACCTCCGTGGTCTCGCTCGATCCGATCTATGCCACCTTCGACGCCGATGAGCAGACGTTTTTGAAATATGCGGGGACTTCCGCCGCGGGCAAAGGCGGCAATTCCCGCGCCCTGAATGACAGAATCCTGCTGGGTCTGGCGAACGAAGAGGGATTCCCCCGCGCCGGGCGCATCGACTTTGTCGACAACCAGGTGAGTTCGACCACCGGAACCATCCGCGTGCGGGCGAGTTTCACCAACAAGGACCTGGCCCTGACGCCCGGTCTGTTTGCCCGGCTCCGGCTGCAGGGCAGCGGCGCCTATCACGGATGCTTGGCGAAAGAAGAAGCCATCGCCACCGATCTCAATCAAAAATTCGTGCTGGTGCTGGGTAAGGACAACGCGCTCGAGTATCGCGTCGTAACTCCCGGAGTCATGGTGGATGGTCTGCGTGTCGTCCGCGAAGGGCTGCGCGAGGGCGACCTCATCGTCGTCAACGGGCTGCAACGTGTTCGTCCCGGAGCGGTGGTCACACCGGTGCGTGTGGGCATGGCGGACGACGCGGGCGGACCCCGGGCATCGGCGGCCCGCGCAACCGGAAAACCAATGCCCTGAGAGCATCGCGTCCCACCCTTCGCAAAAGGCGCGAAGGGTGGGGCACACATCTCCCGGGAGTCCCATCCATGAACCCGTCACGCACTCATACGAAGAGGCTGCTATGAATATTTCAGGTTTTTTTATCAGGCGTCCGATTTTTGCCGCAGTGGTGTCGATCGTTATTTTTGTCATCGGAGCGCTGGCCTATTTAAAGCTTCCGCTGAGCGAATACCCTGAAGTGGTTCCGCCGACGGTGGTGGTGCGCACCTCTTACCCGGGCGCGAACCCCACAGTGATTGCCGATACCGTGGCCTCTCCGCTGGAGCAGCAGATCAACGGTGTTGAGGGCATGCAGTATATGTTCTCTCAGGCCACGGCCGACGGCGTCATGACGCTGACCATTACCTTCGGCCTCGGGACCGATCTGGATAAGGCACAGGTGCAGGTGCAGAACCGCGTGGCCCAGGCGCTGCCGCGCCTGCCCCAGGAAGTGCAGCGCCTGGGTGTCACCACGGAGAAGACCTCGCCCGACCTGCTGATGGTTGTGCATCTTCTCTCGCCCGACAACCGTT
>WNFG01002637.1_pt1 | contig 15017 bp, 10 predicted proteins | sample 5400431 | NCBI WGS metagenome assembly WNFG01 (sample SAMN13153346, study PRJNA577476) | soil metagenome | isolation source: 120 cm saprolite under Douglas fir tree site 2 hole 3 replicate 2 | place: USA:California | collected 2015-04-18 | reverse complement strand
CTCTACGCGGTGATGACACCGACCACCGAGCACACGTTCAACAATCGGCGGTTGGTGAGCTGGGCCTGGCCACTTGCGAGTTCGCAGACTCCGCAGGTCGTCGCCGGCGGCACCACTCACTCGGTCGGCGCGTACGCGATCGCGCCGGACAGTCGCTCAGCGTTCTTCCTCGCCGAAGATGCCGGACACCAACGATTGTTTCGAGCCGTGGGTGCGCCGCCCCCCACAGGCGAGCGCGAAGTCGGCACAATGACGAGCGGGACATTCAACGGCCTTCAGATCGCGACCGGCTCGAAAGGCGCGCCGCAGATCGCCGCGACGTGGGAGAGCGCAGTCAGTCCCTCCGAAGTCGTGCGCATCGATCCCGCGACCGGCCGGTGGACGCCGCTCACCCATTTCAATAGCGACCGCGTGGCGCGCATCGACTGGCAGCCGCTCCGCGAGTTCTGGTTCACCTCGAGTCGCGGCAAGCACATTCACAGCTTCTATGCCGTACCGCCCGGATTCGACTCGACGCATACGTATCCCTTGTTCGTCCTGATCCACGGCGGCGCCGCCAACATGTGGACCGACGCCTTTGGCCTGCGTTGGAATCCGCATCTCCTTGGCGCCCCCGCCCCGGGCTTCGTCGTGTTGATGACCGATTACACGGGGTCAACGGGCTACGGTGAGAAGTTCTCGCAGGACATTCAGTTCGACCCGCTCGAGGGACCGGCCAACGACATCAACGAAGCCGCCGACTCGGCGATCAAGCGCTTCCGGTTCATCGACGCGTCCAAGCAGATCGCGGGAGGCGCGAGCTACGGAGGGCATCTCACCAACTGGCTGGCCGTGACGACGACGCGTTATCGCGCGCTGATCAGCCACGCGGGCGAATGGGACCTCGAGACGCAATGGGCGACCAGCGACTTCAACTACGACCGCGAGCGCAACGTCGGCGGGCCTCCGTGGGAAGATCATCCGCTTTGGCGCACGCAGAGCCCGATGCGTCGGGCGGCGAAGCTCCACACGCCGGTGCTGGTGTCCGTCGGCGAGCGCGATTTCCGGGTGCCGATGAACAACGCGCTGGAGTTCTGGACCGCGCTCCAACGTCAGAAAATTCCCAGCCGCCTCATTATCTGGCCGGACGAAAATCACTGGATTTTGCGCGGCGAGGACAGCCGGTTTTTCTATCGTGAAGTGCAGGCGTGGATCGCGCGCTGGCTCAGTGAGCCGGCGGCGAGCGGACAGTGACCGACGGATTCACCGTGCGCGACTCCAGGGTAGAACGCACCTTCGTTGGCTGCTGCTGGCCGCCAAGACCAGTCCGCGCATCACGTCCAGCGACCATTCCGGGGTGACGGCAAGCTCCGCCTTCCCCAGAAGAACGTCGCGCACGTTCTCGTAGTAGCGCGTGAAGCTCGACCGGAGGGTCGGCACGACGCGCGACCCGTCCGGCGTCGTCAGCTTGCCGTACATATTCTCCGGCTCGGTGTCCCAATCGTGCTCATCCGGTGTACGGCCCTCTTTGAGCGCCGCTTCCTGCGGATCCATCCCGTATTTGATGAACGAGCCTTTCGTGCCATGCACAATCCACGTCGGCCCAACGGAGGCTGCCATCATCGACCCGCGCAGGGTCGCGCGCGTGCGCGGGTAGTACAACGTCACGTCGAACGCGTCGTCCACGACCGCGCCCTCGCGCTCGATGCGAATATCGGCGCCGATCGCTTCCGGGACCCCGAACAACAGCAATGCTTGATCGAGGAGATGCGGTCCCAGGTCGAACCAAACGCCTGAGCCAGGCAATTTCTGCTCGCGCCACGCGCCGGCCTTCAACTCGGGACGGAAGCGATCGAAATGGGATTCGTACGTCACGACACGTCCCACTGCCCCGTCCGACACCACTTTTTGCACGGTGGCGAAGTCGCCCGTGTAGCGGCGATCCTGGTACACGGTGACGATGCGCCGCTGTTTCTTGGCCAGCTGGACCAGCTCCTCCGCTTCGCCGAGCGTGAGCGTGAACGGCTTATCGACCACGACATGATGCCCCGCGAGCAGGCACTGCTTCGCGATCGGATGATGTGACGTATTCGGCGTCGCGACGACAACGAGGTCGATCGGCCGGGTAAGCAGCTCGTCGACGCTGCGCACGAATTCGGCGTCCGGATAGCGCGGGTCCGGGTCGCCGTGACGCTGCACGATCGCGGCCAGCCGAAGTCCCTCGACCGCCCGAATGACCGGCGCATGGAACACCCTGCCGGCGAAACCAAAACCGACGAGTCCTACGTTGAGCATATTGTGCCTATGATCGGCTTGCTCCTCATTCTCGCCCTTGCGCAATCAGTCGACAGCCTCGACGTCACCACCGTTGGCAAGAATCCGCGCTGGAAAATCTCCGGCCGAAGCGCCTCGATCGTCGACATCAAAGGGAAGCATGCGCTCGAGCTGAGTGAAGGCCCCGGCATGGGCGTCGTCTGGCTCGATGGATACGACTTTGGCGACGGCGTCATCGACATCGATATCCTCGGCCGCAGCCAGCCCGTGCAGGGGAGCTTTGTGGGTGTGGCGTTCCGCGTCGTCGACGCGCAGACGCATGATGCAGTCTACTTCAGGCCTTTCAACTTCCGCACGACTGACTCCACCCGTCACAGCCACGGAGTGCAATATGTGTCGCACCCGCCGTTCCCGTGGCAGAGACTGCGATCAGAGCACCCGGGACAGTATGAAGCCGCGATCGTTCCTGAGCCGGATGGTGACGAGTGGTTTCACGCCCGGATCGTGGTCGAGCGCCCCAAGATCAGCGTTTACGTCAAAGGCGCGAGCACGCCCGCCCTCATCGTCAACGAGCTCAGTGACCGTGCGCATGGATCGGTTGGCGTCTGGGTCGGCGAAGGCTCGGGAGGGCACTTCGCCAACCTCCGCGTTAGTCGCGGGGCTTTCGTCTTTCGTCACCGGTCATGATGAACAGCGGCGCGCCGTCGAACTCATAGATCGGCCGCAGCCGTTCGGTGTTGTAGTACTTGGATACGTCCACGACCTTCTTCTCCGAGGTCACGCTCGCGATCGGGACGCTGTCGTAAAACCCGCGGTGAATGCTGACCAATCGTCCATACTGCTTCCTGCCTACGAGATCGAGCGCCAGGTTGCCAAACGCCATGGGCACGATCGAATCAAGCGCGTCCGGATCGCCGGAGCGCACCAGGTAGCCGAGGCGCTGGTTGACGACGTCGATGCGCCGGCCGTTGTTGTACTTGGACGACGATTCCTTGAGGGCCGTCCCGATGATATCGCCGATCCCGCCCAGCTTGCGGTGTCCGAACATGTCGGTCTCTTCGCCTTCGTAGCTCATCCCCTCGTGCGAGGTCAGGCGCGCGCCCTCGGATACCAGCACGACCGAGTAGCGGCTCGGATTCTTGTTGCGGTCGTGAGTGAGCAGTTCTGCGAGGTGCTCGACCTCGACAGCGTACTCGGGGATCACGCACCGATCGGCGGCGCCTGCCATCGTCGGCAGCAGCGCGGTGAAGCCCGCGTAGCGGCCGAAGACCTCGATCACGAGGAAGCGCTCGTGCGAGCCCGCCGACGTGCGCAGGCGGTGCGTGAGCTCGATCGTACGCGTCACGCAGGTGCTGAAGCCGATGCAGTAGTCGGTTCCGAAGACGTCGTTGTCCATCGTCTTTGGGATGGCGACGACATTCACGCCCTCGTCGTGCAGCCGTTTGCCGTAGCTGAGCGTGTCGTCGCCCCCGATAGGAATCAGGATGTCGACGCCGATGTGCTCGAGATTCTTGAGCACATCTTTGGTGATGTCGTTGACCTTCTCCTTATAGCCAGTGAGGTGTGGGGGCAGCCGGGAGTCCGGCAGATGACTCGGCCGCACGCGCGACGTATGGAGGAAGGTGCCGCCCGTGCGGCCGGCGCGGTTGACGATCGGCTCGGATAACTCGAGGACGTTGTCGCTGTTGTCCGCCTTGGCATCGCGTATGTAGTCGACCAGCCCGCCCCAGCCATGTCGAATGCCGACGACCCGGTACCCGTCTCGCAATGCGCGAATCGTGATCGCGCGGATCGCTGGATTGAGACCGGGAACGTCGCCGCCGCCGGTCAAGATCGCGATTGTGCCTTTGCTCATGGGTGGCATGGGGGGCATGGGGGCAAGAAGATACGGAAACTCTGGCTGGCCTCAACTCCGGCGCGCGCTCTGAAGTCTAGTTCCCCGGATGGTATTCGCGCTCGGCGTGCCCTTTGAGCTGCGATCGATAGAAATAGACGTCTCGTAGATCGCCCGCCGCGTAGCGGACGGCCTCATCATTGAAGTGCTGCGAACCGGGATGACCACTTTCCCCGCCCGCGGTCACCGCTTTCGCCCGCACGCTGTCGCCGAACTCGACGACCGCGACGAAGCTGTTACCGTAGGTCCCGTACCATTGCTTCGTCCTCGGATATGGGCGCGCGCCGAATGCGGCCAGCGATCCCCAGCGCGCCGACGTGAACGGCACCGGGATGCTCGGTCCTGAGTCGGTGAATGGATGGACGATGTCGTCGGTGAGCCGCTGAAAGCGATTGATCTCTCCCCACGGCGTTTTCCATGTGCCGAAGTCGGCAGTGAGCCGATCGACGGCGTCGGCGAGCGCCTGCACGGCACCGCGCCCCGATCGGTCGCCGAGCCGTTCGCCCCAAAAGACAGCAACCGACGTCGGAATGGACGTCGCAGACCAGCGCAGGTCCCAGCTCCGTAGCTGCTCGATAGGCTCCGCGACCTTCGTCTTGAGCGAATCGCCCGCCGGCAAACTGTCCCACGCCTGGATCAACGCCGGCAACTGTTCCGCGAACCACGTGAGATAGCCGTCGTATGCGGCTGCGCGCAGCGACTCGACCGTGAAGTCCTTGGTGCTCTGCAAGACGCGAACGGCGTGCCGCCCGCGCGCCGTCCCGCCGCCCGTCTGGACATACGCCGGATAGTCTTCCTTGCGCGGGCTCGATGCACCCCCCCCTGTCGCCCACCAGGGCGCGTCGTTCGAGTTATAGAGCCAGCCAGTCGCGGGATTCAGCAGGTGCGGAGTCTCATCCACGGACAACGGACCGTGCCATTCAGTCGCGGGATTGCTGCCGTCCACCGGCCGCGTCCAGTCGAAGCTCGTGTCGCGCCGCGGAATGAAGTTGCCGTGGAAGTAGGCGATGTTGCCATCGGCGTCGGCATAGACCGTGTTGTTGGACGAGTTGGTGTGCAGCTCCATCGTCTGCAGAAACCCCTGATAGCTCTTTGCCTTGGTGCGTGAGTAGGACTGGGTCAGCGCGTGAATCGGATCCTGCATCAGACGGATGCTCACCCACCTCTCCCCGACCTTACGCACGATCGGCCCGTGATGCGTGCGATAGACGGTGAATGTCTTGCGTGCCATCCCCCCCCCGGCCGCGGTCTTGTACGGCACGGTGATCCTTGCGACCGTCACGGGCCGATCGGCCGAACCGTAGCGATAGAAATAGCGGTTGCCCTTCTTGACGACCGTCTCGAGATACTCGTCGATCGCGTCGACGCCGCTCGAGGTGTGCATCCACCCGACGCGATCGTTGAAGCCCTGATAGACAAAGATCTGTCCCCACGTCACCGCCCCGTAAGCGTCGAGCCCCTGCTCGCTCACCACCTGCAGCTCGGCACGGAAGAAAAACGACGTGTGCGGATTGATGAGCAGCAAGGCATGGTGGTTCAGCGTGTTCGAGGGCGCGATGGCAAACCCGTTCGAGCCGCCGGGGTCGTCATCGTCGGATGACGTCGTCGGACCAGTCGTGCTGTCGTAGAACGCCTGAAGCTGCCGCAGGTCGATCCGTTCGATGTCGCCGCCAATGCTGCCCTCCGTAAAGGACAGTGCCATCCACGGTTCGAAATGCGTGATAAGGCGGGGCTTCACCTCCGGATGCTTATAGAGGAAGAAGTTCAGCCCATCAGCCCACGCATTCATCAGGGATTTGAGCCACGCCGGACTGCGCGCGTACTGCGTCCGCAACGAGTCGGGATTGATGAACAGCTTCATGCGAAGGTCCTGATAGATCGCCGCTTCGCCTTCGGCCTCCGCCAGCCGCCCCATCGCGTTGATGTAGTTCGTCTCGACGCGATTGAAATCGTCCTCGGCCTGCGCGTAGATCATGCCGAAGACGGCGTCTGGGTCGGTCTTGCCGTAAATGTGGGGAATGCCCCAGTCGTCGCGGATAATCGTGACCGCGCGCGCTTCGCGTTGCCAGCGAGCGAGCTCCGCAGGCCCGCGCTGTGCGCCGGTGGTGACGACGAAAAGGAGGAGAATGCTCAGCCGTCTCATACAAATCCGTGGTTCAGGACCGTTTGCCAAGTTTCAAAGCCAGAGATAACCTATCGCATCCTCAAACGGGAGATGGTGGTGGCGGCAGCGACGCGTGCGAACCAACAGCGGATCCTCGCGAACCAGAACAAGATATTGCGGAACCAACAGCAGTTGCTGAGCAACCAAAAAAAGATCCTGGCGAATCAGCGAAGGATTCTCGCGAAATGAGAAGCGTGTTGGACCGGCTCAATGGACCGTGGCACAAGCGGTCCCTGCAGGCGTTCATGGCTATCGTGGTCGCCCACTGGGCCGAGCATCTGGTGCAGGCGTATCAGGTGTACGTGCTGAGATGGCCGCTGCACCAGGCGCGGGGTGTGTTGGGGCAGGCGTTCCCGTGGCTCGTTCATTCCGAGGTCCTGCACTACGGGTACGCCGCAGTGATGCTCGCCGGTATCTGGGTGCTGCTGCCCGGTTTCGTGGGCCGGTCGCGAACGTGGTGGCTGGCGGCGCTCGTGATCCAATTCTGGCATCACATCGAGCACGGGCTACTCCAGGCGCAGGTCATCGCCGGTCGGACGCTGTTCGGCGCTGCCGCGCCGACGAGCATCTTGCAGCTGTGGTTCCCGCGTCTCGAGTTGCATCTGTTCTACAATACGGTGGTCTTCATACCGATGGTCGTGGCCATGTACTACCACGTGTACCCGAACGCTCTCGATGCTGTTGGGATGCGGTGCACCTGCGGCTTGCACGCGCACGCGCACCCGGCGACCGCCTGATTCCTCAGTCGTAGACGCAGTAGAATCGAGTCGTTGTCGGAGGAAGACCGGCAAGCAATTGCCACGCGGTGAGCCATGCGTCACGGCTGTCCGGCGATCGCGGATCGCGCGCAATGCCTTGCCGATAATGCTCGATCGCACGACCTCGAGCTTGAGGCGCCGCGGCCACAAATTCTGACGAGTCGGCATACTCCCGCGCGGCACCCACAGCGAGCGCGACAATGTCGGTGTACCCATCCGCCGCCAGAAAATGCAGCTCCGCATTTTCCACTGAATCAGTAGACGATTGAAGTAACTGCTCGGCCGCCGCACTCACCCGTTGGGACGCATGCTCCGCGCCCCCGCACATGCCGGACTCATTGAACCCCAAACGCAGGAGAGCGATGGTGGCGAGACGACCAGCGGGTCCTGAGGAGTCCAGTCCCCGGGCCTCATCGAGCCAGGAGTGCACGTAGCCATCACCGCCGCCGAGCTCGTTGTAGACGAATCGTGCACCGAGAACGGTGAGCGCTCGACGGGTAGGACCCGCGCCTTCTTGAGCCAGAACGTATCCCATCGCTGCGCTGCCAAGGACCTGGTCGATGGCGAGCAGAGCCGCGGCCCGATGTGGGGGATCGAGGTCTCGGCTCGCGGCGATCCAATCCTTCGCCGCGGCAACGAGGCGGCTCTCGACCACTCGGGCCTGAGGTCGAGCCGCGTCAGGACCAGTGCTCAAGAAGGCCTTCTCGGCCGCGGCGAATGTCGCGAGCAGCCGGTTAGCGATCGCCGTATCGATGCCGGATAAACGCGTCGCCTGAACCACAAGGCTCCACATTTTCCGCTCGGCGCGCTCTTCATTCTCGATACTGGCCCGTCCCGCACGAAGTCCGGTGAAGGGGAACGTCGCGAACGCCAACACCCTCGCCCGTCCCGCCTCCAAACCCCTGTCGAAGGCGCTGACGACTACGCCGGAGTCTGCGGTCCACCGCCCCGCGACGCGCCAATACGCGGCACCGAAGAAGTCGAGGCCGAGTCTCATCGATTCGGCACCCGCCAGCTGCGAAACCGCGGCCGCGCGAGCGGGATCAGACAGGGCCTGACTCACCCACGGATCGGGTGCGGCGCGCACGGGCCCATACCTCCTTGTCAATGCGTCCCGCGTCTGCTCAGCCAGCGCGCGGCCCGATGTCGAATCCGTCGCAGGGGTTTCCACCCATATCGCACCGAGCCGGCAATGCTCCTGGACTAACCGCGCGTTTTCGGCCGGCGGCAAAGCGAGATCGGCTGGCAGCTCGGGCGGATAGAAGTAGGCGTAACGCACGGCCGAGGCGCCGCCTACGACGGACCGTTGCATTGCTCGCGCGCACCATCGCTCATCGCTCTCCGTCGCCAGACGGCGTTCGAATATCGCGAGACTGTCGTTCGGATGAGCCTGCACCCATGCAGCCGGTGTAGTCTCGGCATGCAGCTCCCCTAGCTCCCGGGCGACGTACGTTGGGAAGTCGGACGCGCCAGCGCTCGGCCGGCACGCCGTGAGAAGCGCGAAGACGAACGTGGCGCGCGCGGTTTTCAACGACGACCGCGACCGGGCGTTTTGAGCCGCGCCATCACCTGGTTCACCTGCGCGCGCGCCCGCGCGCAGGCGGCGAGCTGTGCCGCCGTAGGTGCGAGATCCGCGCCGTCCATCGCCAGCGCCGCAGCGAGCGCCGCATTGCTGGCGCGTTTGAACAGTCGCGACACTGAATCGGGCATCGTCCGCGTGTCGATAGCCGCCACACGGGCCGCCGCTTGGTACATCTCCGTCGTCAGCGTCGCGAGCTGCCGTAGGCCGGCCCCCGGTGTCTTGACGCGCGGATCCAGTCGAAGCACCAGGGGCTGCGTGTACGATCGGCCGTTCACCGTGAGGCGTACGGTGTAGCGCCCCGGCGGCACCCATGGCGCAGTCGGCGCGCGCACGCTGCGGTGGGGGACGGCGCCGACGTCGAGCACCTCCCCGGCGTTCTGAGCACTGTCACTCGCGATCGGCTGATAGCGCATGTCCCACTCGAAGCGATGCATTCCTGCTGCCCCAGAGAGGCGTGTCCGCGGGGCCGGCCAATAGAACGGCAACCCACAGTCGGGTGCGGTCGGTTTTTTCTGGCAAATGCGGAGATACGCGGCCGGATCGCGCGCGGGATCGGGCGTGAGTATCGAGTCGTCGCTCGCGTAGCTGCGCACGGCCCTATTCCTCGCGTCCAGGATCTCGAGTGTCACTCGGCCCGATGCATCCGCAGGCAGAAAGTAGTCAAGGACCGCTCCGGCCGGAGGATTTTCCCCCGCAGGCAACTCGGGCGGCCACGGGGTCGGCTCGTTCGTGCCAAAGCGCACGCGCAAGGCGGTCTGCGGCCTTACGAGGAAGACTCCGCCAGGAACGTTGTGCTGAGCCAGGTGCCGCAGCGGACTCAGGTTGTCGAGGATCCAGAAGCCGCGGCCGTGCGTCCCCGCAATCAGATCGGCGCAGAGGCACGTGCTGTCGTCTTTCACTTCGATGTCGCGCACCGAGATCGCCGGCATGTTGAGGCGCAGCGACTGCCAGTGATCGCCGTCGTCGAAGGACACCCAGACTTGCGTGTCCGTCCCGCCATAGAGCAGACCGGGTTGGCGCGGATCCTCGCGGATCGAGTTGGCAACCGTGCCCGGCGCTACGCCGTTATCGATCTCCGTCCACGTGCGGCCGCCGTCATGCGTGCGCCAGAAATGCGGTTGCATGTCGTCGATCCGCAACGTGTTCGCGGCGGCGTAGGCGGTGCGGGTGTCGAAGTGGCCGGCATCGATGTTGAAGATGCGCGTCCACGGCTTGATCGCTGCCGGCGTCACGTTCTTCCACGTCGCACCACCGTCGGAGGTTGTCTGGATGTAGCCGTCGTCAGTGCCGGCCCAGATCACCTTGAGGCTGCGGGGCGACGGCGACAGCGCCGTGATCGCTCCGCGCGGAGTCGGTGTTACGCCGCGCGCGTATTTCCCGGCGCTCGCCGGGATCGCCCACGTCTGCCGAGCGAGGTCGGGACTGATGCGCGTCCACGTGCGCGCATGGTCGGTCGAGCGCCACACCACGTTCGACGCGTAGTAGAGCACGTCGGGACGCACGGGTGACCAGATGAGCGGCATCGTGCGCACGTTGCGGCCGTACTTGTCGCCGCGCGCGGCGGAGTCGGGCCCGACGGGCGTCGTCTGACCGGTGCGGCGATCGTAGCGCGATACGTTTCTGCGCGCGCTGCCGAACACGACTTCGGGATCGCGCGGGTCCGGCGCGGCGATGCCGTATTCCTGAATGTTCGCCGGGTGCCAGTCGTGGAACGTGATTTCGCCGTCGTCGGAGCGGCTGGCAACGCAGAGCGAGCCCGAGTCCTGCTGGCCGCTGCACACGCGATACGGAAACGCGTTGTCAGCGGTCACGTGATAGACCGCGGCGGTCGATTGGTTATACCAGTTGCTCCAGGACGCCCCGCGATTGCCGGAGATCACCGCCCCCTGGTCGGAGACCACGAGGATGAGATTCGGATCGTTCGGGTCGATCCAGACTCTTTGGTAATCGTCGCCGCCCGGTGCGCCACGTACGGCCGACCAGCTCGCGCCGCCGTCCTCCGTCCGCCACATCACAATCGACGCGCTGTAGACCACGTTCTCGTCCTTCGGATCGACGGCGATCGTCGGCACGTCACCACCGCCGATGCGCGTCAGTGGCCGCCCATCCGTCGTAGCCGTCGAGTCGCCTTGCCCGTTGGGCGCACGCGTGCGCAACGTCCAATGCGCGCCGCCGTCGCTCGATTTATAGAGCTGCACCGGCCCAGAACCCCCCGCCGGATTGACCGAGGCGGCCATCGCGTACAGCACCCGCGGATTGCTGGGCGCGATCGCGAGGTTCGCTTCCAGCACGTTCGGCAATCCTTCAGTCAGCCGCGTCCAGGTCGTTCCACCATCGATCGACTTGTAGATCCCGCCCGCGCCCGGATCGGTCGAGTCGGGACCGAACGTGCTCGCTTCCCAGAATGTTTGTTGCTGCTGCCACAGCGCCGCGTAGATCGTACCTGGATTGCTCGGATCTATGCGGACATCGTTGCCGCTCGTGTATTCGTCCTTGTAGAGCACGCGTTCGAACGTGCGGCCCCCGTCCGTCGACCGGTAAATGCCGCGCTCGGCATTCGGTCCGTAGGGGTGGCCGAGTGCGGCGACGAAGAGGCGATCGGGATTGGTGGGGTCGACGTCGACCATCGCGATCATCAGGGTCGAGTCGAGACCCAGGTGCGTCCAGGTGCGGTCGGCGTCGGTCGATTTGTAGACGCCGTTCCCCGTGGCGAGATCGGGGCGGATGATGCCGGCGCCCGTACCGACGTAGATGATGTTGGGATTGGACGGCGCGACGGCGATCGCGCCGATCGAGCCGGTCGCTTCGCGATCGAAGAGCGGCTCCCAGTTGGAGCCGTAGTCGCTCGTGCGCCACAGGCCGCCGTTATCGAAGCCGATATAGAAGATTGTCGGATGGCCTGACGTGCCGGCGGCGGCCCGCGCCCGACCAGCGCGGCTGGGTCCGATTGACCGCCAGCGAAGCGCGGCGGTGAAGTCAGAGGCTGAGGGATCGTGCCGGCCCAGAAACGACTGCAGCGACGCCAGAAATTCCGGTCGCTCAGGCGCATCACCGTGCCGCGCGCCAGGAATGACGACGAGCTCGGCATCGGGCAACGTCGTTCGAAGCTCGGTAAAGCGGCTGGGGTTATCCTCACCACCGACCATCAGAAGAACGGGGACATGGCTGCCCTTGAGTCGGGCATAGTCCACATACAGACCCTGGTTGCCGAGTCGCTGAGCGCCGAGGGCGCGCGCATCCTGCACGGCATCCATGCGGGCCATCATGGCTCGCTGCTCCGGCGATGGAGCCAGCATTCCCGGCGGCGCGGACTCGATCATTGCTTGCGAAAGCGGCTCTCCGGCGACCAACCGTTTCACGAGCAGCGAGTCCCCTGGATCGTCGCTCGCCCTGAAGCCTGTGCTCGCGCCCGACGTCAGCGTGAGCAGCCGCTCCGGATGCGTCTCGAGCAGCTTCAACGCGATCGAGCCACCCATCGAGTACCCGACCACGTGTGCGCGCGCGATATGCAAGTGATCGAGAAGCCGCGTGACGTCGTTCACCATCTCGATGCCGTAGGCACTGGGCTCGTGCGGTTTGCCGCTGCTGCCGTGGCCGCGGCAGTCTATCGCAATGACCCGGTACCGGCTCGACAGCGCGGCGTGCACGGGATCCCATATCGTGAGATCCGCTGAGAATCCGTGAATGAGCACGACCGGCTCGCCTGACGCAGGACCAGTCACGACATAATGAATCGGCACGCCGTTCGATTGGAAAACCGCGCTTTGGGCGCCGGCGCGGGAAGCGATCACCGTCGCGCAGACGGCAAGACTGATGATGAGGTTCGAGGTTCGCATGGGCGGAGTATGCAGCCTCCGCGAAGAGGGTGCTACTCCGCCCGATTGTTCATTAGCGCACCACGATCGTCCCGGTCATCGCGCTGCCATGCACGGCGCAGTCGTACTGATAGACTCCGGCCGTGTCGAATGTGACCGCGTAGGTGCCGCTCGACTTCACCGCGCTGCTCGTGAACCGCGTGGTCCCCACCGAGCGCACGCTGTGCCCAGCATAAGCACCAGAATTCGCATCCCACGTCCAGGTCGCCGTCCCGCCGACCGCGATGGTATCAACAGCAGGGTTCCGGGTGCCGTTGTGCGCACTCATGAACTGAATGGCAGCGCCGACAGCGATCGATCCGAGCGCCCCTCCGCCGCCCCCGCCCCCGCCGCCCCCACCGGGGCCCGTTCCATAGCTGGTGCTGCTGCAGCCCGCCAAAGAGGCGAGCACGAATAGCCCTATACCCGCGGTGCGTATGCGCATTGGATTCTCCTCAGCTCGCGAGCTTGCGCGAGTGTGATTGTTCCCAGTTGACGAACAGAAACCCGCCTGGCGCGTCGAACTTCGGCTCGCCCGGTCCGGGAAGGATCTGCAGCTGCAACTCGTCGATCTTGTTCTTTGAGCAATCCCAGCACGCGATTGCGAAGTCGCCGTCACGCCGCGTGTGCGACAACAGCATGACGTGCACCATCGCGTTGTCGGTCACGAGCGCGCCGTTCTTGTAGAGGTGACCGAACGCCCACAGCGCAACGGCGCTGTTGATCGTCGGCACGAGCGGTGTGTGCACTTGCGTGACGCCGTGGTAGTAGAGCCCGAAGATCACACCACCGAAGCGCGGGTGGTGCGGCACGTCCTTCGTCTGCACGCGGTCGAGCACGAGCTTCCAGCGGGCGCCGTCCTGCGTCGCGAATTCCGCATCGCCGTCCACGGAATCGCGCACCGCGCCCTTGTCCCACGCGGTGAAGGTGAACGTGCCCGAGATCGGCGCGACGTTGTTCGAGTAGGGGCCATTCTTGACCTGCGACTCGAGTCCCTCGCGCTCATCGCCGAACGCCTGGAGGATCGGCGCGGCGCTGTCAGGGAATGGAAACGGTCCCGGCAGGATCTGAATGACCGGTCCGCCGCCGGTCACCTTGATCGCCGGCGCAGTCGTTCCCATCGCGTCGCCGCGCTCGCCGCCTTCGACCCGCAGCCGTGTGTCCATGCCGAGCTTCTTGTGCGAATCCTCGCCGACCGGGCAATACACCTCGTAGGTCCCGGGCTTGAGCGTGAGCGTCAGCGTGGCCCGTGCGCCCGGCTGGATGACCTCGGTCTCCTGCTCGATTCCCTCCCCCTCGACTTCCAGCGCGTGGGGGATGCTGCCCGCGTTCATGACGGTGAACGTCACAACGCCGGGAGCGATACGGCGTTCCGAGAGCTCGACCTTCCACTCGGACAGTGTGGCAGTTACGGCCACGGGATGGGGCTCGCCCGCGAGCGCGATGGCGGTAAGCAGCGAGTTCGCGAGGTTTCTGAACGGAACAGCAAGAGTGTACGTCATACGGGATCTTCCTCCGGCAAGAGTGTGTTCACTGCCTGTTCAATGCCGGAGACCGCGCCTCACGCGAGCTTATTCCTGCGGGAATAAACTCGATGGCTGCGAAGTCTTTTTCCGAAGGGGAACGGTTGGACTCACAAGAGGTCGAGCGGTTCGAAACGGTCGTGTTGCCGCATCTCGACGCCGCGTACACGCTGGCGCGCTATCTGATGCGGAATGATCACGACGCCGAGGACGTCGTGCAGGACGCCTATCTGCGCGCGCTCAAGTATTTCAGTGGATTTCGGGGTGAGGAGAGCAGCGCGCGCGCGTGGGTGCTCGCGATCGTCCGCAACACCGCCTACACCTGGCGGCGGCAGCAGCACTCCGACACCCTCGGCACGCCGTTCAACGAGGAGCTGCACAGCGATTCGGTTGCGGACGAGCACCCTGAAGCGGCGCTGCTCAAGCAGGATGCCGGAGAATCGTTGACCCGCGCGCTCGATCAGCTCCCCATCGAGTTCCGCGAAGTCATCGTCCTGCGCGAGCTCGAGGGGCTGTCGTATAAGGAAATCAGCGACGTCGCCGGCGTGCCGGTCGGTACCGTGATGTCCCGACTCTCTCGCGCCCGCCAGCGATTGCACGAAGCGCTGTGCGCCGCGGAGGAGTGTTGATATGAGTCACCCGAGCTTCGAATCGCAACTGGACGCCTACCTGGACGGCGAGCTCGCGGCGGTCGACGCCCGCGAGCTGGAAGTGCACGTCGCGCAATGTCGGGAGTGCATGGAGTTCCGCGACCGCCGTCTCGCGCTGCGTGCAGCGATCAAGGCGCGCGTGCCGACATTCCAGGCATCGGATGTCCTGCGCGCGCGTGTGCGAGCGACGGTGCGCAAAGCCCCGCGCGTCCGCCCCTGGCGCTCGCTGGCCATCGCGGCATCACTCGCGGTCGTGGCATTGGGGACGTGGCAGCTCGCGGCGCGACGCTCGGCAGGCGAGGCGCTCGCGGGCGACGTCTTCACGAGCCACGTCCGCTC
>WNFG01002636.1_pt1 | contig 15019 bp, 13 predicted proteins | sample 5400431 | NCBI WGS metagenome assembly WNFG01 (sample SAMN13153346, study PRJNA577476) | soil metagenome | isolation source: 120 cm saprolite under Douglas fir tree site 2 hole 3 replicate 2 | place: USA:California | collected 2015-04-18 | reverse complement strand
TCGCGCACGAGCCGTTCCGTCTGTTCCACCACCCACGGCTCCGACAACGTCACCGCCACAAACGCCGCGCGTGCCGGATCGGTGAGGAGATCGCGTCGGCGCCGCGCATCAGCATCGAACTGCTCGATGAAGGCATCCATCGCATCGCGAACATTGCGCCGGGTGAACTGCCGCACCATCCCCCGATGCTTGGCCTGCATCGAATCGAGCGCCTCCGCAAACTGGCGGAAGTGATCCGCGGACGAGAGCATCCGCAGCGTGTGTCCCGTCGGCGCGGTATCGACGACGATCGTGGCATCGGCGTTTTCTTCCACTAGCTCGCCGATGCGCATCCACGCCATCAGCTCGTCGACGCCAGGCAGCGACAGTTCGAAGAACCGGCGCAGCTCGTCCTTGTCGAGATACGTCCCCCGGTCGCCAAGCTCGAGGAAGCTCTCGAGGTTACGGTCCAGAAACTGGCGGTAAAGCGTGATGGCGTCGAGCGCCTCGGTTCGCAACTCGCCGCGAAGGATGTCGCCGAGGTTCGAGGCGGGATCGGTCGTGAATAAAATCAGAGGGCGGGACTTCGAGAGATGCAGTGCCGCCACGATCGAGATCGTGGTCTTGCCGACGCCACCCTTGCCGCCGATCAGGATCACGCGGCGTCCGGCGAGACGGTCGAACGCCGCCTCAAGCGTCACTGCCCGTATCCGGTGTAGATGCCAACGCCGCTGTCGCCGTCATCATCGCCGCGCTGCTGCCGCGCCATCTCCTCGCGGCGCGCACGGATATCGCGGAGGGCCTGGAAGACCTGTGCCTCCTGCACCGTGTACTCCTCTTCGCTGATGTCGCCGACTTCCAGCATCATCTGCAGCTCGATGAGCCGCTCTTTCCACGGCTGATCGTTCAACAACTCCTCGTTCGCCATCGTCTGGATCTGTTTCATGATCCAGTTGAACCCCGCGATCGGGAGCTTGATGGGGATCATGAGGATGTCGTCGAGAAGGAACATGGTGGTACGGGTTGCTGAGTTGCTGAGTTGCTGAGTTGCTGGGTTGCTGGGTGGGACCAAGCAACCCTGCAACTTAGCAACCCAGCAACTACCGCTCCGCTCTCTCCAGCTTCAGCCGGATATTCACGAAGTTATACGGCGGCCACGGGCCGGTGTAGAGAAACGACAGCTTGTTCTCGTATTTCTTAGCGATGTCGGTGATCTGATCATCGAATGTCTTCGTCTTCTCGCGGTCGACGAGAAATGCCGCGTTCAGGATCATCTTGTCGCCGATCGGTTTGTTCGATCGCGATGCGATCGCCGCATCGCGCAGCGCTTCATAGATCTCGCTGACGTACGCATCCGCTTTTGCTTGTAATGCAGACTCGACCACGCGGCCGAGCTGCATGCGTGAGAAGTAGGTGGAGGTCGACGTATTCGACTGAATCTCTTCCTTCAGCCTTCGGATCTCCTCGTTCTCGTTCTCGATCTCGCGGACGACCTGGTCCTTGTCCCAGTTCACCTTCAGGCCGAACTCGATCTTCCCGTCCATCTTTTGCAGCACGTCGGAGAGCGCGTCATAGGTTCCCTTGAGGAACTCCTTGATGTCGTTCTCGGTGCGGAAGACCGTGCCGAAGCTCATCGGCAGCACGGTGAAATCCTTCATCACCAGCTCATTCACGTGCTCGTGGGCGAGGGCGTTTTCGCGTGTCGGATCGAAGACGATCAGCGGGCAGTTGGAAACGACGGCCGCGAATTCCTTGTAAGGAACGGTGTAGACCTTGTCGCCCCGTCCGCCGATACCGACAGGCCCGAAGTCGCGCGGGATATCCGTTTTGATGATGCAGTAAACGTACTTGCCCTGCTCCGTTTCGGGCTGCTTCGCCTGTGCTTGATCTTCCATCTTGAGGGACCTCGCGAGGATGGACCAAAGCATACAATACAAGCGAATTGTCAGCTCGCCGTCTGGTCTCTCTGACCGAGTCGTGGTTCCGCAAAAACCAGCGCCCCCTGCCGTGGCGCGACGGCTACGATCCGTACCGTGTCTGGGTCTCCGAGGTCATGCTCCAGCAGACCAGGATGGAGGTCGTCCTCGGGTACTACCAGCGGTTCATGGCACGCTTTCCGACGATCGCGAAACTGGCGCGTGCGAGCGTCGATGGCGTGACCGCCGCCTGGTCGGGCCTCGGCTACTATCGCCGCGCGCGGATGCTTCGCGACGGAGCGATCGACGTGATGACGCGCTTCGGCGGAGTGATCCCAGCGACCGTCGGCGAACTCATGACGATCGCCGGAATCGGACGCTATACGGCCGGAGCGATCGCCTCGATCGCGCACGGCCTCCACGAGCCGATCGTCGACGGCAACGTCGCCCGTATCGTGGCACGCTTGTTTGCGATCGAGGCTCCGCTCGGTTCGCCCGCGTTGATGCGCGAGGCGTGGCATCGGGCCGAAGTCATGGTGGCGTCGTCAAAATCGCCGCGTGATTTCAACCAGGGGCTGATGGAGCTCGGCGCACTCATTTGCACGCCACGCAAACCGCTGTGCGGGCAATGTCCGCTGCGCCGCCGGTGTGCCGCATTCGTGAGCGCGCGCGTCGATGAGCTCCCTCGGCCGAAGGCAAAACCGGCTACGCGCGAGCTTCGCATCCCGCTCTACCTGGTCGTCGACCGCGACGGCCGCGTGCTCATGCGCCGCGAGTCAGGCCAGCTCATGCGCGGCATGTTCCACCTCCCGCACGGCGACACAACGCTACTGACGGGCACGCCGCTGCGCATCGGTGCATCGGCAACGCTGGGAACGTTCCGGCACACGGTCACCAATCGCCGGATCACCTTCGAGGTCTTCGCCGTTGCCCGGCGCCCAAGAACCCTGTCAGGCGAATACGCCTGGATCGTTCCGGATGCGCTCGAGACCCTCCCGCATCCTTCTTACGTGCGCAAAGCGTTACGACTGACCGGAATCGGCAAGTAATCACTTGTTGTTCGCGGACAGCATGAGACTTCCGATCGCCGTCGTACTGCTGGCCACAGCCACCACTCTGCACGCCCAATCCCACACCTACGCGATCACCAAAGGTGGCAACAACGTCGCCTCGTTTCACGCCGAGGATACCTACGACTCGTTCGACGGAAAGACGAGCGATCTTTCCGGCACCATCGTCGCCGACCCGGCCAACCCTGCCGCCGCGAGCGTGCATGTAACCATCAACGTCGACGCCCTCGACACCGGCGTCGGACTGCGCAACAAAGAGATGCGCGAGCGCTACCTCGAGACCAACAAGTTCGGTACCGCCACGTTCAAATCAGTCAGCGTCGCAGGTCCGTCGTCGATAGCCCCCAACCAGCCTGCCGACATCAACGTTACCGGCGACATGACCCTGCACGGAGTTACGAAGCGGATGACCATCCCGGTCCGCGTCGTCCTGATCCCTGACGGCCGCATCCACGCCACGACGACGTTCAAGATCCGCATGCCCGACTTCGGCATCAGCGTCCCACACAACATCCTGGTGACGGTAAACGATGAGGTGCCGGTGAGATTGGACGTGTGGGCGAAATAGGAGGCAGGTTGCCGGGTTGCAAGGGTTGCTGTGTCGCGCGGTTCTTGTTGAGCCCAAGCAACTGTTTCCCCAGAACTCTGCAACCCAGTAACCCAGCAACTCGTTACAATCTCCCCATGCTCGGGCGTGTGGTGGTCGCGATCTCAATCCTCCTCTTCCTTCCTGCCGCCGCTTTCCCTCAATGCAATCTCTCCCAGGTCGCCAGCATCCCCTTCCGCGCGTCGTATCTCGACCTCGCCATTGACGGCAACGACCTATGGGCGGCCACCTCGTACGGCCTCTCGCTTTACGACCGCAGCGTAGATCCTCCCGCGTTCGTGGCCTCGCTTCCGTTGCCGGGGATCACGCGCGTCGTACGAGCGACGAACGGGCTCGCCTATGCCGGCAGCGGGACGACGGTGTACGTCGTCAGAAAGAACGGGCGGGCCTTGCAGCTCGTCCGCGGCATCGACGCCGGCGCGACCATCAACGACCTGCTGCTGACGACGCTCGATCTCTACGTCGCCACCGCCAATGGACTGACGCAGTGGGACCTGCTCGATCCGACGACGCCATCGAAGACGCCGGCCGCGTTCACGACCAGCCGTGCCACCGTGCAGTCGCTCACCCTGAGCGGTTCCACGCTCTTTGCCGCGGACGGCGACTCATCGATCGAGGCGTTCAACATTAGTATCCCGTCGATTCCGAATGGTGTCGGTGCGATCGCATCGCTTCCGGGCTCGATCGCCGTCAATGCGGCCGGCGGCAGGCTTTACGTCTCCGATGGTCAGCAGACAGACATCTTCGTGAACATCGACGGCGGTGGCGGAACGGCGGTGAAAGCGGCCAGCGACTCGTTCGGCGCCGTGTCGATCGCACCGATCACCTCGACGGCGATCTTCGCCGCCGGTGCCGATCGCCAGGTCCGTGCCTTCGACCTCAGTTCGGCGGCCGCTCCGGTCGAGCTATCGCGCGCGCAACTCCAACCGAGCGGCGGCAATGTGAATCGGATCGGCCGCATCGCCGCCGCGCCGAATCGTCTTTACGTCGCCGGCGGCGATCTCGGACTTGTGACCTATGACACGACGTCGTTCCAACCGTCGTTCCCCGTGCACAGTTACGCCACCGGAGCCGCCACCTCGGTCGTCTCCCTCAGCACCGCTGTCTATGTTTCCCGGACCTCAGGCGGCATCACTGAATTCGGCCAGTCGGCGAGCGGGACGCTGACGCAGCTTCGCTCGTGGGACAACGGCATCGGCATCGTCCGCGATGGCGGCAATGGCTTTCTCCTGACCACGTCCGGCGCGATTGCATCGTTGTGGGCGCTCAGCTCTGTCACTCCCACGCTCGTCTCGTCATTAACCCTGCGCGCACCGATCGCGTCAGCGGTCCTGGTCGGAACGACCGGCTACTTCGTTCTGAGCGAAACCAGCGGCAACACGCTCTGGTCGGCCGATCTGGCCCCGGTCAAACCGGCCGCACAGCAGATCGCGCTGACCGGGGCGAGTCCTTCGTTCATCGCCCGGGCCGGTTCGGCGCTCGCACTCGCCGAGCTCCGCGCCGACGGTACGACCTCGATTTCGTACTACGTGTCGGGAGACTTCACGAAAACGCCGCTGACCGCCATCGTGACCGGGCTGGCAACCGGCGGCGTTGCTCTTTCCGGCTCTCTGGCGGCCGTATCGACGTTCAGCGGCGTAAGCGTTATCGATTTTGCCGGCGGCACGACCACCCTCCTCCCGCAGTCGAGCGGCGCCATCGCCCGCAGCCTTGCCTTCGCCGAAACGACATTGGTCGAATCGACCGATACATCGCTGCTGATCTGGAACACACAGACTCGGATCTTGACGAAACAGTTCGCGCTCCCGGCCGCGCCGGTAGCGGTGCACGTCGGTTCCGACAACGCCGTCGCTGACGTCGCCACGCAAGACGGCATCACCACCGCGCAGCTCGGCGGCACCACGCGGATGCCTTCCCTGCTCTACACCGCCAACGGGAACGCCTACTACAAGAAGCTCGTGGCCGGCAGTCAGCGGCTCTACTTCTTCGACGGCCGCAACGTTGACGTCTTCACGAACACGATGCAGTCGACCGGCTCGATCCGAACGCCGCTGATCATCGACGTAGCGGCCAGCGACAGCGGCGCCTTCACCATCCATAACAACCTGAACGTGATGTCCTACGGCCGCGAGGGAAACACGATGGCAACGGCTGCGATCAGCGAAGGGTCGGACGCGCAGGCGCAATCGATCGCCACGGCCGGCGGCGCGGCATGGGCGTCGATCTTCGTTCATTGCCAGAGCAGCGGCTGCGAGGGAAAGACGATCGTTTTCGATCCGAAGAGCGCCTTCGCCCAGACGTCGACCATGACCGGCTCCGTGCGCGATCTCGTGTTCAGCGGAACGCGCGCGTATGTCCTCACTGAGCTGCCGAACGAGGTGCGCGTGGTCGACATCAGCGATCCCGCCCACCCTGCGGTTCTCATCAACCGTGCCAGTGAAGGCTCGCAAGCGCCGCGCGCGATCGCCTTTGCCAGCGGCACGGTCTACGTTCTCGGCGAAAAGCTTTACAGCTATTCATCGACGGATTTATCGACAATCAACACTCAGCTCGCCTCGTACGTCACCGATCCGGCAAGCGGCGTAACCTACATCGATCAACACGTCCGCGGTGACGGCGCCTGCGTCGCCATCACCGGCCGCCAGTTCTCGCCGCAGTTCCTCAATGGTACCCCAGCCATCGCAGCGCCGGTCCCGGCCATCACCTCGCCGGCGGCCGGCCGTTTCGTCGCTACGCAGCCGGGAACGTTCTATTTCCTGACCGACTACTCGCTCGAGATCTGGTCGACGAAGCCATTGACGCTGCCGCCGCGGCATCACGCGACGCGATAGCATTCCGCCATGCCGAAGATCACCTTCTCCTCCGACGCGAACGCGTACCGGATCACGCTCTCCGATCCGCCGCTGAACATTCTCGACGTGGCCATGCTCGACGAGCTGCGTGACGCCATCGCCCGCGTCGCGCACGACCGGCACGCTCTGATCATTGACGCGCAGGGGGAGAAAGCGTTCTCCGCCGGCGCGAGCGTGCAGGATCACCTCGGCGATCGTGTGGCCACGATGCTCGGCCACTTCCACGACTGCTTCCGGATGCTGGCGAAACTCGACGTCGTCACCATCGCCTTCGTACGCGGCGCGGCGCTCGGCGGCGGCTGCGAGCTGGCGCTCGGATGCGACTTTGTCCTGGCCTCCGATCGCGCCAAGTTCAGCCAGCCTGAGATCAACCTCGGCGTCTTTCCGCCGGTGGCCGCCTACCAGCTCTCACGCCAGCTCGCTCCGCGAAAAGGCCTCGAGCTCCTGCTGACCGGCGACGCTATCGACGCTGCCGCCGCGGAACGCCTGGGGCTGGTCAACGCCGTCTTTCCGTTCGCCGAATTCGATGCAAAAGCCGAGGAGTGGGTGGCGCGGTTATATCGACAGAGCGCATCATCGCTGAGGCTTGCCAAACGCGCGTTTCGTCTCGCGCAGAACTCGGATTTCAACGAGCGTCTTGCGGAGGTTGAGCGTCTTTATCTCGACGAACTGATGGAGACGAGCGACGCCAAGGAAGGGTTGAACGCCTTCATTGAAAAGCGAAAGCCGGTGTGGAGCGGGCGCTGAGCCTTTAGTGCACGTCGCCCATCATCTTGCGGATCGGTCGGATCAACAGGATCAGAAGAATGGCCGCCACACCCGCGGAGATGAACGCGATTTGGAACACGGCGGAGAACGGGAGATCCTTAAGGAATCCCGCGACGTAGCCCGCGACCTTGTTGCCGATGGCGATCGACAGGAAAAAGATCCCCATTAATACGCCCACGAGATGCGGTGGTGAGAGCTTCGTCACCATGCTCATGCCGGTCGGGTAAAGGCAGATCTCGCCGAACGTCTGTAGCAGATACAACACGACCAGCCACCATGGGCTGACGCGCTGGTGCGTCCCCTCGAAGATGTGCGCCGCTTGGAGGATGAGGACATACGAAATGCTGAGGAACGCGAGACCGAGCATGAACTTCGCCGGGCTCGACGGCTCGCGCGGACCAAGGCGGAGCCACAACCACGCGAACACCGGAGCGAATAACCACACGCATAGCGGAGCCACGGACTGCAGCCACGGCGACGGATAGACCCATCCAAAGACGGTGGTCTGCGTGGCGCGATCGGCGAAGAGGTTGAGGCTCGTTCCCGCCTGTTCGTATCCGGCCCAGAAGACGACCGAAAAACAGAAGAGGATTCCGATTACGGCGATCCGCATCCAGTCGGTCCGCGTCAGGGCCGGCGTTGGCGACTTCGGATGCTCTTCGACTTCCTTGATGTCGGGATCCGCGGGCACCAGATACTTCTTACCCCAGGCATATTGAATGAGGCCTGCCACCATGCCGATGCCGGCGGCTGCGAATCCGTAGTGCCAGTTGTGGAACTTCAATACGAGCCAGGCCGTAACGATCGGACCGAAGAAGGCACCGAGGTTAATGCCGCTGTAGAAGAGTGAGAAGCCGGCGTCGCGGCGCGGATCGTCCTTTTTGTAGAGCGAACCGACAAGCGTGCTCACGTTCGGCTTCAGGAGCCCGGTGCCGATCACGATTAGAACGAGTCCGGCGAAGAAGAACGGCATCTGCCGGAAGACCATGCAGAAGTGGCCGAGTGCGATGATGACGCCCCCGGCGAAGACCGACCGGTAGTGACCGAGCCAGTGGTCGGCGATGAGTCCGCCGATGAGGCCTGTTGCATACACCGAGAATGTGTACCAGCCGTAAATCGAGCCGGCATGTTTCTCGTCGAACCCGAGCCCCGGTTGCTGTGTTGATCCCACCATGTAGAGAAACAGCAGTGCGCGCATGCCGTAGTAGCTATAGCGCTCCCACATCTCGGTGAAGAAGAGCGTTGCCAGTCCCCGAGGATGGCCGAACCACTGCTTTTCCGCGACGGCGATGTTTGACATGCGAGGCATTCTCAGGCAGCGATGATGCACAATGCAACGGCGATGACGGAGTCGTTGCAGAGTGTTGCACCGGCCGGGCTGCAGCGGAATGTCCCACTGGCCCCCCTGACGACGCTCGGAATCGGCGGCCCCGCGAAGTTATTCGCCCGCGCGGAAAACGTCGACGAGATCCGCGAAGTCATCGCCTGGGCCGAGGCCCGGCGTGAGCCGCTCTTCATCCTCGGCGGCGGCAGCAACGTCCTGATCGCCGACCAGGGCTTCGATGGAGTCGTCCTGCAGATCGACCTGCGCGGGATGACCGTTCTCACCGAGGATCCTGACGCGGTGATCGTCTATGTCGCCGCCGGCGAGCGGTGGGACGACTTCGTGGCCTTTGCCGTCGACCGCGGTTGGGCGGGCATCGAATGCCTCTCCGGCATCCCCGGGCTCACCGGCGCGACGCCGATCCAGAACGTCGGCGCCTACGGACAGGAAGTCAGCGAAACGATCGTCGGCGTGGAGGCCATCGAGCGCGACACCGGCCGCGTGGTGACGCTGACGAACCTGGAGTGCGGTTTCGGTTACCGCCAGAGTGTGTTCAAGAACGCCTCGAGGGACCGCTACGTCGTCGCCGGTGTCACATTCCGCCTGAAGCCGGGCGGTTCCGCGACGATCCGCTATCCCGAGCTGCAGAAGTATCTCGACGAGCACGAGATCGGCGCGAACGATCTCCAGCAGGTGCGTGGCGCGGTCATCGCCATCCGGAAGCGCAAAGGAATGGTTCTCGATCCATCCGATCCCGATACCCGCAGCGATGGATCGTTCTTTATGAATCCGGTTGTCACGCCGGCGCGGTTCGACGAGTTACTCCAGCTCGCGGCAACGAAGAACGTGCCGCATTTCCCCTTCGGCGACCAGATCAAGCTGTCGTCCGCGTGGCTCATCGAGCAGGCCGGTTTCCAGAAAGGCTTCGTTCACGGCAATGTCGGCCTCTCGACGAAGCACACCCTGGCTGTGATCAACCGCGGCGGCGGAACGGCGCGGGAAGTGCTGGAGCTGGCCGGGATGATTCAGGATGGAGTTCGCCAGAGGTTCGGCCTCGAGATCCAGCCGGAGCCGATTTTTGTGGGTGTGTGAATCCTGTCATTGCGAACAGGCGCCCCTGCCCAGTGGCATACTCACCGCCATGAAACACCTTGCCCTCGCCCTCCTCTTCGCCGCCCTCACCGCCCGCGCCGATACGCTTCTGATCCTCAACAAGTCCGATGCGACGTTGATGTTCGTCGATCCGGCGACGTTGAAGACGCTCGGTACGATCCCGACGGGCGATGGGCCGCACGAGGTTGCGGTGTCGGATGATGGAAAAATCGCCGTCGTCGCGAACTACGGGACCGGACCCAATCCGGGGACGACGCTTTCGGTCGTCGATGTTCCGAACCGCAAGGAACTGAGGCGTTTCGCGCTTCCCGGCCTTTTGAAGCCGCATGGCATCGCCGCCGTTGGATACCGATTCTGGTTCACGGCCGAGGGGAGCCGGGTCATCGCGCGGTACGACGCGGCGGCCGACCGCATCGACTTCATCAGCGGATGCGGTGCGGACACCACACACATGATCATCGTTCCGCGCGGTGAGAAGACGGTCTATACGGCCAATATCGGCTCGAACAGCGTCACCGTCTTCGACCTGAGCCGTGTACCGCGCGATGTCTTCATCAAGCAGATTCCGGTGGTCAAAGGGCCCGAAGGGATGGATCTCGCGCCGGATGCGTCGGAGCTGTGGGTTGCCTCGCGCGTCGCGAACGGCGGGATCGCCATCATCGATCCCAAGTCGGGGACGGTCACGCAAACCCTTCCGACGACGACGAAGGTGGCCAACCGGGTGAAGTTCACCAATGACGGCAAGTGGGTGCTCGTCTCCGATACCTCCGCTAACGTGGTGCTGGTTTACGACGCGGCGACGAAAGAGATGATCAAATCAGTCGAGATGGCCGAGGGCCCATCGGGAATCCTCATGGCTCCGGACGGCCAGCGCGCCTTCGTCGCCTGTGCCAACGCGAAAAAGGTGCAGGTCATGGAGCTCAAATCGTTCTCGATTACTCACGAGATCGATACAGGGAACGTGCCGGACGGATTGGCGTACGCGCGGTGACCCCCCTGGGACCGCGCGCGTCCCAGGAGGGTCATGACTCCACGTACGGCGCGAGCTTCTCACGCACAACCTCCGGCACCGCGGTCGGCTTGAACTCGCCGCGTTTCACGGCCACGAGGATGTACTTCCCAGTGGCCACGACGACATCCGGCGCTTCGGTGCGGCGCACTTCGAAGTTGAGGTGGATCGAGCTGGCGCCGATCTTTCCGAAGTAGGCATCGACGATGAGCAGCTCGTCGAGCGTTACGGGATGGAAGAAGTCGCATTCCACGTGAACGCGGGGAAGCCACAGGCCGAGGTCGTCGAAGAGCGTTCGATAGGAGAGACCGCAGGAGCGGAAGAGCTCGACCTCGGCCAGACCGAAGAAGCGCAGGTAGGCCTGGTAGTTGATGATGCCGGCGGCATCGATGTCTTCCCAGCGGACGTATTCAGACACGGAAAAGCGCATGGCCTTAGAATTCGTGCACGATGACAAAACGTATCACGGCTCTTGCCTTCTCTCTTTTCGCCGTCGCTGCATTTGCCGCTGATGCACCGCCGAAGGTAGTTGCTCTCCGCGCGGCGCGGCTCATCGACGGCCGAGGCGGCAACGTCGTCTCTCCGGCGGTGATCGTGGTGCGCGGCAACAGGATCGAATCGACCGGCGGTGCCGTTCCCGCGGACGCGCAGGTGATCGACCTCGGCGACATGACCCTGTTGCCCGGCCTGATCGATGCGCATGTCCACACGCTGCTGCAGGGCGACATCATGTCCGAGGATTACGACGCGCAGCTTTTCAAGGAATCGCTTCCCTATCGCGCGTTGCGCGCGACGAAGGCCCTGAAGATCGCGCTCGGCAACGGATTCACGACCGTGCGCGACGTCGAGACCGAGGGGGCGATGTACACGGACGTCGACCTCAAGCATGCCATCAACAACGGAGTCATCGACGGGCCGCGCATGGTCGTCTCGACGCGGGCCATGTCGGTTACCGGCGGTTATGGTCCCAGCGGTTACGCGCCGGACGTCACCCATCCGATGGGCGTGCAGATCGTCGACGGGGTGGAGCAGGCGCGCAAGGCCGTCCGCGAGCAGATCGCCCACGGCGCCGACTGGATCAAGGTGTACGCGGACCGCTCGTACTTCGTGACGAAGGACGGGACCCTATCGTCGACGCCGACCTTCAACGCCGAGGAGATGAAGGCGATCGTCGAAGAAGCACATCGGCTGCGGCACAAAGTGGCAGCCCACGCCATGGCCCGGCCGGGGATCGAGAACGCGCTCAACGCCGGTGTCGACTCGATCGAGCATGGCATCGCCATTCCTGACGATCTGCTCGACGTGATGGTGGCCAAAGGGACGTATCTCTGCCCGACCTTGACCGTCACCGAGTACGTGGCGTCGGGCCGGGGCGGCGTCTGGACGAAGATTCCGGCGTTTCATCGCGACAGTTTTTCGCGCGCGTTGAAGCGCGGCGTGAAGATCGCCTTCGGCACCGATGCCGGCGGCTTCGCCTGGGACGCGATCAATGAGGCGAAGGAGTTCGAGTACGAGACCCGCTATGGCATGACGCCGATGCAGGCCATCCAGACCGCGACGCGCAATGCGGCCGATCTGCTCGACATGTCTGACCGCATCGGCACGATCGAAGCGGGCAAGTTCGCCGACATCGTGGCCGTGCCTGGCAATCCTCTGAGCGATATCACGGCGATGGAGCGGGTGGCGTTCGTGATGAAGGATGGGAACGTTTATAAGCGGCCGTGATTCACTCGCACAGACAAGAGTATCTGTGCCACATCGACGCTGGATTTTGTGGCACAGACACTCCTGTCTGTGCGGGGTACGCTAACCTACAACCGTGTCCAACCTTCTCGTCGTCGATGTCGGCAACACGAACATCGTTCTGGGCGTCTTTCGCGGCGATGCGCTCATCAGCTCCTGGCGGCTCGCTACGGCGCGTGAACGAACTTCGGATGAGTACGGGATTCTGGCGCGTCAGCTCATCGGTGAGGCGTTCTCGGATGCATTCGAAGGGGCGATCGTCTCCTCCGTCGTGCCGCCGCTCAATCACTCCATCGCCTCGATGGTGCGAAAGTTTTTCGGGCTCGATGCGCTCTTCGTCGAGCCGGGCGTGAAGACCGGCATCGCCATCCACACCGATAACCCCCAGGAAGTCGGGGCCGACCGCATCGTCAATTGCGTCGCCGCACACGCGGAGTACGGCGGGCCGGCCATCATTGTCGACTTCGGCACGGCCACGACTTTCGACGTGGTCACGCACGATGCGCGCTACATCGGCGGCGTGATCGCCCCCGGTCTGACCATCTCCGCGGAGGCGCTTTTCGCCCGCGCCGCGCGGCTTCCGCGTGTCGACATCCGCCGGCCGGAGTCGGTGATCGGCACGAACACGATCGTGAACATGCAGTCGGGCATCTATTTCGGTTACCTCGGCCTAGTCGACGGCATCCTCGGACGGATGAAACGCGAGGTGCCCGATGTGCGGGCGGTCGTGGCCACGGGAGGCCTGGCGTCGCTCCTCGCCCCCGACTCCGAGTACATCGAACACGTCGACGACGATCTGACGATGAAAGGGCTGAAGATCGTCTACGAGCGGAACAGAATGCCGAGGCGAGGGCGGAAGTGAGGGTGGGGCTAAGACCATTTGCAGCGGCGCTGCTCCTCCTCGCCGCCAACGCATTCGCCGGCTCTCAGGTCACCGCCACCCACGCCGCCCTGGCTACATCCTCCCCCGCGGCGACGCAGATCGGCCTGCGTATCCTCAAGAACGGCGGCAACGCCATCGATGCAGCGGTCGCGGTCTCGTTCGCGCTCGGTGTGCTCGAGCCGAAGGCGACAGGGATCGGAGGAGGCGGATTTCTCATCTACTACGATGCCGAGACCGGTGGCGTCTGGACGCTCGACTTTCGTGAGGCCGCGCCGGCAGCGGCGAAACGCATGCCGGGCACCACGACCTTCAGCGGTGCCTCGGCTGCGGCCATTCCTGGATTCGTGGCCGGACTCGATGCGATGCACGGCCGCTTCGGCTCCCTTCCGTGGCGCGAGCTTCTCGTGCCTGCCAACCGCCTGGCGAAAGACGATCTGGCGAAGACTCTGCAGCGCCTCGGCGAACAGGGAGCGCGTGATTTCTACGGCGGGGGGTTGGCCAACAAAGTGGTCGAAGCAGTGCGTTCGGCCGGCGGCACGTTCTCGTTGCGCGATCTGCGCGACTACAAGCCGGTTTGGCGCGCGCCGGTGCGCATCGCCTTCCGTGGCACCGACATCTACACCGTCGCCCCACCGGCGGCCGGCGGCCTGATGCTCGGATCGATTCTGAAGATCGTGAGTGGGTTCGCTCTGGGTAAGCCGAACTACATTCACCTGCTCGCCGAGGCCGAGCGGCGCGCGGCGATCGATCGCGACAAATTTCTGGCCGACCCTGCCGGGGAACGCGTACCGATGAACGATCTCCTCTCCGATGAGCGCGCTGCCCTCTGGCGTGCCTCGATCGATCCGAACCGCGTGACGCCGACCATTGGATTGACAGAGCCCGGCGCGGTCACGACGCAGTCGGCCCACACCACGCACATCTCCATCGTCGACGCACACGGCAACGTGGTTTCGCTGACGACCTCCGTCGGTGACGAGAGCGGTAGCGGCTTCGCCGTGCCCGGAACCGGCGTCGTTCTGAACACCGCAATGAACGACTTCGGCAGCGCGCCGAACTCCGTGGCCGGCGGCAACCGTCCGGCATCACCCCTATCTCCGGTGATCGTGCTGCGCGGCGGCAAACCGGTCCTGGCCATCGGCACGCCAGGCGGACCTACGATCCCGACGACGATCGCGCAGATCCTGCTCGACATCCTCGCCTTCAAACGGCCGCTCGGACAGGCGATCGCCGCACCCCGTTTTTCCCAGCAGGCCACGCCGGAAGAAGTTACCTACGAGCAGGGCCGCGCGCCCCAATCGGCGGTCGACACGTTGCTTGCCCTGGGGCACGGCGTCCGTGCACGCGAGCCGTTCGGCGATGTTCAGGCGGTGTCGATCGACGGCAGGAAACTGCTGGCGATTTCGGATCCGCGTCATGGGGGGGCGGCGGGGGGGTATTAGGCGCATCGCTCCAATTTGATGCGGCATCGCTCCAATTTGGAGCGGCATCGATCCGATTTGATGCGACATCGGTCCAATTCGATGCGGCATCGATCCAATTTGATGCGGTATCGATCCGATTTGATGCGGTATCGATCCAATTTGGAGCGATTTCGATCCGGCTGGAGCGGCATCGATCCAATTTGGAGCGGTATCGATCCGATTTGATGCGGCATCGATCCAATTTGGAGCGATTTCGATCCAGCTGGAGCGGCATCGATCCAATTTGGAGCGATTTCGATCCGGCTGGAGCGGCATCGATCCAATTTGGAGC
>WNFG01003012.1_pt1 | contig 15025 bp, 13 predicted proteins | sample 5400431 | NCBI WGS metagenome assembly WNFG01 (sample SAMN13153346, study PRJNA577476) | soil metagenome | isolation source: 120 cm saprolite under Douglas fir tree site 2 hole 3 replicate 2 | place: USA:California | collected 2015-04-18 | reverse complement strand
TGACAAATCAACTTCTGGGGACAATGTGCTGGACATGCTCTCCGAGATATGTGGAGAGCAGAAAAACAACGATTAACGAGCATGTGCAGATCCCGCGCTCGGTGCTAGAAGCGGGCCGGGCGCTGGTGAAAGAAAGGACGAATCAAAAAAATGGGCTTGTTTGAGCACTTAAAATTTGTAAGCGGTATGAAGGCCGAGGATGCCCTGCAAAAAGCAGAAGACCCAGCCCAGGTGTTTAATTACAGCTACACAAAACAGTTGGAGCAGCTTCAGCAGCTTCGCCAGGGCCTGGTGACCATTGTTCAGAACGAGAAGCATATCGAAATGCTCGAGAACCAGGTTGAGGCGCAGGAAAATCGCCTGCAAGAGCAGTCGCTACAAGCCATGCAGCAGGGGCGCGAAGACCTGGCCCGCCTGGCATTACAACGCAAAGAGGCTCTGCTCACGCAGGTGGCGGGATATAAACAACAACTCGAGCAGCTCGCCGCCCAGCACCAGAAAATCGAACTGCTTGTGCAGCAGGTAGAACAACGCGTCTCGACTTTTGGCACGCAAAAAGAGATGGTTGAGGCGCAGTATCAGGCAGCGCAGGCCGCAGTTCGTGTTGGAGAGGTCGCGACAGGCATCTCAAAAGAATCAACTGAGATGAATCTGGCCATGCAGCGCGCGCAGGAGAAGGTCTTGCAGATGCAGTCACGAGCAACCGCCATCGATGCGCTGCTAGACTCTGGTACGCTAAGCGATCAGGGATTGCTCAGTGGTGGGGATGCAACTGACCTGGATCACCAGCTCGCGAAAATCACCTCTGAGCACAATGTCGAAGAGGAATTAGCTGCCATGCGGCAACAAATCGGTGGGGCCGCCACACAACCACAGCTTCCAGGGCCATCTAAGCAGGCTTAGCGTCTGCTCGATTGTTACACGCAGTCTGGCTTTCGACACATTGCGTGGGAATCCTACGAGGCAGGCATTTGATTTTTGCCCCTGTTGTACGTTCGAAGAAGTTACAGATACGTAAATGAAAAAGGAGAATCACAACATGTCCAACGGAATGAACCTATCCTCGACCGGCCAGTCCGCCCAAAGCGAGCCTGAGAAGGAGCCGATGCTCCTGCTCGACACGACCGGGTCTATGAACTATCGCACATCGGAGACCGAATCGACGCCACGTAAAGATACGATCCGTGAGGCGATCAGCATCATCGTCTCCGAGCTGGCGGCAGCCGATAGCCAGGCAGCCAAAGAAGAAGAGGGAGGCGGCCTGCGCACTGTCACGTTCGCGGATGGGCAGGCGCACGATATCGGCGATTTGAACCCGAACAATTTACGAGAGAAGTGGAATCATATTCGCTGGGGTGGTGGAACACGCATCATGCCAGGCTTTAATCTGCTACTGAAAACCTACACCGATGAGTTCGGGACAGTGCCGCAAGCGGAGCGCCCGCTGTTACTGGCCCTCGTCATCACCGATGGTGAGGCCGACGACACCGACACATTCAAGAACGTGGTGGCACGGGCAGCCGGTAGCATGTACGTGGCGCTTGCGATCATCGGCTACGGTCCCGAACACGACCGCGCGTTGCAGGCTTACCAGCAGGTCGAAGCGCAGAACGCGCACGTTAAAGTAATGCCCTTCGCAGGTGAGACCGATCCTGAGATCATTGCCCGCGCTCTACTCAACATGATGGAGTAGCCACCAATCTAGACCCAATTGCGCCGCCTCGCCGCCGTTTGCCCTGGTTCGCATTCGGCGGCATCTCGTCAATTGCAGAGAAGATACACAGGAACGCTTGCCTCCCCCACTTGCTACGTCGCCTGGAACGGCAACTGCGCAATCATGCCATACCCATCCTCAAGCTGTACATAAAACATCATCATAAGATATGGTTGTGATTGATCTCGCCCGGTTGAGATTTCTTCATTTCAGAGCCAGGGAAGGGAACTCGATTGGATACTGTCAAGAATTGCAGGAACCTGCTAGAATAGAATGTAGGGGTGGACCCTCACTGTGGCCCTCCTAACCTACATAGCGGAACAAGGGGTATGCTTATGCCAGAGCAGAGATCAATCATTCCATCGATAGAGGATTCGGGCCAGAAAACGTATATTGCAAACGCTGCGGGTATCAGGCGGAAGACACCTAAGATAGGGCTGTTGATCGCCAGCCTGTTTGTGATAGGACTGATCATCCTTGGCAGCGTCAGCTATATTACCTGGAACTGGCTAAAAAATTTACAAGTTGCCATTGGCCCGTCGAGTGTGGCGGCTCCCTCAATTAGTACATTCAGCGTGCAGCGATCCGCACCCTATGCAGACTTAAATTTTACGGTCCTCAACGCCCAGTACGCCACCTCTTTTCCAGATGACACGATTCAGTCGGGGCCGGCAGTGGTTCGTGTCAATTTGCACGTCACCAATAAAACCACCGCTCAGATCTCTATGATCTATTATGACGTTGCCCGTCTTCTCGCGCCAAAACTCAGCCCGGTAGCCCCTACCAATGTGCATCTCTCAGCAAACCCAAAGCCTGGCTCTAGCGAAACCGGTTGGATTGATTTCCCGGTCGCCAAAGGCACACAACCTGCCAGCCTGAAGTTGCAACTGGGTTCTGTCTCGCTCAATGAAATGCTGGTAACTATACCTTTCAGCGGATCCTTTAATCCCAACCTCTATACTGATAAGTTATCTCATCAATCGCTGACCATCTCGTATGACTTCTCGGGCAATACACTCGTCTATCACCTGCAGAGCGTCGATATCCGCTATTCCTATCAAGGTACGCAGTGCAAAGCAGGGAACCAGTACTACGTACTCAACTTCACCGTGGACAACCCTAACGGGGTAGCCGTCCTCCCCGGCTTTGGCTTTGATTATATCCGCCTGATCATCGATGGCTATAACCGACCGCCCATTTATAACACGCTGCCCTATAGCTTTAACTCCGGCGCTCACGGCGTCGGAGGCCGGGTAGTATTTGTTGCGCCTGCAGGCCTGACAACGCTGAATATCGCGTTTTTGCTACAGATCGTGGTTGGGCAGGATAATTACCAGGTGACGGTATAAGCCGATATCAACGTTCAGAGGATACATTATGAATCTCCAAATCTTTTCCCTGACCTCCTGCCGTTTCTTCCTTCATACCTATTCTCAGGAGCGGCCTTCCCAACGCGAGATGTACCGGGCCGGCCTGGCACGAGTTTGCTACGTAACCTGCTCATTTCACACCCGGCTACCCAGCAAAATCCGGCGCTGTTTAACCACTAGCCTCCACTGACCTTCGTGAGATAGTACCAGAGCAGGGCGCCATCCCTGGCCCGCAAGGCATACGCAATGCCGTTGCCTGAGCCAACATAGGCCATCTCCCCACTGAGGACTGGCGTATCGAGAATGGCCCCAAAAATGGTGTAGTGCCAAAGCAAGGAGCCATTGCCGGCTTGCAGTGCATACAGGTCGCCATTCTCCGCGCCGACATAGACTACTCCATTGAGTATAGCCGATGCATTGATAGGCGGATCATCCGTAGCCTCACTCCACACTAGGGAACCATTGTTACCTTGCAGGGCAATGACATAACCTTTGTACATGTTCACCAACGTGCTGACATAGACGGCTCCATCAGCCACTGCCGCCCAGGAATAGCCTTGAGTCGCATTCCCTGTGTAATGCCAGAGGAGGGTTCCATCACTAGCCCGCAGGGCATACACCGAGGAGGAAGCTGAGATGACAGGCACGCTTCTTTGGAGCAGCAATCTGCTGCCACTGGTTTGCCGTGCATCGCCAGCGGCAGGAGCAAGCGCGGTATAGGCAGCAAATTTGGTCGCGATGACGTAGACGATTCCATTGCTGACCAGTGGTGGCACCAAAGCAGCACCATCATGCGTATACCGCCAGAGTAGGGCACCAGTGCTGGGCTGGAAGGCATACTCGGTACCGTCATCTAAGCTCACATAAGCCACGTCGTTCACGACAATGGGCGACCTGAGAAAGGAACCGCCCATCTTATAGAGTAAGGCACCATCGCTAGCATCCAAGGCAAAGAGGGTCTGCTTGTCTGAAACAGCATAGATCACTCCATTGAAGAGTGTCGGCATACCAATAAGGAGGCCATTCATCTTGTAATGCCAGAGCAGTGAACCATCAGTTGTGCGTAGTGCAGCCACGGTTCCATCTTGTGAACCGGCATAGGCCACCTCACCAACCACCGTTGGCTCGAATACAAGATGGCCACCACTGGTATAACGCCACAGCAAGACCCCATCACTGGCTCGCAAGGCATAGACCGACCCGACGCCCCTGTCGAGAGCCGTACTAACATAGACCACCCCATTAACGACGGGCGGTTGTCCTTCAGCGGAACCCTTCGTCATGAAGTGCCAGAGTAAGGCACCGTCGCTTATCCGCAAGGCCGACACAACTCCATCGGCCGCCCCAACATAGGCCACGCCATCAACAATCGTCAAGGACACATTGTGGCCTGACCACCAGGGAGAACCGATTGGCGTTGCCGTTGGCGTCACGTGCGCAACGGCAGGAGCAGACCTGGAAGAGGTGAGTTGATTCCAGCGATCACGGAGCGCGGGGAAGATGGGGAGCATGGCGACAAGCAACAGGAGGAGCAGCCCTGCGATTATGACGAAGCGCCAGTTGAGCCAGATACGCTCCTTGCGCCTGTCAATCCGCTTCAAGGAGTCGCTGGCGGTTTGAGGCGAGATCGGCGTCTCTGCTTCCGCCTGCTGCTCCTCGTTCTGGGGGTGAAGGTCCGTAATCTCGACTTCAGAGTCATCCTTTGAGGGTTCATGTTCGATTGTCTCCACAGAATCCCTCCGTTTCTTCTGGTTCATCGTACATCTTCTCATCACTAATATATCTCACCCGCCTGCAATGAACCTGAAAATATTTTATAGAGCAAAAATACTACTTGCTATTTTCAAAAAGAATGGTTACAAGAGATACAAATAACTCTATCAAGAACTATATATCAATCAGTTACCTATGTCAATAAAAACCATGTATCATGGGATTTTTATGTACGAGTGATACATATTCAGAGCATATTATGACAAAATAAGGGAATTCTGAGATCAGTTCCAAGGTATGAAAGCACCAGGGAGTTCACAAAGAGGGCAATCTTATCAGTGTATACAGCACACGTTGAGGGATTTGAACTCACCCCTGGCAAGAGAGCTGTATGTACCTCTCTTGCCGGAGGAGTCTTCGTTTTACTGAAAAAGTAAGGGAAGAAGCGCCGCTCAAGTCATTGGTGATGTTGCATCCTACCCCCGGATAAACGCCAGCAGCTCATCCCGTTTCTGCTCCATCAACTCCCTGCTGTTTGCCTCGACATTCAGACGCAGCAGCGGCTCCGTATTGGAGGGGCGCACATTGAACCACCAGTCCCCGTAATCGACCGTAATGCCATCCAAATGATCAACCGAGGGCGCATCCTTACCGTACTTCTCCTCGAGCGCGTGTAGTTTGCCCTCTACATCGCTCACCTTACTATTAATCTCGCCGCTGCGCACCCCTTTATCAAGCGGCTTGAGCAATTCCGAGAGCGGTTTTCCTTCGACGGAAACAATCTCCAGTATAATCAGAAAAGCGATCAACCCCGAATCGGCGTACCAGTTATCGCGGAAATAGAAATGGCCGGAGTGCTCGCCGCCAAAGATTGCATTCAGTTGGCGCATCTCCGCCTTAATATAAGAATGCCCCACGCGCGTGCGCACTGCCTTGCCGCCCAACCTGTTGACCAGCTCGGGCACGCTCTTGGAAACAATCAGGTTATAAAGGATGGTTGAACCTGGATACTTTTGCAGCAGGCTATACGCTACAATCGCCGTCACCATTGATCCATCCACCACGTTGCCATGCTCATCCACCGGAAACATGCGGTCGGCATCGCCATCGAAAGCCGCGCCCAGGTCAGCGCCTACCTCGCGTACCTTCCTCTGTAAATCCACCATGTTCTCAGGCTCGATCGGGCTGGCCGGGTGATTGGGAAAACTTCCATCCAGCTCAAAGTAAAGCGGCACCAGTTCGCAAGGCAGATGCTTGAACACGCGCGGCATCACCATACCCGCCATGCCATTACCCGCGTCGATTACCACTTTGAGCGGCCTGATCTTGCTCACATCGATGAACGAAAGAGCGTGCTGGACAAAAGCATCAAGCACATCTCGCTGTATCACTCGCCCCTTGTGCGCCGGTTCGACAAAGTCGCCGCTTATCGCCAGGTCGCGTATATCCGCCAGGCCCGACTCCAGGCTAATAGGGAATGCCTGGGCCCGGCAGAATTTCATGCCGTTGTATCTGCCCGGGTTGTGTGACGCGGTAATCATTACGCCCGCCGGGTAATTGAACTTGCCCACCGCGAAATACAGCTCGTCAGTCGTCGTCATGCCAAGGTCAATCGCATCGACCCCCTGGTCGGTAATACCCTGCATCAATGCAGCGGCTAATTGCGGTGATGAGAGCCGCATATCACGCCCCACGGCGATCTGCGGCACCTTCAGATATTGAGCGGCCGCTCGCCCGATGCGGTAGGCTATCCCGTCCGTAAGGTCTTCCCCGTAGATGCCGCGCACATCGTACGCTTTGAAGAGAGCGGGATCGATGTTTGTATTCGATGTATTCACTCTTTATTTCCTCTTCTTCCAGATTTCTAAAAGTACCCAGGGTTCACCCGAACTGCGGGGATCATAGATTTGTCCAACTTCGCCGAAGCCCGCTTTGGCGAATGCGCGCCGCGCCGGTTGATTGACCATGGCCGTTTCTGCGTAGATGCGCACGAAGGTGGGCTGGGAAAAAAGATACGCTACGAGCGTGCGAATAGCCTCCGGTCCGTACCCTTTGCCCCAGCGGGTCTTATCGCCCAGGCCTAAACCCATTTCAAGCTGTCCCACGCGGTAATCAATGTTGAAGTACGTAATAGTGCCGATGGGAATATGCAGCTCATCCTCGATGATGAACCAGAATTGTCGCCCATTCCCTATTACGTAGTTGCGTTCAAAAATGGACAAAAATTCCGCCATGGTCTGCGAGTAGGGGCGATGTGGGTCATAGCGCCACACTTCTTCGTCGCGCTCCCAGTTAAAGACGTAGCGTGCATCCTTCAGCGTGGGCCGGCGCAAATAGATGCGCTGTCCATGCAATACAGGATAAACATGTTGTTTTTGTGTCTCAGTCATACAAGCCCTATCTCATGCGCAAAACTGGTCCCGGCAGTCAGTGGCGAGACAACAAAAGCCTGCGCCAGTGTTTGACCCAGGTCAGCAAACGTAGAACGTGTCCCAAGATTTACCCCGGTATGTACCGGCTGACCATAAGCAAGTAATGGCACATGCTCGCGTGTATGGTCGCTGCCTCGATAGGTAGGATCGTTTCCATGATCGGCTCCGAAAAAGATCGCGTCGCCCGGCCGCATTACCTGCTGCACCTGCGCAAACCAGTTGTCTACATCCCTTAACGCCCGGGCATACCCCTGGCTGTCCCGGCGATGGCCCCACAACATATCAAATTCTACCAGGTTGACAAAGAGCAGGCCTGTAAAATCGCGTTCAAGCCAGCGCAGCGTCGCGGCCATACCATCCTTGTTCGTTTCGGTATGGTCTCGCTTTGTCAGGCCGCGCCCCGCAAAAAGATCTTCGATCTTGCCGATGCCAATCACCTCCTTGCCACTGTCCTTCAGCACATCGAGCAATGTTGTTCCCAGCGGTTCCAGCGAGAAGTCGCGCCGGTGTTCGGTGCGCGTGAAATTTCCAGGCGTGCCGATAAATGGGCGCGCGATCACGCGCCCCACTGCATGCTCCCCGGTCAGCATTCCACGAGCAATCCGGCACATCTGGTACAGCTCCTCGAGCGGTATCACCTCCTGGTGCGCAGCGAGTTGGAAAACGCTATCCGCCGAAGTGTACAGGATGGGGCGGCCGGTGCGCAGGTGCTCCTCGCCGAGTTCCTTGATGATTTCAGTGCCCGAAGCAGCCTTGTTGCCTAAGACCTCGCGCCCGATAGCCTTCTCAAACTGCTCCACGAGGTGGGCGGGAAACCCATGGGGATAGGTGGGAAACGGTTTATGCAAGACGACCCCCGTCATCTCCCAGTGCCCCGTTGTACTATCCTTGCCCGCCGCCGTCTCGGCCATACGGCCATAAGACCCCTGGGCATGCTCAGCCGGTGGCGTGCCCAGGATGGGCGTGATATTTCCCAGGCCAATGCGTCCCAGGTTGGGCAACTCCAGGCCCCCGACCGCCTGCGCGCAATGTTCCAGCGAGTTGGCCCCGTCATCCCCGTACGCATGAGCATCGGGATTCGCGCCCACGCCTACTCCATCAAGTACGACAAGAATGGCTCGTTTCAGTTTACTCATCGCCTTTGATCCTTATCTTTTCCAGCCACGCATGTTCCGGCAATGGATCACCAATCAGTGGTAACGCATACTCATAAAATGCCCGTGTAACCATAGTTTTACTCTCATCCAGGTAATCGCCTGGCAGCAGTCGCTGCTCATTTGCCACCCTGGCAAGCTCCACCAGCCCGGTAGTGCAATGATAAGCCGGTTCAGTTTGTCGAACCAGTGTGACCATTTTATCACTCTCACCAGCCAGCAATGCCTGTACACCCATTTTGCCTACCAGGTAGGCCTCATCGCGGTCCGTACGCGAAACACTGAACGAGGCCATTCTTTGCAGGTCGCCCGGTTTATCGAAACGCGCGCGCAGCTTCAGCTCCCTTATTACTAATTCTACCAGGTATTGTGCAGCGCCACTAAGTAGTGGATGTTGGAATGCATCCGCTCCAACCTGCCCAATAGCGCCCAGCGCCTGCCCTTGCTCATCACGAATCGTTTCAGCAGCGACAACAACCACGTACCCTAATTGATGATAAACCTCTTCAACCTGCGCTAGAAAGTGTTCTGCATGAAATGTTTGCTCCGGCATTAGAATAATGTGCGGCGCATCAGCATAATCGCGTTTACCAAGTGCTGAGGAGACAGCCAACCAGCCCGTGTCACGTCCCATCGTCTCGATCACTTTGACAGGGTAGTGTTCTGGTATAGAGATGGTATTCATTGCTGAATCCATCGTGGCTAACGCAATGAAGCGCGCCGCGCTCCCATACCCCGGGCAATGATCGGTAAACGGCAGGTCGTTATCAATCGTCTTCGGCACACTGATGGCGCGCATCTCATGGCCCATCCGCTGCGCAGCCTGCGCAATGCGGTGTGCAGTATCGGCAGAGTCGTTACCGCCAATATAGAGCAGAGAGCGGATATCGTATTTACGCAAAATATCTATAACCCGCTCAGGGTCCTCATCCTTGAGTTTGTAGCGGCATGTCCCGAGCGCCGCCGAAGGCGTATACAGCAGCCTCTGCCACACGTCTGCCGGTTGACGCCGCAGGTCGATCACATCCTCTTTCAGCAAACCCTCGACGCCGTACTGCATCCCATAAATACCATCGATGCGCGCGTCGGCCATCGCAGCCTCGACAGCGCCGACCAGGCTGGCATTGATGACGGCAGTTGCACCGCCAGATTGCCCAATTATCAGGTTGTTACGTATTGTTAGTGACAATGACGAGCACCTCGTTTAGCTATGCGGGCCGAATGCGGATACCTTGCGGCGTGATAACAGTAAAGGCATGGAGTAACTTGTCACTATATTCTCTAATGACTTTGACTACCACTTCTACTTCTTGAGAGGGTGAGAGCGTTGCCAATCGAACAAGAAGTATGCCTGATGCTCGTAGATGTTGATGGAATACCAATTCCCCGAAGTCTTTATCATCTGTCACAAGTAATGCACCTTGTCGGTTTGCTAACTCCAATACTGTTGAATCATTGCTGCCTCTAGCTATCTCCATAATGTATTCTACTAGGTGCCCTTCCTGTCGTAGCCTTTCTACAAGAATTCGTGAGATATTCTCGTCCGCAAGTATTTTCATGGTGCTACTTGGTTCAGTGGATATGTATGATCTATACGCACGGACTCAGCAGCATAGTTTATCGCTGCTTGTACTTGTTCACGTGTGATATGAGGGTGCGCCTCTAGAATTTGGTCGATTGTTCGACCTCCTGCCAGTTGCTCTAAGATGTGTTCAACGGTAATGCGTGTTCCTGCAATAATTGGTTTGCCCATCATAATGTTCGGGTCTGAGATAATCTTCGGTTGTTGCATGTTTACCGCCTTTCTTTTGACTGTTTCGCTGATACTTTATCGCCAGGTAGGTTTATGCCTCTTAAGACCAGGTAAACTTTGTCCTGAGTGAATAAGACCATTATACATAGTCATTATATCAAGTGCCAGGTGAGGCGTCGAGAGCATGCCCAGCGAAAATGAGTTTTAACCACCAACATCGGTAATACGCCGTAGGCGCACAATTTATTGGCGCACCGCCGATTTATCGGCCAACAGCCCGCCGATGCGCTTCCCAGGCCGATAAAGAATGTTAACGATCAAAGCCGGTACTGTCATGCTGAGCGCAGCGAAGCATCTGTGCGCCCATCCAGACAGACCCTTCGCGGAGTTTACACTGAGCGGAGCGCATGTGCTCAGGGTGACAAGCGAGGGCAGCGGTGACGAGCGCTGCCCTTCAGGCCGATCACAAGCGACTCCCGATTATTACCGATCTCGATCGTTAACATTCTTTATCGGCCAATGGCCCATCGATGCCCTCCCCAGGCCGATCATGTGTTTTAACCACCAAGATCGATCATACCCCGTAGGCGCACAATTTATTGGCGCACCGCCGATTTATCGGCCAATAGCCCGCCGATGCGCTCCCCAGGCCGATAAATCGGCGGTGCGGGCATAAATGCACCGCCTACGACATGGCTGGTTTTGGTCTTGAAAGTTCATATTCGCTGAGCCACAGAGACTCCTGAACCAGGTAAGATAGCGTAATCAGCATTGAGGTTTCGTCTACAGATTGGTATACTATGTGTGGGAACTGTTGTGTACTGGTTTGATCCCCCGAAAGCACAACGCATGAAACACAAAATCATTCTCGACTGTGACCCCGGCCACGACGATGCCATTGCTATCCTGCTGGCCGCCCATCATCCTGAAATCGACCTGCTCGCTATTACCACCGTGGCCGGCAATCAATCGCTCGAAAAGACCACGCGCAACGCCCTCAAAGTCTGCTCGCTGGCTGCTATCCACGATGTTCCCGTAGCCAGGGGCATGGACCGGCCACTCGTACGCCCAGCAAAGCACGCGCCGGACATCCACGGCGAATCGGGCATGGATGGCCCGCATATCCCCGAACCGGCCATCGAAGTCGCTCCCCGGCACGCAGTTGATTTGCTCATCGATCTCCTCATGAATTCTGACGGAGATATCACGCTCGTGCCTACAGGCCCGCTGACGAATATTGCTGCCGCCATCCGCCAGCAGCCGGCCATTGTCCCCAAAATAAAGGCTATTTCTCTCATGGGCGGGGCGATTGGCCTGGGGAATGTAACCCCCGCCGCCGAATTTAACATTCACACCGACCCCGAGGCTGCCGCGATTGTCTTCGCCTGCGGCCGGCCCATCACCATGGTTCCATTAGAAGTGACGCACCAGGCCCTGGCGACCCCCGAGGTAACTGCTCGCCTGCGAGCCGCTCAACGCCCGGTAGCGAGCTTTGCTGCCGATTTGCTTGTCTTCTTCGCCAGCACCTACCACAAGGTTTTTGGGTTTCCCGCCGCCCCGCTGCACGATCCCTGCGCGGTGGCTACCGTGATCGATCCCACCATCATACGAGCCCACATGATGCACGTCGAAATTGAAACTGCTGGCGAGTGGACATCTGGCCGCACGGTCTGCGATGTCTACGCTAGACTGGGGAAAGAGCCAAATGCGCGAGTTGGCTATGCTCTGGAGGTTGAGCGTTTCTGGGACATGGTGATCAGCACGATCTTAAGCTACTGACGTTATATCTGGTAGTCCATCTCGCCATTCCAGCCCTGCGTCAATTCCTGGTGCTTCTCTAATGGCTCGCCGCTCTTTACCAGCAGTTCGGCGGGCTTGGCAGCAACAACCGAATTGGGCGGAACCGATTCAAGTACCAGCGCCATTGCCCCTATCTTGCTGCCCCTGCCGATCGTAATTGGCCCCAGGATAGCTGCTCCCACGCCAATCGTCACGTCGTCTTCAATCGTTGGATGGCGCTTTTGCAGGCGGCCGGGCCCGGGTCGCCACCAGCCGGTAGCGCCCAGTGTCACCTGGTGATAGAGCATCACGTTATTGCCTATCTCCGTCGTTTCACCGATCACAATGCCAGCGCCATGATCGATGAAGAAGCGTTTCCCGATCTTTGCCCCGGGATGAATCTCGATGCCTCCTGTAATGAAACGCGCAAATTGCGAGATCAGGCGCGGCAAGAACGGAATATGCGCCTTGTAGAGGGCATGCGCAACGCGGTGGTAGAAGATCGCCCACAGCCCCTGGTAGATCAGCGCCTCAAAGATAGTGCGGCATGCAGGGTCTTTCTCGAAGATAACGTCTATGACATCCGGCCAGCGTGTTTTACGCCGGGGTATTCTGCTGGGAGCTGGTATAAAGACACCGGGAGGCAGCTGCGGCAACTGCGCTAGCTCGGCTTCGCTGCTAGAAAACTCTTCTCTCCGTGTCTCTTCTGGAATACTCTGTGACATGCTACTTGCTATCCTTTTGCTCTCACTATCGTCCTGTTTGGAGTGTATGGCAGGCAAAAGGAGTTGTCAAGGGATACTACCTTTCCGACCGGCTGAACGAAGTTAGGACGCAGTACTTCCTTTGGTCTTGCCTGACGGACGCAGTCCGTAGCGACGCAGTCGCGTCAAGAACGGTTCGGGGAACCGTTACAAGCAAGACCCATTGCAAGGTACGTTGCCGGTCGGAATAAGATCGAGTACAGGCTATTGACAACGCGCGAGGTGTTGACTATACTGACATTGCATCAAAAACGTGGTGACCGTAGCTCAACAGGCAGAGCTCTGGATTGTGGCTCCAGCGGTTGTGGGTTCAAGCCCCATCGGTCACCCTTCTCCTCAAATCCCCTTATCTTTTTTGTGACTTTACTTATAATTTGTCCACTACGGATAAACTATGCTTCTAATAGTGTGAGGACAAACTTTGCTTCCGCTTCCTTTCCTCCATCCACAAATGTATTCTCTAGCCCCGATCTAATTGAGGAGCATTCTTGAACTATTGGGTTCAACCACCGTAGAATTACTCTTCCATCCACAGCGTTTTGCTGTTAGAATGACTATTATCTCTGGAATGTTTGAAAATAGGAGTACATGTGATAATTTTTATCAGAAGGTGGTGAAGGCCGTGGAGCTTTCCCACAACAAACCAATCGTTTGCCCGGTCTTGATTGGCCGCGCGGCGGATCTAACAGCCCTTCATGTGCTCGTTGACCAGGCGAAGCGAGGTGAGGGGCAGGTTGCCCTGATTAGCGGTGAGGCAGGGATTGGCAAATCGCGCCTGGTCGCGGAGACGAAAACCTACGCTGCCAACCAGGGCTTCTTGCTCCTGCAAGGGAATTGCTTTCAGGCAGACCGTGCATTTCCCTATGCTCCCTTTCTTGATCTGTTGTGTTCGTGCTTTTCCGGTTCTTCTCCTCAGACAAGACACCATGATCTGGCACCGTTTGCACAGGAACTCTCACAGTTTCTACCTGATGTGACACCTCTCATTCCTGAGTCTACACCTCTCCTGGTACCCTCCGCTGCTGATCCACAACAGGAGAAACGCCGTCTCTTTGTCCTGTTGCTCCATTTTTTTACCCAGCAGACCACACACCAACCCCTGCTGTTCATCGTTGAAGATCTCCACTGGAGCGACGACACCAGCCTTGAACGAATTTGACCGGGAGCACCTGGCTCAGGACTTCTCGTTGAAACGACTCGCTCGTGCCGACGTCGATGCGATGCTCCAGGCCATCTTTGCCATGCACCAGGCAGCGCATACCGGTCTGGTAGAAAGTATGTACCTGCTTACCGAGGGAAACCCTTTCTTTGTTGAGGAGGTGCTGAAATCGCTGATCGCGACTGGTGAGATCGCCTCCAAAGATGGAGTCTGGGAGCGCACGCTGCTTTTCGGAACGCACACACGCTCTCCCTCTATTCCACGCAGCGTGCAGGATGTCGTTTACCAACGAACAAAGCAGTTGAGTACCCCGGCCAGGCAGGTGTTAACCCTGGCAGCGGTGGCGGGTAGACGCTTCGACCTCACCATTCTCCGGCAGGTCATGCATGCCGACGAGTCCCACATGCTGGTGTTGATGAAAGAATTGGTGGCAGCCCAATTCGTGACGGAAGAAGCTGCCGACCAGTTCTCTTTCCGTCACGCGCTCACACGACAGGCTGTGTACTCAGAGCTGCTTGCAGGTGAACGCAGAACGTTGCATCGTACCATCGCTGAAACGATCGAGCAGCGCGCCTTCCCCTCCTCGATTCTGGATGCCCAGCTAGTCGACCTCGCGTATCACTTCTATGAAGGAGGCATCTGGTCAAAAGCTTTTGAGTATGGACAACGCGCCGGAGAAAGGGCGCTGATCCTGTACGCACCTCGCGCAGCTATTGAGCACTTTACGCGCGCACTCGGCGCGCTGAAGCACCTGGCCAGCACTCCACCCGCAACACTGCTGCGGGCACGAGGACAGGCTTACGAAACGATCGGCGCGTTTGAACAGGCACGCAGCGATTACGAACATGCACTCTCGATTGCCCAGCAGAACCAGGACGGCATCATGGAATGGCAGTGCTTGCTTGACATCGGCTTCTTGTGGGCAGGGCGCGACTATGCTCAGGCGGGACACTGGTTCAGGAAGTCGCTTGATCGCGCCCAGGGGCTGGCCGATCCGAAACTCCATGCTCGCAGCCTCAATCGTGTCGGGAACTGGCTGGTCAATATTGGGCGAGCCGCAGACAGTCTGCAAACACATCAGGAAGCGCTTGCCATGTTTGAAGCGCTCCAAGACAGCCAGGGCATGGCAGAAACAATCGACCTCCTGGGAATGGCCAACGGCATTTATGGGGATATGGTGAATGCAG
>WNFG01002632.1_pt1 | contig 15026 bp, 14 predicted proteins | sample 5400431 | NCBI WGS metagenome assembly WNFG01 (sample SAMN13153346, study PRJNA577476) | soil metagenome | isolation source: 120 cm saprolite under Douglas fir tree site 2 hole 3 replicate 2 | place: USA:California | collected 2015-04-18 | reverse complement strand
CCTCACGCAGAAGGGCCACGGCAAGGAGATCACCTGCATCTATCACGGCTGGAGTTATGACCTCGAAGGCAAGCTGACCGGGGTCGCCTTCGAGCGCGGGGTCAAGCGCCAGGGCGGGATGCCGCCGGAATTCCGCAAGGACGACCATCACCTGCAACGCCTGCAGGTGGCCGAATTGTCGGGCCTCATCTTCGGCTCGTTCGACGAGGACGTGGCCGATCTCGAAACCTATCTGGGGCCGGTCGTGGCCGGCGGTATCCGCCGGGTGATGAACCGCCCGGCGCATATCATCGGGCGCTCGACGCAGGTCCTGCCGAACAACTGGAAGCTCTATTTCGAGAACACCAAGGACACCTACCACGCCTCGATCCTGCACGCGTTCCTGACGACGTTCCGCATCAATCGCTTGAGCCAGGCCGGCGGCATCAACATCGACGAGAGCGGCGGCAACCATTTCAGTTTTGCCAAGCTCGACTACGCCGCCGAGGATGCCGAGTACAAGGCGGCGGCGCTGCGCTCCGACACCGACCTCAAACTTGCCGACAATTCGATCATCGAATCGGTTGACGAGTATGGCGACAGCGTGTCGGTGCAGATCCTGACCGTATTCCCCAACCTGGTGGTGCAGCAGATCCGCAACACGATCGCGGTGCGAATCATCCGCCCGCGCGGGGTCGAGCGCACCGAATTGGAATGGGTGCATCTCGGCTTCGAGGGCGACGACGAGGCGATGACCGAGCGCCGCTTGCGGCAGGGCAATCTGGTCGGCCCGGCCGGCTACATCTCGCTCGAAGACGGCTGCGTCGGCGGCTTTGTGCAGCGCGCGCTCAACTACAATGACGACGACAGCGGCGTCGTGATGATGGGCGGGCACGACGCCGAATCGCAGGCGTTCCGCGCCAGCGAGGCGGCGATCCGCGGCTTCTGGAAGAAATACCGCGCCCTCACCGGCACCTGATGGACGAAACCGCGCTGCGGCTCGGTGTGGGCGAGCTGATCGCCGCCTATGCCGATTGCATCGACGACGACCGGCTCGAGGAATGGCCCGATTTCTTCGTCGAGAATTGCCGCTACCTGATCACCGACCGCGAGAGCCACGCGGCGGGGCTGCGCCACGGCATCATCTATGCCGCCTCGCGCGGCATGCTGATCGACCGGGTGATGGCGATGCGCCGCGCCAACATCTACGAGGCGCAGCGCTACCGACATATCGTCGGGCCGCTCCGCATCGACCGGGTCGAAGGCGGGGTCGCCGAGACGCGCTGCAATTTCCTCGCGGTGCGCATCATGCATGACGGTGACAGCCAGCTCTTCGCCACCGGCCGCTATCTCGATCGCATCGACGTCAGCATCAGCCCGTTCCGCTTCATCGAGCGCACCGTCGTCCTCGACAGCCAGAAGATCGACACACTCCTGGTGATCCCTCTTTAGCTGACGCTGTCATTGCGAGCGAAGCGAAGCAATCTCGTGATATCTGTTGCTGTACTGATCGAGATTGCTTCGTCGCTGCGCTCCTCGCAATGACACCGGTGCATCAATCGATGTCTGATTCCGGCGACATCCTGTTCGGGCGCGAGGGCGGGGCTGCCACCGTTACCCTCAACCGGCCGCAAGCGCTGAATGCCTTCACCCTGGCGATGTACCGGCGTTTCGCACCGATGCTGCGCGAATGGGCCGATGATCCTGCCATTCATGCCATCCTGATCCGCGGCGCCGGGGATCGCGCGTTCTGCGCCGGCGGCGATGTCCGCGCCATCGCCGAGGCCGGGCAGGGGGTCTCCGGCGACCCCGCGCTGACCAGCCGCTTCTTTTGGGAGGAATACGAGCTGATCCGGTACATCCACCGCTATCCGAAGCCCTATCTGGCGATCATCGACGGGATCACGATGGGCGGCGGCGCCGGAGTGTCGGTCAATGGCGCCTACCGCATCGCCACCGCGCGCACGATGCTGGCGATGCCCGAGACCGGGATCGGCCTCTTTCCCGATGTCGGCGCGACCCGCTTCCTCAACCTCGCCCCCGGGCATATCGGGCGCTATCTCGCGCTGACCGGGGCGCGGCTCGGGCCGGAAGATGCGCGCTATTGTGGCTTTGCCACCCATTTCGTGCCGCGCGAGCGGGTGCCGCCACTGGTCGCGGCGCTGAACCATATCGCGTGGCGGGCCGATGAGGAGCGCGCGCAGGTCGAAGAGATTCTCGCAGCGTTCGACACCGATCCCGGCGCGCCGCCGCTGGCCGTCCGCCGCGCCGCGATCGACCGCTCGTTTGCTCCCGACACGGTCGAGGCGGTGCTCGATGCGCTCGCCCGCGAAGCAGCGGCGGGCGGTAGCGACGCAGAATGGGCGGAGCAGACCCGCGCCGGGCTGCTGACGAAATCGCCGACCAGCCTCAAGGTCACGCTGCGCCAGCTGATCGTTGGGGAGGGTTGCGACATCGAGGCGGCGCTCGCCCTCGAATACCGGCTAACCCAGCATTTCATGCAAGGGCACGATTTCTACGAGGGCGTGCGCGCCGCGCTGATCGACAAGGACCAGCGCCCGCGCTGGCAGCCATCGACCCTCGCCTCGGTCACCGATGCGGTGGTCGATGGTTATTTCGCCCCGCTCGGCGACGGCGAGCTGCGCTTCGATTAGAGCGCGCAATCGCGTCTTATTCACCACGGAGACACGGAGGCCACGGAGAAGACAATTTTCACTTTCTCCGTGACCTCCGTGTCTCCGTGTTAAATACCTGAGCAGATTGCGTACCGCGCAGAGGAGCTACGGCCATGGCGACGATCGGCTTTATCGGGCTCGGCAATATGGGTGCGCCGATGGCGGCCAATCTGGTGAAGGCCCAGCACCATCTGACCGGCTACGACATCGTCGCCGCCGCCGGCGCCGCGCTCGCCGACAAGGGCGGGCATGCTGCGGCGAGCGCGGTGGAAGCCGCCGCCGTCGGCGACATCGTGATCACGATGCTGCCGGCCGGGCCGCAGGTGCGCGCGGTCTATCTCGGGCCGGACGGAATCATCGCCAAGGCGCGGCCGGGCGCCCTGTTGATCGACTGCTCGACGATCGATGTCGAGACCGCCCGCGCGGTCGCCGCCGCGGCGAAAGAGGCCGGCTTTGCGATGCTCGACGCGCCGGTCTCGGGCGGGGTTATCGGCGCCGAGGCGGGCACGCTGACCTTCATGGTCGGTGGCGAGGCGGCGGCCTTTGCCCGTGCCGAGCCGATCCTGCGGGCGATGGGCAAGACGATCGTCCATGCCGGCCCCTCCGGCAGCGGCCAGACCGCCAAGATCTGCAACAACATGATCCTCGCCGCCTCGATGATCGCGGTGTGCGAGGGTTTCGCGCTCGCCGAAAAACTCGGATTGCCGGCCCAGACATTGTTCGACATTTGCAAAACGTCGACGAGCCAGTGCTGGGCGATGACCGGCTATTGCCCGGTGCCGGGGCCGGTACCGGCGGCGCCCTCGAACCGCGGCTACAGGGCCGGCTTCACCGCGGCCAACATGCTGAAGGATCTGCGGCTCGCGCAGCAGGCGGCCGGCGCCACGGCAGCGGCGACGCCGCTCGGCGCGGCTGCGGCCAATCTCTACCAGCTCTATGTCGATAGCGGCGCCGGTGGGCTCGATTTTTCCGGCATCATGCAGTTCCTCAACCGCACCGAACCCGAGAAATGAAACGAATATTTAACCAAATTGCTGTTTAAACTACCATTCGTACGGTCGGTCGCCAGATGAGGCTGTTATGTCGAACGGGTATCTCGAGGTGATTGCGCTGGTCGAGCGGCTTCACCGCCATTTTCTCGAAGTCGTGAAGCTGGAGCTCGAAGGGCTTGGCGTCCACGACATCAACAACGTGCAAGGCCTGATGCTGTTCAACATCGGCGACGCTGAGATGACCGTCGGAGAGTTGACGCTGCGCGGCTGCTATCTCGGCTCGAACGTTTCCTACAACGTCAAGAAGATGGTCGAGAACGACTATCTCGTGCAGGAGCGCTCGGTACACGACCGGCGCTCGATCCACGTCCGGCTTACCGACAAGGGGCGCGCCCTGCGCGACCAGTTGAGCGTCATGCATCGCCGCCACATCGAGCTCTTGTCGCAAACCGCGGTCACCGATGGGGATTTGGACAGTGTCATCGTGACGCTGCGCCGGCTCGAGCGCTTCTGGGTGCGCGCCGGCGATCTCGTCCAGCGTCCGGGCCGCTTCGCCGCCTGATTTTCGGCGGGCGTTTTTCAAACGCCCGTTCTTCAGGGGCCGTTTTTTCAGGTGACGTTTTTTCAGGTGACGGGGCGGCGGCGGGCTGCGAGTCTGTTGCCCGTCATTGCCGGAGCCGCCGCATGCCTTCTTCATCCCCCGCCCTTGCCGAGCTAGCCCCTGGTCTGAGCGCCGCCGGCAAGCTCGACCGCAGCGACATCGAGGCGCTCGCCGGCGCCGGCGTGCGCACGATCGTCAACAACCGCCTCGACGGCGAAGACCCCGGTCAGCTGCCCGCCGCCGATGCCCGCCGCATCGCCGAGAGCCACGGCATCGCCTATCACCATATCCCGGTGACCGCGGTGAGCCTCTCGCGTGCCGATGTGGACGCGTTTGCCGCGGTGCTGACGACGGCGCCAACCCCGATCGTCGTCCATTGCCGCAGCGGCACCCGCTCGACCCTGTTATGGGCGCTTGCCCGCATGCGCGACGGCGCCGACCCGCTGGCGCTGGTCGCCGCGGCGGCGCGCCACGGCATCGACATCGCGGCGCTGCCGGCGATCGCCGCCCGCCTGCGGTAACCGACGGCGCGGCGCGGTCGCTTGCCGGCCGCGTTACGATGCTGGACCCGCCGACGGCGTAGGCGTTTCAAGCCACAGCGCATGCGGCAGCGGCTTGCCTTTGGTCTCGGGCAGGAACGGCGCGGCGACAACGCCGAGGATGAAGAACAGTCCGACGATCGTCGCCGCTGGCCCAAAGCCGCCGAGGCTGGCGATCAGCGTGCCGGCGATCAGCGGCCCGAGGCACGAGATAAAGCGCGGCGCATTAAAGCAGAACGCAACCGCGGTGCCCCGCATCCGGGTCGGGAACAGCTCGGGCAGCCACACCGGCGCCCACGCCCAGATCCCGAGCGTGAAGAAGCCGAAGATGCCGACGAGAGTCAGCAGCACGTATATGCCCTGGCTGGCGCCCCACAGATACACGACCGGGGTCAGCACGAGGCACATCGCATACCACAGCATTGTCGTCGCCTTGCGCCCAATTCCGTCGGCAAGAAAGCCGAGGGCGACAAACCCGACCGTGCCGCAAACGGCGGTCACAAGACCGGCCCATCCGGCATATTCCGCTGCCGACAGACCGGCCTTGGCGGCGACCGAGCCAACAAAGGTCGGGATGAATGTGCCGACCCCCCAAAAGGCAAAGGTCACCGACAGCATCATCAGGAAGGCGACGATCAGCGGTCGGCGCACCGAGCGATCGGTTAACAAATCGACCACGGTGAACCGGGTCATTGCGGCGTCGACGCCTTCCAGCACGACGCCGCTCTGCCGTTGCGCGTGTGCCTCGCGGCGACGGTCGTTTGCCTCTTCCCAACGCGGCGACTCGGGGATGTTGCGGCGGATCCACAACGTCACCAGCGCCGGCAGCACGCCGATCAGGTACAGGTAACGCCAGGCGCTGGGGCCGGCCGTGCCTAACCATGTCCCGATGCTCTCCGACGTGATCACCAGCCACACCCCGGAAGCGAGGATGCTGCCGAGGCCGGCGCCGCATTGCAAGAGCCCGCCGCCCTTGCCGCGCGCATGGTCCGGCCACAGCTCGGCGACGATCGACGCGCCGGTCGCCCACTCCGAACCGATCGCCACCCCGACGAGAAAACGCAGCACGCCGAACGACACCCAATCCCAGGCGAAGGCGCTCAATCCGGTGGTCAGCGAATAGGCAAGGATCGCCAGGAGCATCGTCCGCTTGCGGCCGATATAATCGGAAATTATCCCGCCGATCACCCCGCCGGTGGCCCAGCCGAATACGGTGGTCGCGAGGATGTAGCCGGCATATTGGGGGATGGCCGCGGCCTGGCCAACGTCAAGCAGCTGGCGCAGGGCGAAGCCGACGGTCAGGAACAACGCGTAGATCTCGAAACCATCGAACGCCCAGCCGAGGTTCGAGGCGATCAGCACCTTCCACTGATCGCGGTTGAGCAGGCGATACCAGGGTAACGCTCCGATGGATTGATCGATCTGCGCCACGACATTCCTCCCCTGTTCCCCGACTTTTTGGCGCCTGCGCCGGCTGTGGCGGCGCGCACGCTCTTGTTGGCTGCCGAGTATAGCCGGCAGCGTCGGGCGTGAACAAGCAGGCCGTGGATCGTATGGCGGCCCCGTCAATGCGCGAAGCCGAACAGCGCCTGCGCGTTGTGGTTGAGGATCTTGTCGAGATCGGCCGCTGCGAGACCGAGCCGGCCGATATAGGCAAAGGTCTCCTTGTAGGCCTCGTAATCCTGCAGCACCGGGTAGTCGCTGCCGGTGACCAGATGGTCGGCGCCAAAGGCCTCCAGGGCGCACATGAAGGCCGCCTTCGAGCCATAGCACACCGTGTCGTAGTAGATGCCCCGGGCGGTGACGCTCGGCTTCTCGGCGAGGCCAGGGTGGTCGCGCTGGCCCTGCTGATCGAGCCGGTTGAGCAGCATCGGGATCGGCCCGCCGAGATGCGGCACGATGAATTTGATGTTGGGATAGCGGTGCGGGATCTGCCGCGCGATCAGGTGGAGGACAAAGGTCGCATCCTCGAGCGAGGTGCCGACCGCAGCGGTGAATTTGTAGTCGGTGATGAAGGGCGAGCAGATCCCGGTCACCGCGGGGTGGACGAACAGCACCGCCCCGCGCCGGTTCATCTCGGCGTAGATCGGCTCGAACTCGGTCTCGGCGACCGAGCGGTTGAGGCACGAGATGTTCATGTTGACCCCGACGCAGCCGAGCTGGTCGAGGCCGCGCTCCATCTCCTTGAGCGCCGCGTCGATGTGTGGCAAGGGCAGCATCACATAGGAGGCGATGCGATCGGGATAGCGGTGCGCCAGGTCGGCATAGCCGTCATTGAGCAGCTGCACGGCTTTGACGCCCTCGGCCTCGTCCGGCAGGTAGGGCGGACGATGCGGCGACAGCACCTGCTTTTCGACGCCGGCCATATCCATCAATTCAAGCCGGCCCTCGATGTCGGCGATCGAATCCGACACGGGATGCTTCGCGATGCCGGTTTTGACCGGCACCCCGACCCGCGGACCGAAGCGGTCGTCCATGAAATCGCTGAACGCCTTCGGAATGTAGTGGGCGTGCACATCGCAGATCATCGGGCCATCCTCCCCGGCTTCGCGCGCTTCGCTCAGCCGTGGCTCAGTGCCACAGCTTCGGTAGAGATGGAATATTTGCTCAGCAGGTTCGGCGTCTCCCGCATGGGGAGCGAGGGCGGATCCCCGACATAGCCGAGAAAGCGGCGGGTGAACCGGGCGAAATTAGCCTCGTGACCGACCCGCAGCGCGTCGGGGATGACGACTCGCCATTCCCCGCCCCGCCGCGCGGCGGCGATGCCCGGATAGGCCGCTTGGGATGCCGCGATGCGGCGCTCCAGCGCACCGGCGGTCTCACCGGGCGGCATTCCATCCGGCGGCACCACGTAAAGCTCCGGCCGATAGCTCTCTGCGGCACCCTGCCGGAGTTCGAGCCGGGAGCGGCTGCCGCGGTAGAACGCGGTGTGGGTATCATCGCCCTGCTGCGCCTGCCAATCCCAGCGCGTCTCCAGCCTGACATGGATCCCGCGCAGCCGGTAATCGAGCCGCCCGTTGCAGAAATATTCGAGCGCATCGCCCCGGATCCAAGGCGCGAGGTAATCCGGCCAGCGCGCCTCGCCGGTCAACTGGCGGAATTGTGCTGCTGTCACCAGCGTCGGCCAACGGCTCGCCGCGAGGATGCGAATGTCGCGGCGGTAATCGAGCGCCTCATCGGGGAACAGTGTCTCGTGCACGCGATCGACGAGATGAACGCCGGTGTCGGCCAGCCCCTCGCCCTGCTCGGTGACGTCGAAATACCAGGCGGGGCGCGGGTTCGGCACGCCGGCGACCATCTTCAGGAGATGGTGGACACCGCTCAGCCCGACCCCGGGCTCGTCTTGCGTGCCGGTGACCGGCTCGCCGAACAATTCGGGGTCGCTGCGCAGCACCCGGGTCAGCCGGGCGACAACATCGAGCCGTCCGGTCATCATGTCGGCGATGATCAGTTGCCGCGCTTCGGCCGTCTTCAGCACCGCTTCGAGCCGGGGCAGGTCCTCGCGCCGGATGATCGCCGGCTTGTCGGCGAGCACATGCAAACCCGCCTCGACCGCCGCCGCGATGCGCTCGACCTTGCCGCTGTTGCGGCCGGAGAAAATCGCGATGCTGCCAGGACGCTCGCCGCGCATGCGGTCGAGAAAATCCGGTGCGGCATGGACCTCGATCTCCCAGCCGGTCGGCTGCTCGGCGCGCTGGTTGAATCGGGCGATCCGGGTCAGGTAATCGATGAGGTCGGGACCGAGCGGCGCATAGACCTGTACCCGCGGCGAGAGCGTCGGATACATCTCCTTTTGCACCAGAGCGGCATGGAAATGGCCAGGATCGACGACGATCAGACAGGTTTCCGGCATGTTTAGGCGTCAGCCTCCTGGCGGAGCCAGTCGCGGAACGCCCTGACCTTGGGCCGTTCGAGCGCGCCCGGCGCGGTCACGATGTAATAGGCGAAGAGGTCCGGCAGCGCCAACGAGAAGAGGCGCACCAGGCGCCCGGCGGCGAGGTCGGCCGCGGCGATCGTGCTGTAGGCGAGCACCACGCCATGACCGCCGATCGCGGCTTCGAGCGCCATATAGCCGAAGCTGAAGGTCAGCCCCGACGCCGGCGGGCCGCCGCTGACGCCGGCCGCCTTCAACCACATCGCCCAGGTCGGCGCCAGCGGGTCGCGGTCGACCGCCTGGTCGTGGATCAGCGCGTGATGGCGCAAATCGTCGGGGGCGCGTAGCGGCGGCCCGGCTTCGAGGAGATGCGGGCTGCACGCCGGAAAGACCTCGTTCTGCAACAACAGCTCTACAGTGAGACCGGGATAACGCCCGGTGCCGTAACGGATCGCGATATCGAAATCGCCTTTGGTCAGATCGACAACGTCGTCTGACGTAGAGATCCGCACGTCGATCTCGGGGTAGCGCTCCTGAAAGCGGTGCAGGCGCAAGACGAGCCACTTGGCGGCGATCGACGGCGAGGCGGTGACGGTCAGCGTCCCGGTGTCGTTATGCGCCCGCAACCGCCGCACCGAGGCGTGGATCTCGGCAAAGGCATCCGACAATCCGGGGAGCAGCACGCGGGCGGAGACGGTCAGCTCGATCGAGCGGTTGAGCCGGTGGAACAGCCTGACCCCGAGATCCTCTTCGAGGGCGTGGATCTGATGGCTGATCGCAGCGGGGGTGACGTTGAGCTCGGCGGCGGCCTTGCCGAAGCTGCGCAGCCGGGCGGTTGCTTCAAACGCGCGCAGCGCGCTCAAGGGTGGCAGGTGTCCATTCATAGAGATGAGTTTTTCTAATCTCAGCGATGAGAAAGTCTCGTTTGCAGCAAGGTGCTGTGACGCCCAACTTGGTGGCACGGCATTCAAGGCGCAATACCGTTCCAGCGCCGAAAAGTTTAGGAGAACTCACATGACGGCCATCCATCTACCGCACAGGGCGGGCACAAGCGGCCACCATCGCGCCGCGCTCGATGCGCTGAACGACGCCACCGGCTGGGTCTTTGCCACCATCCGCGAATGGCGCCGGCGCAGCCTCGACCGTGCCGAGCTCTCCACGCTCGACGCTCGCATGCTCGCCGATATCGGCCTCACCCACTCAGAAGCCGAATTTCTCGCCAACAAGTGGTTCTGGAGGGAGTAACGACGATGACTACGGTCAACGAAACCGCACTGACCCGCGCGCACAACCACCGGCATGCCGGGATTTGGCACCGCACGACGCACGCTCTCGGCAAGCTGTGGGCAAAGGTGATAGCATTGCCTGATGCACACTCGGGTGCAGCCCGACGTGAGGTGCCGCCGGAAGTTTGGCGATTCCCGCCGTACTAGGCCTTGCGATCCTTGCAACCCCCGGAGGACCAACCGATGACGAACATCAACGAGCTGCCCTACGTCGAGGCCGAGTTGAACTACCTCGCGCCGATGACCGAGCGCCCACGCTACTACGCTTATGAGCCCGAGCCGGGCGAGCCGCGCTCGAACCTGACGCCCGAGCCGCACCAGATGCACATCCACAGCCTGCGCCCGATCGCTGACGACCTCGGTCTCGACACACAAGGCTTCGCTCTCCTGGAGCAACGCAGCGCGGTGCGCGATTTCTGGGATGATGACGAGGTCCGCCGGGTCTATTACCCCGAGGCGGAGCGGTTTCTGATCGAGGCGACCGGCGCCAGCCGCATCTACATCTTCGACCATCTGCAACGCCGCCGGGTCCCCGGGCAAGAAGACCGCTCGCGCAGCGGGCCGCGTCAGCCGGCGACCCGGGTCCATGTCGATCATACCGCCCGGTCCGGGCCGCAGCGCGTGCGCGACCTGATGGGCGACGAGGCCGAAGAGCTGCTGAAGGGCCGCGTGCAGGTGATCAACATGTGGCGCCCGATCCGCGGGCCGCTGCGCGACGCGCCGCTGGCGGTGTGCGATTCCCGCACCGTCGCTGCCGCCGACCTCGTGCCGTCGGACCTGGTGTATCGCGAGCGGGTCGGCGAGACCTATTCGGTGCGCTACAATCCGGCGCATCGCTGGTTCTACACGCCGGAAATGCGCCGCGACGAGGTGTTGCTGCTGAAGATCGCCGATACCAAGACCGACATCTCGGCGCGCTTCATGCCGCACACCTCGTTCACCGACCCGACGACGCCAGCGGACGCGTTCCCGCGCGAAAGCATCGAGCTGCGTACGCTGGTGTTCCATCCGGCGTAAGCCCCCAACTGGCGTCACCCCCGCGCAGGCGGGGGTCCAGGGCAAGCGATAGAGTCCGCCATCCTGGATTCCGCTTTCGCGGGAATGGCGAGAGAGGGGTGAATTTCGATAGCCGGGCGCGCTCACAGCGGGCGCGCCCGGTCTCGTTAAATGGCTCCCTCCTCCGCAAGCGAGGGAGGGTTAGGGACAGCGCCCCTTGCCTTCGCGTCATTTTGCCGCTGGACCTGCCATCCCCAGGCCATCATTGCCTCATAATAGAGGGGCACGCGCCGCTCCGGCCATGACCGGCGCGATGCACGATTGGACATCAAGGGGAGTTGCGGTTGCCCGACAGCCTATTGCCAGCCCGGCCGCTCGGCAGGCCGACGCGACCTCCGGTGCTGCCGGAGCGCTTCCTGCCGCCGCCCGGGTTCGTCTGGGGCAGCTTTATCGCGGCCGATGGCGCGGTGTTGCGCTGGGGTCACCTGCCGGTGCGCAACGCGCGGGCCGAATGCGTGATGGCGGGCGGCTTTGGCGAATTCATCGAAAAGCAGTTCGAGACGGTGCGCGACCTGGCCGCGCGCGGGATCGCGGTGTGGTGTCTCGATTGGCGCGGCCAGGGCGGGTCGATTCGCCCGCGCCGCCTGCCGACCCGGCCGCGCGCCCGCAAATTCGAGCGCGACGCCGAGGATCTCGCCGCGTTTGCCGGGGCGAAACTGCGCGGCCATCTGCCGCGCCTCCTGGTGGCGCATTCGATGGGCGGTGCGATCGGGCTGATCTGCCTCAAGCATCATCCGCATCTGTTTGCGGCGGCGGTCCTCTCATCGCCGATGGTGGGTTTGCGCACCGGACGGGTGCCGCCGACGCTGTTCCGCCTGATCACCCGCCCGGCGCGGGCGGCCGGGCTCGGGGTCTGCTTCATCCCGGGGGCGCGCAAATGGCGGCCCGACCCGTTGCCCTCGCCTGAGCGCAGCCGGGTCAGCACCGATGCCGAGCGGTGCCGGCTGCGCCATGCCTGGTTTTCGGCGGAGCCGGGGCTGCGTCTCGACCAGGCGACCTACGGCTGGGTCGATAGCGCGCTCGGCCTCGTCGCGCGGATTTCCAAGCCCGAATTTCTCACCGGCATCCGCACCCCGATCCTGATTGGCCGTGCCGGGCGCGAGGTCGTCGTATCGCCGATGGCGCAGCGCCGAGCGGCGCGCCTCCTGCCGAATTGCACGCTGATCGAGCTGCCCGAATCGAAACACGACCCGTTTCTCGAACGCGACGCGATCCGCGATTACTGGCTGTCCTGCCTCGACCGGTTCATCGCCGAGCGCCTGGTCAAGACCGCGCATTGAGGCTCGCCGCGGCCCTCGCCCTGGTCGTTGTGGCGGCGGCGACAGCCCACACGGAAGACCGCCGCGTCCCGGTCGATCCAAACGAGCCGCCGTGGAACGCTATCGCCAAGGTGCAGAGCAATATCGGCGAGCATTGCAGCGGGGCGCTGATCGCGCCTTCCGTGGTCGTGACGGCGGCGCATTGCCTCTACAACCCGCGCACCCGTGCCTTGTTGCAGCCGGTGTCGCTGCACGTGCTGTTCGGCTATCAGCGCGCCCAATATCACTGGCATCGCCAGGTGACGCGCATCACCGTCGGCCTTGGTTTCGACGGTACAAGTGGGCGGCCCCAGCCCGGCGATTGGGCGCGGCTCGAATTGGCGGAGGCGGTGCCGGTGACGCCGCTGACGCTCTTCGACGGGGGCGTCGGGCCGGGAATGGCGGTAGCGCTCGCCGGCTACAATCAGGACCGGGCGCAGCTCCTGATGGCTGATCTCGCTTGCCACGTTCTGCATGTCGAGACGCTGTCCGATGGCGCGAGGTTCGTCAGCCATGACTGCGCCGCGACGCGCGGCACCAGCGGCGCCCCGCTATTGACGAAGCGCGACGGCAGTTGGGCCGTCATCGCCATCAACATCGCCGCCAGCCGGTCCGAGAACCTGGCGCTCTCCGCCCGGTTTGAAAAATAGCCAAACCGCATTCCCGGCGAAAGCCGGGACCCACCGACCCGACGACCGAGCGGTTGACGAGTGGATCCCGGCTTTCGCCGGGAATGCGGTTTTGGAGTTAAAGCGATCAGCCGAACTTGCCGGAGCGCGGGAAGCCTTGCGGGACGCCGTGGCCGGAGCCGCCGCGGGCGCCGCGCCAGGGGGTGACGTCGAGCTCGGTGCGGGTGCGGGTTTCGCCCTGCCGCCAGGAAAGCCCGTCGGCGAGCCGAAACACTTTGGCGTCCGCGAGCCCGCCCGAGCGATAGCGCTGTAGGATGACGCCGCGGCCGCGCGCCATCTCCGGGATCTCGGCCAGCTCGACGACCAGCATGCGCCGGTTGTCGCCGACAAAGGCGGCCATATCGCCGTCGGCCGGCAGACACAGCGCCGCGCGCGTGCCTGATGCCGGGGTCAGCACCTGCTTGCCGGCGCGGGTCTGCGCCAGCGCCTCCTCGCCGTCGACGATAAAGCCGCGCCCGTCATCGGACGCCACCATAAGGCGCAGCCCCGGCCGGTGCGGGAAGAGCGCCACGACATCATGCTCGTTCGGCAGGTCGATCATCAGCCGCAATGGCTCACCCTGGCCGCGCCCGCCGGGCAGGCGGTCGATCGGAATCGTGTAGAACCGCCCGTTGCTGCCGAAGATGACGAGCCGGTCGGTGGTTTCCGCCAGCACGGTAAAGCGCGGTCCGTCGCCTTCCTTGTATTTCTGCTCGGCGGCGGTGCCGGCGTGGCCCTTGACGGCGCGGATCCAGCCTTTTTGTGAGCACAGCACAGTCACCGCCTCACGCTCGACGAGCGCCGCCGCCGGGATCTCGACAGCCTCCGGCGCGCTGGCGATCAGCGTGCGGCGGCGGCCGAGCGGCGTGTCGCCGCCGAACTCGGTCTGGGTCGCGTTGACCTCCTTCGCCAAGGCCCGCCATTGCCGCCGGTCGCTGGCAAGCAGCGCGTCGAGCCCGCCAGCCTCGGCGGCCAACCCGCTCAGTTCCTTCTGGATCGCGATCTCCTCGAGCCGACGCAGCGTGCGCAGCCGCATGTTGAGGATTGCCTCGACCTGCACCTCGCTGAGGCCCCAGCGCGCCATCATCTCGGCCTTCGGCTCGTCGGCCTCGCGGATGATGCGGATCACCTCGTCGAGATTGACATAGACGATGACAAAGCCGCGCAGCACCTCCATGCGATGCCCGACCGCGGCCAGGCGGTGCCGGCTGCGGCGCAGCAACACCTCGCGGCGGTGGTTGAGAAACGCCTGCAGCGTCTCCTTCAGATTCATCACCCGCGGCACTCCCGCGGGGTCGATGACATTGAGGTTGAGCGGCACCCGGACTTCGAGCTCGGTCAACCGGAACAGCTGCTCCATCACCACTTCGGCATCGACATTGCGCGTCTTCGGCTCGAGGACGAGGCGCACCTCCTCGGTCGATTCGTCGCGGATGTCGGCGAGCAGCGGCAGCTTCTTTTCTTCGAGCAACGCCGCGATCTTCTCGATGAGGCGCCCCTTGGGGACCTGATAGGGGATCTCGCTGATGACGATCTGATAAAGCCCGTGGGCGAGCGCCTCCTTCAGCCAGCGGGCGCGCAGGCGAAAGCTGCCGCGGCCGGTGGCATAGGAATCGGCGATGCTGTCGGGTGGTTCGACGAGCACCCCGCCGGTCGGAAAATCGGGGCCAGCGACATGGGCGACAAGATCGCCCGGGGGGCAGGCCGGGTTGTCGATCAGGTGGAGCAATGCCGCGCACAGCTCGCCGACATTGTGCGGCGGGATGCTCGTCGCCATGCCGACGGCGATCCCGGCGGCGCCATTGGCCAGGAGGTTGGGAAACCGTGTCGGGAGGACGATCGGCTCCCTGTCCTCGCCGTCATAGGTCGGGCGGAAATCGACGGAATCCTCGTCGAGCCCGTCGAGCATCGCCTGCGCCACCGCCGAGAGCCGGCTCTCGGTGTAGCGCATCGCCGCGGCGTTATCGCCGTCGATATTGCCGAAATTGCCCTGCCCGTCGACCAGCGGGTAGCGCTGCGAAAAATCCTGGGCGAGGCGGACCAGCGCGTCGTACACCG
>WNFG01010433.1_pt1 | contig 15028 bp, 11 predicted proteins | sample 5400431 | NCBI WGS metagenome assembly WNFG01 (sample SAMN13153346, study PRJNA577476) | soil metagenome | isolation source: 120 cm saprolite under Douglas fir tree site 2 hole 3 replicate 2 | place: USA:California | collected 2015-04-18 | reverse complement strand
CCGTGGTCGAGGATATTCACCAGGAAGGACGAGCCGTCCCAGAACAGCCCGCGACAAGTGACGGTCGCGTAGGCAGCCAGGCCCCACACCAACAGGACGACAACCCGATAGGCAGCGACCTGGCGCACGGCGCGCACGCTAGTCGCGCCAGACGTATTTGCCGAGGGGATACGGCTGCGCCGGCGGGAACGGCTGCCAGGCGTTGAAATCCTTGGGCGGCGCGACGATGCCGTCGCCACGCTTGGCGCGAAGCGCGAGGCTCTGGCTGGGCAGGATCCAGGCCTCGACCAGCAGGTCGTAGGGATGCCTGGACAGCGGCGACTCCTCGAAGGCGATCACGCCGTCATGGTTCCGCACCGTCGCGCGCATGGTGTCGAGATACGACACCCAGCTCTGCGTCAGGAAAATGTCCGACGGAAGCACCGCCAGCAGCATCAGGAGGGCGAAGATGAGGAAGCGCCGTCGCGCCGCTTCGGATGTGCCGAGCACGACGAAGGGCGGCAGCTTGCCGCGCACGTTGGAGGCGTAGGCCCAGATGAACACCACGATCGAGGCAATGATCAGCCCGGCCGCCGTGCGCGCCACGTACTGCGACTTGGCGAGCGGTCTCACCAGGGTGTCGCTCAGCACCAGCAACGGCGAGAGCGCAAGAAGGAGAAGGCACACGCCAGCCCAGCGGTAAGGCTTACCGCCCAAGAGATCGCGCGGCCGGATCAGCGCCCACAGCACCACGACGAGCGCGGCTGACAGTGCCAAGTCGAACTGAAGATTCTGCCAGAAGTTCGAGGCGGTCTGGATCGTCTCCTCGAGATGGCCCTCCGAATAGGGCCGCGTCAGCGAGCCGATGGCGACGACCATGCCGGCCAGGAAGCCCGTCGCCGACAAAAGGTGCAGGCCCGTGGCAAGCCAGGGCCGCGACGGCGCACGCCAGACCGCCCAGACGATCATGGCCGCCAGCACCGGACCGAGATAGAGCATCGCTTCGTAGGTCCGCACCGCCAGCAGCCCGATGACGGCCAGGAACAGGCCGTCGGCCACAGTCAGGTGCTTGGCCGTGGCGAGCCGGACCGCGACGACGATGGCGATGGCGTAGGCGGTGTTGTATTCGCCGACGATGAAAAAAGAGGTCGTCATGAACACCACGGCGATGGTGGCGATCACGGCGGCGAGCATCACGGCGTCGTCCTTCACCCGCACCAGCGCCAGGTGATAGAGCGCGGTCGGCAGGGCAAACAGGCCGATCGACAGCAGGCGGGCCAGGAGATGCAGGTCGGTGACGCCCAGGAACAAGCCGGTGATGACCGGGATCTGGCCGACGACCATGGCGTAGAGGCGTGGCCCGTAGAAGTCGAAGAACCAGCCGCGACGGGCGATCTGCACGAGGAATGCCGAGCCGTCGACAAAAAGACCCCGGCTCTCCCAGCTGTGCCAGAGTGCCAGCGCCCAGATCAGGCAGACTGTCGTTCGGTAGGCGACTGTTGTCGTTGGCATGCGCAAGCGTGCGGGCTCTACAGGACCGTCGCCGGGGACGCAAGCGGTCACGGCTTGCAGCGTCGAAAAGGCGCTGTTAGCAAGGCCTCGCCACGCGAGGACCTGTGATGCTCAGTTGGGAAAAAATCGACGCCATTCCGGGCTGGTTCATGTTCCAGTCCTACTGCGTCTGGCGCGCCCTGCTCGACCAGCAGGCCCGGGTGCCCGGCGACCTGTTCGAGATCGGCGTGTGGCGCGGCCGCTCGGCCTCGGTGCTGGCTTCCTACCGCAAGGGCGACGAGAAGCTCTATCTGTGCGATCTGCGGCTCGACGAGGAGGCGGTGCACCGCGCCATCCGCTCGGTCGGAGCTGAGCCCGTCAACATCGTGCCGCTGTCGGGCCCGTCGGCCGACCTGCCGGCCAAGCTCGACCTCCAGGCCATGCACCAGACCGTGCGCTGGTTCCACATCGACGGCGAGCACACCGGCATCGCGGTCTATCGCGAGCTCGAATTCGCCAACCGCATCGTCAATGCCGACGGCATCGTGGTGATCGACGACTTCTTCTCGCCGCGCTACGCGGCCAACACCACCGAGGTGATCCGCTACCTCGAGAAGAACCCGTTCCATTTCCGCCTGCTCGCCGTCGGCTTCAACAAGGGCTATCTCTGCCGGCCCGAGAGCCTGCCGCGCTACATGGACTTCATGGCCTCGGGCATGAGTCGCGCGCTTTCGACCTACGGCGCCAAGACCACGCTCTTCAAGACCACCGGCCCGTGGGACACCGACGCGGTCGGCATCACCGACTATGTCGACGACGCCGGCCCGATCGCCGGCCCCGACAACGAGCCGCAGCGCTGGCACATGATGCGCACCCGTCATGTCTGGGGGCCCTGGCGCCACCTGCAGAACGGCTGGCGGATGCTGCGGGGGCGGTAGTCAAGCGGACCGCGGGCGTCCCGCCCGCTCATGATTCTTGAGGCGGGCGAGACGCCCGCGGTCCGGAAGACTACGCCGCCTTGGCGAGCTTCAGCTGGTCATCGAGGTCGTCGGCGATGAAGTTGTGCACGATCTCGTCGAGGTCCTTGTCGGTCTCGAAGCCAAGAGCGCGGGCCCGCTTGGAATCGATGCCCTGGGGCCAGCCGTCGCAGATCTTCTGGATCGCCGGGTCGTGCTGCCAGACCACCTTGCCGACCTTGCGATTGCCGGCATGGCGGCCGACCGCCTGCTCGAGCTCGCGGGCGGTGACGTTGATGCCGTTCAGCAGCAGCGTGCGGCTCGGACCGAGGGCGTCGGGCGGCAGGTCGTGCAGACGCAGGAAGGCTTCGACCGTCTTGCGCGGGCTCAGCACCACCATGATGGTCGCAGGCTTCACCGGGCAGACGACGTCGACGCCGGTCAGGGGCTCGCGCACCACCGAACTCGCCCAGGTCGAGGCCGCCTTGTTGGGCAGGCCGGTGCGCACGCAGATCGTCGGCAGCCGCACCGAGGTGCCGCGTAAAAATCCCTTGCGGGTATAGTCGCGCATCAGGAATTCGCCGATCGACTTCTGGGCGCCGTACGAGGTCTGCGGCGTGAGTGCCGTCTCGTCCGTCACCGCCGGCGGCAGCTCGCCGCCGAACGCGGCCAGCGAGCTGGTGAAGACGACGCGCGGATTGGTGCCGAGCGCGCGGCAGGCTTCCAGCACGTTGCGCGTGCCGTCGAGATTGACCCGGTAGCCGAGGTCGAAATCCGCCTCGGCGCCGGCGCTGACGACCGCGGCGAAATGGAACACCGTGGCGGCGCCCTGCACGATCGATTGAACCGTGGCGAAGTTGGCGATGTCGCCGGCGACAGTCTTGACCCGCTGATCGTCGAGCCCCGGTCCGCTCGCCTTGCCGACGTCGAACAACACGAGCTCGCTCACGCGTTCGGCTTTGCCGTCCGGGCTTGCGATCGAGCCTTGCAGGAGGCGTCGCGCCAGCTTCTTGCCGAGGAAGCCCGCGCCGCCGGTGATCACCACCTTCATGTCGTCTCCATCCCTTCGCCTCTGGGCCCTTGGTCTCTGGGCCCTTGGTCTCTGGGCCCTTGGCCTCTGGTCCAATTTTTCCCGCCGATGTAAAGTGTGCACAGATCGGCGTTCGCAGTCTATGTTGCGTGCAATGGCGGGAACGAACGAACTCTTCGTCTTCAAGGACGTCCTGATCCTGCTCGGCACGGCGGCGGTCGTGGCGCCGGTGGTGCACCGCCTCAAGATCAGTCCGGTGCTCGGTTTCCTCCTCGTCGGGGCCACGCTCGGCCCGCATGGGCTGGGCCGGCTGGCCGAGCATTCGCGCGCCATCGACTGGCTCACCGTCACCGGCGAGCGGCAGATCGCCTTCATCGCCGACCTGGGCATTGTCTTCCTGCTGTTCTTCATCGGGCTCGAACTGTCGATGCGGCGCCTGCTCACCATGCGCCGCCTGGTGTTCGGCCTGGGCGGGCTGCAGATCTTCCTCGCCGCGCTCGCCATCGGCCTCGGCGCGCTGTGGCTCGGCCAGCCGGGGGCGGCGGCGCTGATCATCGGCTTCTGCCTGGCGCTGTCCTCGACCGCCATCGTCATGGAGCTGCTGTCCGGTCAGCGTCGCATGATGTCGACGACCGGCCGCACCAGCTTCGCCGTCCTGCTCGCCCAGGACCTGGCGGTGGTCCCGCTGCTTTTCCTGATCGGCGTGCTCGGCGGGCACGAGGAAGGATCTTCGGTGGTCCAAGGCGCCGTCGTGGCGGTGGTCGAGGCCGCCCTCGCGATCGGTGCGATCGCCGTCGTCGGGCGGGTCGTGCTGAAGCCGCTGTTCCGCCTGGCCGCCGGCACCGACAACCCGGAATTCTTCATGGCCGCCACCCTGCTGATCTCGGTCGGCTCGGGCGTGGTCGCGGCCTATGCCGGCCTGTCGATGGCGCTCGGCGCCTTCATCGCCGGATTGCTGCTGGCCGAGACCGAGTATCGTCGCGCGGTCGAGGCGATGATCGATCCGTTCCGCGGCCTGCTGCTCGGTGTCTTCTTTTTCTCGGTCGGCATGCACATCGATCTCGGCTTCATCTGGCACCAGCCGCTCTTGGTAGCGGCGGCATTTGTCGGCATGATCGTGGCCAAGACCGTGCTGCTCGCCCCGCTCTGCCGGCTGTTCGGCGTGCCATGGGCGGCCAGTGTCGAAACCAGCCTGCTGCTGGCGCCGGGCGGCGAATTCGCTTTCATCGGCATCGGCCTTGCCGCCCAGGTCGGTCTGGTGGCGGGCGACGTCGCGGCAGGCGTCCTGGCCGTGGTGTCGCTGACCATGGCGACGCTGCCCTTCGTCGCCCTGTTCGCCCGCCGCGCCGGACACGCCTTCGCCAAGCAAGCCTCGTCCGATCCGCTCTTCACCGTGCTGCCGCCGGACGATCATGGCAGGCGTGTCATCGTCGTCGGCCACGGCAGGGTGGGCCAGCTCGTCTGTGACCTTCTGGAGAAGCACGCCATCGCCTACATCGCCTGCGATCGCGATACCGTCCTGGTGGAGCGTTGGCGCCGCCTGGGCCGGCCGCTCTACTTCGGCGATGCATCCAACCCGCTTTTCCTGCGGCGCTGCGGCGTCGACGAGGCGGTGGGCGTGATCGTCACCCTCGACACGGCCGCCGTCGATGACGTGGTGAAGGCGGTCCGCGCGCGGCGGCCCGACGTGATGATCGTGGCGCGCGCCCACGACGCCCAGCACGCCCGCCATCTCTACACGCTCGGCGTCACCGATACGGTGCCGGAGACGATCGAGGCGAGCCTGCAACTTGCCGAGTCGGCGCTCGTTGGATTGGGCGTGCCGATGGGCCTGGTGATCGCCTCCATCCACGAGCGGCGCGAGACCGTCCGGCGCGAGTTGCAGGCGGCTGCCGGCAGCGCCGCGGTGCTCACCGAGCAGATCCGCCAGGCGCGGCGCGACCGCGCCGCCAGACCATGAGGAGCGCTTGAAAATCATCAGCTGGAACCTGCTGCGCCTCACCGGCGCGGCTGTCGAGGACGTCGGGGCGCTGCTCGGACGCGAGAAGCCGGATGTGCTGCTGATGCAGGAGGCGACGCAGCACATCGAGGCGCTGCCGTCGCTGGTCGGCGGCCACTTCCACCGGCTGTCGTGGCTCGGCCGCGTGCACGGGCTCGCCGTGTGGAGTCCGCACCGCTTCGCCCAGCCGCGCGCGCTGTCGCTGCCGGCGTCGCGCCTGCCCGGCCGCCTGCCGCGCCGGCGTGCCCAGCTCGTGCAGGTGGGCGACATCACCTTCGCCAACGTCCACCTCTCGCACGGCCAGCTCTTGAACCGCCGCCAGCTCGCGCGCATCGCGGCGGCGCTGCGCGGCAAACCGTCGGCGATCATCGGCGACTTCAACATCGTGGGCCCGGTGGTGCTGCCGGGCTTCGCCGACGTCGGCCCGCGCGAGCCGACGCACTTTGCCAGCAACGTCGTGCCGTTCCGGCTCGACCGCTGCCTGGTGCACGGTCTGGCCTGCCGCATCGCCGACGCGCTCGCCTTCGGGCCCTCCGACCATCGGCCGATCCGGCTGGAACTCAATATCGCCGAAGGCTGGGGGTTGGGCACGGGCGGATTGCCGGCGCGGCCCGAGCATCGCCCACCGCGCCGCGACCGTTTGCGTCGGCTTTATCGATGAGGGAAGCCGCTGTCATCGCTCATGGTCTTCCGGACCGCGCGCATCCTGCGCGCTCATGATCATGAGCGAGCCAGAGGCTCGCGGTCCGGAAGAGCATGATTCCATGCATACGGAACAGCCTTTAGAGATACGGCTGCAGCAGGCGCGCGGCGCTGTTGCGCAGCCGGACCGGCAGCGAATCGCCGTCGAGCTCGGCAAGTGCCAGGCGCCGAGTGGTCGGTGCGACGGCGGCAAGCTTGCCGGCGAAGTCGCGATCGTGCAGCTCGACGTTGAGCTCGAAATTCAGCCGGAAGCTGCGGGTGTCCCAGTTGGCGCTGCCGATCAGCGCCCACGCATCGTCGACGACCATCAGCTTGGAATGGTCGAACGGCGCCGGCATCAGCCAGACGCGGCAACCGGCCTCGATCAGCGGCCGCAGCGGCACGCGGCGCGCCCAATCGAGGATGGTGTGGTTGGAATGCTCGGGCAGGACGATGTCGACCGTCACCCCGCGCAGGGCGGCGAGGCCGAGCGACATGGTCAGCGGATCGGGCGGCAGGAAGTAGGGCGTGATGATGCGGATCGACTTGCGCGCGCAGGAGATCGCGTGCAGCGCCACGAACTCGATCTGCTCCATGTCCTCGTCCGGACCGGAGGTGACGACGCGCGCGGTCACCTGCCCCACCTTCGCGAGCGGCGGGAACCAGTTCTCGGTCAGCAGCTTCTCGCCGGTGGCGAACAGCCAATCGTCGGCAAAGGCGTCGGTCAGCTGATCGACGATCGGCCCCTCGAGCTGGAAATGGCTGTCGAGCACGATGTGCGGCGGATCGTCGGCGCGGATGTTTTCGGCACCGATATTCAGCCCGCCGGTGAAAGCGAGCCTGCCGTCGATCACCAGCACCTTGCGGTGGTTGCGCAGGTTCACGAACGGCATGCGCCACGGGAAATACGAATGCAGGAAGCGGGCGACGGGCACGCCGGCGCCGCGCAGGTGATTGTAGGTGCCCGACCAGAAATAGCCGCCGCCGACGCCGTCGATCAGCACCCGAACTTCCACGCCTCGGCGCTGCGCCTGGATCAATGCCTGATGGAAGGCCTCGCCCGCCTTGTCGGCGCGGAAGATGTAGCTCTGCAGGCCGACGCTCTTTTGCGCCGCGTCGATCGCCTCCAGCATGCGCGGATAGGCCTGGTCGCCGCTGCGCAGCATCTCGATCGTGTTGCCGGGCTCGCACGGCAGCCCGGTCAGCCGGCCGACCGCGAATTCCAGCGGCGACAGCGGATCGTCGGCGGCCGACCGGGCAACGCCTTCCTCGCCGGGGACGAGCGGCAGGCGCTGGCGGCGCAGGCGCTGGGCGCGGCGCTTGACGCGGTTGACGCCCATGGTCGCGTACAAGAGCCCGCCCAGGAACGGCGACAGCCAAGCCATGCCGATCCATGAAACGGCGGCGCCGACATTGCGTTTGTAGAGAAGGACATGGACGGTCACGGCGCTGGCGATGGCGACATGCATCACCGCCGCGGATTCACCCAGCACCCATGCCAGCTCGGCGTTCAGGGTCACCTGCCCAATGTATCAGGCCTTGCTAGGCGACCGCCTTGATCGTCTTGGCCGTGATGTCGATGATCTCGTCGATCTGCGCCTTCTCGATCACCAGCGGCGGCGACACGCCCGACTGGCGCACCATCAGGCCGAGTTCGAACGCCTTGGTGAAGGCCTCGTAGCCGCGCGTACCGACTGCGCCCTTGGGCGCGAGGTCGATGCCGGCGGCGAGACCGAGATTGCGGATGTCGGTGACGTTGGGCAGGCCCCTGAGCGAGTGCACGCCGTCTTCCCAATAGGGCGACAGCTCGGCCGAGCGCTTGAACAGGTTCTCGTCGCGATAGATGTCGAGCACGGCCGATGCCGCCGCGCAGGCCAGCGGATGCGCCGAGTAGGTGTAGCCGTGGAACAGGTCGATGGTGTTCTCCGGTCCATTCATCAGGCCGTCGAACACCGGCTTGCGCACGAACACGCCGCCCATCGGCACCGTGGCGTTGCTGATGCCCTTGGCCACCGTCATGAGGTCGGGAATGACGCCGAACTTGTCGGCGGCGAACGCCGTGCCGAGACGGCCGAAGCCGGTGATGACCTCGTCGAAGATCAGCAGGATGCCGTGCTTGTCGCAGATCTGGCGCAGCCGTTCGAGGTACCCCTTGGGCGGCGGCAGGTAGCCGGTCGAGCCGGCGCAGGGCTCGACGATGACCGCGGCGATGTTGGAGGCGTCGTGCAAGCCGACGATCCGCTCCAGCTCGTCGGCCAGCTCCGCGCCATGCGCGGGCTGGCCTTTCGAGAAGGCATTCTTCGCCAGATGGGTGTGCGGCAGGTGGTCGACGCCCGGCAGCAGGGCGCCGAACCATTTGCGATTGTTGACCATGCCGCCGACCGAGATGCCGCCGAAGCCGACGCCATGATAGCCGCGCTCGCGGCCGACGAAGCGGGTGCGCGTGCCCTCGCCGCGGGCGCGGTGATAGGCGAGCGCGATCTTGAGCGCTGAGTCGACGGCCTCCGAGCCGGAGTTGCAGTAGAAAGCGTGATTGAGGTCGCCCGGCAGCAGGGCGGCGTGGCGCGCCGCCAGCTCGAACGCCTTGGGATGGCCCATCTGGAACGACGGTGCGTAGTCCATCTCGTCGAGCTGCCTGGCGATCGCCGCCTTGATCTCCTCGCGGCCGTGGCCGGCATTGACGCACCACAGGCCCGCCGTGCCGTCGATGATCTTGCGGCCCTCGGGCGTCCAGTAGTGCACGCCCTTGGCCTTGGCCAGCAGCCGCGGGTTCTTCTTGAACTGCCGGTTCGCCGTGAACGGCATGAAGAAGGCTTCGAGATTGTTGGCGCTCGGCGCGGTGTCGGGAGGCGTCATCGAGGGTACCTTTGGCAGACAGTGAAACACGAAATCTGTCATCCCGAGCGCAGCGAGACCCCCGGCCTCGGGATGACAACGTGTTTTTAACCTATCACTTGTTCACATCGACAACCACGCGACCCCGTATTTCTCCTTTGAGGATTTTTGAGGCCAGCGCCATCAGGTCCGAAAGTCCCGCCTCGCTCACCGTGCTGTCGAGCTTGTCGAGCGGCAGGTCGGTGCCGAGCCGCCGCCATGCTTCCTCGCGCGGCGCCTTCGGCAGCATCACCGAATCGATGCCATAGACCGTGATGCCGCGCAGGATGAAGGGCAGGATCGAGCCGGGGAACGCCGGGCCGGCCGCCAGCCCGCACACCGCGGCCGCGCCGCCATATTTCACCTGCGCCAGCGCCTTCGCGAACATGGGGCCCGAGACCGTATCCACGACTCCCGCGAAGCGCTCCGACAACAGCGGGCGGTCGGGTGCCTCGGTGAGTTCCTTGCGCTCTATGATGGCGGCGGCGCCCAGCGACTTGAGATAGTCGCCCTCCTGCGGACGCCCCGTGGCGGCGATGACGCGGTAGCCCAGCTTGCCGAGGATCGCGGTGGCGACGGAGCCGACACCGCCTGCCGCTCCGGTGACCAGGATGTCGCCGGCCGCCGGCTTGAGGCCGTGCTTCTCGAGCGCCATTACACAGAGCATGGAAGTATAACCCGCCGTGCCGATCGCCATGGCGCGCTTGGACGAGATCGCGGCCGGCAGCTTGACCAGCCAGTCGCCCTTCACCCGCGCCTTGGTGGCATAGCCGCCCCAGTGGAGCTCGCCCACTCGCCAGCCGTTTAGCACCACCTTGTCGCCCGGCTTGAAGCCCGGGTTGTCCGATCTTTCAACAGTCCCTGCGAAATCAATGCCGCCGACATGCGGCCAGGTCTTCACCAGTCCGCCGCCGGTCGTCAGCACCAGTCCGTCCTTGTAGTTGAGCGTCGAATACTCGACCGCGACGGTGACGTCGCCGGCCGGCAACTTTTCGTCGGGCAAGGTCTCGATGACGCCGCTCACCTTGCGGTCGGCACCCTGGCTCAGCACGAGCGCGCGGAACGACATGGGAACTCCTGCGATGATTTCGCCGGGGTTCTACCAAGACTGCGCGGCTGCTGCGACCGCAACGTGGGTTTTCTCTCAGCAAGATGCGGACCAAAAATCCATAAACGCGCACCAGGCAGGTCATGCACGGTTGCATAGCTGCATCCCAATACGCCTTTGTGAGATATCAACAAAGAATATCTGCAATAGTGTCGTAATCGCACGGCACTGATGGGGAAGCAGAGGCCGCCCGAAGCGTATGCGTAGGATGCCGAACACAAACGATCTCCCGATTCTCTCGACGATCCCCCGTTCGGGAACCTGGTTCCTCCGCTATACGGTTTCTTTCCTTTGCCATCTCGAGCGCGGCGGTCGGATCGACGATCGACTCACCGGCAAAATTTTCGGCGATCCGTCGGGTCCGCGATTCGATTTTCAGCGTTTCAAGGGTGGGCCGCTTTTTTGGGTGCGCGGCGCCCTGCCGGCGGAGCATCTGTTCATCGGCCATACGGTGTGTCCGGGGTTCGCCGACCTCGGCGCCAAGATCGATTGGTGGCGGCGGACCGCCTTCCACGTGCCGGGCTACGACTATTTGCACGAAGGGATGAACTACCGATATACGCCGGTCGAGCTCGCGCCCTATCGCTACACGCCGATTCGCGTGCCGGCCTTGGAGCGTTCGGCCAAGCAGGGCCACGGCCAGCGGATCGTCTTGGTTTATCGCAATCCGCTGGACCAGGCGGCATCCTATTACCGCTATTGCCAGAATCATCGGGATCCGGCCTACAACACCTACAAGGGCCGGCCGCTCACAACGGTGCCATTCCACGAGTACCTGTTCGAGTGCGCTCTGTTCTCCTACGCCAAGCAGTTTCTCTCGTTCCAGATCCTGGCCGCCAGGCATCCCGACCTCGTGGGGCTCCTGCCCTATGAACGGCTGATGAGCAGACCGGTCGAGGTCATGACCGACGTGCTGGACCATCTTTCAGGAGCGCCGGCCAACCGGCCGGCCCTGGGCGACGCCCTATGGCTTGCCCGAAGCGAGCATATGAAGGCCATCGAGCGCGAGCTCGGCCGCTCGCTCGACGGCACCCGAAACGGCCATCGCAGCCATATCCGGCAGGCCAACGCCCGCAGACGCGACGACTGGTTCGACGATGCGACACGCAGCGAAGCCATGACCGTGCTGCGCGTCCGCGGAGTTGACCTCGACCTGTTCGAATGGCCGGCCACCACCAAAGCCGCATCCGCTGCATAGGAGGCATGAACAACCGCCACGTCCATCGACATATCATTACCGCTATGACGCCGGCGATCGAACTCGGCCGATGCCGTCATCGAACCTGGAAAGAACAGCCCACTTGCCAGTCTCGAATTCCTACCTGCAGGAACTTGAATCCGAGAGCATCCATGCGCTGCGCGAGGCGGCCGCGATGTTCCGCAAGCCGGTCATCCTCTATTCGATCGGCAAGGATTCCTCGGTCCTGCTCCACCTCGCCCTAAAGGCCTTCTATCCGGCCAAGCCGCCCTTTGCAGTGCTGCACGTCGACACGACCTGGAAGTTCCGCGACATGATCGCGTTTCGCGATCGGCGCATGAAGGAGCTCGGCCTCGACCTGCACGTTCATGTCAATCGCGATGGCATTGCCCGCGGCATCGGCCCGATATCCCATGGCGCCGCCATCCATACCGACGTCATGAAGACCGAGGCGCTGAAGCAGGCGCTCGAGCTGCACGGTTTCGACGCCGCAATCGGCGGCGCCCGTCGCGACGAGGAGACCTCGCGCGCCAAGGAGCGGGTGTTCTCGCTGCGCAGCGCCAACCATCGCTGGGACCCGCGCGGCCAGCGCCCCGAACTGTGGCGCCTGTACAACGGGCGCCTCAATCCCGGCGAAAGCATCCGCGTCTTCCCGCTGTCCAATTGGACCGAGCTGGATATCTGGACCTACATCGAGCGCGAGAATATTCCCGTGGTCCCGCTGTACTTCGCGGCGCGGCGGCCGGTGGTGGAACGCAACGGCACACTGATCGTGGTCGATGACGATCGCCTGGCGCTCTGTCCCAACGAAGTCCCGCAACAGCGCTGGGTGAGGTTTCGGACCTTGGGGTGCTATCCCCTGACCGGCGCCATCGAGTCGCGGGCCGATACGCTGCCCGCGATCATCGCCGAGCTCGCCGCAAGCCGCCTGTCGGAGCGCCAGGGCCGCGTTATCGATCACGGCGCCGGCGGTTCGATGGAGCGCAAGAAGCACGAAGGCTATTTCTGATGGCATTCGCTCTTGCGCCCCACGCCGACGGCGAGGACCTGCTGCGGTTCATCACCTGCGGCAGCGTCGACGACGGCAAGAGCACGCTGATCGGCCGCCTCCTGTTCGATGCCAAGGTCGTGCCGGACGACCACCTGACGGCCGCGATGCGCGACGGCAGACACTACCGCGCCTTCGGCGACATGCCGGATCTGGCGCAGCTGATCGATGGCCTGCAGGCGGAGCGCGAGCAAGGCATCACCATCGACGTCGGCTACCGGTTCTTCTCGACCCCGCGGCGGCGCTTCATCGTCGCCGACACGCCGGGGCACGAGCAATACACCCGCAACATGGCGACCGGCGCCTCGACCGCCGACCTGGCGGTGATCCTGGTCGATGCCACCAAAGGCGTCCTGCGCCAGACATATCGGCACAGCGCCATCGTGGCCCTGATGGGCATCCGACAGGTCGTCCTGGCGGTCAACAAGATGGACCTCGTCGACTACCGGGAAGGCGCCTTCGCCCAGGTCGTCGCGGCTTACGCCACGATGGCTGAACGGCTCGGCCTGGCCGCGGTCACCGCCATACCGGTCTCGGCCCTGCTCGGCGACAATGTCATGCGGCCGAGCACATCAATGCCATGGTATCGCGGCCCGACCCTGCTGCAGCACCTGGAGACAGTGAGCGCCGGGCCGCGGGAGGCGCGGCCTTTTCGCCTCGCCGTGCAATGGGTCAGCCGCGACGGTTCAGGCTTCCGCGGCTATGCCGGCAGCGTGCTGGGCGGCGCCGTCCAGCCGGGCGATGAGGTCGTCGTCCTGCCCTCGGGCAAGTGCTGCCATGTCGAGCGCATCGTCACCTATGACGGCGATCTTGGCCGGGCCATCGCCGGCCAGGCCGTCACCCTCACTCTCGCCGAGCCGATCGACGTGGCGCGCGGCGATCTCATTGCCGACGCCGGTCGGCCGCCCCATCTGGCGGACCAGTTCGCGTCGCATCTTCTGTGGATGGGTGAGGCGCCGATGCTGCCGGGCCGGCCTTACCTGATGCAGCTCGGCACTGCCACGTTGACCGCGACGGTGAGCGCGCTCAAGCATCAGCTCGATATCGGCACCGGCCTGCGCAAGGCGGCCAGGCAGCTGGCGATCAATGAAATCGGTTTCGCCAACTTCGCCCTCGACCGGGCCATGCCCTTCGACGCCTACAGCGAGAACCGGGAAACAGGCAGCTTCGTGCTGATCGATCGGCTGAGCAACGCGACGGTCGGCGCTGGCATGATCCGCTTCCCGTTGCGCCGCGCCGCCAACCTCGGCTGGCACAAGTTCACCGTCGACAAGGACGCAAGGTCGGCGATCAAGGGACATCGTCCCGCCGTCCTGTGGTTCACCGGGCTCTCGGGTTCGGGCAAGTCGACGATCGCCGACGGCGTCGAGAAGCGCTTGCTGGCGCTGGGCCGCCATACCTACGCGCTGGACGGCGACAACGTGCGGCACGGCTTGAACCGCGATCTGGGATTCACCGACGCCGACCGGGATGCCGGCCTGATCGTGCTGGTCTCGTTCATCTCGCCGTTCGGCGCCGAACGGCGGCTGGCGCGCGAGCGGCTGGCGTCGGACTCCTTCTTGGAGATATTCGTCGACACGCCGCTTGCCGAGTGCGAACGGCGCGATCCAAAGGGCCTCTACCGCAAGGCGCGGCGCGGCGGGCTGAAGAACTTCACCGGCATCGATTCGGCCTATGAGCCGCCGCAGACTCCCGACATTCATATCCGTACCGTCGAGATGACGATCGAGCAGGAGGTCGACCTCGTCATCGACGCCCTGCGCGAGCGCAATATCTTCGACTGACCGCCAAGCCAAGCGCTTGCCAAGCCCGCGTTTGCATCCCACATCTGGGCGCATGAGTGCCCGCCAGTTCAGTCTCGTCCCGCATCGCAGCGTCATCGCCGTCGGCGGTCCCGACAGGATCGAGTTCTTGCAGGGGCTGATCTCCAATGACGCCACCAAGGTTGTTCCCGGTCGCGCCATCTGGGCGGCCTTGCTGACGCCGCAAGGCCGGTTCCTCAATGACATGTTCGTCGCCGACGGCGGCAACGATACCTTGCTGCTCGAAACCGAGCGCGAGCGCGCACCCGCTCTCGCCAAGAAGCTTGCAATGTACAAGCTGCGATCCAAGGCGACGGTCGAGGATCGCGGCAAGCAGCTTGAAGTCGCCGTGGCGTACGGCCCCGACGCCGCCGAGACGCTGCCGATCGACGGCGCCGTCGCCTTCGTCGATCCGCGACTTGCCGAGCTTGGCCTGCGCATCATCGCGCCGACAGGCACTGCCGCTGCCGCCCTCCAGTCACGCGGTTTCTCCGCGGCGCCGATCGAAGCCTACGATGCTCTTCCCCTGAAACTCGGCGTGCCCGACGGCAGCCGCGACCTCGTTGTCGAGAAGGCGCTGTTGCTGGAGAACGGCTTCGACGAGCTGAACGGCATCGATTGGCAGAAGGGCTGCTACATGGGCCAGGAGCTGACGGCCCGCACCAAGTACCGCGCGCTGATCCGAAAGCGGCTGTTCCCGGTCCGCATCGAGGGCGCCCTGCCCGAACCCGGGACGGCGGTCTTGAAGGATGGCCAGGAAGTCGGCGAACTGCGTTCGGGCTCGGGCGAGCGCGCTCTTGCCATGCTGCGCCTCGATGCGGTGAAGCCGGGTCAAAAGCTGACGGCGGGCGGGGCCGGAATT
>WNFG01011676.1_pt1 | contig 15037 bp, 19 predicted proteins | sample 5400431 | NCBI WGS metagenome assembly WNFG01 (sample SAMN13153346, study PRJNA577476) | soil metagenome | isolation source: 120 cm saprolite under Douglas fir tree site 2 hole 3 replicate 2 | place: USA:California | collected 2015-04-18 | reverse complement strand
ACATCATCCCCTGCTGATACCCCGGGTAACCTTCTAGACCTTTCCAGGTTCGCCTTTTCCGATCAGCCCTTCAATCACGGTGAGAAGTTCGTCCAGTCCAAAAGGTTTGTTGAGGACCGATAACCCGTCCGTGCGGACCGAGATTTCGCGACTGGCGCTCATCAGGACCACCGGTAGGGATCGAAACTCAGGCAGGGCACGCATTCGCTGGACAAAACCCGGGCCGTCGGTAACGGGCATAATTGAATCCGTGAGGACCAAGTTCGGGTTCTCCTTCTCCAATCGAGCGAGAGCATAGGTGCCGTTCCCGGCCGAGACGACGCGATAGCCCTCCCCCGTGAGAAATTCGGCCACGGCTTCGACGATGTCCGCTTCATCGTCAACGACAAGGATGGTCTTCATTGAGTACAGCCTTAGCCGACCGAAGTTGATGGGCGGCCCCAGGGTCGCAACGTGACCGGCCCCATGCGCCTTAGCGGTTCTGCGCCTCGATAGCAAACGGCGCTTCGACGCGGTCCGGCCTGGGGCGACGACGAAAACAGGCTACTACCCCTGTACCCCGGTCCATTATGACCTTCCGTCTCCGGGAGGTACGGTCATCGCCGGAGGGGCGAACATGCAGTGCGCGCACGTTCAGGAAAGAGCAGGAGGACTTGGTTCGCTCTGCAGTAAGGAAACGGAATTGGTGTGCTGGCACTGCCACGCCCCCCGCTGCGTAAACCACGCCATACGCATCAACGGCGAGGTCCTGTGCCTGGCCGCTGTTCGCGAGAAGCTGGGCCTTAGGCACACGGAAGCTGCTTCGCCACGGTAAGACGCTAAGGCGCCTCGGTTCTTTCCCTAAGCCGCGACGGGGGGTAACACACTGTGCACCAGGCCGAGAAGCGCGTTTAGCTCAAACGGTTTGCCGAGGTACCCCACGGCATCGAGATCGCGCGCCGTACTTCCCGCGTTTTGATCGGCGCTCAGGATGATGATCGGAATGTTGGCCCAATCCGGGCAACTGCGGATCCGAGTACCGAACTCGCGTCCATCCATTACCGGCATCCTCAAATCGAGCAGGATGAGGCCCGGGGGCGCGGTTTCGACCAAATTGAGGGCCTCCTGTCCGTCCCGCGCGATTCGGACGACGAATCCCTCCTCAGTCATGACCTCCGAGAGAGCATTGAGAATGTCAGGATCGTCGTCAACGACGAGTATCGAAGCCGAGCGCATCCCCTTTTCCCTTCCTTCGATCGGCACGATGCCAGGTCGCTTCTTTGTTTGCACAAGGGTCGGTTCAGACGGGCGAAAACGTGTCTGATAGGGACTCGTGCTTGTCGTCATTCGTGAGCTGAGAACATACAGCGGCGTGATGATCGCAGGCGCGTCGCTCGAACCTGCTCCGATGGGCGCTCGTCCAGTCTTTTCGACCTCCGAAACAACCGCTCGGACCACCAAGGTTCGGTTAGGAGCGACGATCCGCCTCCGTCCAGGGCAAGGCACCCCCTTCGTGTTGGCAACCCTGCCGGGCGAAATGCTGGACTGCGGGACGGCGCGATGCGATGGGTTAAGAACATTCAGAGGGATGGCCCTAAATGGAGACTCCGGCGGGTACGCTTTTCGATGCTATCAATTCGGAGGACGACATCGACCGGCTGATCGCGAGTCAAGTAGAGGACCTCTACCTCGACTTCAAGACGAAGCGCGACCACTCCGCCGGTTTGGTCGATGAGGACTTGCAAAAGGTCTTATCAAAAGCGATTTCGGGATTCGCAAACGCAGACGGGGGACTCATCGTACTCGGTGTCGATGCCCCTCAAGGCAAAACTCCAGAGAAGAAACCGATAATCCCATTGGCTGAGTTCGACCAGGAGGTGAACAGCTACATCCCTCGGGCAACGTCATTCGGTGTCGAGGGTGTGCGAACAAAAAGGATACCTCTCAGGAGTGGTCCTGGTGGATTTGTCCTCATCCATGTCCCGAAGAGTGATCGGGCGCCTCACTGCAGCATGAAAGACCGCCGCTATTATCAACGCATCGGAGATTCGTTCCTTCCGATGGAGCATTATCAGGTAGCTGACACATTTGGTCGGAGGCATCACCCGAACCTGATTCCATATGCGAGGGTCCGCGGCGATGTGAATCGACGTGGAGGAATCGAGCTGATCTTGGGTGTGCGGAACATCGGTCGTGCGATAGGGAAGTACCCCTACCTGTCAATTGAGGAGAAAGCGAACTTCGAGACCGCCCCGTACGGCCTAAGCGGGAATGGGCATTTTGGATTGCCGCCGCTGGAGGGAGCGCAGCAGTACCGAGAGTACAAAGGTGGCGCAGACCATGTGATACATCCAGAGGTCGCGCTGGATGTGACGAAGCTCCGTGGGTCTTTTCCTGTCAACCAAGACCTACTTCTCCAAGAGGGTATCCAGGGTGTCTCTCTGTCCGGGCGAATTGTGGCGGATGGATTCCCGCTCAAGTCGTGGAGGATTTCGATCGCGCGAGACGGCATACAGGACGCGGTGAAGCATCCGGCAAGCCCCGGCGTACTGATTGACGGTGTTCTCAGCTCGGTCTGAAACTGATGGTGACGCGGGTTCGTCCCCCTCCGTTTGCATTCACGCCTGGCCCGGTTGTTCTTGTGCGGCATACGCACTCTTCTCAAACCAGTTATCCCAGTAGAAGTCCCCGCCGCGGACCTTCGCCCAGAGAGAAGTGAGCAAGTAGAGGGCAGGGAATAGGACGCCGAGAGCCATCATTTGTCGGACGTGGAAGTGCTCGTGTCGAACGGTGATCCGCGTTGGTCCTGACCCAATCGTCGCCGAAACTTGCTGTGCTTGGCCGGGCAACGCAGGCATCGTGATCACTGCTTTTGTTTTTCTCATTTCAATACCCTCGATTATGGCCAACCCCGATCCGGTTTTGGTAGCGATAAATAAGACGATCCCAACCGCCTTCAGTCCAGCCTTTGTGGTTCGCGTCGTGTCGCCCCGTGGTCTTCTGCTCGTACCAGTGTAGCAACTCATGAACCAAAGCTCCTTCGTCGGAAGCGACTTCGATAGAACAACTGGCGTCAAGACTGCTATCGCACCAGAAAGCGCCGTCTACCTGTTCACCAAGTAACTTCCAGCTATCGACAGGACGCACGGTCACGGGCGGGAGCGGGGTGGCGTACACTTCCCCAAGAACTTCTTGCGCTACCTGTAGCGCTTCCTCCGGAGTGACTTTAGGACCGCCGCACCCTAAGAGCGCGAGCGCGCAGGACACCCCGATCACGAGGAAAAGGGGAGCATCCAAAGATGACCGAGCCCCCAAAGGATGTGCTTCATTACTGAGCACCGAATATGACGACTGTCATAGCTCCCGCTGTTGTTGCCGCGGGTGCTACAGCGCCTGTGCTTGAAGTAACGTAGGCCAGATCAACGTGAGTCGAATCGAATCGGGAAGCTTGAACAAACAACTGCGCTATAAAGGTCGCTAGTGACCCGAGCGGCGCCCATCCCGTCGCTGTGTTAAAAGCCGAAGCCAGCGTTACTCTGACCGCGCTTCCCTGAATCGCAACGCTCGTGACATTGACACCGTCGACAATCGCAACGCCGCCGGCTCCGTCCGTTGTAATCAAAGCCCAGGCTTTAGCGATGTGTTTCGGAGTGATCGTGTTTGTAAAAGCCGTGTTACTCGCGGGATTTCCGCCCGTGAATGCAGCCCAAGCCGCGCCAATGCTGATCCCGTTGGTAGTAATCGAAGCGGTGAAGGTCGCTAAGGCGTTGAAGGTAGCGGCGCCCGCACTCGTGAGTCCCGCGCTGAACGTTGCGAGCGCTGAAAAGATCTGCGCGCTAGTCCACGTGAAAGCCTGATTAGAGATGTCATTGAGCCAGTTGACCCATTGCCCGTATCGGTTCATCATCCAATTAAAATATTGAGATGGGGGCTTTTGAGCTACAGCCCAGCCGTCGGTGCTCTGTCCCGCAACAGGTTGAACAGAGGCAGCGATGCCTGTTGCGGACGTCGCCCAAGGTGTTAAGTCTGTCGGTTTAGCTACTGGCATAATGTCTATCCGCGCGAGTCAATAACACCCGCAAAAGCCCCGCCTGTGGCGGGGTTGTTAATATCCCCGAAACCGAGACCGGGGGATCCGGGATCAAACGAAAAGGTTAGCGTTTCATCGACGATCGACCATTCAAACATAGCACGAGGCGCTCGCCCGGCGCATCACCTGCAGCGGCACGCTTAGAGAGAAAGCGCCTCTCGGATCCCAGTCGCCGAAGAATCGGCGCGAGTTCGCCAGCCAGAGCGCTTCGAAAGTCGTCTAAATTCATTCATCGTCGCCGCGCTTGCTAGTGGAAGCGTGAAAGAGGTTTCCCGATTTGGTACGTTAGATGCACTCCGCGCTCGCGCGTTTCACTGCTATTTTGGCGACGGGCGACTGACGCCGACGCATGCTGCCAACGAATTGACCTCCGCTTCTAGCTGATACGCTGTGGCGCTCAGACGCCTAATTTGAGGGATAGCCTTGGCCTCCAATGCAACCCGTATGACATCAGCTTCGAAGGAGGCGGCTTTCGCCAAAGCTTGTAGACGCTCCAAAGCGGCTTTCCATCGCTCTTTTGATTCGATGCGTGGCTGCGCCCCCGGGGTAGAAGGCTCGGGCGCTGCGAGGGTTGCCGCGCTGGGTGTCTCTTCGGCAATCCTCCGGATGATGGGCTTGGGCGCGGGCGTCGTGGGTGTTGCGGGCGCTGTTTGTTCCCTCAGTCGCGCCGCTACGTCGGCCTTGGTCGGCCGTCCGCGCTTACGTTTGAGTGGTATTGGATCGGACGTCGCAACGGGCGTGTCTGGCGTCGGCGCAGCCGGCGCGGTTGTCTCGATCCGCTGCGTGCCATCCGACGGCCCGGATCGCGCGAGATCGACGATCGGGTTTGAGGATCTTGTTCTTTGGATGAGCACGTGGAGCACTCCTTTGCACACTTAGTGCGCTGAGTTTGTTTGCAACGCTTCAAGCCGATTTCGGTGACATCCATCGTTAACCGTCTCATCACTCATGGCGCCCCTGCGGTTCCCAAAGTCACGCGCGGGTCCAGAAGGGCGGGCTTCTGTTGCGGTATAAGCGAAACCACGCAAGCCTTCGCGCCCTTCGGCATTTCAAGCCATGCATCGGGCACGATATAAGTTCGCCTCCAATCTCCGGCGCGACCGCGGACGGGATTCGGCTTGAATCCCAGGTCACGCAGCGCTTTGCCCATGAAGCGAAGATGTCCCTTGTCGATGTTCTCTTTGATTCCCTCCGAAACTTCGATCGTTGAGATGATCCGTGGGCGCTGCGGGTGGTTGCTGTACCAGTGCTTGATCGCTTCGTGTAGCGGGTCGGCCGAAGTTCGGATCTCTCGAACGGATTCGATCAACTGCTTCAATCGCTCGTCTTCCGTCCACCACTGCTCGCCGTCTTCGATGCGCGCGAGCGCCTCGGCGAAGATCTGTTGACGAGATGCTTCGATCCTCTCTGTGTCGATATTGCCGTCCGCGATCGGACTGGGGAGAAAGCGGCGATTCCCCGTAGGGTCCATGAGGTATTCGCGCTCATTGGTGGTAGCTATGAACACGCACGAGCGCGCGACCTTCTTCGTGCGCCTCGTGAACTTGTACCGGAAATCGTCGTGAGTCTGCGTCAGAAATCCTTTCCATGCTTCACCGTTGGACTTCTTGAACGAGGCGCCCTCTTCGAGAATGATCCCCCAATTCATGGAGAGTGGTTCTCGCGAATCCGCTCCGCCGTCGGGGTGAACTCCACTCGTGTGGCAGAACCTCGGACCGAACAACGCAACAAGCGCCTTACTTTTTCCGATCCCCTGACCGCCCTCGAGAACGAGCACCGTGTCCACCTTGGAACCCGGGAAGCGTAGGCGCGCCATTGCCGACAGCATGAACACCCGCCAGATTTCACATTGATACTCTAAGAGATCAGCTCCGTTCTCGATTCGCATTGCGTTGAACAGACTGATCCCCATTGTCTCGACGCGGCACTTTCCGTCCCACGGAACGGAACGCGCGAGGTCGAGGATCGGGTTGAACTTATTCTCGTCTGCGATCAAATCGATCGAGTCGTGGAGAACGTCCTTGCTCAACCGACACTGTGTTAATGCTTCACGTTGGAACCATCTGTTGACATAGGTCGCGTGCAGGTCCTCGAAGTTCTCCGGCATTTTCTCCGGAAACGCTGGATGATCGCGCGTGTCGATCTCGATGTACCGCGTGATTTGATTCAGTTTGATCCGACCCTTCCAGTTGGGGTGTGCGCGTAGAACTGCGATCGCAGTTGCTTCGTTTGCGAGAGCGCGTTCTTCGTGATCTCGTTTGAGTTCGCCTGCCCACTCGAGATCGTCGGCTTTCGCAAGACCTTTGAAAAGAGGTTGAAGTGTCTTCCGCGCGGCTTCGTCTCGCGCCTCTTCGGCACGTATCTCCGGCATCTTCAAACGAGCGCTCTCGATCATCTCGGTGATCGATTCGAGTGTTTCTCGGTAGTCCTCGCCGTCGGCGGTCATTGCCTCATGGGAGCCTTTGCAAAGCTCGATCAGCGCACGCGTGTCTTCCCAGTCGTTGGCGCGAATTGCAAGAAGGTATGTCGCTTTGTTCCACGCTTCGTGTCGCGTGAGTTCTCCCGGCCCGCGTTTGCTGGGCGGAGAAGTGAGAGATTTCCCGTTCGCAAGTTTCTTACCGAGAACCGTTTCGCCCTTGCGCAATCTCTTTCGAAGGTCGTCGAAGTCAACCCTGCGGCTTGGATCGGGCTTTTCGATCGTAATTGCTGCTGGCTTCTCAATCTTGACCTTCGAGAGATCGCCGAGCAGCGCTTCCCAGTCACAAAGCAGCCCCGGACGCGCTCCCGCTTCATGAGGCGAGTCCTCACTCGGTTTGCGTGGATCAAAGAAGAATCGGGGCGCGTCGCGCGTCGCTTTGTCCGCGATCTCCTTGAATCCGAAATGCTCCATGAGCTTTTCCCATGCCCAGTCCCGCCACAGCGTGTGATGGGCGAGCGGCATGGGTTTATTGAACGGGATGATCACGCGGTAGCGCGATCCTGGTGGCTCGCCGTGTTTCGAGAGGAGATGCGAATACGAGTTCAGAATGATGAACGCCGAACCTGATTGGGTGACAGTCGATAATGCGCGTTCGGCTTCTTCCTCTGTCGTTCGATCAACGTCGACCACGAGCATTGAGATGGCTTCGACGTTCTTCGCGTTACGGTAATCGCCTCTGAAGAGGGCAGGGCAAAAGCCCGACCCCTCCCGTCTTTCCGAAACTTCGATCTTGGTAAAGCGCTCCGCCAGCTCTTCAAAAGTTGCAGAAATCCGAACGCCTTGAGTCTTCGTGTGAGCCGCGGAGGCCTTCAGTTGCTGCACCTGCGTATTTTCGCTATTCTGAACGTGGGGCATAAACGGCCTTTCCTGATAGGGCTTTTAAGGGTCCAGCGTTGTCGAGGCGCTGGGCCTTTTGTTTTATGGCGAGGGTGCGGACTGAACTCCCCCCTGCTTCGAGCGACGCCGCTCACGATCTCTTTTGAGCTCCAACACATCGCGAAGCGAAAACAGTCGCTTTCCCGATCGAAGCACAACGGCGGGCCGGAGCTTCCCGATCTTAAGGTAGTAGGAGACGAGCGCGGGACTTGTTTGGAGCTCGACCGCCGTCTCGGTAGTCGTCAAAAGATCTCGGAAGAGAGTTGTCCTCAGGAGTTGTTCAGCGACCCTGGACTTTGCGGCCATTTTCATAACGAACCTCGTTGCGTCGTTTGCGCAATTAACCAAACTCTCAGAAGTAACTTCTGAAGTAAACCCCCCCCATCGGCTAGCGACCGAACCACACTAATCGCGGTCGATCTCCGCGGGGATTAGCGGCGTAGCGCGTTCAAAGCCTTCAGCGCCGAGCGCGATGGGTCGTGCACTTAGCCAGAAGGGATTTGACCAAGTTGAACTCGCCGTTGCTCAGTAGCCTGAGGAGAATCCAGCGCCCCCCCGTAATTCGATCGTTGTCAAGGTCGCGACCGCTTTCGATTCTCTCTAGCTTCGCGACCGCGTCCATGCGCTCTTTGGGGCTCGACTCAGGGCTGTCTCGGATCGTTCGGAGAACCTGAAGGTTCTTCTCGCGTTCGGATTGCATCGAGGTTTTGCTCGGTGACGCTTTTGAGATCTGGCTCATGACAATCCTAGAATGGCACGTGCAACGCGTACGGTGTGTTCGGCTGAACCGTGATCTTGTCTATGAGCGACTGAAACAACTTGACCTCGTCCCCATTTAGAAGACTGAGATCGATCTGGCACTCTTCCTCTTTTGGGTTTTCATCGTCGAGATCTCGACCCGATTCGATCCGCTCGAGCTTGACCACCGCCTCCATACGTTCCTTCGGGCTGGAGTCAGGCGTGTCACGGATCGTTCGGAGAACTTGAAGGTTCTTCTCACGCTCAGAGATTTCAGTCAGTTTTGAGATCAGGCTCATTGACTCCCAAGATAGCATTTGTTCGGATGGTGCCTGATTTGAATTAACGCAACGCGCAATTTTGCTTGGGTTTTTGGGCCAAAAATTTTTTGGTCCTCGATCTCTTCAGGGGCGCGCCGAGATGGGACCCGTTTTATAGACACACATGACCGGGGGGGGGGGCCTTGAGCGTTCGTCGACGGCGGAGCGTTGCTGAGGTCGTTGATCAGTCTTCGGCTGCACCTTCGGGTTCAAGCACTACGGCTCTGCGCCATCAAGGGCGATGAGTTCTGAACGTACGCGGGCGGGGTGTATCTCCGCTCTTGAACGTTACGAGAGAACCGGACTCCTCTCAATAGTCGGGCAAAACATCTCGGCGCATGCCAAGACATCGAATCGTTCCTTGCTCGGGTCCTGACTTCGTCTTTCGGACGGGGCGCGAGAGCGAGCTTAGGAGGGGACGGGAGGCTAAACGCAGATCGACATGAGGACGTCTCTGGTTCCTTTGTTTCTGCAAGTGTCCACGACCGTCTGTCCCGCGGTCACTACTCCTTGAGTGCTTGCCGCGTTTTCATCTTCTCCTTGCACACGTCCACGTCGGCCGCGTTTTTAGTGTGCATAAAGCAATTGACAATCGTGATCAACATGTCGCCGTATTTGTCTTGAGTTTCTTGGCTCGCTAAAACCAGCTCGTAGACATTGCCGAAGTCGCGCTCACACTGGCGATCCTTGCCGTACAGATAAAGGCGGGCTCGCGTGCGTCGCGATTGTTCCGCGCCAAGGTCTTCATACACAACCGTTGCGATGTGAGTGCAAAGCTCCGCGACACCCGCGATCTCGGTCGACTTGGTGATCTTCGCCTCGGGCGCACCCCCAGCGTCCGCGGGTTCTTCCGTTGCGTTCGCTGCTCGCCCGAGCCCTACAAGGAACAAGAGAAGTCGGAGGTTCATGACCGCGCCTCGTGCGCCGGCATAGCGGATTTGACGCTTTCGAAGTTCAAACCCGGGAAGATCTGAGAGTCGAGCTGAACGAAGATCCCGCCCGCTGTGAGAATATCGATCGCAAACTTGAACTCCGGGGGGGCAACCCCGAGCTTCTCCTGTGCTGCAAGGTAGGCGTAGGACGATCGCGTCTTCATGGGAAGGGACGTTAGCCCAAGATCGCGGGCTTCGGCGGCCGACCTAAACCGGCGCGGCCAAGAGGCGCAGCACCGAGCTTGTGCTGAGCTGCTGTCCGTTGCGGCCGACGAATCCAGCTCGTTCGAGCTTGGCGGCGATTCCACGCAGGGGTTCCCCTTCGGTCCGCAGTTGTCGGGCGCGCTGCACGGCCGCGATCGCGGCGGGATCGTCTTCGAGCGTTTTGCCGTCCGCCGAGAGTCGTCGACCGTAAAGCACCCGCCCACCCGTGTACTCGCCGAGGGATTTCTTGTGCTGTAGCGCGGCGCTTGTTCGCTCGCCAATTACCTCGCGCTCCCACTGACTGACTGAAGCGAGCACGTTCAGCACGAGGCGCCCGCCCGCCGTCCTCGTGTCGATCTGTTCGGAGACCGAAAGCAGCGCGCGCTCGCCCGAGGCGAAGTGTTCCTCCAGCAACCGCCCGAGGTCCGCAACCGATCGCGTGAGCCTGTCCAGCTTCACGACCAGAAGCGCCGTCGCGGTCCCATCCTTGAGCATGCCCAGGGCGCGCTGCAGGCCCGGGCGTTGGAGGGACTTCGCTGACTGCGTCTCAACGATCACTTCCACGAGTTCGAGTTCGTACAGGGCCGCGTAGGCCTCGATCTTCTGTCGCTGAGCCTCCGGGCTGATCTCTTGTTTCTCGGTGCTGACTCGGATGTACGCGACTGTTCGGGCTGCTCGGGTTTTGGGGCTCACGGTTGGCGCCTTTCGGTTCTTTGTTCAGTATGCCGGAGGCTCCCGTTTGTTCAAACGGGTCCGCGTATGAACGGAATCGGGGAGTATCAGCCGACTCACAGCCGCGGTTTCTGGATCGAGCGCTGACGCGAGGGGTGCCTGCACTGAGTGGGCGGAAAATCAAAAACTCCTCGCACATATACATTTCCCTACATTTGCATATATCCAAGTATTGCATTTTGCAATATTCGATATAAGCGGATGTAGGCAGCGCCCCGCGAAAAGGATCACTCTTACTGGCAAAAGCCAGTAAAATTTCAGGGGTTACTGGCAAGCATTTTGTTCAAATATTTTAGGGGCTTGCAAGACAATTTGGGGGTAAAGTACACTTTCCGCAACGCACTTCCCTATACTTCTCCCCAGCCCCATTCACGTATACGTTTCCCTACATCTATCCGACACCTCTCACGCATACACAACACATATATTTACTGGCTTTACTGGCTTACTGGCTATCCCTCGGAAATGATTAGTTAAAAACATTGCCAGTAAATTGCCAGTAAGCCAGTAAAAGAAAAACCACCTCGCGGCGATCACTCCCCCGCAACTCCCACGCCCCTCCCGGAGATTCCCCAAAGGCATTTTAGAAATTCCATAAAAGCCCCTACAAAAATCGCGGAAGCGCTCCGCGCCCTAATCCGCGTTCTTGAGCACCTCGCGCGTCCACGGTCAAGCCAGGGCCTTTCGTGGAAATACCGCGGCTTTGGCAAACCCCGAACGGCGGAGAACGCCAATGCGACAGCCTGCCGGCGCACTCGGTGCATCTCGTGGATGTGGTAGCTGATTTTCTTTTCGTCTCCAAGCGCATAACTTCACGCTGCGAGGGGGTAGTCCATGAAGCAAGCGTTAGGGCTCATTGCCCTTCTATTGTTTGCGTGCAGTAAGAACGAGCAGGGGCCGCAAGGACCACCCGGCTCGATGGGACCGCCTGGAGCAACAGGATCAATCGGACCGACTGGACCAGTTGGTTCAACGGGGCCTAGCGGAATGGTCGGACCGCCGGGGCCGCAGGGTTTACAGGGACCAATCGGGCTAGCCGGGCCACAAGGACCACCGGGGCCAGTTGGTCCCGGTCGTTTCGTCGTACGTGATTCGAGCCGCCCTCCCCAAAACCTCGGCGTCCTAATGTCGCTCGATTCGGGGAGTATCACCAGCATCGGGTCCGACTCCCTTATTCGCCGCTGGAGCCTCTTAGGTGACCCGCTTGGCTTTCCGCTCACGGGGACGCAAGTGTTCTTTTCCGACGCGAGCTGCACGGGCACTGGATACGCGCTCGCTCCGCATCTGTCCTTTGGGGGCGGGCTTCCATCGCTTCAGTTCATCTACGCGCACCCGGGTGCACCGCGCTCCTTCCTCTACGTGAGGCAACCGCTTCCCATTGACCGGTTTGAATGGCGCAGCTACTACTCTGAAGGACTATGCAGGCAATGCCCGACTCCACCCTGTACCGTCGTAAACCCTGCTTACGTCCTCGAGAATGGGGGCCCTGTGATGTACGGCGCCGTCGCGCCATACAGCATCACCCAGAACTGAATCAGGCTCCGAGCTGTCCCGGGGCGCGGTGCAACCGGCGCGAGCAAAAGTGTGCCGGCCCGTTTACTACGGCATACGGCTCTGCAATAGATCCAGACAATGTGTCCAGATCATCGCGGCTGTGACTAGGGCTGAACTACTAGATCGCTTCTCGAACGAGTTCTGGCGGTCGGTTGTGCGCCTCTGCGCCAGTGCCACTCATGTATTGAAGGACTTTGAAGGGCAGCAGATCATGGCCTTCATCGACGATCGGGAAGCTGCCGTGTCCCTGGGCGGGCAGGTGATTGAAGTCGGTGATCTGCCGGACGTTGCGGTCCTTCATCTGGATCAAGTATCGCTAAAACGCCTCAACCCCGATCACTTTCGGTCTCAGCTCGACCTCGATTCGACACCGCTCGCTCGAGAGGATCAGTACTTCATCGGTGGCTATCCCATCGATCCCAATTTCTGCAATGCTTCGCTGACAGCGTGGAAGGCCATACCAATACTGTGCGCTGTGCAGTTAGATTCCAGCGGGGATCACCGGGATGTTTTCCAACTCGATCTGAACAAGGTGGAGGACGTTCACGGCGAAAGAGCGCGACTGCCCGCGAGCTTGGCCGGAATGAGTGGGGGGCCAGTCTTTCGTCTAACCGCCATGGGCCATGTCTCAATCGTGGGGGTGGTGACCTCTGAGTCGCGGGAATCGAACATCCACAAGGTGCACGCAACCCGGTGGAGCTACGTGCTTGGTTTGATCGACAATGAATTGGGTGGAATCCGCGGGGCCACGCGATTGCTGTTGCCACCAAAGCGCCTTTAGGACGGCGTTCGAGTCAGCACTCTTCGCACGGGCACACGTCGCCACGCCGACCGTGAGCAAGCCTCTACTTTCGACCGCGGGGCGCCCGGTGCGCTCGAAGCGTACGAGCGCCTTGTCGCTTTCACCCGGGCCCGGACCGCAGTACCCCCTAAAGCGGCTCGCGAGGCGCCTGGCTCGAGGGGGGGTTGATCAATTCACTCGATCGGGATCGAACTGCTCGAGGAAACGTCGCGCGCCCTCGAGCTGCTGGGATCGCGTCGGGGGGGCGACGTCGGGCTCGATGACCGGGGGCATGATACCAAGGATGAGCTGGGCAGCGAACTGTTCCGCTGCCTTGTACGTTGGTTGTTCGCCTTGATGACTCCACCGCGCGCGCGAGCCCTTGCATCGGAGGAATATGCTCCAGCCTGCAGGACAAATCATCAGCATGGCTTCGTTCATCCGAAAAGCCTGGCAGAGGGCCAGCCGCCCGCACAAGCCGAGTCAGGATTACACCCCGTGAGTCACGCCGGCCGGCAACTTCGACATTAAAGAGACGGCGCTGCATTCCTTGACGCCGTCGGAACTTTTGACACCGGATTGCGGTGTTTGTGTTGAAACAGGGTCTCACGACCGCCGATCTGGCGGCAATAGCACCAAAGGTGATCCAAGGATCCCGGCGCGCTCATTTCAGAGCGTCAGCGCCCGCTTCAAGGGAAGGATCGTGACCCATGCGAGACAATTGCCAGGTGCGAATTGTGCTCCTAGCTTTTGTCTATAATCGGCAACATGCCCAGCACACTCGCACTCGCCGCGGTGATCATGCTGTTAGCGCAAGCGGAAACACAGCACGCCCTGAATTGCAGAATGGCTGAGAGAACCAACGGCTACGCGGGGGGAGCAATAAAAGCCGCGGAGGTCTCCATAGAGGCAGCCGAGAAGGTGTGCAAAAAGAAAGGCAAGGAGTCCCAGGCTTGTAAAGCTTCTTTGGAAGTCGCGCAGACAGTCGGCGACTTTGCGAAGAGAGGGAACGTGGTGGCAGATGCCGCCGAAGAACTGTGCAAGAAGCCGTGATCGGCGCGCCTTCGTCCGCGTGATCAACTCAAAAGGGATCGTTGCGTCGTAACCAGCGGGAGTCAAACCTTGCCTTCTTTTCGAACCTCAATGGTCAAGTTCCTCACCAAGACACAACAGAATGGATCGCCAGCTCTGGATCTTAATGACGAAGCGAAGACGAGTGTCTTTGTGTTTCTTTGTCTTTATGAGGTCTTCAATTTCTTGCCGTTCGGCGAGATTATTCCACAGACTTCGAATCGAGGATTTGTTGACTACGAGCTTAGGCCAGGAGGGAAGCGGATCGGTTGCTGGGTCGAAGTGAAGAGAGCAGGAGACGGCCTCCGCTGGGATCACATTCGAAAATACTTAGTAACCCCCGGTCGCGGCGAGTCTGCATTTCGAATCGGAATATTGACGAACCTCAAAATCTGGAAGGTGTTTGCATATCGGCCTGGTCTCAATTCTAAGAATCCATCGCCGCTGCTGGAGTGTGTTATCAAAAAGCCGCGGGACTTTCGGAAGTTGGAACGATTTATCGGTAAGAGCGCTGCAAAAGGCGGCTTCAAGAAATTGAAGAGACTGCATGCTGAGTCAGCGGATGTTAGTCGCAGAGTCCTGCAAGATGGCTATGGTGTAGATGGCGTACTTAAGGCGATGAGAGGTTGCCTTAAGCATTATCGGCACGTTCCTCACGTTCCAAACAACGCCAAATTACAAGAGGCCCTCTCGCACGTCCTAAGGGGGAAGGTTTGGAACAACCGAGCCCGTTACTGGGTGACTTCGAGTGAGCTAAAGAATGCGCTCGCATCAAAGGCAAGCGTCCAAGCTCTGGCCTCATTTATCGCTACAGAGACTGAAGCTAGGCCTGGTGTAGCGGCAATCAGAACAAACCTTCGCAAATTTCTGCGTGGCCCCGGCAAGCCTGTCTCTTGAAGGCATCGGAGGGTGAACGTCGAGCGCATTCAGCGCTCCGCGCACGATCAAGAAGCATTCCACACGATGTCAGTCTCCGATGGACCTGATCACGGGCGCGGAGCCGGCGCAGTGGCTAGCACGGGCGGGGCGGTTTAGTTTCCCCGGCTAGACGGCCTTGTTGATCGGCGAACGGTTGGGGTTTGCGCGGCGCGTCAGGCAGTCGGTTAGAGGCGGGCGCGTTTCGTTTTTCTTCTGGCTACGGTTTCGAGAGGCTCTCTAGCCGCTGGATCACCTGATCAACGAGCACCTCCAACGGCTCCCCTGAAAGAGTTTCGCCGCCGCGATCTAGACACGTCACGCGGCCGGGCGGGAAAAAACTTAGCTGAAAAATTCTCTCTCCGC
>WNFG01002628.1_pt1 | contig 15037 bp, 7 predicted proteins | sample 5400431 | NCBI WGS metagenome assembly WNFG01 (sample SAMN13153346, study PRJNA577476) | soil metagenome | isolation source: 120 cm saprolite under Douglas fir tree site 2 hole 3 replicate 2 | place: USA:California | collected 2015-04-18 | reverse complement strand
CCGAGCAGGCGGCCAAGACCGACATCGGCTGGGGCCACCAGATCCGTTCCTACGTGCTGCAGCCCTACCAGATGGTCAAGGACCTGCGCACCGGCGTGACCTCGCCCAATCCCATGAGCGTGCTCGACGGCAATCTCGACCAATTCATGGAGGCGGCGCTGGCGCAAAAGGCGTTCGGCGACGCGCCGGAAACGGTCGAGGACGTGGAGTAGGGTTGATTGCGCGGGGAATCGGCCCATCTGTCCCTGGCATCCAAAATTGCTCGGCGGGCCCGCAGCATTCACACCCGGGCTGGCCCTACCCGCGACCGCCGATCTATCATCGACCTGCCGTCTCCTGGAAATACCGTCGTCCCATGAACCTTGACTCCATCTTTCACCCTGCCGTTGCCGCGTGGTTTGCCCAGAGCTTCGCGGCGCCCACGGCCGCGCAGGCGCAGGCGTGGCCGGCCATCCACGCCGGCCGGCACGTGCTGGTCGCCGCGCCGACCGGATCCGGCAAGACGCTCGCCGCGTTTCTGGCCGCGATCGACGGGCTGGTGCGGCAAGGCCTGGAGGGCCCGCTCGCCGACGAGACGCAGGTCGTCTACGTCTCGCCCCTCAAAGCGCTGTCGAACGACATTCGGCGCAACCTGGAAGCGCCGCTCGCCGGCATCCGCGACGCCTTGCGCGCCCAAAACCTGCCGGACGTCGAGATCCGAACCTGGGTGCGCACCGGCGACACGCCGGCTTCCGAGCGCGATCGCATGCGGCGCCGGCCGCCGCACATCGTCGTGACCACGCCGGAGTCGCTCTACATCCTGCTCGGCTCCGAATCCGGCCGGGCCATGCTGGCGACCACCCGCACGATCATCGTCGACGAGATCCACGCCATCGCGCCGAACAAGCGCGGCAGCCATCTGGCGCTTTCGCTCGAGCGCTTGGCGGCGCTGTGCGGCGATCGATTGCTGCGCATCGGCCTCTCCGCCACGCAAAAGCCGGTGGAAGCGGTGGCGCGCTTTCTGGTCGGGGCCGGACAGAATGGCGCGGCTCAGGCCGCCGACGCAGCCGCAAACGCCGAGTGCGCGATCATCGACGTCGGCCACCGGCGGGCCCGCGATCTCGCCCTGGAGATTCCCGATTCGCCGCTCGAAGCCGTGATGTCGGCCGAAGTCTGGGAGCAGGTATTTCGGCGCTTGGCCGAGCTGATCGAGGCGCACCGCACCACGCTGGTCTTCGTCAACACCCGCCGCATGGCCGAGCGGGTGACGCGGCAGCTTTCCGAGCGCATCGGCGAGCATCTCCTCGCCGCGCATCACGGCAGTCTCGCCAAGGAGCAGCGGCTCGCCGCCGAGCAGCGTCTCAAGCGCGGCGAGCTCAAAGCGCTGGTCGCAACCGCCTCGCTCGAGCTCGGCATCGACATCGGCGAGGTCGATCTCGTCTGCCAGATCGGCTCGCCGCGCTCGATCGCGAGTTTTTTGCAACGGGTCGGCCGCTCCGGCCACGCGGTCGACGGCCTGCCCAAGGGGCGGCTGTTTCCGCTCTCGCGCGACGATCTCGTCGAATCCGCGGCGCTCATCGACAGCGTGCGCCGCGGCGAGCTCGATCGCTTGATCATTCCCGAAGCGCCGCTCGACGTGCTCGCCCAGCAGATCGTCGCCGAAGTCGCCGCGCGCGAATGGGAAGAGGAGGCGCTGTTTGCGCGCCTGCGCCGGGCCTGGCCCTATCGGGCGCTTGCGCGCGAGGATTTTTCCGCGGTGGTGGCCATGCTGGCCGAGGGCTTCTCCACCCGCCGCGGCCGGCGCGGCGCGCTGATCCATTACGACGCGGTCAATCACGTGCTGCGCGGCCGGCGCGGCGCACGGCTGACCGCGCTGACCTCCGGCGGCACCATCCCGGACAACGCCGATTATTCCGTGCTGCTCGAGCCCGAGGACCACATCATCGGCACCGTCAACGAGGATTTCGCGGTCGAGAGCCTGGCCGGCGACATTTTTCAGCTCGGCAACAAGTCCTACCGCATCCTGCGCGTCGAGCGCGGCATCGTCCGCGTCGAGGATGCCCACGGCATGGCTCCGACCATTCCGTTCTGGCTGGGCGAGGCGCCGGGCCGCAGCGACGAATTGTCTTTCGCGGTGTCGCGCCTGCGGGCCGAGATCGCCGCGCACTTCGGGACGGACCCGGCCGGCGAGAGCGCGTTGCGCTGGCTCGTCGAGCAGATCGGCATCGCCGAGCCCGCTGCCAGGCAATTGATCGAATATCTGGCGGCGGGGTTTGCCGCGCTCGGCTGCCTGCCGACCCAGGATACCTTGGTGCTGGAGCGCTTCTTCGACGAAGCCGGCGGCATGCAGCTGGTGGTCCACTCGCCCAACGGCAGCCGCATCAATCGCGCCTGGGGGCTGGCGCTGCGCAAGCGCTTTTGCCGCAAATTCAATTTCGAGCTTCAGGCCGCGGCGACCGAGGACAACATCGTGCTCTCGCTCACCACGGCGCACAGCTTCGAGCTTGCCGACGTGGCGCGCTACCTCAACTCGGCGAGCGTCAGGCCGTTGCTCATCCAGGCGATGCTCGATGCACCGATGTTCATCACGCGCTGGCGCTGGGTCGGCGGGGTATCGCTGGCGCTGCCGCGTTTCCGCGGCGGCCGCAAGGTCGCGCCGCAGCTCGCGCGCATGGCCGCCGAAGACCTGATCGGGACGGTGTTTCCCGATCAAATCGCCTGCGCCGAGAATCTGGTCGGCGAGCGCGAGGTGCCCGACCACCCATTGGTTCGGCAGACGATTTCCGACTGCTTGCACGAGGCAATGGATATCGAGGGCCTCGAACGATTGCTTGCGGATCTGGAGTCCGGTGCGATCCGTGTGATTGCCCGGGATCTGACCGAGCCTTCGCCGCTTGCCCACGAAGTGCTCTCGGCCCGGCCGTACGCGTATCTCGACGACGCGCCGCTCGAGGAGCGCCGGACCCAGGCGGTGATGAGCCGGCGCTGGCTTGCGCCGGAGACCGCATCCGACCTCGGCCGGCTCGATCCCGAGGCGATCGCGCGCGTCCGCGTCGAAGCCTGGCCCGACCCTGCCAATCCCGATGAACTGCATGATGCGCTGCTTTGGCTCTCATTCCTCACGGCGGAGGAAGTGCAGGCGGGCGGCTGGAGCGCAGGGCTGGAGGAACTCGCACGCCAAAGACGCGTGGCGCTTCTACACCTGCCGGGAGCAGCGTTGTGGATCGCGGCCGAGCGCTTGCCGCAGTTCCGGACGCTCTGGCCGCAAGCGAGGCTCGATTGCGCCGTGGTCGCGCCCGCTGCCTATGCCGAGCGCGATTGGTCGCGCGAGGACGCGCTGATCGAGATCGTGCGCGGGCGTTTGGAAGGGCAGGGGCCCGTGAGCGAAGCCGCGCTCGCGGCTCCGCTCGGCCTGGAGCCGAAGGACATCGCGGCGGCGCTCGCCTCGCTCCAGACCGAGGGTTTCGCGCTACGCGGACGCTTCAACCCGGAAGCGGCCGTCGATGAATGGTGCGAACGCGGGCTGCTCGCCCGGATTCACCATTATACGGTCAAGCGTCTTCGCGCCGAGATCGAGCCGGTCGCTCCGCGCGATTTCCTGCGCTTCCTGTTCGCCTGGCAGGGCGTCACGGCGGACGCACGCAGGGAAGGCCCCGAGTCGCTCGATGCCGTTGTCGCGCAGCTCGAAGGTTTTGCGGCGCCGGCCGGCGCCTGGGAGACCGAGATTCTGCCGGCTCGCCTGCGCGGCTACGAACCCGCGTGGCTCGACGATCGATGCTTGGCGGGACGCATCGCCTGGGCGCGGCCGGGACCTCGCAACGGACGGGCAAATGGCGCCGAGCGCCGGGCGGCGCCGGTGCGCACCACGCCGATCATGCTGCTTCCCCGCCGCAATGCGCCGCTGTGGGCATCGCTCTCCAGGGCGCAAGATGCCGCCCAGCCGGGTCCTCGGGCGCAAGCAATTGCCGAGCATATCCGGCACCATGGCGCGTCCTTCTTCGACGAGCTGGCGCAAGGCACCGGTTTGCTGCGTGCCCAAGTCGAGGAGGCGCTTGCCGAGCTGGTCGCGCTGGGGCTGGTGAATTCCGACAGTTTCGCCGGCTTGCGGGCACTGCTCGTGCCGTCTGAGCAGCGCAAGCCCGCTGCCGGCGCGCGTCGGCGCCGGCGCACGGTGTTGTTCGGCATCGAGGATGCGGGTCGATGGACCCTGGCTCCCCGCCTTGGGCAGGATGGTCCGCGCGGCGAGACCAACCCCGAGGCGATCGAGCACGCGGCGCGCACGCTGCTGCGGCGCTACGGAGTGGTGTTCTGGCGCTTGCTCGAGCGCGAAGCCGATTGGCTGCCGCCGTGGCGCGACTTGCTTCGCGTTTTTCGTAAGTTGGAGGCGCGGGGGGAAATTCGCGGCGGCCGTTTCGTGTCCGGCTTCTCCGGAGAGCAGTTTGCCCTGCCCGAAGCGGTCGGCATGCTGCGCGAGGTCCGGCGCGGCAAGGATTCCGGCGCCTGGATTTCGCTGTCCGGCGCCGATCCGCTCAACCTTGCGGGTATCCTCACGCCCGGGCCGAAGCTCGCCGCGCTCACCGGCAATCGCGTGCTATACCGCGACGGCGTGCCGGTCGCGCTGTTCGCAGGCGGCGAAGCACAGTTCCTGCAAACGCTGGACGCGGTGAGCGAATGGGAGGCGCACAAGGCGCTGCTGCGATCTGCGGATCGTTCCTCGATCCGCCCCGACGCCGATCAAGACGCTGCGGTGGATGCCGCCTGAACCCAGGGAGGAATTTTGGCATGTTGACGCTCTATTTCACGCCCGGCGCGTGCTCGATGGCCGCGCATATCGTTCTGGAGGAGAGCGGCGAGCGCTACGAGCCGCGGCCGGTCGATCTTGCCAAGGGCGAGCAGCGCTCCGAGGCCTATCTGAAAATCAACCCGCAGGGACGCGTGCCGGCGCTGCGCCTCGACGATGGCGAGCCTTTGGCCGAGAACACCGCGATTCTGCCGTATCTGGGCAAACGCTTCGGGCTGTGGCCGAACGATCTGGTCGCGGAGGCCAAGGCGCTCTCGCTGATCGGCTTCTTTGCGGGGAGCGTGCATCCGGCGCACGCCCATGTCGGCCGGCCCGAGCGCTATGCGGCCGATCCATCCGCCTTTCCGACGCTGAAAGAGACCGGCCTCAAGGCTTTCCACGGCTATCTGCAGCAGGTCGACCGCATGCTGGCGGGCCGGGAATGGTTTTCGGAAAAATATTCCGTGCTCGATCCGTACGGCTTCGTCTTCTACACCTGGGGGGTGCGCCGCGAGCTGCCGGTGCGGGAGCTCAAGAACTACACGGCGTTGAAGGACCGGATGCTCGAGCGCCCCGCGGTCCAGCGCGTGGTGGAGCAGGAGAAGATCAAGGTGTGATGCACCTCACGCGCGCTCGACCCGTGCGGCATAGCACCCGGCCGCGGCGAAATGCACGTGCAGGTAAGCGGCGCGAGGCTCGGCCAAAAGCCGCTCGATCGCCGCTTCGAGATCACGTCCGTCCACGAGCTCGCAACCGACCATCATCGCGTCGGCGTCGAACGCGCGCACCGCCAGCGAACGGATGCGCAGCTGTTCCGGTATCTCACCCACCTCGTCATAGGTCTCCTCGCCCTTGCGCACGTAGATGGCAAAACGCATGCGATAGGGGGATGCGACGGAATGATGCTCGTAGTTCACGAGCAGCAGCTCATCGCCGGGTCGGGAATCCGTGAGGCTCACGCGGCATGGGTAACCGGGGGTGCGCCCGTCGGCTTTTCGGCGCACGGCGTCCTGCGCGGCCAGCTCCGCGTCCGAGAGTGCGAACAGATGGGCGAAGCGCTCCGCCGGCAAGCCGGTAATTCGGAAGTTCATGATGTGGCTCCCTATGTTGGCTCACGCCCAATATGGAGAACCAGCGATTTCGAACCACCCGATTCCTGACAGCTTGCGGGAGCACTACTTGGGAGGCCGAGAGCATGTTGCGATCAAACATTTCTTCCTGAGACAATATCTAGGGGCCCTTTCCTTCAAGACTCTGCAAAGCCAACGTGGAGCCCAGCCTTCGTTTGCGTATATCGATGGCTTCACAGGGCCATGGGGGGCGAAGGATGAAAACTATCTAGATACGTCCTTCGGCGTCGCCCTAGATGTTCTCAAGAGAGTTAAAGCGCGACTGGGAAATGTGCAAATTCGTTACGTGTTCTGCGAAACTCGGAGAAAGGCGTTTCACGATTTAGAACAATATGTGGAGACAAATGCGGATGGTATTGAAGTCAGGTGCGTATATGGAAAGTTCGAGGAAAATATAGGTGACATAACGAATTTCATCGGAAAAGAGGGGTTCTTGTTTGCTTTCATTGATCCGAAAGGGTGGAATGTGGATGCGACGGCGATAACGCCGCTGCTAAAGGGTAGGTGGTCAGAAGTACTCTTCAACTTTATGGCAGAATTTATTGGCCGATTTCCCGATTATGGCAAAGTAAATCAGGCTTACGCGGCGCTTCTGGGGGATGTTGATTGGCGTTCGCGCTTTGAGGCCACACCCGAGCACATGTCGAACGACGATCGGGTACTTCTTCTCTTTCGAGACTTGATCAAAGACCGGTGGGGATTTTCGCATGTACTCGAATTGCCAATTCGGAAACCGAAACGAACCCGTATTTTCTACAAGCTGGTATACGGAACGCGTTCTCCGTATGGCGTATTGGCCTTCCGCGAAGCCCAGGCAAGGGCGGAAAAAGAAGGCTTTGCGGTGGCCGCTCAAGCAGCGGAAGGGACGCAGATGGGACTCTTTACCTTCGATGAACAGGCACAACAAATCGCTGCCGCAGTGGGCGTAGGATCGCCGCACAATCGGGCTCGGCTCCACAGTGCGATCATTGCTAAACTGCAAGAAGCCAAACACATTTCGTTCCTCAGATTGGCTGCTGATGTTTTGGAGACGATCCCGGCACGTGAGCGAGATGTGAGAGCCGCAGTAGAAGCTATGAGAAGCGCGGGTTTGATCGCCTGCTCAAGCCCAAATGAAAGGCAAGCCGTGAAGCCGCAAACAATAATAACATTGATCGATGGCGCAGCGTGAGACTTGGTTGAGATCTGTTCCCGGGACGGGTCCGGGACTTTCGATGGGCACCGGTGCGTGCTTCCGGATCGGAGACAGAGTAAAGCGCGCGATCTGCCCATTCAGCTTGGATGGGCCTAGTGTCCCTATAGCGCGCTGCCCAATCTTAGCCCAGCGCGCAGGAATTTCTGCGGGTCGACCGCTTCGCCGTCGACCCGCGTCTCGTAATGCAGGTGCGGGCCGGTCGAGCGTCCGGTCGATCCGAGCAGGCCTACGGTCTGCCCGATCCGCACCTTGTCACCGACGCGGACCTCGACCGCGGAGAGATGTGCGTAGCGGGTCGCCAGTCCGTTGCCGTGATCGATCTCGACCATCTTGCCGTAGCCGCCGTTCCAGCCGGCATGGGTCACGGTCCCGGCGGCGGTCGCGCGCACCGGCTCGCCTTCCTCCCCGCGCAGATCGATGCCGGTGTGCATGGCCGCGCCGTGCAGGAACGGGTCGACGCGGACCCCAAATCCCGAGGTCATGTCGACCTCCCCGGGGATCGGCTTGCGGACCGGCACGGCAACGAGCGTGCGCGCGAGCGCGTCGACCTGGGTTCGGGCCAGCTGCACGCGATAGAACTGGCGCTCGAACGCGCTCGCCTCGGCAAGCTTCGCCGGCACGAACGGGCCCCCCACGGCCGGAGGTTTCGGTTGACTGCCGGCGTCGATGCCGAGGTCGGTGAGCACCCCGCGCATGCGCCGCGCCTTGGCATCATAGCTTTCCTCGATGGCATTGAGGGTGGCGCTCTGGCGCGTTTCGACGCGATTGAGCGAAATCTCCAGTCGCGCCAGGGCCGCTTCGATCCCCGCCGCTTTCGCCTTGGCGCCGAGGCCGCTTCCGATGGCGGGCGCGGGCAGTGATTCGAGTTGGGCCTCGCGCTCGACGGGCGGCAGCAGGATCAACGTGTTGCTGATCGGGGCCGGCCTGGGCGCAACCGCAGGAAAGCGCTCTGCGGCGAGGCCCGCGCGCTGCGGCTTGATCGATCCGGTCGCGATCGGGTCCGGCAGCGAGGACAGCGTTGCGGCCCGCGATTCGAGCACCGACTGGCGGCGGACCAGGCTTTCGAGCTTCTGCTCGAACTGCTCCTGGTCGAGCAGCTGGCGGCTCGCGAGCCGATCGACCTGCGTTCTCAGGTCGGCGATGCGGTCCTCATAGGCGTATTGCACGTGCGCTTGGCGGGCGATCAGTCGCGCCAGCACGTCCTCGCGAAAGGCGAAATAGGTCGCGGTCACGAGCGACCAGCCCGCCATGATCACCAGGCTGCCGAGGATGCCCCAGAACGCGATGGGGCCGAATCGGATCTGGCGTCCGGCGTGACCGAAGGTGTATGCGCCGGGCGCAAGGCGACGCGCCGGCGGCGCTGCGCCGGGGTGCCGATGGGTGTGGCCATAGTAATTCCCGTAACCGGGATGCGAGGATCGGGACATCGGCGCTCCCGCGCCGGTCCGCGGACCGACGCCAACAGCGCAATTTCAGCGCGGCGTAGTTAATTTTCCGCAAATTCAAAGCAATGGAGTAAGCACCCACCATACGAACGGCGGGGCGAGATCGGCGGGAGCACGGGCCTTCCTGCCGATCGCAGCCGTGAAGGCTTTGCCGACCCCGTCGGCAATGCCTTCCTTTCGTCGTTTTCACGGGATCAATCTGGGAGCACAATATTACTTAGGGCCGCATCGGCATACTTGGGGCCGCATCGGCAGGACGAAGCCGTGATCAAAGGCGGCGATCCCGGCCCAGGGAAGAACCTTGCGGCTCGGACGGGGGCCGCGGCTGCGGCGAGGGGACGCCCGATCGGGGCATGGCAAACGCGCATCTCAACGCAGGGCTTGCGGCGCTCTACCGGGTGTGGGCGGGGCTGCATCTGCATTGGCGCGCGATGGGCGCGCGCGCCGCGCGCCGTGGCCGCCTGAAAGGCAAGCACGGGCGGAAAGCCGCCGCATTCGCCCCCCGTGCCCGCCGCCGGCCGCGCATACGCAGGCTTGCGATCGGCGCCGGGGTGGTGACGGGCCTGGTTGGAATTGCCGCCGGGGCCTTGTGGTGGCGGCTCGGCAGCGGTCCTCTCTCGGTCGACATCGTCACGCCCTGGCTGACCGCGGCGGTCGAGGAGCGGCTGGGCGGAGGTCATCGCATCGAGGTCGGCGGCACGCAGCTCGAGCGCACCGAGGATGGCCGTGCCGCGCTGCGACTGCGCGACATCGTCGTGCGCGATCCCGACGGCACGGTGGTGGCGTCCGCCCCCAAGGCCGAGGTCGGTATTTCGAGTCTCGGTTTGCTGACCGGGCATTTGCAAGCCAAGCGGCTCAGCCTGATCGGCGCCGCGATGGCGGTGCGAGTCGAGCGCGACGGCCAGCTCACGATTTTTGCCGGTGCGGACAAGCGCCCGATCGCGAGGACGCCGCTCCTCGCGGCGGCGGGCGACCCTCCGAAGGGCCCTGCCGCGCCTCCTGCCGCTGCGGCAAGAGCCAAGCCCAAAACTGCCACCGGCGCGCCGCCGAAAACGCCGGCGCTCGCCGGGACCGGTGCGGCGGCGGCACAAAATGCTCCCGACGTTTGGACGACGCTGCTCGGCTGGCTCGACGCGCTCGATGTGCTGGGGCCCGACGGCGGCGACTTGACCGAGATCGGCGTGAAGAACGGCAGCCTCGTCGTCGACGATACGCGGACCGGGAAGCGGTGGTCCTTTGCCGACATCAACTTGAGCCTCACGCGGCCCAAGGAGGGGGGCGTGTCCTTCGCCGTCAACTCGCGCGGCACCGACGGTCCGTGGTCGATGACCGCTACCGTGACGCCGCGCGGACAGGGACGCCGCGCGATCGAAGCGGTTCTGCGCGACCTCTCGCCTAAGGATCTCCTGCTGGCGCTGCGCGTCGACGCCGGTGCGGCCGAGGCAGATATGCCCATCTCGGCGATCCTGCGCGCCGAGATCGCCGAAGACGGCGTGCCGCAGTCGATGGACGGCCGGATTCTGCTCGGGGCCGGCTACGTCGGCAATCCGGATGATCCCGACGATCGCATTCTCCTCGATGAAGGGCGTATCGAGCTGCGCTGGGATGCCGCAAAGCGCCAACTCAGCGTTCCGATCGAGCTGCTCGCCGGCGCCAATCGCATCACCCTCTTTGGCCTGCTCAGCGCGCCGCGGCAGAGCGGCGAGAGCTGGGGATTTGCGGTCACGCGGGGCTTGGTCATGTTGGCTTCGGCCGACCGCTCGCGCGAGCCCCCGCTCGTGCTCGATCGCGTTCTCCTGCGTGGCCGGCTCGATACGGCGAGACGGCGTCTGGAGCTCGACCAGGGCGACCTCAGCGGAATGGCCGCAGGCGTGGCGTTCTCGGGTGCGCTCGATTATTCCGGAGCCGAGCCTCGCCTGACCGCCGGCATGGCGGGCACGCGGATGTCGGCGTCGGCCGCCAAGCGAATCTGGCCGGTGTTCGTCGCCTCCAAGGTGCGCGCCTGGGTCATCGACCACATCCAGAGCGGGACGGTCGAGCGCTTCACCATTGCCGTCAACGCCCCCTTGCCGACGCTGAAGGCCAGCGGGCCACCGGTGCCGGACGATGGGTTGTCGGTCGAGCTCGTCTCGACCGGGGTCGCATTGCGGCCGGTCGAAACCCTGCCGGTCATTCGCGATGCCGATCTCGCCCTCAACATCATCGGCCGCAATGCCAAGGTGAACATCGGCCGGGGCGTAGCCGACCTGCCTTCCGGGAGGAAGCTCAATGTCGCCGGCGTCCTGTTCGAGGTGCCGGATACTTTTCCCAAGGCGCCGCCCGCCCGTTTGCGCTTCCACGTCGATGCGCCGGTCGATGCCGCCGCCGAGCTTGTCGGCTTGGACCCGTTGCGCGAGGCCTGCGACCTGCAACTCGATCCGGCCACGAGCCGCGGCTCGCTGGTCGCCAACGTGACGGTCGGGCTTCCGGTCACGAAGAATATCACTAGAGCCGCCGTCAGCTACGGGGTCGAAGCGGATTTCTCCAATTTTTCCGCCGAGCGGCTGGTCCGGAACCAGAAGGTGGAGGCCGCCGCCCTTCACCTCAGCGCCAATCCGCAAGCCATTCAGATCAAAGGCGATATGCGGATCGGCGGTACGCCCGCGAGCGTCGATTACCGCACCTCGGGCGGCACCGCGGACGTGCGGGCCCAGGCCACGCTCGACGATGCCGCGCGCGGCCGTCTCGGATTCGAGTCGAACGGTGCCATCTCGGGGCCGATCGCGGTCAAGCTCAGCGGCAAGATCGGTTCCGGCGACCACGACACCCGCTTGAACATCGAAGCGGATCTCACGCAGGCGAAGATCGCCGAGCTCCTGCCGGGCTGGACCAAGCCCAACGGCAAGCCGGGCCGCGCGAGCTTCGTGCTGCTGGAGAAGCCTCGCGCGACCCGGCTGGAGGACCTCGTCATCGATGCACCCGGAACCTCGGTGAAGGGGACGGTCGAACTCGACAGCGAGGGAGGGGTCACGCTGGCCAGTTTCCCGGTCTATGCCCCCTCCGATGGCGACAAGGCCTCGCTCCGGGTCGAGCGCACGCCCGATGGCGTGCTCAAGGTGGTGATGCGCGGCGACGTCTACGACGGACGCGGGCTCGTCAAGGGCGCCATGTCGGGGCCGAGCTCCGAGCAGCCCAAGAGCGCCGCGCACGATCTCGATCTCGACGTGAAAGTCGGGGCGATGGCCGGATTCAACGGCGAAGCCCTGCGCGGTCTCGACTTGCGCCTCTCCCGGCGCGCCGGCCAGATCCGCAGCTTCGCGCTCAACGCCAAGCTCGGCCAGGATGCGACGCTGATCGGCGACCTGCGCGGCTATGCCAACGGCCGCAACGTAGTTTATTTCGAAACCAATGATGCCGGCGCGCTATTCCGATTCACCGACACCTACCCGCGGATCTCCGGCGGGCAGATGTGGGTTGCGATGGACCCGCCCGCCGCCGACCAGGAGCCTCGCGACGGCATCTTGAACGTGCGGGACTTCGTCGTTCGCGGCGAGCCGGCGCTGGAGCGGATGGCCGCCGCCGAACCGATGAACGATGCGCGCGTTCCCGTCACTCACGGCGTGGCCTTCTCACGGTTTCGCGTCGATTTCACCCGTGCGCCGGGCAAGCTTACGCTGCGCGATGGCGTGGTCTGGGGGCCGACGATCGGGGCGACCATGGAGGGGCAGCTCGATTACGGGCGCGACGACGTCAGGGTGCGCGGCACCTTCATTCCGGCCTATGGGCTCAACAACATGTTCGGCCGGCTGCCGTTCGTGGGTCCATTGCTGGGCGGGCAGAACGAGGGGCTTTTGGGCGTGACCTACGAGGTCGTGGGCCCGCCGCATGCGCCCATTCTGCGGGTCAACCCGATGTCGGCGGTCGCGCCCGGCTTCCTGCGCAAGCTGTTCGAGTTCCGTGGCGCCCCGGCCGAAACCGCCGGCCCGCAGGACTTCCCGACGCGGTGAACCTAGGTCGCCCGCAAGGGAGCAGGGCGGAATGCGGGTCCCCGGATTGCGCACCCGCTCCGCGGCGCTCCATCCCGGCTATGGCCCGCTCCTTACACCGGCTTCAGCAGCGCGTGCCGCTTCCTGCCGAGCGAGAGCTTGATCACGCCCTCGGCGGTGAGGTCGCGGCTCGTCAGTACGGCAGCCACGTCCTCGACGGCGACATCGTTGATCCTCAGCCCTTTGATGTGGCTGCGTGCCTCGCTGGTCGACCGCGCAAGGCCGGCCCTCACGAAGGCGGCCGGAACGGGGATACCGGCCGCCAGTTCCGCAGCCGGAATCTCGACGGTCGGCAGCGTGGTGGCGAGCCCGCCTTCCTCGAACGTGGTCCGGGCGGTTTTGGCCGCCGCCTCGGCCGCAGTGCGCCCGTGGACCATGGCGGTCGCTTCGCTCGCCAGCACCTTCTTGGCTTCGTTGATCTCCTGGCCTTTCAGCGAGGCGAGCCGCTCGGCCTCGTCGAGCGGAAGAATCGTGAAGAGCTTCAGGAAACGGCCGACGTCGGCGTCCTCGGTGTTGCGCCAGAATTGCCAGTAATCGTAGGGGCTGACCAAGTCGGGGTTGAGCCAGACCGCGCCGGTGGCAGTCTTGCCCATCTTGGCGCCCGAGTTCGTGGTGATGAGCGGCGAGGTGAGCGCGAACAGCTGCGCGTTGAGCATGCGCCGGCCGAGGTCGATGCCGTTGACGATGTTGCCCCATTGATCGGAACCGCCCATCTGCAGCACGCAGCCGTGACGCCGGTAGAGTTCGACGAAGTCGTAGGCCTGGAGGATCATGTAGTTGAATTCCAGGAACGACAGCTCCTGCTGGCGGTCGAGCCGCAGCTTGATCGACTCGAAGCTGAGCATGCGGTTGACCGAGAAATGCCGGCCGATTTCGCGCAGGAAATCGATGTAATTCAGCGTGTTGAGCCAGTCGGCATTGTTGGCCATGACGGCGTCGCCCGGGCCGCCGCCGAACTTCAGGAACTTGTCGAACACCGCGCGGATGCCGCGCAGGTTTCGGGCGATCATCGCCTCGTCGAGCAGTTTGCGGCTTTCGTCCTTGCCGGAGGGATCGCCGACCCGCGTGGTGCCGCCGCCCATCAGCGCGATCGGCCGGTGCCCGGTCTGCTGCATCCAGTACAGCATCATGATCGACACCAGGTTGCCGACGTGGAGCGAAGGGGCGGTGCAATCGAATCCGATATAGCCGGTGATGCGCGAAGATTGCGCCAGGGCGTCGAGCGCCTCGGGTTCCGAGACCTGGTGGATGAAGCCCCGCGCCGCGAGCACGCGCAGGAATTCGGATTTATGGGCGCTCATCGGCGTGCCTTGTCGCGCAAAAGCCCGGCGCGGCAACTCCACGCGGGCGGGCCGGTGGTGTAACAGGTCTCCCGTCGGATTCAATCGAGGAACGCCGCATGGGGCACGTCCGTGCCATCGGCCTGATGAGCGGGACCTCGCTCGACGGCGTGGACGTCGCGCTGATCGAGACCGACGGGGAGAACATTGCGAGCTTCGGGCCGACCGCCTGCCGGCCCTATACGCCGCCGGAGCGCGAGCTGCTGCGTCGCGCGCTTGCCGATGCCGCAGGTCTCGCCGACCGCAACGCGCGGCCGGGCGCGCTCGAAGAAGCCGAAGCGCTGGTGACCCAAGCCCATGCCCAGGCGGCCGGACGCTTCCTTCGCGACGACGGGCTCGGAAAGGACATCGCGGTCGTCGGGTTCCATGGGCAGACCGTGCTGCATCGGCCGGATGCCGGTCTCAGTGTGCAGCTTGGCGACGGCAGAGAGCTGGCGCGGCGGCTGCGTCTTCCCGTCGCGTTCGATTTCCGCGCCGCCGACGTGGCCGCGGGCGGGCAGGGCGCGCCGCTCGTCCCGGTGTTCCACCGGGCGCTGGTCGAGAACCTCGACCGGCCGGGTCCGACGGCAGTGCTCAATGTGGGAGGCGTCGCCAATTTGACGTACCTCGACGGCGCCGAGGCGATGATTGCCTTCGACACCGGGCCTGGCAACGCGCTGATCGACGATTTCATGCTGGCGCGCACCGGCAAGGCTCACGATGAAGGCGGGGTTTTGGCCGCCGGCGGCCGGGTGGACGAGAAGCTCGTCGGGGGCTTTCTAGCCCGTCGCTTCTTCCGCTTGCCGTTCCCCAAGTCGCTGGACCGCAACGCTTTCAGCCTCGACGTGTCGGGCCACTCGCTCGCCGACGGCGCCGCCACCCTGACCGCGCTCACGGCGGCCGCGGTTGCGCGAGCCGTGGATCTGCTCCCGCAACCGCCGCGCACCTGGATCGTGGCCGGAGGCGGCGCCCGCAATGCGACCTTGATGCGAATGCTCGCCGCGCGGCTCGCCCCCGCGACCGTGCTGACGGCGGATGCCGTGGGTTGGTCCGCCGACGCGCTCGAAGCGCAGGCCTTCGCTTACCTTGCGGTGCGGACCTTGCGCGGCCTGCCGATCACGTTTCCGGGCACGACGGGGGTGCCGGAGCCGATGGCGGGCGGGG
>WNFG01004842.1_pt1 | contig 15045 bp, 15 predicted proteins | sample 5400431 | NCBI WGS metagenome assembly WNFG01 (sample SAMN13153346, study PRJNA577476) | soil metagenome | isolation source: 120 cm saprolite under Douglas fir tree site 2 hole 3 replicate 2 | place: USA:California | collected 2015-04-18 | reverse complement strand
TGCTGCTGGACAACATCGACTTCAATCCGGAGTTCAAGAAAGCGATCGAGGATAAACAGATCGCCACACAGCGCGCCCTGGAAGAACAACAAAAGATCGAGGGGGAAAAGCACAAAGCGCAGCAGGCCATTGAACGGGCCAAAGGAGAAGGCAGCGCCATTTTATTCCGCGCCGAGAAGGAGGCAGAAGCGAACAGAAAATTGGCGGCTTCTCTTACGCCAGAGCTCGTGCGGTACGCCATGGTTCAGAAACTGAGCGACAAGATCCAGGTCATGATGCTGCCGTCCGGCCAGAACTTCATCTTGGACTCGGATATCTTACGAGGTGCCCCCAGAGAAAAGAGATAGCGGTCTCGAGTGAGCTGGACTGCGCCTGAATGCGCTCACCGTGCTTGGGCGATTCGCCTCATGAGGTTCGACGTCCGCGCCTGGTCGATCTGCTGCTGGGTGAGCCGGTCGTCCGCCCGCAGCGACGGGTACATCAGGTTGTAGTTGTCCACGCCCGATCGCGTGAGGTGCTCGAGACTGAGCAGATGGCCGAGTTCGTGTGCGAGAACCTTTCCCAGGCCCGGATACCCGAGCAACTTCACGATGCACACCCCGAGCGCCTCCGCCGCCTGCCCACCGAGCTCTGCGCCCTGAAACTTGTTCACGACCAGCAGGCTGACGCCGGCACGGGCCCGAAACTGACTGGCCAGAGCGAAAAATCCTTGTTCGTCGATCTCCTCGCGGTCCCGCGGCGCATTGACCCGCTCGACGCTGCTCGAACGGAGGGTGAACTGGATGTCCGCAGGCAGCCAGATCTGGTTGGCGAGCCCAAAGGCCCGCGTGAGGCTATCGCGATCCTCGCCCGGCGGCACCTCCCGCACGTCGCGGACGCGTTCCATCTGGGTGCGGCTCGCGCGCCCTACCTGCACTTGCCGGGATACCATCCGAAAGCTCTCGATGCACAGTGTGATGAGATGAACGTCGACCGGCACACTGATTCTCGTCGCCATGTTCGCCCCCAAGACGGCCGCCCCACCTTCGTCTGCCCCTTGGCTCCGCCGAAGCGTCATATTCCCAGGTAAGCCTTCTTCACCCCTTCGTCCCGCAGCAACTCTTCGGCTTTGCCCTGCAGCATCAGCGTGCCGGTCTCCAGCACGTAGCCGTACTGCGCCAGCGTGAGGGCCAGCATCGCGTTCTGCTCCACCAGGATGATAGACACGTTCAGGGCATTGATCTGCCGGATGATCTTGCCGATCTCCGCCGTCATGATGGGCGAGAGGCCCATCGAGGGCTCGTCCAGCAGCAGCAGTTTCGGGCGGTTCATGAGGGCACGCGCGATGGCCAGCATCTGCTGCTCCCCGCCGGAGAGCGAGCCCGCGCGCTGTCGTCCGCGCTCTCTCAGGATCGGAAAGTGCTGGTAGATCATCTCCAGTGTGGTCGCGACGTCCGCCTTGCGCGTTTGGAGATACGCGCCCATCCTGAGATTCTCGAGGACGGTCATCTTCGGGAACAACCGCCGGCCTTCGGGCACGAGAGCGATCCCGAGACGCACGATGTCGTGCGGGGCGAGACCGTTCAGTAACGCGTTCTCGAAGCGCACCTCGCCGCCGCTGGGTTTGACCAGGCCGGTCAGCGCGCGGAGGCTGGACGTCTTGCCGGCGCCGTTCGCGCCGATCAGGCTGACGATCGCGCCGGTGGACACCTGGAAGGACAGGCCCTTGACCGCTTCCACGGTGCCGTAGCGGACGCGTAGATCCTTAACCTCGAGCATGCGCGAGACCCGCTCCCAGGTAGGCTTCGATCACTTTCGCGTTCGTACTCACCTCGGCCGGCGAGCCTTCGGCGAGGGTCTGGCCGAAGTTCAACACGACGATGCGCTCGCACGTGCCCATCACCGCCTTCATGTTGTGCTCGACGAGCAGGACCGTGACGCCCCGATCGCGGATGGTCTTGACCAGGGCCATGACGCGACCACTTTCGTCCAGGTTCATGCCGGTGACCGGCTCGTCGAGCAGCAACAGCCGTGGTCGAGCGGCGAGCGCCATGGCGATGCCCAGTACGCGCTGGTGGCCGTGCGGCAGATTCCGTGCGAGCTGGTCGGCCTGCGACGCCAGGCCGGCGAACTCCAGCACCTCGCGGCTGCGAGCGACCTCGTCCGGCGGAAATCTCCGACGGCTGAACAGCGCCCGGCCCAGACTCCTGCGGCTGTGCAGATGCAAGCCGAGCAGAACGTTCTCCAGGCCGGTCAACTCTTGAAACAGTGTGGTGAGCTGAAACGTGCGCACCAACCCGCGCTTGACGACTTGATGCGGCCGGAGTCGGGTGATGTCTTCGCCGTCGAACCGGATGGTGCCGGCGGTGGGCCGGATGAAGCCGGACAGCAGGTTGAAGCAGGTCGTCTTGCCCGCGCCATTCGGACCGATCAGGCCGACGATCTCGCCCTCCGCAACGCGGAGATCGACACGGTTGACGGCGGCGAGTCCGCCGAAGTGCCGGGTGAGACCCTGGGTCTCGAGAAGGAGCCGGGAGCTCACGCGGCGGGACTCGGACTGTGAGCGGATGCGCTCTTCCACCACCGGAGCTCGGCGAGCTTTCCGGGCAACGTGATGAGACCGCCAGGCAAGAACAGGATGGTGAGCAGCATGGCGATCGAGAAGAAGATCGTCTCGTACGCACTGCCCCGGAACGGCTCGGACAACAACGAGAGGAACGCGGCGCCGACGATCGGACCGGCGAAGTGTCCCCGGCCGCCGACGTAGTTGTAGACAAGGATGTTCGTCGCCATGAGGAAGCCGAATTCCGGCGGGAAGAGGAAGCGAATGAAGTGCGCGTAGAACGCTCCGGCCACGCCGGCGAAGAAGCAGCCGAGCATGAACGCCAGCAGCTTGTGGTTGGCGATGTTCACCCCGAGCGACTGCGCGAGGTTGTCGGCCATGCCGATGCTCTTCCAGATGAGTCCGAGGCGGCTGGACTCGAGCTTCCAGAGAATCAGGAGCGTCAGCAGCATCAGGAAGAGCGCCAGGTAGTACTGGCTCGCCTTCGTGGCCAGCGTCACCCCGAGGAGATGGGGCTTGGGGATGCCGCTCAAGCCACTCATGCCCCGGGTCAGCGACACCCAGAGCTGGGCGATCAGGCGAATCACCTCGACGAAGGCCACTGTCACCATCGCGAAGTACACACCCCGCAACCGGAGCGATGGATAGCCGATGGCCAGACCGACGACGGCCGCGAGGAGGGCACCGCACAGCATCGAGACCTCGAACGGGACGGCGAGGTTCTTCGCAAGGAGCGCGGAGGCATACGCCCCGACGGACATGAACGCCGAATGCCCGATGTTGAGCTGGCCGCACGTCAGCGACGGGCGCAGGCTGGCGGCGAGGATGACGTTCGTGAAGACGAGCGCGAAGACATGCACGTAGTAGTCGCCACCGAGCTGCGGGACGAGGAGCATGAGCAGGACCAGGACGATGAGCACGCCGACCCTAAGGCGGCGCATAACCGAAGAGTCCAGTCGGCTTGAAGAGCAACAACAGGATGATGAACACGAAGCTCAGGAGGAACGCCGGTTCGGCGCCGAGGGCGGTGGCGACGATGGAGTCGATGAGCCCCAGCATGAGTCCCCCGAGGATGGCTCCCGGGATACTGCCCAGGCCACCGAGGATGATGATGATGAACGCCTTGAGCAGCGGCTGCTCTCCCATCATCGGATCGAGCTTGAAGATCGGCGCCATGAGCGCTCCGCTCGCCGCCGCCAGCGCAAAGCCGATCGCGAAGGCGAGGCCGTTCACCACGTGCACGTTGACGCCCTGCAGAGCGGCGGCCTCCTTGTCCTGCTCGATGGCGCGCATGGCGGCGCCCATCTTCGTCTTGTTGATGAACAGGTAGAGCCCGACGACCAGGGCGCCCGCCATCGGGATGATCATCAGTCGTTCGACGGAGATCATCACGCCGAGAACGTTCCGCGTGCCCTGGAAGACCGGCGGCACGTGCTTGTCGAGCTGGCCGAAGACCGGGTAGCCGGCCGCTTGGAGAAATGTGGTGAGCGCGAGGAGTGCGACCAGTGTCGGCTCGATCCCTCCCTTGATTGGCCGGTAGATCGAGCGCTCGACGAGATACCCGAACGTTCCCAGGAGGAACATCGCCAGGACGAACGCCGCGAAATACGGCGCGCCCCACTGAGAGAAGATGTAGTAGACAGCGAACGCGCCCAGCATGTAGATCGCGCCGTGGGCGAAGTTGATGATGTGCATCATGCCGAACATGAGCGTGAGCCCGAGGGCCATCAGGATGTAGATCGAGCCGATCGACAGCCCGATGATCGTGCTCTGGATCAGGAGGTCCGGCGTCATTCAGTCGTAGGGGGCCCCGAAGGGCCCCCTACCTCAATTGTGGGGTGGGCTCAGCTGCACGACGAGCGTCGCGACCCCGTCCTTCACCTCGGAGAACGGCATGGGGTAGATGATCTGGTTCCCGACGCCGTAGTAGTCCTTCCCGCCAAAGTGCGCCTTGCCCCAGAGGTTGTCGAACTCGACCGTGCGCATGGCCTCCCCGATCTTCTTGGGATCCAGGCTCTGGGCCTTCTTCACCGCGGCCACGAAGGCGAAGGCCGGATTGGTGAAATCGATGCTGGTGGCGTTCCATTCGCCGTATTTCTTGGTGTACCGCGCTTGCCAGCTCTTGACCTTCTCGGGCAAGGGGGTCTGGACGTAGCCGTGGACCCACGTGCCCTCGACGTTCGCTTTGCCCGCGATGTTGGCCACCACCGACGTGTCGACCTGCCCGATGTGGATGAAACGGCCCTTGAAGCCGAGCTCGCGGGCCTGCTTGATGATCAGGCCGACGCTGCCCGCCGGGGAAGCGAGCACGCTGATGATGTCCGGCTTCTGGGCCAGGATCCGCAGCAGGACCGGGTTGAAGTCCGTCATGCTGCGCTCGAAGAACTCCTTTCCTGCAATCTGATACCCGAGCTTCTCGACGAATGTTGTCTCGACCTTGATCGACCACCATCCGGTGTCATCGTTCGGTGAAATGGTGGCCACGCGCTTGATCTGAGGATGGTGTTCCTTGATCCACTTCCAGAAGGTGGTCGTCTCCGGCGGTGATGGGAAGCTGTGGAAGGTGAGCGGGTTCTTCGGGCTCACCAGTCCCTCGGCGTACGCCAGCGGCAGGTTCAAGACGCCGTTCTCGTTGACCGGCTCCTCGTTAGCCTTGACCACGGCTCCTCCGAGAATGGAGATGTACTTCACGCCGTCCTTCGCGATGAGCCGGTTGACCGTGGCGACGCCCTCGGCAATCACGTACTTGTGGTCGTAGGCGACGACCTCGAGCTTGTACTTCTTGCCGCCTATCTCGAGTCCGCCCTGGCCGTTGATCTCATCGAAAATCAGTTCGGTCGCGTTCTTGTGCGGAATCCCCCAGGGCGCGGCGGGGCCCGAGAGGGGGGTCGAGATCCCAAACTTGATGATGTCGGCCGCGACAGCGGTCCCCGGGCTCCCGGGCATCAGCGCGGCCGCTGCGAGAAGCGTTGTCCATGTCACGGAACGCCATGGTTTCATCGCCATCCCTCCTGGATGCTGGCCGCTGTCACAGTGGCCCGGCACGCGGACTATAGAGACGCGGATCGTGGGTTGTCAATCGCACCGCCGCCCCGACTCTTCGTAATCCATGCGCCGACCAGACCGAGCAGCACGCCACCGACGACAACGGCGAGCGCGAACCCGACCAGAGCGAGCCCCAATCGCTCAAGATCCGTCATGGAACCTTGGCCACCGACGTCGGGCGCCCGTGACGATTGCGTAGGCGAAAGGCGAGGACCAAGAGCACGACCCCAAAGACGATCGCATATACTCCAATCAACCACAGCAGAGTGAGGAATCCAGCGCCCGGCCAAATGGTGACGAGGAGGCCGAACAGGACGGACAAGACGCCATTGAGGACCAACAGCCACTCACCGTGAGCGCGATGGAGGTGGACCGCCGCCACAATTTCCAGGACGCCGGTCACGATCGCCCATCCACCGATCAGGTAGAGCAAGGCCAATGCGGTGAGCGCCGGCCAGACGAAGGCCAGCACCCCGGCGGCAATCCCGGCGAGCCCCTTGAGGACCGGGGACCACCATCGCTCATGTCGCTCGGCGGCTCGGACGCCCGCAATGATCGCGAGCACTCCGTCTACGACCGCGTAGGCTCCGAAGAGTGCGACAAACACGACCAGCGTGACTCCGGGGAGCACGAACGTCACGACGCCCAAGAGGATTGCGAAGACCCCGCGCAGCGCGAGCGCCCACCAGTTTCGCGTCAGCACCGTTGTCATCGGCTGGCTCCTCCACACGACAGGGGACGTTGAAGACCCTTCCCGCCCTACTGAGTCCGGCCGCGCATCGAGGCCGGCTGGCCGGGCAGCTTGAGCTTCTTGCCGGTGTCGGTGATCTTCGTCCCGTCGACTTTGAGGATGGAGACGTCGCGGTCGGTGTAGTTGCCGACGTAGAGATACTTGCCGTCGGGGCTAAAGACCACGCCCTCGGGCAAGCCCCCCACTTCGACCTCGCCCACCTTGGTGACCTTTTTGCCGTCGATCTTGAGCACGGCCAGGCTGCCGTTGCGCTTGGTGTTGAACCACATGGTCTTGGCCACGCTAGCTCCGCCCAGCAGCACGGCCACGGCCACATCGCCCTTCGGACTGATGGCGAAGCCCTCGGGCGCGTCGCCGACCACCACGCGGTCGATCACGCGGGGCGGCTGGTGCTCGAGATCGATGATGCTGACGGTGTCGACATGGCCGTCCGGCGCGCCGGAGTTGCCATTGTCGGCGCTGATGCCGATCTTGCCGTTGGGCGTGATGTCGATGTTGTAGGGCCAGAGCCCTACCGGCATATCGTGCTTGGTGTAGGTGACCTTCTGCCCGTCGATCGCGAGCAGCGCGATCTTGTGGGCCGGGAACTTGGTGGCGAGCGCGCGCTTGCCGTCGGGCGTGATGGCCACCGAGGCCACCTCGTCGCCCATCGCCACCGTGTCGATCAGCTTGACGTCGTTGCCCTGGATCGAGAGCACGCTGATCGACTTGTCCGCGCGGTTGGCCACGAGCGCCAGGTTCCCCGCCCGGTTGATCGCGAGCCCCGACGGCTGCTTGCCGATCTCGACGGTCGCGATATGGCTGACTGGACTCGTTTTTAGATTCAAGACGTAGAGCTTCGTGTCGGGTCCGGGCTTCCAGTTCGCCCCGTCCTGGATCCAGTCCACCGAGTTCGCCACGATGGCCAGCCGCTCATCGGGCGTGATGGCGAGGTTGACCGGCGGGCCGAAGATCGAATTCATCAAGGGGAAGCTGATGAGGATCTTCGGAGCCTCGCGGTCAGTGATGTCCACGATCGAGATGGTGTCCTTGCCGGGGGCGACGAACGTCCGGTTACCCTCGGCGTCGAAGACGACCTTTTCGTCGTTGCCGATGACCATCAGGTCGGCGAGGGCCGGAGGAGGACACGCCGCCAGCGCGGTCGCGAGGACGAGGAGCAGTCGGACAAGAGCGACGGCGCGGCGGTCATGGGACGTCATGGGTGACTCCTCCTTGGGCGCTCGTGGTGGAACGTGTCGCGGGCACGCCCTCGCGGCCGGGGCGATGGTGGCACAAAGAGCCCGTCGTTACTAGCGTCAAGCTCAACCGACAGTGAAGGCTTTACTGTTTTCTCCTCAAAAGGAGCCCTTGAAAGGCGAGATATCCCGCGATGAGGAAGCCAACCGCACTGACCCAGACCGGCACCGTCCATTCTCCTATCGTTACGTTCCACCCGTAGATGAGCCGCAACGCGTGGAGAAGGGCGATCAATGCGAAGATCGAGCTGGTCACCAGAACAAAGGCGGCTTGTTTCATCGACCGTGTCTCTCCGTCGTTCGCGGGCCTGCTCGCGGTTGCCGTGTGCTGGTCGAGGTCCAGATTCTCGCTTCTACCTGATCCGGCGGAACTTCCGGAAGCACCTCAGGTGCCGGGGAGGAGTCATGTGGCGGCCCCTGATGGTGAAGGCCACGTCGCCCACGTAGAGATCACCATGCGAGTCCACGGCGACACCATGTGGCGCGATGAACTGGCCCGGCCCTTCTCCCTCTTCGGGCTCGCCGAAACGGGTCTGCAGTCGGCCCTGGAGGTTGTACACACTCACGCGGTGGCCCAACCCCGGAGCGTCATCCACCCCCGCCATGCCGTTCAACTCACCGATGAAGAAGTTCCCTTCCGCGTCCAGACAGATGCCGTCTGGCCGATGGATGTTGTTCCACATGGTGACGAACTTACCGTTGGCATCGAACACCTGGATGCGATGGGCCTCCCGGTCGGCGACGTAGATGTGATCATCCTTGTCGATGACGACATTGTGCGGCCGGATGAACTGGCCAGGGTCGATGCCGGGCTCGCCCCACGAGAGGACGAGCCGGCCCTCGGGAGTGAATTTGTGGATGCGGCTGTTGCCATATCCGTCCGAGACGTAGAGGTGCCCGGTGACGCGCGACACCGCCACGTGGGTGGGCCGGTTGAAGGGTTTGCCTTGCCACTTGGGTGCTGGTTGGTTGGGGCTGCCCAAGGTCATCAGCAACTTGCCGTCCAGGGTGAACTTCTGGATGGTATGGAGCCCATCATCCACGCAATAGACGGAGTCGTCGGGGCCGGCGTGGATCCCGTGCGGCCGCTGGCTGAACAGGCCCTCGCCAAACGATCTCAGGACGTTGCCATCACGATCGAAGACGACGACGGGATGTTCACCCCTGTTGAAGACGTACACGTGGTCCTTGCCGTCCACCGCTACGCCAGCTACGTCGATGAACGACCACCCTTCCGGAAGCTTCTCCCAGCCCTCCACCGGTTCGAACAACAAGGTGCCACTGCCGAGTCTCATGGCCATTTGCGACTCCTCTCGTACTCTAGGACAAGTTATAGAGTCGGGCCGCGTTCTCCCGCACGATTTGCCGCTTTTCGTTCTCCGGGACGCCTTTGAAATCCCGCTCGACGACCTCGCGCGAATGCGGCCAGGTTGAGACGGTATGGGGATAGTCGGAGGACCACATGATGTTCTCCATTCCGATGAACTCTCGGCTGGCGACCCCTACCCGATCATCGATGAACGTCGCGAAGATCTGGCGCCGGAAGTATTCACTCGGCGTGAGCTTCAGCGGCGTCGGATAGAGATACCGGTACTCTTCCTGGGCCTGGTCCAGTTTCTGCAAGAAGAAGGGTAGCCAGCCCACCTCGTTTTCCGCCGAGACGAACTTGAGATACGGGAACCGCTCCAACACGCCGGAGAAGATCAACACGACCAGCGTGCGCTGCACTTCATGGCAGAGAACGCTCGAGCGGACGTAGCGGTCCAGGGGCTGTTTGATCGCCAGGCGGCTTTCCGCGCCCATGCCCGTGATGCTGTGCAGGCTGATGGGCATCTCGAGTTCCTGCGCCGCGGCCCAGAAGGGATTGTAGTCGGGCGAGCTGTAGGGCCGGTCTTCAGGCGGGGACGCCCAAATGAGAGCGCCCTTCAGGCCTCGACTGGCACAGCGTCTCAGCTCTTTCGCTGCCTCGTCGACGTCATACAGTGAGATCAGCCCAAGCCCGGCAAGCCGCTTCGGCGCGTAGGCGCAGTACTCGGCCAGCCAGTCGTTGTAGACACGGAAACAGGCGCGCTGCAGCGCCGCATCCGTGAGCCAGAACTGGCGGAACCCCAGGGTCGTGTAGATCACGTCCGCCTCGACGCCGTCGAGATCCATGTCCTTCACGCGCTCGGCCGGGTCCCAGCCGCCGGGACGTACGTCCTTGTACGTGGAGGCTTGAAAGAACTGTGGAAGCTCCTCAGGCTTCTTCCCGGCTCCCATCCCCTGGGCGAGATGGGTGGGCGTAACGCCCTCCAGCACCAGATAGGCCCCCGGTCGCTGCCCGGGCAGGTTTTCCACCACGCGTGGCGCGCGCTCGCGGAACTGCTTGTCGATGCGCTCCACCCAGAGATCGCCCGGCTCGTTCACGTGCGAATCGGCGGAGATCAGCTTCGGCTCGGCCATGATCCACCTCCATGCCAGCCCGGTTGATCGGTTCTCCTACGCGAGCAGTCCGTACAGTTTGGCGGCGGTGTCCCCGACCATCTTCGACTTGACGTCGTCCGGCACCCCCTTGAAGTCCCGCATGATCACGTCGCGCGAGTGAGGCCAGGTCGCCAGCGTGTGCGGGTAGTCGGACGCCCACATGAAGTTGTCGCGGCCCACGAACGACCAGTTGGCGATCCCGACCGGATCGTCCATGAAGGTGGCGAAGATCTGCCGCTGGAAATATCCGCTGGGCAAGAGTTTGATGGGAGCCGGGTCGGTGTAGCGGAACTTCTGGGCCGTGAAGTCCGCCCGGTACAGGTAGTGCGCGATCCAGCCTATGTCGTTCTCGGCCGATACGATGTACAGACCGGGGAATCTCTCCAGCACGCCCGAGAAGATCAGCGTCGTCAGCGTGCGCTGGGTCTCATGGGGCAGCGTCATGGCCCGCATGTATCGATTGACGTTGTAGCGGCTCTCGCGCCCGTGGCCCGTCGAGGTATGCAGGCTGAGGGGCATCCGGAGATCCTGTGCGGCCGACCAGAAGGGGTCGTAGAGCGGCTCACTGTAGTCCCGTCCCTCGGGGGGCGAGGCCATGATCATGGCGCCTTTGAGTCCCACCCGGGCGCATCGCTGGATCTCGCGAACTCCTTCGTCGATCTCCAGGAGGGAGATCAAAGCCAGCCCGGCGAACTTCCTCGGGTCGTACCGACAGAACTCCGCCAGCCAGTCGTTGTACGATCGAAAAATTGCGGCCTGGAATGGCCCATCCGTGAGCCCAAACAGTCGGAAGCCCAGCGTGGTATAGAGGACCTCCGCCGCCACCCCGTCAATCGCCATGTCCTTGAGGCGCTCGGCCGGATCCCAGCCTCCGGGGCGTGCGGCCTCATACCCAACCTTTTGAAACGCCGCCAGTTCTTCGGGGGTTTTCCCCGCCGCGAAGGTGCCCGCCACGGAGCGCGGTTCCAGGCCCTCGCAGACGAACCAGTGTCCTGATTTGCCCTGGTGCTCGCGCACGACCCGCGGCGCGCGGTCACGGAAGGGTTTGTCGATCCGCTTCACCCACAGGTCGGGGGGCTCTGTCATGTGCGAGTCGGCCGAGATGATGACGTCGTCTGGCATGTGATGCCTCCTTCGCGGCGTCCTCCAGCGAGCCGGGTCGATACAGATCGGATCGGTGGGCCGAAGGTAGCCCGATCACTCCCCGGAGGCAAGCGTGCGCGACGAAAACTGTCGTTGCCCACGCTCGAGCACGAACGGCCGCGGGCGATCACGTGGCGGCGGCCGACCTACCGGATGGTGCTGTCCATGGTGCGCAGTCCGTTCTATGCCGGGGCCTACGCCTTCGGGCGTCGAGTCGAGCACGCGGCCGCGGCGCTCCGGCCGCGGGCGGCCCCAGTCCACCGCGCGGGCGTCGCCTTCCTCCACGTCGGTCGCCGTCGGCGTGAGGCTGTTGACACGGATGCCGTGGCGCACGAGGTCCATGGCCGCCGCGCGCGTGAAGTTGAGCAGCCCGCTCTTGCTCGTGCAATAGCCGATGTTGCCGGCCTGGCCCTGGTGGCCGGCCGTGGACACGACCACGATGATGCTGCCGCGCGTAGAGTGTTCGATCATGAGGCGGGCGACGTGCTTGGTGCAGAGGAAGGTACCGGTGAGATTCACGGCGAGCTGGCGGTTCCAGCGCTCGAGCTCCATCTCGAGCACGCTCTGGCCGCCGAGGATGCCGGCGTTGTTGACGAGGACGTCGACGCCGCCGCCGACCTCGCGCGCGCGGGCGACCATGGCCTCGACCTGGCGCTCGTCGGTGACGTCGCACGGGATCCCCAGTGCGTCGCCACCGTGCCGACGGATCGCCTCCGCACACCTCACCTCGGCCTGCCCAGCGAGGGACCGACTATAATCGTCGCCACCTATCCGGTCAATCGACGCCCCCGAAGGAGGTGGACTGCCGATGCACTGGCGTACGCTCGCCGCCGTCGTGTCGATCCTGCTCGGCGCGCACGCCTGCGCGCGACCGGCCACGGCCCCATCGTCGCCGCCGCCGGCGCTGGCCGAGCTGGTCCGCGGCTACGACCGCGACATCACGCCCTACCACCCGTTCACGGCCAGCGAGGCCGGCCTGCGACAGTACGATCGCGTGCTGGCCAACGACATCGGCGAGGACTACCGGAACGGGATGCAGGCCATCTGCACCCGCTACCGCGAGAACCTGCAGCGCGTCGAGCCTGCGGCGCTGAGCGACCCCGAGCACGTGACGTACGACATCTTCGCGTTCCGGCTCGACACCTGCGTCGCCGGCTTTCGCTTCCCCTGGCATCTCATCCCGGTCAACCACGTGGGCCAGAGCTGGCCCAGCCGCTTTCCCATCGTGGGCGCCGGCCGGGGCAACCATCCGTTCAAGACCGCGCAAAACTACGAGGACTTCCTCGGCCGCGTCGACGGCTTCGTGACCTGGATGGACACGGCGATCGCCAACATGCGGGCGGGCGCGGCCCAGTCCATCACCCAGCCGCACGTGCTCATGCTGCGGCTGCTGCCTCAGCTCGAGACGCACATCGTGGACGCCCCGGAGGCGAGCCTGTTCTACGAGCCGATCCGGAGCTTCCCGGCCTCGTTCGACGAGGACACGCGCCGGCGCCTGACTGCGAAGTACGTCGAGGCGATCCGGGACAAGATCGTGCCGGCCTACCGCCGCCTGCGCGACTTCGTCCGGGACGAGTACCTGCCGCGCTGCCGCACGACGGATGGCTGGAACGCGTTGCCCGACGGCCGCGCGTGGTACGCGCACGCGGTGCGCGTGTCCACCACGACCACGCTGACGCCCGACGAGATCCACGCGCTGGGCCTGGCCGAGGTCGTGCGCATCCGGGCCGCCATGACGGCGCTACGGTCTGAGATCGCCGCCGCCGGCGAGCCGCCGCCGCCGCGCTATCGCGAGCTGACGGATCTGTTGACCGGGTACGCCACGCTGCGGGCCGCGGTGGACGAGGCGCTGCCGCGGCTGTTCGGCCGCTTTCCGCGCGCCGGCTTCGAGATCCGTCCGATCGAGGCCTTCCGCGAGCGCTCCATGCCCTCGAGCTACGAGGCGGCCGCGCCCGACGGCTCGCGGCCGGGCGTCTTCTACCTGAACAGCAGCGATCTCCGCAGCGCGGGCGGCGCCGGGGTCTATCGCAACCTCTATCTGCACGAGGCCATCCCCGGGCATCACTTCCAGATGACCCTTCAGCGGGAGAACACGGGCCTGCCGGGATTCCGGCGCTTCGGCTGGTACACCGCGTTCGGCGAGGGCTGGGCGCTCTACGCCGAGAGCCTCGGCCCCGAACTGGGCGTCTATCCGAGCCGCTGGGATCGCCTCGGCATGCTGGGCGCCGAGCTGTTCCGCGCCTCGCGGCTGGTCGTGGACACCGGGCTGCACGCCAAGGGCTGGACGCGCCAGCAGGCGATCGACTACCTCGGCGGCTCCACGCCGGACAACGAGCGCGAGGTCGAGCGGTACATGGCGTGGCCGGGGCAGGCGCTCGGCTACAAGATCGGCCAGCTCAAGATCCTGGCCCTGCGGCGGAAAGCGGAGGCGGCGCTGGGCGCGTCGTTCGACGTGCGGGCCTTCCACGACGAGCTGCTGCGCGACGGCGCCATGCCGCTCAGCGCATTGGAGGCCAAGATGGACCGCTGGCTCGCGGCGGTCCGACGCTAGCGCGCGCGCGGCGCTCTCGCCTGCTCCTGCAGGTAGCGCACCGACACCGCGTCCGGCGCCAGGTCATCGGGGTTGCGGTACTCGAACGGCGCCTCGCGGCCGCCGTAGTGCTTGGTGACGACGAGCTTCCGCCACTGGATGACCTCGGCGTCCGTCCCCGACAGCTTCTCGGGCGTGTCGTAGCGCTGGTTGACCATCACCGCCTCGTCCTGGCGGGAGAAGTTGTACTCGATGATCCAGCGACGCAGCGTGGCGTACATCAGCCGGTCCCACAGCCGCCGCCCCGCGTTCTTCGGCCGCGTGCAGTGGTAGTACCAGACGCGCGTCAGGTGCTCCTCGACCGGCACGCACATGCGCGTGTAGAGGTCCCAGCCGAACTCGGCGCGGAACATGCCGGGCAGGTGGTGGCCGCCGCACCACTTCGCCGACTGCGGCGGCGGGATGTTGCGCCGCGCGCGCTCGGCCAGGGGCTTGGTGATCCAGGTGAAGAAGCGGCGGTAGTTGGTCTTCGGCCACTTCCAGCCGTTGGGATAGAGATCCTGCCGCGGGCTGCGCCGCATGTAGTTGGACTCGGCCACGTCGCCGCCGAAGCCGTTGCCGACGAAGATCGGATGCTCGCCCTGGGCCGCTCACGCCGCGGCCGCGGATCAACCTCGTGCTCTACCACGGCGTGCTCGCGCCGCATGCCGGCTGGCGTTCGCGCGTAGTCGCCTACCGCGCCCCGCCGGTTGAGGCGCCGGCGGTCGCCAGCGCGTCCGCCAATGCGAACGGCGAGCCGGCGGCAGCGCCGACCTCGCGTCACTGGGCGTGGGCTGATCTGATGCGGCGCGCGTTCGATATCGACGTGCTGGCTTGCCCGCGCTGCGGCGGGCGCATGCGCTTAATCGGCACCGTTGAGGATCCGGATGCTATTCGCGCGATCCTTGCTGCCCTCGCGGTGTCGCGAGAGCGGGCGGATCGGGCGCCGCCGTTGCCGCGTCGCTGGACACCGGCTACGCTGCTGTGATCGACGCCTGAGCGCTATCCGGGCGCCTCGGACGCCGAGGTCTGCTCACCCGAACCTGCAGCGGTCCCTTGGTCCCTTGACAGGCCCGTTGTCCGCGCTGTACGTAGGGGGTGCTCTCCAATCCGTTTGGGGCCCCGGCCCTTTCGGACCGCGCACCCAGCCGACCGGCTTCTTGACATCCCGGCTACGCCATCCGAGAATCCCGGCTTAGGGCCGGAACCTGAGGGAACGAGGTGAAGGTGCCGGCGAGAGCGCGAGCGCCTTCGAGATTCCTGTCCCCTCGGTCTACTTGGCTTCCGGACCGACCCC
>WNFG01002627.1_pt1 | contig 15048 bp, 13 predicted proteins | sample 5400431 | NCBI WGS metagenome assembly WNFG01 (sample SAMN13153346, study PRJNA577476) | soil metagenome | isolation source: 120 cm saprolite under Douglas fir tree site 2 hole 3 replicate 2 | place: USA:California | collected 2015-04-18 | reverse complement strand
ATGGCCACGGCGATCTCCTCATGCGTGGTCAGGACGAGCTCGGGCGCCCGATTGCCGCCGTAGTTGACGAGCGAGTCGTGCAGCCCGCGGTAGGTCGCGCCCGGGTTCAGCGCGACGTATTCGATGCCGACGGCGCGCAGCAAATCGACGACGAGGTCGGAGCCGTAGACGGGTGCCGTTTCCACAGCGGCTGACGGCGGCTACGGTGCGAACACCCGCGGAGCGTCCAGATCGCTCACGCCGAGGTGCGCGTACTTCTTCGCCCCCGCATAGAACATGGCCTCGCTGACCCCTAGCTGCCGGCACTCATTGCAACGGGCGTATGGGTGTCGGCTTGGCGGAGCGCGTAGGCGCCCGGCCCTTCGGAGAATTCCCGCGCTTCATCGGTCCCACCCTTTCTGGATGGACCGTCGAAGCCGTCATCTTACTCTAGTTCGCCACGGAGGTCCTTCAGGGCCCTGCCTCGGCGTGAATCCTGGTCTCCTCGAAGAGGACCAACCAGCCCATAGAGAGATCCCCGCCGGACTGAGCTCCCAACCAACAAATCCGCAACGAGACGGCGGCGACCCAGCGTACAGGCTGGGATTAGCCATCTTTCTGGTGGCGACCGCGGCCATGACCCTGGTATTTGCCCTGTAAATCGCCCACGAAGGCCATCTTGGTTTCTTCGTGCTTCAGTCGATCACGGCCACGGCTTCGATCTCGATCAGCGCGCCCGAGATGGCGAGACAGGCCACCTGCACCAGGGTACTGGCAGGTGGGTTAGCGGCGAAGAACTCCTGGCGGACCTCACCGTAGCCTTCCCGATAGCGGATGTCCGTAACGAACACGGTGATCTTCACGACATCCCCGAGGCTGGCGCCAGCGGTTTCGAGGACGCGGCGCATGTTCTCGAGGACGCGGCGGGTCTGAGCGCGGATGTCGTTCGGCCCGACGAGGTTCCCCTCCTTGTCGAGCGCAAGCTGACCGGCGACGTAGACCGAATTGCCGACGCGCCAGCCATGAGTGTAGCGGGGCCGAGGATCTGCCATGCCGACGGGTTGAATCGCCGTGCGCGCCATGCGTGCCTCCTCCTTGTCATGGATTGTGAGTAAAGCCCGTAGGCGGGCTCTCACTCCCGCTATGAGGGCGGGCCGCCGAGCGCGCCGATCTCTTCCTCGGAGAATCCCAACTCGGCGAGCACCTCGCGCGTATGCTCGCCCAGGCACGGCGGCGCTCGGCGCACCGAGCCGGGCGTGCCCTCGAGCTTCACAGGGATTCCCACCGCCTTGATGGCGCCCACCACGGGGTGATGCATCTCGACGATCATTTCGTTGCTGGCCACCTGGGGATCGGCCAGCGCCGTCTCGATGGAGTTCACGGGGGCGCAGAGGATATCCACCGCCTCCAGCGCGTCCACGGCCTGCTTCGTCGTGCGCTCGGCGAATTCCTGACGCCATCGCGCCTGCAGCTCGTCCCGGTGCGCGACCTGCGCGTCGTGGGTCGCGTAGCGGGGATCAGCCGAGAGGTCCTCGATGCCGAGGCCCCGGCAGATCTCCTGGAGCGGATTCTGCTTGAACGCACCGACCATGACGATGTGGCCGTCGCGCGTCGCGAAAGTGCCGGACAGCGGAAATGCGCCCCAGTTCAGGCGCTCGCCCAGATTGAGCCACACCGCCGCTTCCTGCAGCTGCATGGCGAGCATGCCATCCAGCAACGAGACATGGACGACCTGGCCATGACCGGTGCGCGCCCGTGCCAGGAGCGCCAGGAGGATCGCCTGCACGAGCAGCATCCCGGCGGTGAAGTCCGCGATCGGCGTCGCGCTCGGCTCGGGCGGCGCGTCGGGCTCCGCGCGTCGCGAGGCGATGCCGCTCATCGCCTGGGCCAGGACGTCCTGCCCGCCCTTGTCGCGGTAGGGCCCCGTCGGCCCGTAGCCGCTCCCGAAGGCGTAGATCAGCCGGGGGTTGATCACGCGCAGCTCGGCGGCCCCGAAGCCCAGCCGCTCCATGACGCCCGGCCGGAAGTTGTGGACGAGCACGTCGGCCTTCCGGGCCAGGCGGAGGATGACCTCGCGCCCGAGGGGCGCGCGCATGTCGATCGCCACGCTGCGCTTGTTGCGGTTGAGGCTCCAGAAGATGGCGCTCTCGCCGCTCGGGTGCCTCATGTGCACGCGCGCGAGATCTCCGGCGCCGGGGCGCTCGATCTTGATGACGTCGGCCCCGAAATCGCCTAACACCTGCGTGGCGCAGGGCCCCAGCTCGATCTGCGTGAAGTCGAGCACCGTGACGCCCGCGAGTGGGAGCTCGCTCGTCATCGCCCCGACCATCGCGGCGGCCGCTTCTCGCGGAACGCGTCGACGCCCTCCACCTGGTCGTCCGAGACCAGGGCCCGCGCCATCGTCGGCGGGATCAGCGTCACCGCGGTCGGCAGGGGCAGGTCGAGGCCCGCTGTCACCGCTTCCTTGGTGGCCTGCACCGACAGCGGTGCACACTGCAGCATCTCGGCCGCCCACCGCCGCGCGGCCGGCAGCAGCTCGGCGAGCGCCACCACCTCATTGGCGAGGCCCAGCCGATAGGCCTCGGGCGCGGAGATGCGCCGCCCGGTCAGCAGCATACCCATGGCTATCTTGAGCGGGATGTGCCGGGCCAGCCGGTGCATGCCGCCCTCGAGGGCCATGCGCCCGACCCGCGGCTCGGGGAAGCCGAACTCGGCGTGATCGGCGGCCACGATGACGTCGCAGGCGAGGGCCAGCTCGAGCCCGCCGCCGAGCGCGAACCCATTCACCGCCGCGATCAGCGGCTTCGACATCCCGTAGCGCAGCGTGAGCCCCCCGAGGCCGCGCGGGTGCCGGTGGGCGAGGAACCCGCCGCCGCGCGCCTCACCCGGAGGAGCCGGCTCGCGCATGTCGTAGCCGGCCGAGAACGAGCGATCGCCGGCACCGGTGAGGATGGCCACCCGCAGGTCGGGGTCGGCCTCGAAGCGCGTCCACACCTCGTCCAGCTCGTCGGAGGCGGCGCGGTGGAGCGCGTTCATCACGCGCGGGCGGTCGATGGTGACGACAAGCAGGTGCTCGTCGCGCTCGACGCGGGCGAACTCCATACCGCTCAGGCCACCGCCAGCGGAGCGCCGAGATTCACGCCCTGCGCAATGAGCCGCCTCTGCAGCGTCGGCACGTCCACCCGGCGCGGGGCCACGCCCGCGTCGAGGCTCAGCGCGGCCGCTGTTCCCGCCGCCTCGCCCATCACCATGAGCGGCGGGATCTCCCGGCTGATCCGCTGCGCCTCCGACGTCGCGGAGTAGCAGCGGCCCGCCACCAGCAAGCCCTCGACGTGCTTGGGCAGCAGGCTCCGGTAGGGCGTGAAGTAGTCGCGCCCGCGCGCCACCACGTCGGGGAAGGCGCGGCGCTCGAGCACGTCCTCCTTGGTGACCACGTACTCACCCTCGAGCAGGCGCGTCTGGCGCACGCCGACCTGCGGTGCCGCGTCGAGAATGTAGGCGCGCTCGAAGCCGGGATAGTGTGCCCGGACGAAGTCGATCACCTTCATGAAGCGGCGGCGGGATTCGATCTCGATGTGGGTGAGGTGCTCGGGCTTGAGCCCGTCGTGGCCCGGGATGTGGGGGCAGTTGCACCACACCACACCGGGCCGCGGCGTCAGCAGCCACCACATGTCCCAGGCGCCGCCCAGCATCCGCTTGACCTCGGTGTCGAGCTGATGGGCCGCTTTGGGATCCCGGCGCTCGAACTGCAGCGCGGCGTCGGTGTCCACGTCGGCAAGCCGGTGCACCAGGGTCATGATGTACGAGCCGTGCACGCCCGGCGCGCCCGCGCTGCCGAACACGTCGCCGTCGCCGGTGGCGTCGATCACCACCCGACCGCGGATGGCCTGCCGGCCGGACTTCGTCTCCGCGATCACCCCGCGCACCGCGCCGTCCTCGACCATCGCGCTCGAGAACCAGGAATGGAAACGCAGCTGCACGCCCGCCTCGAGCGCCATCTCCTGCGACACCTGCTTCCAGCCCTCGGGATCGAAGGAGGCCGAGTATACGATGGGCTTGGGCTTCCGCCGGGCGTAGAGCTCCTCGAACCCCCACCGGACCCAGCGGTCCCGCACCTCGGGCTCGTTGCGGAAGCAGTCCTCCATCGGAGGGGCCACACACGCGCCGATCCGTCGCATGCGCTCCACGATCTCCAGCGCGAGTCCCCCGACCGACACCTCTCGTTCGGCGCACATGTCGTCGAGCACCAGGACCATGCCACCCGAGGCAAGGCCGCCCAGGTACCCGTAGCGCTCTAGCAGCGTCACCTCGGCGCCGGCGCGTGCGGCGGCCACCGCGGCCGCCTGGCCCGCCGGCCCGCCCCCCACCACCAACACATCGGTCTCGACCACCACCGGCGTCTGCCGGCTCGGCTCGGTCACCGTCTGCATATCGACCCCTCCTCTGATCTCAGCGCTCCCAGCGCACCAGGAGCCATTCGAGCACGCTCACCAGGAAGAAGAAGGCGAGCGCAATGGCCGATGTTACCACCATGGCCGCGTACAGGAGCGCGGTCCGAAAATCGTAGGTCGTCAGCACGATCAGGTAGCCGAGCCCCTTGTTCGTCCCGATCCACTCCGCGACGAGCGCGCCCAGCACGCTCGAGGTCGAGGCGATGCGCATCGCCGAGAAGAGGTACGGCAGCGAGGATGGCCAGCGGACGTAGCGGAAGGTCTCGGTCTTGCTGGCTGAGAGCACGTGCATGAGCTCGAGCGCCTGCGGATCCGCCGACTCGAGCCCCTCGACCATGTTGACCAGCGTGGGGAAGAACGTGATCAGGGCCGCGATCGCGATCTTGGGTGCGTAGCTGTTGCCCAGCATCAGCACGAAGATGGGCGCGATCGCCACGATGGGCAGCGTCCGGACGGCCACCGCGACCGGATATAACGCCCGCTCGAGCGTCTTGTTGTGAACGAAAGCGATTGCGCCGGCGATGGCAACAAGGTTGCCGAGGGCGAAGCCGCCGAGGCTCTCGAGAATCGTCGGGACCGCGTTCTCGAGAAGGCGGGCCCGCTCCTTGACCAGAGCCTGCCCGACCGCGGCCGGAGCCGGGATCACATAGGCAGGGATGGCAAGGACGCGGATCGCCACGTCCCACGCGGCGATGAGCAGGGCGATCACCAGGAGCGGGAGCAGCAGGCGCCGGAGCAGCACGGCGCCACCGGGCCGGCGGGCCGGCCCCGCCGGAACCGCGCCGCCGGTGGTCACGCCTCTCGCCGCCGCCGTCGCGATCATGGTGTCCCTCGGCGCAGGACATTCGGGCACGATGGCCCGGCGGCGGACACGATCATTCGCTCGCGGCGAGCGCGCGTCGTAGCGCCGCCGTGTACCGGCCGAACTCGGGTGTGTCCTTGACGGCGGGATCGCGCGGGGAGGGGAGATCGATACGGACCTCCTCGGTCACGCGGCCCGGCCGCGGCGCGAACACGAAGACGCGGTTGGAGAGGTAGACCGCCTCGGGAATGCTGTGGGTGACGAAAATGATCGTGGTGCCGGTGGCGGCCCAGATGCGGAGCAGCTCCTGGTTCAGGTGATCGCGCGTGATCTCGTCGAGCGCGCCGAACGGCTCGTCCATCAAGAGTATTGACGGCCCCGTCACGAGGGCGCGTGCGATGGAGACACGCTGCTGCATGCCCCCCGAGAGCTGCCGCGGGAACGCGTGCGCGAAGCCCTTCAGGCCGACCAGCTCCAGCAGCGCGTCGGGACGGTGGGGCGACACGTGCCGGCGTCCCCAGGCGCCCACTTCGAGGGGCAGCGAAACGTTGGCGAGGGCGTCGCGCCAGGGCAGGAGGCCGGCGTGCTGGAAGACGAAGCCGAATTCGCGCGCCAGGCGCGCCCGCATCGGCGGACCGCCCCGGACTTCGATCGTGCCACCGGTGGGCTGCAGGACGTCGGCGATCAGGCGCAGCAGCGTCGACTTCCCGCAGCCCGACGGGCCGATCAGGGCCGCGAACTCACCACGCGCGACGTCGAGGGTGACGTCGCCCAGCGCCGGCACGGGACCGCCGGCCGTGCCGAACACCATCGAGACAGCGCGGCAGGCGATGTCGACCGTCGCCACGGTCAGAACTTGGGTGTCTTCGCGGCCAGCACGATCTCGTTGCTCATGATCTCGTCGGGCGTGACCTTCCGCGGAATCTGGTCGAGCGAAGCGTACGTGTCGGAGAGGCTGCCCCACACCTGGGGATCCATGTAACCCCATCCCCATTGCTGGGTGGCTGGGGAGGAGATGTACGGGATACTGACCTTCCAGGTGGGCACTTCCATGTCCCGCTCGAGCCCGCTCGCGCTCTTCAGCACATAGTCGACCGCCTCTTCGGGATGATCCTTGGCGTAGAGCCACCCCTTGGCGGCCGCCGCGACATAGCGCGTGAGCACGTCCTTCTTGGTGTTGTAAACCTGGTCGGTCGTGAAGTAGGTGTACGCGTACATCCGGATCCCCAGATCCCACAGGAGGAAGTGGCTGCTCTTGCCCTCGATGGGGAGATTCTGCGCGTAGTTGATGACCCAGCCGGTGACGACGTCGGCCTGCTTGGTAAGAAGCGGGGTCGTCGTGCCACCGACGATGATGACGTTCACCTTGTCACGCGGCACCTGGTACTTGGCCAGTACCGCGTCGAGCAGGGGCCGCGCCGTGCCCTGGATTCCGATGGTCTTGCCGGCAAAGTCCGCCGGCGTCTTGATGCCGGAGTCGCGGAGGAAGAAGAACGCGAAGGGGTGGCGCTGGAACGCAGTGGCGAATGCCTTGAGCGGCACACCGCGGCTGCGGCCGCTGACGAGCACGCCGATGGACGCGACGTTCCCGATGAGCACCGAGCCGCTTGCCACCACGCCCACGGGATCGATGGACGGCCCCCCGGGCACGATGTTCACGTCGAGACCGACCTCCTTGAAATAGCCCTTCCCGATCGCGGTGAAGTCACCGGCCATCTGCGCGTTGGCGAACCACCCGAGCTGGAGCGCTACCCGCGACGCCGCCTGGGCAGGGACGGCCGCCGGCCGACCGACGAACGCGGCCGAACCGGCGAGGACCGTCAGACTGCCCCGGAGAAGACTGCGTCGCGTGAGCGGCCGGCTCAGCAGGGTCACCTTGTCGTCCATGGCTTGTCCCTCTTCTCCGGGGCCCGGGTCCCGGGTACAGCCCCCACTTGACTACCCCAGCGACTATACTCCGGTCAAGACGACCGGAAACAGGGAGGGAGACCTCTGAAGAGGCCGGACTTGGAATCATGGCCGCGGTCGCGAGCTGCTCTAGACAGTAGGTCTGGACCGTCCCGGGCGGGCTACTCTAGAGGACCTCGCGCGAACCCGGGCCTCTTGGGCGCGGGAGATCATGGCGGGTAGGCCAGCCGCCACACGAGTTGGACAATACGGACAGAACCCAGAGCCTGCCACGCCCTGGCGGCGCCTGGCTGGAGACGCCTGGTGTCCTTCGGTGCTGGATAAGACGCACGGGGCTGGCGCCGTTCAGCCGGGCTGTCTGCCCTCGTTCCTCAAGATTGCTACTGGCCGATCGGCGTTCCGTATTGCGTACCGCAGTCGATGACCCCATCGCGCTCCGTCTGGGCGCAGAGTCTCGCGAAGTCCCGGATGGTCGGCGCATTCTCGAGGGTAAAGAGGGCGGCCTTGATCCGGGCAAGCCTTCCTGCGGTGAAGATCGGCGCTGCCAGCGAATCGAACTTGACTTCGAGCTCCGCGCGGGTCGCCGGGTTCTTCGGAGAGCCGCGCGGATACTCCACGTCCAGGACGTGGCGGGCGCCGGACCGGAGGACGACCTCCAGGCGGGTCGGCGCCCGGTCGGTCGTCTCGAAGATGTGACCGAGCGCGGCGTCGGGGCGGGGTATCACGCGCCGGGCGGTTTCGAGGATCGCGGGATTCCGCAGATGCGCCTCGTCGAACTCGCCGATGTAGACCCGACTTTCGTGGAGGCCCAGCGCCAGGCAGAAGCGCAGGTTGTTCGTGGCCTGCGCATAATTGACAGGAGCGTAGGTGGCGCCGCTCGGATCGTCCATGATTGCGGTCCAGTTCTGCGGGAAGGTGACCTCCATCCGCTCGACGTCGGCGACGGAGAACGGATGTGCGGCCCGGACCGCCGCCAGCGCGTCGAGCGGCAGCGCCCAGACGTGGGCCGTATTGTGGAGCTTGAACGCGGCGTCCTGGACGAGCCAGCGCTCGCCGAGCCCCTCGACCAGGGCGCCCGCATCGTAGCGCCCGTCGGTGAAGGCGGTGCAGAAGCCCTTCTTGCCGTCGAGCACGCCTCGGGGGCCGGTGAGGCCGGCACGCGCCAGGAGGGCGGCGAGCACGCCATTGTGGGCGGCGATCCCTCCGTGGGCGCGCCAGACATCGCTGCCGTCCGTGAGGGATTCGGACAGACCCGAGGCGAAGCTCCCGGCGACGCCGAGGGCAGCGACGGTCCCCTCGACGGACAGACCGGTGAGCTTCGCCGCGATCGCGGCGGCGCCGAAGACCCCGCAGGTGGCCGTGGGATGGTAGCCCTTCTTGTGGTGCGCCATGCGGGCCGTTCCGGAGTTGATGGAATTGCCTATGCGCGTCATGACCTCGTACCCGGCCACGATGGCCGTCAATACCTCCGCCCCACTCGCGGTCATCATCTCCCCGGCGGCGAGGGCGGCGGGCACTGCCACGGGCCCTCCGTGGATGACACAGGAGAGTGTCGTGTCAGTGAAGTTGTGGCTGAACGCCGCCGTCCCGTTGGCCAGGGCGGCCATCGGCGCTGGGACTCTGTCGCCGTGGACCAGCAGCGTGGACTCCGGCGCGCCGCTGGTTCGTCGCGCCACCGTCGCGGCCGCGATGGCGGCCGGCTCTTTCGTGGCGGCGAATGCGATGCCCAGCGTGTCCATCAGGCAGAGCTTCGCGTGCTCGCGGGCGGCCAGCGGAATGGCGGCCAGGTCCAGCTCGTGAACGAAGCGCGCCAGCCGCTCCGACGCGGTCACGCCGCGGCGCGGTCGACCAGCCCCGCGACCGGCTCACCGCGCCGGGTGCGGGCAGAGATCAGCAGCCGCTCGGGGCCCACGCCGCTTCTCCTCGCAGGGCGTCCATCAGGGGACAGACGGTTGGGAGTGACTCGAGCTGTCGGAGCAGCGTCAGGGCTCGCTCGGCCGCATCGGGATCGAGACTCCTCCGCGCGCACTCGCGGTACTTGCCGACCAGCTCCTCGTCACTCATCGGATTCTCCGGGCTCCCACGCGCGAAGCGAACGGTCTCCGAGACCTCGCGCCCGCCGGCCAGGACGATGGTGACCGTGGTCCGATCGCCGAAGGCATCGCGCGCCACGCCGGGCGCCCCGCGTGTGAGCGCCGGATCGACGTACGGCCGGACGCGCGCCATCATCGCCTCGACGCGCGCGTCGCGAACCCGCTCGTCGGTGAAGGCATCGAGGCCGAGGTGGCCGTCCAGCATGGCCGAGGCCGCGCAGAACTCGAGGCTCGGCTTGCCCTCGAGACCCGTCCGGGGATCGGTGCGGATGAGCACCCCCTGGAAGATATAGCTCACGCCGACCCGGATCTCTTGCACGGAGTCCGGGTCGATCCCGTGACGCGCTCTGAGCGCGAGGATGGCGTCGACGGCCCGCTGGAGCGGAGCGCCACACGGGTAGGGCTTGAGCACATAGCCCGCCCGCTGGATCTCCCTCGCCTCACCGAGCTCCCGAGTAAGCTCGTCGACCGCGGCGCCGCCGGCCCCGCCGTAGAGCGCGCAGAATCCCATGCGCGACTCCAGAATGCCCTGATCCGCGGTGATGCCTCGCGCGGCCAGTTCGGCGGCCATGACGCCGTTCCGGCATGCGAGACCGGCATGGAGCGGCATGGTCATGGTGCCGAACTGCTGTCGGGAACCGCTGGCCATGGATGCGGCCATCCCGAGGGCCATCTCGACCCGGCCCGCGTCGAGGCGGAGGAGGCGCCCAGCCGTCGCGGCTGCCGCCAGGGTCCCGAGCACGCTCGTCGCGTGCCAGCCTTTCTCGTAGTGGGTGGGGTTGAGCGCGCGGCCCAGCTTCGTCAGCACCTCGAACCCGATCACGTACGCCTCGAGCACCGAGCGCCCGCTGGCGCGGAGCGCTTCCCCGAGGGCCAGGGCGGTCGGCGCGAGCACGACGCTGTGGTGGGCGAGCGTGACGAATGTCGTGTCGTCATACAGGAGCGCGTGCGCCATGGTCCCGTTGGCGAGCGCGGCCTGCGCGGTGCTCGTCTTGAAGCCGCCGGCGACGACGGTGGCGGCCAACGCCCCGCCCGCGTCCCTGACCCATGCTGTGACCTCCCTGCCGACCGGCTCGGCGGCACCGGCCAGGGTGGTCGCCATCACGTCGATGAAGGCCGTCCGCGCGAGCCCGAGGGCGCCGTCAGGGATAGCGGCGCCCTCGTGGAGGGCCACGAAGCGGCTCAGCGCCGTCGTCGCCGTCATGTCGCGCGCCGCGCTCAGGGGAACTTCGTCGGGGCGAAGCGCGTGTCGACGACGTCCTCGAACACCAGCGGGCGCTTGATGAGCCCCGCGCCGGCGAGCATCTCGCCGATATTGGCCACGGCCTGGCGCGTGATGACCGGCTGGTACGCCTTGATGCTGTCCTGCAGGATCGGGCGCAGCAAGCGTGGATCGATTCCCTCGAAGTACTTCTCCGCGATCTTGACCGTCTCCTCGAAGTTCTTCGGGTCCTGAAGAAAGCGCTGCGTATCGACCACGGCCTCGACCATGCGACGCGCCACGTCGGGGTGCGCGGCCAGATAATCCTCCCTGGCCACCATGCTGTTGTAGGCGTAGTCGCGGAGGATACGCGGCCCCTCGCCCTTGCGGATGTCGAGCACCGGCTTGGCGACCTGGAAGCCGTAGATCGCTTGAGACTGGATGGGCTCGAAGCCAAGAAACCCCTGGATGTCGCCCTTCTGCAGCGCGGCCAGCGTCGTCGGGACGCCTCCGGTAGCGATGATCGTCACGTCCTTGTCGGGATCGAGTCCCGCTTCCTTCAGGAGAAAGCGGAGGGTGAAGTCGGTGCTCGCGCCCCGCCCCGTCATGCCGAGCTTGAGGCCCTTGAGGTCCCGGATGACAGCCGGGTACCCCCTCGCGGCGTTCGGGAGATCGACCTCCTTCCGCACGATGAGCGTGTAGGGCGAGTCGAGCAGGTTGGCCACGATGGCCTTCAGCTTCATGCCCTGCTCGCGCACCTGGGCTACGTGCTCGGTGGCGAGGGCGCCGAACTCCGTCGATCCGGCGACCACGGCCGTCGTCGTCTCCCCCCCGCTCCGGAAGTAGACGAGCTGGGCGTCGAGCCCGTGCTTGGCGAAGAAGCCCTTGGCCTCGGCCACGTACGGGGTGAAGTAGACGAAGGCCGCCTGCAGCACGGCGATCTTCACCGGTGTCCGCGGCTGCGCCGCCGCCGGGATCGTGGCGACGCCGAGCAGCACGAGACCCGTCAGGAGGCCCAGAAACCAGAGGTGCGCGTGTGTCCGCATGCTTTATCCCTCCAAAGACTACCAGGATACGGAAGATCCCGCAGGCGGCGCAAAAGCGGTCGGCTATGCCCCGGGAATCTTGGGTCGCCAGCGCAGCAGCTTGGCTTCGGCGACCTTCATCACCTCGTTGAGGAGCGAGGCGATCACCATCAGGATGATGAGCGAGCTCATGACCCCGGTCGTGTTGAAGACACCGGCGGCGTGCGAGATCTCGAAGCCGAGGCCGGCCGTGGCGACGATGACCTCGCCAACGACCGCCCCGATCAGAGCATAGGCGAGACCTAGCCTGAGGCCGGCGAAGATCCACGGGATGCTCGAGGGCAGGATGATCTTCATCGTGAGCTGACGACGGCTGGCCCCCAAGAGGCGCGCGATGATGACGAGATCCTGGTCGACGTTCTTGGCCCCCGCGTATGTGTTGACGAGTAGGATGAACACGACGAGCGAGAATGCGAGCACCACCTTCGACGTGAGCCCGATGCCGAACCAGAGGATGAAGAGTGGGGCCAAGGCCACGCGGGGCAGGCTGTTGAGCGCGGTGACGAAGGGATCGAGCACCCGCGCCAGCTCCTCGAATCGGGCGAGGAGGAAGCCGGCGACGATGCCGACCGCCGCCCCGAGGACGAAGCCGAGGAACGCCTCGTAGAGCGTCACCGCGATGTGAAAGAAGACCTCGCCGCCGCCGATCCGCTTGACGAGGTCCACCACGATGCGGCTGGGGCTCGACACCCAGAAGGCGTTGACGACCCCGACCCGGGTGGCCGCCTCCCAAGCGCCCGCCCCGAGGACGAGCAGCCCGAGGCGCCAGACATTCGTCCGCGCCTGAGCGCCCGAGCGGGCTCGTGGATGGCCCATCGCCCTCATCTTCCTCCGTCGGGAGGCTCCAGTGCGCCGCGGACGACCTCGTAGCGCAGATCTTCCCACAGCCGCTCATACAGGTGCTGGAAACGCGGCCCGAAGCGACCCCCGGTGACCGACCGGGGCCTGGGAAGATCGACGTCGACGACGGACTTGATACGGCCCGGGTGCGCGCCGAACACGACCACGCGATCCGCCATCGCGATGGCCTCGAAGAGATCGTGGGTGACGAAGACCACCGTCTTGCGGTGCCGTTCCCAGATGCGCAGAAACTCGTCCTCCAGGACCAGCTTGGTCTGGGCGTCGAGGGCACCGAACGGCTCGTCCATCAGTACGATGTCGGGATCGATGGCGAGGGTGCGCGCCAGCGAGACCCGCTGCCGCATGCCCTGCGACAGCTGGCTGGGATAGCTGGCCTCGAACCCCTGAAGGCCGACGACGCGCAGGAGCTCCCGGGCCCGCTCCCGGCGCTCCCTCACCGCCCCGCCCCGCAGCTCGAGCCCGAACTCCACATTGGCAAGCGCCGTGCGCCAGGGCAGGAGCGCGTCGCGCGCGAACATGTAGCCAATTCGAGGGTTGAGCCCGGTCACCGGCCGGCCGTCTACCGTCACGCGCCCGGTCGAGGGCGCGAAGAGCCCGGAGATGATATTCAGCAGCGTGGACTTGCCGCAGCCGCTCGGACCGATGATCGCCACGAACTCCCCGTCGTCGACCTCGAGGCTGATGTCGGCGAGCGCCAGCACCTCGCGTCCATCGATCTCGAACCGGTGCGACAGATTGCTGATCGCGATCTTCGTCTGACTCATCCGTGGGCTGTCGACGACGGGCTCTCCTGCGCCGGCCCCGCGGCCCGTCGTGGCGGGGGAACGCTAGCATGGCGGTTGGGTGAACTTCAAGGCGCTGGAGCCAGCGAGCGGTCCCCTGAGAGCCTGGACGACTATCGCAATGCGCGCCGGCCTCGAATCGCCAATGGTCAATATCCTCACGGGCCAGGCGGAAGTCCGACCGGAACTGGCCCTGGCCATCCTCGAGCGAAAGTTCCCGCAGCGCTGGGCAAAGGTCACGGTGGTGGCGGCACCGCCTCACCATCTGACCTTCAACGTCGCCGACATCCTCCAGAAAGTTCAAGAACGGATTGCTCAAGGTCAGCTTCCCCCTGCCACAATCATCAATGCACCCGTGAAGGCCGCCAAGCCACACGACCCACGGCCGCCAAGGCTTACGGTCGTATCGACCCCGGCCGAGGACACCAAGTCCAAGCCGACAGACGACCCTGGGCTCCAGGCGCCCAAGGGTCGCCTGCTGAAGCCGCGGAGCCCAGGTTGAAGATTCGGTATAGACCCCCTAGGAAGAAACCCACTCCGGCGATCCGGGCCATTCCTGGTCAGCCTTGATGAGCACCCGAGTCACCGGTCGGCTCCTGAACCCAGATCGACCCCCGCCACGACCTGTCCCCCCGGCGCCCTCGGCCGTTCCGGCGCCAAGAGCGGAGTGCTCTCGCGTGAGGTCGTCGCGTCCTGAGTATCATCGGGGGTCGGTGTCGCCAGCCGTGCAGACCGGGCGGCTTCGAGGCGTCTCAGGGACGGGGGTCGCGATCGTCACGCGTCCTCAGCGGATGCAGTCAGGCCTTGATATACCCGGGAACGTTGATGAGGACGATGCGCTGGTTGCCCTTCAACAGGACGAACCACTTCAGGATTTCGGCGCGTTTGTTGTGCAGAGGATAGTGGTACCAGTGGCGCTCGCAGTCTCCCTTGACGAGATCCTGAGCCGTCTTGAATTCGGCGTGAAGGCCGACCGCTTCGAGCACGCGTTTGACGAGCTTGGCCGGACGCCCAGATTCTCGACCCAGCGGCCCGACAAAGAATGGAAGGAAGGGCCGGACAACCTGTGGGCTCTCCGGGACAGCGAATACCTGCTCGTCGAGTGCAAGAGCGAGGTTCACCTAGACCGGAAGGAGATCTACAAAGAGGAAACCGGCCAGATGAACAACGCCGGCGCGTGGTTCACGAAGAACTATAAGGGGGTGAAGGCCAAGAATGTCATGATCCTCCCCGCCGGCAAACTGGCAAACGGCGCGGGCTTCAACGAAGAAGTCCAGATCATGCGCAAGACCGAGCTGAACAGACTGACCAAGAACGTTCGAAGCTTCTTTGCCGAATTCGCATCATTTGACTTCAAGGATCTCTCGGCCACCAAGGTGCGAACTTTTCTGAACACACACCATTTCCCGCAGAACGCGACCGCCTCTTGTCGCGGCGCCTTGAAGAGGCTAGCAGGATGCTGAAGAATGCCCGCGCAAGGTGGCACTCTCGAGCAAGAGGTGGTGTGCCGATAGTCGGGAGTGACGGTCAGCGAGGCCCAGGAGGCCCGGCCACCGGCTCGGTGGGGCCCGGCGGAGCCATCGCGGCGGCGTCATGTCACCGCCACCCCGAGATTGCGCAGCCTGACCAGGTTGTAGAGCGCCGTCGCGAAGACGAACAGCCAGCCCACTCGGGCGACGCCGCGGTGGCGCGTCTTGCGAAACAGGGCGACCGTCTTCAGCCAGCCAAAGACTTCCTCGACCCGTTTGCGCCGCCGCTGACTGAGCCAGTAGCCGGCATGCCGCGTGGTCCGGCCATCGATGGCACTGCGCCGCCGGCTCGTGTTCTGCGCGACGTGGGGGGTGAGGCCGCGGGCTCGCACCTGCGCCACGAAGGCGCGCGTATCG
>WNFG01002626.1_pt1 | contig 15049 bp, 14 predicted proteins | sample 5400431 | NCBI WGS metagenome assembly WNFG01 (sample SAMN13153346, study PRJNA577476) | soil metagenome | isolation source: 120 cm saprolite under Douglas fir tree site 2 hole 3 replicate 2 | place: USA:California | collected 2015-04-18 | reverse complement strand
ACTTACGGTGGCCAACCTGCTTCTCTCTCGAGTCACAGCACTCCTCCGAAAGACGAAGCTGACATCGATTCGATACGCAACCGACCTGCCATTTCCCAGGTCGTTGCTTGCGTACCACATACGCTGACGGGTGTGGAGCAGCGGCGAAACTTCTACACCTTCCTCAGCAAGTCTTACCTCAGCAAGTCTTACCTCGGCCCGGTGTTGCCGCGTCCATACCGCATTCCGCGTGTAAGGAATTTGCAATTATGTCATCGTTTGTCGAGGTTTGAAATAGGGTGAAAACTGTATGCGCGAAACGCTTAGTGCAGAAGAAGAACAATATCGGTATGTCCCAGAAAAACTATCTGAACCGCCAGGGTTTTTCCGCACTTCAGGCTCCACTCCTCTCGCACGCCGTTGTTTCTGGGACTTGGTTTGGCCTACTGCGTGCAGACATGGGAGAGACAAATCCCTATTGGAGGTGCAAGTCATGACAACAACTTTCAATCCTTTCAAGCTGGTGACGATAATCCTTGTCATCGGTTTGGCGGCTATTCCACTCTATGCGCAAGAACAACCGGGAGCGCAGGCCGGCCAGTCTCAGTCTTCTGCGCAGTCTGCACAGCCGCAACCTCAGACCTTCTCAGGCAAGATCGTAAAGTCGAAGGGTGGCTTGGCCCTGAAAGACGAAGCGAGCAACACTACCTACAAGCTGGACAATGAAGACCAGGCGAAACAGTACGCGGGAAAGAGCGTCAAAGTGACGGGAACAATGGACCCTGCGACCAACACGATTCACGTCGCCAACATTGAAATGGCTAATGCCGGGTCGTCCCCTCCCAAGCAGTAACGGGCCAGACACAATCGACATAAAGACGAACAGCGGGACCGCGAAGAGTCCCGCTTTCTCTTTGCCGTCAAGCGAGGCGCATAAACGAGTTATGTGGCGGCTGGAAACAACGAGTCATGTGGTGGCTCGAAACTAGGGGCAGAGGTTTTTGCCTGGCGCGTTTCTCCTCATGGATTCCCCTTAGGGTTCATCCTGTACGCCGATTTTCCCGATGTATGTTAATTCTCCATCGAGCGTGACCTTTCGTCTTCTTGCCCCGTGCACGCAAGCCTCTGACACCCCTCAAGACTCGCCCCCGTCGCTAACCATTTGGCACAGGTCTTGCACCCCCTCACTGCAGCGACATTCCCCTTGACGGCCGACTCTACATTCGTCGCCAGCTGTACGCGGGGGGCGTCAGCGCCTGGGGAATTTGGACGCAAGTGAGTCGATAGTCGGCATTCGGTCGCCAAACTGGTCCACCCATCCGCCAGCAGATTGCAGTTCAAGGGATCGAGGAGGGACTACCAACCGCTGGCTTCAAGAACCAGGTGTTAACGGAATGCCTGGAATGAGAATTCCAGAGCCGCAGGATCAATAACTTACAAGGGGAGAGTGGGAAGGGTTTTTCGAACGCTGCTCAAGGCCGCTTGTAGAATCGCCCCCGTCTGCTCGATGTCGGCGCGAGCGGAACAGGAGCCGGTTTCTTTGGCACGGATCGCTTCCGGGTTGCTGACCATCCGGGAGTCGGCCCGTCAATGACCACAAGCGCGTTTATGGCCAACTTCCTGTTTGCCGACCATCCGGGAGAAACAGGCGGCGTGGAGTGAAATCTCCAACCGCTTATCCCAGGCCAACCCCGGGCTTCAGGTCTCCAGCGACACAGTGTCACCGACCCGCACTTCCCCGGGAGTAAGAACCGTCGCATAGACGCCCGCGCACTGTTTGTGCTGCTGGGCAACGCAGCGAAGAACCGCGGGGCTCGGCTTTGCGCTCGCCGGATCGAGCGTGATCATCATGCAACGCTGGTCGACTTCCGTGATGGCAATCCGCGCTGCGTCTCCCACGCGAACAATCCGGCCCACCCAGTTCAACTCATCGAAGGCTTCGCCACCCTCCAGATCGACCAGCAGGTTCGGGCGAAAGCGCCAAGGGTCTTCCTCGGTTTCGCTTTCTTCCGCGATTCTAGTTATTGTCTGGCGGCTGATGAGCGAGACGGGCGCGACATCATACGAGCCACGGTAGTCGTGCAGCAAGAAGAGCTCTCGGCCCGAGCGCGCCTCGAGTGCTTGGCGGAGTTCGTGGCTCTTAATGGGGAACTTCTCCCCACCAGGGGCGGTGACTGTCACCTCGACTTCCTGCGGGCTGGCTTCCTCCACGCAAGGGCGGTAGCAAAGCAGTTCCGGTAGTTCCCGGGCAGTGAGCCAGGGAAAGGAGCTGCGCGAGGCCGTCTGTACGAACGCGTAGCGCCGGTCCGCCGGCACACCCTGCAGAGTCAGCGTCGTGGCAGCCAAGGACTCGCCGCGCATCGACTTGACCGGATACCGCCCGAGCTGACGAATCACCGCTACTGACTGCATGTGACACCTCCGTACTACGCCTAATCGTGGTAAATCTTTCGCGATGACATGTGAGAAATCCGAATTTATGCGGCTCAGCTCTTATTCCAGAACGGCAACGGCTTCAATCTCGATCAGGAAATCTTTGCTGCCTAGGGCGGAAACCCCGATCCAGGTGCTGGTCGGCAAATTTTCTGCTGGGAAGAACCCGAGTAAGGCTTCGCGCACCGATCGGGCGTTGTCGATGTGTTCGCCCACGATGTACAAGCGCAAGGATACGATATCAGTCCGGGTCCCACCGGCCACGCTAACGGCAATCTCGAGGTTCTCTAAAGCCTGCCGGGTCTGCGTCCCCAAATCGGCGGGATCGGTGATCTGTTGCGCTGCGTTCCAGCCCACCTGACCGGACACGTATACCGTAGTCTTTCCCACCGTGGCGACTCCCTGAGAGAAACCATACTGCTGACTTGGAAAGAGAGCGCTGGGATTCAGATATGTCTTCGACATCGTTATAGGTCCTATGCTAGTCCGGGAAACCGCATGATAGCGATACCTCCCGGAACCTCATTATATTGACAGGCAGCGGCAATGAGTGAGCACTGCTCGCCGTTTTCGCAGAGCCCGTGCTCCATGTGTCGGCAAACTGGACATTTGGTTCAGCCTGTCACCTCGGTGATTCCGCCCGCATCACGGGCTACTCTTCCCTGATCTTTGTAAAGGAAGGTTAGCCGACAAACCGGGAATAAGGTGATGAGAAGGGCGTTTGTCAGGACTGATCTTCTAAGCATGACGCACGTAGCGGTCTTATTCGTCTCTCGTCGTGCGATTGTCTAAGAGCTGTGCGTGGCTCCGCCAGAACCGCGCTTCGATGCCTAGCGATAATGCTGATACGGTTTTTGCAGGCTAGGTTGGGACCATTCCGACTTGAATCTTGCTCTCCGTGGCGCATCGCAGGCAGTGGATTGAACGTCAACTCATGCTCAATATGAGACTAGCCTAATGCGGTCGGAAGGTCGTCCCCGTCTCCAGCAGAGTTTTCAATCGCGAGAGAATTCGCGGCCACCCATCCGCGTTCTGAGCATACGCCGGGTCGTCCTCCGCCCAGTCATCGTTCGTTACCACAACCTTCACCGCCTCCGTCTCCGGAGTCAGCTCCACCTTCACTCTCGACATCACCGCCCCATCGCCCATGCCGAACTTGTACTCAAACAGGTTCGGCGGCTCCGCCCGCAGCACCTCACCCGTCACATACCGCATCGGCTTCCCATCTTTGCTCGGTCCCGACCAGGTCATCGCCCCGCCAGGCTTCAGGTCCAACTCAAAGTCCGCGCCCATGAAGATCTTCTGATTCGCCTCCTTCGAAACGAACCCATCCCAGACCTTCTCCACGGGGGCGGCGATGTAATACGTAAAAATCAGTGGGGCCTTCGCCATATCAAACCTCCAAGCACTCCTCGAAGATCATGTAGCGCCTGGCTCAGACTCTAGCAAAATATCCAATCGAAAGACCAGCAGACCGGCGGTCTTAAGATAGTGAGAGCCCAATATATGATCGTGATCAGGCGGCTTGAACCCAATAAGGTGCCCGCAGAGAAGCTAGCAGCATGTTTAAAGAGATGAAGCCTCCGTTGCACATTGGGAGCAAGAGGAAAGTACCCTGCCTTCCTGGGAGGAGGCTGACCGGCGCATGCGCGAGAGCGGGCCGCGTCTCGAAAGTGAACCACCCAAGTCCTGAGCACGCCAGCCTGAACTACCGAAAGCCGCGAATGTCCGGCGGCTGGATCATCTGATGCCTTGCTGCCGCGCACCAATGGGATGCGTTCGCAGTGATCCGACCGGATTCGTCCCCCTAAGTCGGCATAGCGGAAGCGATCTGCGGATCCGCCTACCGGTTACGGGCTATCCGGAAGTAATACGGTCAATGCAGACGGTAAGGCCCCCAGCCGTTATGTTTGCAGAGGTGTCCAGGCGTAGCTGACCGTTCGAGTAATCTTTTCTTCGCTTCCTCATGCCTCGGCCCGCTGTTTGAACCGTTGTAATAAAGCGCCACTCAGTTCTATAATGCCCCCACCAATTGGGCCCCTAATCCATTTCTCAATCAGGAGAGGACATGAAAACAAGAACGATCCTATTAACTCTGTTGCTGTGTTTTGTCGGCGCAGCCGTGTGCTTCGCCGCCGACCTGCATATGGGCACTTGGAAGCTGAACGAGGCCAAGTCCAAGATCGGCGCGGGGTCGCCGAAGCTCACCACCGTTGTATACGAGGCCGCTGGAGACAGCGTGAAAGTCACGGTGGATGGCACCGACGGCGACGGTAAGCCGCTGCATAGCGAGTGGACGGGCAAGTACGACGGCAAAGACTACCCGGTTACCGGGGATCCGAATGCGGATACGCGGTCCTACAAGATAGTCAACGATCATACGCTGGCGTCCACCAACAAGAAGGGCGACAAGGTTACGATTAGCGGTCGTGCCGTCGTGTCGGCCGACGGCAAAACCCGCACGGTCACCCTCACCGGAACCGATTCGAAGGGCAAGAAGTACACCAACACGGCGGTGTTCGACAAGCAGTAGAGGGAACCACCCGATAGCGCCTGCAACAGCTATGCCCTTCCGCTCGTTTCCGGGCGGGAGGGCATGAGCTCAGTTTCATTTTCATCCTTTCGAAGTTTTACGCCCACACACCTCGCACAAATCCGCCAGGCAAAGCGCGTCCGATGATAACTTCCGGATAGCCGACAATACGTCCAGAATGACCTCGGCAACGATTTGATCGATCTCCACGCAAGACGCCAGTCCTTCCGCAAGCACTGCGTCCGCGATGTTTTCCATGGTGAGTGGGTTGAGCAGCTTCACCTCGCCCTGCGTTCCTGCCGGCTGGACGACATTCATCTGCACTTTCTCGAACCCATTCTCGGCCAACAGCCCTGGCAGGCGTGGCCCGATGTTCGCGTCACCGCCTCGGCGCTTCACCGTCTGAGTGTAAAGCTCGACGTAGCGCCAGAGCGCGGGGCAGTCCGGATCGCAGAAGTAGCCTCGAAAGTCGGTGTCCGCAACGACCAGGATTCCTCCAGAGCGGATGGCTTGCCGGATCTTAGCCAGCGCGCCGGTCGGGTCCGGTAAGTGCGAAAGGAGAAACCTCGCGTGAGCGAGGTCAAACTCCGCTTCCTGCTCAATCTCGCCGATGTTAGCGAGTCAAAATTCGATGTTGGCAATCTGCTGCGCCGAGGCTTCACTTCGGGCGATCTCTATCTTGACCTCATCGATATCGATCCCCACGACTCTCCCGCTCGGACCGACAAGGCGCGCGAGGTCGAATGAGACGTCGCCGCCTCCACAGCAGGGGACCCTCTACCCCGAAGGCTCCGACAGCTTCCGTTGCCTCCACCGCCGCTCCGATTCCTACCGGGTGGAGCGATCCAGTTCCCTGGCGGGTCTTTCCTCCCGCTGTGGACCAGCGCCTTTCCACGGCGCACTGAAATCGCCTGATTTACAACACTTGGGGGTGGGGCGCTATTCCCGGGTTTGCAGAGTTGAACCAACCGTCCCGTGCCCGGGTTCAGACAATGGCGCACGGTGGAATTTTTCTTGGTACATGTTCCGGTCGGCGAGATCAAGCACTTCGTCGAGCGTCTTGCCGTCGATCCATTCCGCCATGCCGATACTGAGGCTCACCGTAAAGTCCTCAAGATTGCCCGATTGATTCCAATCATTCAGGAGAGTCTCAATCCGGTCTACTACGTTGGCGGCGCCGGCGGCGTTGGTATTCGACAGCATGATCAGGAATTCATCGCCTCCGTAACGAACGGCAGCGTCTGCACCTCGGATCGAGCCCTTGAGCAGCGTGGCGACCTCGGTAAGGACAAAGTCGCCGGTGAGGTGGCCGAATCGAGTATTGACCTGTTTAAAGCGGTCCACGTCAATCAGCAGGAAAGTGAGAGGGGTGCCCAGGCGCCTTGCCTGACCGATGAAACGGCCGGCCAGTTCTTCGAGTGAACGGCGATTGTAGATTTCAGTCAGCGGATCCGTAAAGGACTGCAGGCGAATCAACTCATTCTGCATCGCAGTCGAGATCGTCTTCTGCCGCAATTGCCGGAACTCGATGCGGCGGGAAACGATATAGGTATTGGCAAGGATCAGCAGCACGAGCAGACCGCACACCAGTTCTTTCGATACGGTGATCTCAAAATGCAGACTGCCGGACTTCAGGAAGGCGGAGGGCAGCAGGACGGCGAGCAGCCCGGCTCCCACCAGGATCCCGGTGGCAGTCGCTATCAGCCACAGCTCGCCGTCGCGCTTTTCCAGCTTCCTGAGTTCCTGATTGACATTCGCCAGAACGCTGTTGGAATCATGGCCATCGTGCGCGGCTTTGTTTGAGTTTTCCATGGATTGATTGCGGAAACGAGGTTCGGGGGCGCCCTGCAAGCTCGCTTCGAGCCGGCGCTTTTCCTGGAAGAGGGTCACATATTCTTCCGCGTGCGCGGCGCCGGTTGACCTCGCCGACAATTCTCCCAGTCGCTGGCTTAAAGCGCGAAGCTGGAGTTGTAGTTCAGGTTGTCCGGCGTCAGGCATAGCCACGTAAACCCAAGCGAAGAGACCGCTGCCTCATTGTAGGAGTCTAGCTTGGTAGGCAGGTGGCTGGGAACGTTACGAGGGTAATGAGCAGCCAGGAAGTCTACTCGGGCGTGGGAGCCGACATTGTCATGGAATCAATTTCACCAACGACCGGGTTCTGAGTGAAATGGCCTGCTTGGGCCATCTATTTTGGCGAACCCCTCAGTCACGGGTGAATTATCAGCGAATATGGGCGCGTGTTTCGCACTCGCCCAGAGTGTTGGGTTCATAGACTGCGCACGACCAAAACAATCAACAGAACTACGACAATTGTTCCCGCCAGACCGTAACCTAACATAGTCCCTCCTGGTCCCAAATAAATGAGATCTAACCAATTATGCTGAAAGATGATGAGCTTTCGCTGGTCCGTTTTGCTCAAGGTGCTGATTTGGGGGACTGGCTCTGTAGCCCGGGGTTCACTGTTTTCGGCTGCGGTTGAGTTGGCGTCGTGAGCTTTATAGCTCAGACCTCAACTCCCAGCAGCGTATCGTGCCCTTATGCGCCCAACATCTGTAATGACCAACCACAGTGGTGACGTTCCCTCAGTTCCGAAATCTGCGCCCGCGTTAATGAGCGTGTTGAGAGTGTCATGGTTGAGCGACCTGATACGCCTTGCGATCACAGACGTCCGCTGCGAGATTGAGCAGATGATCGTGGCCGGTGATCGTGTCGTCGCGCACCTGAGTTTCCACGGTCACTTCACAGGACGCTTCGGGCAGATCCAAGGCGAAGGACAGGCGATCAGTTTCATCGCCACCGACAGTTACCGCATCGCCGATGGACGCGTCGCTGAGAATTGGCACATCGAAGACAACCTAACTTTGCAGCAGCAACTTGGATTAATCCCCAAATGAGAGACTCATGTGTCGGCAGGCGCAATGCGGCCACTCGCGCCGATGAATTCCGCGGTTTGAGCGGCCTGTCTCGGATCAGCTAGAATTCACCTTCGGAACTGGACCCACACCGATGAGCTTTGAACCGATTGAGAACTACGGGGTGATTGGGAATATGCGCTCGATTGCCCTCGTGGGTGTAAACGGTTCAATCGACTTTCTCTGCTACCCAAATTTCGATTCTCCCACCGTGTTTGCAGCCCTGCTCGATGATGAGAGAGGTGGCTGTTTTCAGATTCAGCCGCAACTCAGAAAAAGGCAGGTACGACAGCTGTATTTGCCAGACACGAACATTCTGCTCACGCGATTTCTTGCGGAGGAGGGTGTGGCCGAGCTGACTGACTATATGCCCATTGGGGCCGACGGGGAGCAACCGAATGAGATTATCCGCACCCTGGCCGTTATCAGGGGCGAGGTCGATTTCAGGATGCGGTGCCAACCACGATTTAATTATGCGATGTGCGGGCACACTGTGAACATCGAAGACCGGTACGCGATTTTTTCGCCGGCGAGCGATGCTTGTCCACCGATGGCGCTGTACTCCACCACTGCCCTGCGACAACAGTCCCAAGATGCAATCTCCAATTTCAGCCTTCGAGCCGGCGAAAGGGTCACGTTTGTCTTTGGTGGAGTTCGCGCGCAAGGAGAGCAACCCGAGATGGAGTTCGTAGACCAGCGCTTCCACGAGACAGCACGTTTCTGGAAGGGATGGATCGCGAAATCAAAGTACAAGGGCCGGTGGCGCGAAATGGTCAACCGTTCGGCCCTAATGTTGAAGCTGCTGATCAGCCGGGAGCATGGATCGCTGATTGCAGCGCCGACATTTTCCCTGCCAGAACAAATTGGCGGACCGCGCAATTGGGATTATCGCTTCACATGGTTGCGAGACGCGTCATTCACGCTTTATGCGCTGATCCGACTGGGTTTTGTCGAGGAAGCTGAGGCGTTCATCGACTGGCTGAAGGGGCGCCTCGGTGACGACTCGGAGCGGGGACCGTTACAGGTGATGTACGGGACTGACGGCAGGCAGAAGCTCGATGAGCTGACGCTGGATCATCTGCAGGGGTATGAACATTCGAAGCCCGTGCGTATCGGAAATGCCGCCTATCAGCAGTTGCAGCTGGATATTTATGGGGAAATGATGGATTCCATCTATCTCGCAAACAAGTACGGGGACTCAATTTCCTATGCCGGGTGGCAGGAAGTTCAGCGCGTGTTGGAGTGGCTGGGCAAGAACTGGCAGCGGCCCGATGCAGGTATATGGGAGGTTCGTGGCGGGGCGCGAGAATTCCTGCACTCGCGTTTGATGTGCTGGGTGGCTTTCGATCGAGCACTTCGGCTTGCGCAGAAACGCTCCCTTTCGGGGCCATTCGACGCTTGGCTGCGAACGCGCGACGCGATTCGAGAGGACATCTTTACAAACTTTTGGGATGACGAACTGCAGTCGTTTGTGCAGTCGAAGGGGACGAAGAACCTGGATGCGTCGGTCCTGCTGATGCCACTCATGCGGTTCATCAGCCCGGTCGATCCGATGTGGCGCTCGACAATGAAAGCGATTGAAGCACGATTAGTCGAGGATACCCTTGTCCGTCGCTACGAGGCGGAACGCACGCATGTGGACGGGATTCCAGGCGGAGAGGGTAGCTTCACTGCATGCTCGTTTTGGTACATCGAATGCCTGGCGCGCGCTGGGGAGTTGGAAAAGGCTCAATTGTTGTTTGAGAAACTTTTGGGATACGCCAACCATCTTGGGCTCTACTCTGAGCAAATTGGTCCAAGCGGGCAACACCTCGGAAACTTCCCACAGGCATTCACGCATCTGGCGCTGATCAGCACGGCAACATATCTGGACAGGGCTCTTTCCGGCAAGGACGACTCAGTGTGGCGCTAGCATTTTTGGAGAAATAGCCCATCGGTGCAAGCACGTTTTTTGACCGCTATGAAATCCTCTCTTTTAAGACAGATTGAAGAGTGAGTACGACGAGGGTCCACGTTCCGGTGACAACATACAGAACGTTAGTTACTACCGAGTTTGCACACGGAGAATGATGTGCAAGACTGGCGTTGCCGCACGTTCTATTATTTAGGCTTACTGTGTCGTGCACATCCGAGTGAGTGCCGATCGTGGAGCTCGTGTTCGTACTGTTCGGGGTGTTAGCCGTCGCCACACCGCCACTGACAGTCTTCCTATTATGGCGGCAGCACAAACTCCGCCAGCAACTCCTGAGTCTGAGGGAGCTCAGCGTTGCGCATCAGGAGCCGACCGATGACCATGGCACAGGCGACGGTCTCAAGCGCCCACCATCGCTTCCAGTTCCTCGCCGCCCAGCAGCCTCTTGCGCAGGGAGCGGTAGAAGCCCGAGATGTGGGCCTCAAACTCCGCCAAGCTCATGTCGGCGGTGACGTGGACGCGCGGCAGGGCGAAGCGATTGATCTCCGCGCTGATCTTCCCGCGAAACCCGCCTCCCACGTTCATGAAGGCGCAGCGGAAACCAGCTTGCTCCGCCAGACGCAAATCCCGTGCTGTGACTGTAGCGGCATTGCCGAAGGGATAGCCAAAGGCCCACACCGGCTTCCCCAGAGCTTTCTCAAGAACATTCCGGCTCTCGAAAATCTCCCGCCACGCCAGGTCGTCGGATGCCCTCGCTAGAATTGGATGAGAAAGAGAATGCGCGCCGATGGTCATTCCGGCAGCGGCCAGTTGCCGTAACCCGGCAATGTCAAGTGTCAGGAATCTGGTGGCAAGCGTCGGGTCTTGGAAGAACCGCGCTCTCCAGTTCTCTGCGAGCTTAAGCTGGTCCCGGATTTGATCGAGGAATCCGCGCCTGAGTTCTCTTTCGAACTTCGAAAGCGCTTCGACCAAGTTCCACCAACACGCGTGTTTCTCGCTCGGCGCAATTGGGCCAGCGCTAACGTCCGCTTCGGGAAGCCTGAGAGCGATGGGATCGCTCGCGTCCAACAACATCATGTAGAGTTCCTCATACCAAAGCATCGACGGCCTCTCATCGGTGGACGCGCCGGTGGCGAAGAAGAGGCAGGACAGGCCTAGCCCCTGCAGTATGGGAACCATTTCTGTCAAGGTGTTCCGCAGCGCGTCGTCACAGGTCAGCAAGATCGAACGGGAAGGAAGTGACAGCTTCTCTTCAGACCAACGGAGAAAATCTTCGGGGGTGATCACGTGATAGCGCTTCTTCAGAAGCTGTAGCTGCTGCTGCAGGGAATCGCCGCAAACCAGGTTGCCGTCCAAAGCCGGATTCCTGACGTTGTATCCAGCCGGGAACACACCATGGTAAGTCACGACTGCTGGACCAGCTCCGGCGCTGTAGCGAAGGTACCCGCTCCGGGACAGGGCGGGGAAGACGATGTGCTTCAGGGCGGGAGTGACGAATTTCAAGGCTTGCCTCTATGAGGTTTCGCAGAATTGTACCGCACGGTTCGCCGTCTCGTGCCGGACAAAACAGCGGCTTGATGTCAATAGCCAGAATCGCCGTCGAAGAGTTGGAAACTCACTGGAAAGGCGTGCTCCAAGGCATTCGCGGGATCGTGAATGACAATGGGTTCCTTATACTGGCACCAGTAACCATTCCACACCAGCGATTGACTCATGATGGGAAATGAGGCCTGCGCGCGAATTCGGCACACCTCCGAGTCAAGCCGGGCCGCCTTTGTAACAATCGCACAGGCAAGATTCCAGTCATTCGTATCTGCCGAATCAACCACGAGGTCCAGTAGTCTCGCTTCCCACTCTGCTTTTCCAATGACGAAATAACCGATGAGTTGGCCCTGGCGCCTCAACAAGAATCCTTGCATCTTGATGTGAGGACACTTCAGCAGATGGTTTAGGTCTGCGAGGGTTCGCTGGCAAAACGTCCAAGCACGCTTTGTGTTGTTCAATACCGGCAAGAGCGAATCATCAAATTGATTTACCGGCGCGAATTCCCATCCCGTGCTTGCTGGCCTGCGATTCCGAGCGGGATGTGTGAGCCCGTGCAGTAATCGTAGAGTCGATCTTCGATTGTGGGTACGCCTCCGAAACTCACGCCAGGGGCGCAGCCAGGCGCTGCAAGTCAGAGCCTCTCCCACATGCCGAAACCCTATTCGAGGAACAATGAGGCGTGTAGCGGGTGCGCCACCAATAATGAAAGAAGTGGGAGCCATTTCCATCAGCTTGCGAAACAGCTTTACACCCACTCCTGGGGCCGAGGGGTCGGCGACCCAGTCCATCATGGTCACGCTGTTTACAGTACTTCCGTCCGGAAGATGAAAGGTCACCGGGCAAATACCGCAATGCGCCAAGATCTGCCCATCCCGTTCGAGCACATAGCTGCGGCTGCCTTCCCGCAGGGGGCTCGGGTGCGGGTACTTCCACGCCAGCAATTGCGGATCGGCATGATGGTCCGACGGGCCAAACTGGTAAACGCGGACAAGAAATTTCGCGAGTGCCGGAAGATCCTTGTGTTCAGTGGCTCTGATGGCGGCGGTCATTGAAGGTCGAAACCTATGATCGGCATGTCGCCACCTGCCTGGAGTCGGCCCCTCACAGTTGGCCGCCCGACAGGACGATGGTCTGTCCTGTGAGAAACGAGGCGTCTTTGGAAAAGAGAAAGCGGACGGCCCCAAGGACATCCGAGGTCTCACAAAGGCGGCCGAGCGGAACCGCAGCCTTTGCCGTGAGCCGCTGCCGCTCGTTTGCCTGCACGTTCATGCCAAGCGGCAAGAAGGATGGGCAAACGGCATTGATGGTTATCCCATTGAGAGCAAGTTCCGGCGCCAGTAGCTTGACGGTGTGCTCCAGCGACGCCTTGGCCAGGGAGTATGCCGCCGTATTTAAGGATGGCTTTTGCGTGCCTGCGGTCGAGCCCAGAACGATCAGCCGGGCACCTTCATTCTCGCCCCTGTTGGCCAGCAGGCGAGCCAGTTCGATGGTGCGATAAACGGCGAACGAGAGTTGCTGTTCGAGTGCTTGCCGCGAAACGGAGAGCAACCCGCCTTGCAAAAGACCTGGCCACGCCGCGTGCACAATCCCAAAAACGCGACGGCTTCCGAGCATGTCCTCAATACGCGATACGGACTCAGCTTCTGAAAGATCAACCTTGAGCTGGCGGACGCGAGGATTCTCCGCCAGTTCAGCCGGTAGTGCGTGGCGATTGATGATCGCCAAAAGGGAGTAATCACGCGCCAATTCCCGGACAAGATAAGAACCAATTCCTCCGGAGGCCCCTGTCACTAGTACGACCTTTGCGTCGGGAGCAGCGGCGGATTGGGCCTCACTCGGAAGGGAACTGATCGACTTCGGTGCGGCTTCGTGACAGGTGAAGCCCACGTGAATCTGGCTGGCACTGGTTCCAGCGGGCAATTCTGCAACCACGACCTTTACACTGCCCCGGACGTTGGCCGGATCCCAAGCCGTAATTTCACCTCGAACCGAAACACGGCAGGGAAAATAGAGAGGCCGGGCAAACTGCGCGTTGTAGGAAACGAGGAAGCTGTTTCTTCCCGGCAAGTACATTCCCGCCATCGCGGAGGCGAGCGCAACCTGGTAAGCGCCATGAACGACGCGGGCGCCAAGGTTGGTGGAGCGGGCGTATTCGGCGTCCGTATGCAGCGGGTTCATGTCGCCGCTGTTGCGCGCGAATTCGGCGACATCGGCCTCGCTGATTTCCCGCTCAAAGTCCGCAGTCAGGCCGACGCGAAGGGCTGCAACGGGTCGGACAACAGCCTCAGGAAATTCCATGGTTGTTCTTCAGAGCGTCACTCTTCAGCTGGTCGTTGTTCAGATGATCGTTGTTCAGGTGATTCAGGATCAAATCAAAGGAAACGAGTTCCGGCAAAACATCGTAGTCGAGTTTCACCCTGAACTCCTCCTCGATCACATTGGCCAGGATTATAGCCGCCAAAGAGTCCCACGCGGCCACGGAGGAGGAACTCGCGGAATACACCTCCGGCGCTTCGAGGTCGGGGAACACCAATGAAAAGCACTGGGCAAGACGTTGACGGAGATCATTCATGATGGATTTGGACTTCATGGTACATCTTCGGGCATCTATCCAGAAATACCGCTCGCGAGATTCTGCAAGGCCCATCGGGTCTCTCCCCAAGGAGTGATTCCAGAAACTCCTGCAAGTATTTGTTGCGAGCGGTTGCGGAGAACTCGAACACGATTTCCTGCGCGAGAAATCGATCCAAAATCGCCTTGAGGCACTGGTATTCAATGCGACGTCCGAAGGCCCGACAGCTCATGACCCATGTGTTTACGGTCACTGCTGTTTCGCTGGCTTGACCGGCAAGCACGGCAATAACGCCGAGCGGGCCGTACTTGTCCCGATAGCTTGCGTTCACTGCGAAGGTATTCGACGCCGCGAAACTGCCGTGCCATTCCGCTTCATTGTATCGAGTTCCGTTTAGATTGAACTGATTGGTCTTGTTGACGAGCTCAAGGCTGCGCGGATTTTTGGCGGCAGCGAAGTCGAAAGTGATTTTTGCTTCCGCGTCGCGCAGGAAATCTTCATGGGAAACGCCTGGCGACTTTGCCCCTTCGCGAAAAACACTCCCGGCACGAAGGCTCTCCCTCCGCAAGCCATCTTCTTGCGTGATGGTCTGCTTCGCAAACAGATCCCGCAACAGGTAGAGCAGACTATGGACCTCTGCGTAGTCCTGCCCGTCAAATCGAATGCATTCTATCTCGCGATGCGTGGCTTTCACTTCTGCTAGTTCGCTGGAACTGTCATCGACGAAGACCACGCTATCGGCATGCACGTTCCAAGTGTCGAGAATCCTGGTCACGGACTCCGATTTTGCATTCCAGTGCGCCTCGACAGGAAAAACACGATCGCGGGGCAGCACGATATCGGGCCTTCGAAATACTGCTTCGACAGTCTCCGGATCATTCTTGCTGGCTACGCCGATCAAGACTCCCTGGTCAGCTAAGGCACGCAGCAGTTGCTGGTAGAGACCATGAAGCTGAGTCTTACTGTCGAGATCCCAGGACACAGCCTCGGGACCAACTTCTCCGGCAATGCCGGCCCAGAGTGTGTCGTCCAGGTCCGTAATCAGGCCCTTCTTTGGCAATGGCGGCGCCAGGAGCTGAGCTAAATACTGCGCGAGTTGGTCGGCGTGAGCGATTGCGTAAGGCAAACCAGCGAGCAGCTCACCCTTGAAGTCGAAGGCGTGC
>WNFG01003457.1_pt1 | contig 15056 bp, 8 predicted proteins | sample 5400431 | NCBI WGS metagenome assembly WNFG01 (sample SAMN13153346, study PRJNA577476) | soil metagenome | isolation source: 120 cm saprolite under Douglas fir tree site 2 hole 3 replicate 2 | place: USA:California | collected 2015-04-18 | reverse complement strand
TCCTGTTCGAGGCAGGTATCGACCAATTCGGTGCGGTACTTGAAGACATCGCCCAGAAGCTTGCGATCGCTCGGCGTGGTGATGTGCAACTTGTCGGCGAGGTCGGGGGTCACCTCGAGGCTCTGCCATTGAGCGTCCTTGTCGTCCGAGTCCCAGACCAGGGCCTTCATCTCGACCAGATCGACCATGCCCTTGAAATTTTCTTCCGATCCGATCGGAATCTGCACGGGCAGCGGGCGCGCGCCCAGGCGCTTCTTGATCATGTCCACGCAGCGCAGGAAATTCGCGCCGCTTCGATCCATCTTGTTGACATAACAGATACGCGGAACGCCGTAGTTGTCGGCCAGGCGCCAGTTGGTTTCCGACTGCGGCTCCACGCCGGCGACTCCGTCAAACACCACGACGGCGCCGTCGAGGACGCGCAGGGATCGATTGACCTCGATGGTGAAATCGACATGTCCCGGAGTGTCGATGAGATTGATCTTCTTATCGCGCCAGAATGCGGACACGGCCGCGCGGTATCGTGAATGTCGATGATGGTGTGCTTACGCCCCGTGTAATACAGGATGCGCTCGGTCGTCGTCGTCTTGCCGGCGTCGACGTGGGCGATAATGCCGATATTGCGAATATCGGAAAGGGGCGTTGTGCGGGGCATGACGAAGTTCCGTAAAAAGAGTGAGTAGGGCCGCGGTAGGCAGGCGTCAAAACCACGTAGTTTGACACGCCGTTCAAGGTATGTCGAGAACTCGGCTTGCCTGCTCGCCTCGCCGGCTACTTGACGGTATATCCTCGGCCCTCGAGGCAGGCCGCTTGCGCTCGAAAGTAGTCCGAACGCTTGCCGGGCGCCGCCGCCCCTGTCGCCTGCGTGGGATCGAATCCCGTCTGGCCGGCCGCCCAGCGATGGCACTCGAACTTGTCCTTGCCCTGCTGCTCCTCGGTCTGGCCGTTCTTCGGGTACACGATCAGCGTCCCCGATGCGGCCGGCGACGATGCCGCAGCCTCGCCTTGAATCTCGGGCGGCGGACTCACCGTTTCGTACTGGCTGACCGCGGGGTCCCACCGATAGTAGACGTTGTCCGCATAGTAGTAGGGAACCCCTTCCCACCAAACGGTCGAGTAGTACAAGGGCAGAGTCGCAAAATACAAACCCAATCCGACGCCCCCCCAAGCCCAGGGACCGTACCAACCGCCTCGCCAATCATAATAGCCGCCCCGCCAGCCGTAGCCGCCGTAGTACCCACCATAGCCACCGTGATAGCCGCCGCCGTAGCCGCCGTGATAGCCGCCGCCGTAGCCGCCGTGATAGCCGCCGCCGTAGCCGCCGCCATGGGCGACCCCGCCACCATGCTGCGCGAACGTGGGCGCGCTCAGCGCCAGTGCGGCGGCGGTGCCGCAGACCATCAAAGACAGCGTACGGAGGGCCGAGGGGGTTTTCATTACGTCACCAATGGCCTGTCGATGGCCTTAAGTTCAATGAACACCATTATAAGGACTTCTATAAAGACTTCGTTTATTTGACTTCACAGTTTCCGCGCAGTTCAACGAAATCCCGGCCCCATGCCTGTACCGCCGTCACGCGGAGCTTCAAACCCGCTCGGCTCATTCGGGTACTCACTCTCGGTAAACAGCGTTCTTGGGCAAGGCACTCCGGAGGTTGGTATGCGAGTCAGTCGCGGTATCCTAAGTTTGACGGTTGCATTGGCGGTCGCCCCCGTCGGAATCGGCTTTGCTCACGGCGGCGGATCCATGGGCGGAGGGGGCGTCACCGGCTCCGCGGCCGGTTCACGGTCGAGCTCGCCCGAGAACGCGGCGAAGGCTGCTTACAACTCCGGCGTGCGCTCCATCAAGGAGGCGAAGGAGTACGAATCCGACGGCGCCAAGGCTTCCAATCCTCAGAAGAGCGCCAAAGCGCTGGACAAGGCTCATCAGTACTATTCCAAGGCACTGGAACAGTTCATCGATGCAGTCTCCCAACAGCCCAAGATGTACCAGGCATGGAATTACATCGGCTTTGCCAACCGCCATCTGGGTAACTATGACGCGGCGCTATCGGCATACGCCAAGGCGCTCGAGCTCAATCCCGCCTATCCGGAAGCCATCGAGTACCGCGGAGAAGCCTATCTCGGTCTGAATAAGATCGACGAAGCGAAGGAGGCGTACATGACCTTGTTTCGAGAGTCCCGCGGCCTCGCCGACGAACTCATGACGGCGATGCGCCGGTGGACCGACGCCCGGCGCACGGATGCTCAAGGTCTGGCTCCCGATGTCATCGAGGCATTCTCCAAATGGGTGGACGAGAGAGCGGGAATTGCCGCGCAAACCGCGTCACTCGCCCTCGGCGCGCAGGCTGCGTGGAAATAGCCGGCATCGCTGCCTAAGCTCACGGATCGCTGCTCAATATCCGCAAGCGCTTCATCATCGTAATGGCATGCGCGGCGGTGGCTGCCGCGCGTGCTGCGGATACGTCGCCGAGCCCGGCCTATGAATGGCGCTTGCCGCCCGGTTTCCCGCGTCCGGCGGTGCCGGCCGACAATCCAATGTCTTCCGCCAAAGTAGAATTGGGGCGCCGGCTATTTCACGAAACGCATCTGTCGTCGACCGGCCGGTACGCCTGCGCCAGTTGTCATCGACCCGAACTGGCTTTCACCGACGGCAGGCCACGCGCCCTGGGCGCCACCGGCGAGTCGGTGAAGCACAGCGCCATGAGTCTCGCCAACGTGGCTTACAACCCGGCCTTCACCTGGAGCGACTCGAGAGTCCATTCGCTGGAGTCGCAAATGCGGCAGCCGCTGTTCAACCGGCATCCGGTGGAGATGGGCCTCACGGGCAGCGGGCGCGCCGCCGTCGAGGCCGTGTCTGCCGACGCCGCGTACCGCAGCCGGTTCGCCGCGGCATTTCCGGACGACGCCGCACCGATTTCCATGGCCAACATCATCAAGGCGATCGCCGCTTTCGAGCGCACTCTGATCTCCGGCCGCTCGCCATTCGATCGTTATGTGTACGACGATGATCAAACGGCGCTGTCTGACTCGGAAAAGCGCGGCATGGCGCTCTTTTTCTCGCCGCGCGCGGGCTGCGCGCAATGTCATTCCGGGATCAATTTTTCCGGACCCCTGACTTACGAAGGACACGAGACGCGAGGCGCCTCGTTCGCCAACACCGGCCTGTACGATGAGGACGGACGGGGAAGCTACCCGGCGAACGACCAGGGCCTGATCGAGGTCACCCATCGTGCGGCGGACATGGGAAGATTTCGCGTGCCCACATTGCGCAACGTGGCGCTGACCGCGCCGTATATGCATGACGGAAGTGTGGCGAGCCTGGAGCAGGTGATCGGTCACTACGCGCGCGGCGGACACGAGAGTCCGCGCCGGGACTCGCGCATCCGGCCGCTATTTCTGTCGCAGACCGAACGCGCCGATTTGGCTGCTTTTCTGCGGAGCTTGACCGACCCCGAATTCGTCGCCGACCCGCGGTTTAGATGACGACGCGGAACTCTGTTCGCTTCGGTCGAGACCCGGCATACTGCGCTTCCGATATCAACAAAGTCATGGGGATCTCAAGCATGCGTGCACCGTGCATCGTACTCGCTCTCATCGCCGTAACCCTACAGACCGCGCTGGCGGCCGGCCCGCAGGCTCTGCCCACGGCCAAGGCTGAAAATGTCGGCATGTCCACCGAGCGTCTCACCCGCCTCAGCGAGGGCATGAAGAGTCTCGTGGATCAGGGCCGTCTCGCCGGCGTCGTGACCATGGTCGCGCGCCGCGGCAAGGTGATCGAGCTCGAGGCCATCGGCAAACGGGACATCGCCGCCAGTCTCCCCATGCAAAAGGACAGCATTTTCCGCATCTATTCGATGACCAAGCCGATTACCGGCGTCGCCATGATGATGTTGTTCGAAGAGGGGAAGTGGCAGCTCAACGATCCGGTTGCCAAATATATACCGGAGTTTACCGACCTCAAGGTGTACGGCACCGATGCCAACGGCAACGTGGTCATGAAGGATCAGGTTCACCCCGTGACCATGCGCGAGCTGATGTCGCACACCGGAGGTTTCACCTATGGATTTATCAGCAACACGCCGGTCGATAAATTACAGCGTGAGGCCGATATCCTCAACGTCAACAACACGCTGGAGGAGATGATCAAGCGCGTCGCCAAACTGCCCTTGAATGCGCAACCCGGCAGCGAATGGCACTACAGCATTTCCGTCGACATTCAGGGCTACATCGTACAAAAGCTCTCCGGCATGCCGTTCGAGGAATTCCTGGAGAAGCGCATATTCAAGCCGCTCAGCATGGTTGATACCGGCTTCTACGTTCCGGCGGACAAGCTCAAGCGCCTGGCGGAATTCTACAGTTACGGAAAGGACGGCCGGCTGGAAGTGGTGCGGGGCGGGCTCAATCACGACTTCTCCGCCAAGCCTGCGCTCTCTTCCGGCGGCGGCGGCCTGGTATCGACCGCAGCGGATTATATGCGCTTCTGCCAGATGCTGCTGAACGGCGGCAAGCTGGATGGCGTGCGCCTTCTCTCGCCGCGCAGCGTCGAACTGATGCGCACCAACGTGCTGCCGGCGGCCATGCCGACGCTCTCACCCGGGTCGGGATTCGGATTGGACTTCGCGGTGTACAGCGACGTTGTCGCCGCGGGCGGCTACTACGGCAAGGGCACCTATTACTGGGGCGGCGCGGCCGGTACCTGGTTCTGGATCGATCCCACCGACGAGTTGATCGTCATCGGAATGATTCAGCAGGTCGCAGGTACCGGCGCGGCCGCCGTGGCCGGCGTTCCCGACGTGCGTGGCCTGTCCCACGCCTATGTATATCAGGCCATCGCCGATTGATGCTCATGCCGATCATTGCACCCTCTACCTGCGAATCGGGATTTCGATATAGCTATCATTGTGCCAGCGGATTTTGACGGGAACTTTGCCGTCGTCGATGGACTCCTCGCTCACGTCGCCTCCCGTGCCGTAGTTGATCTCTCGATCCGGCCGCTTGTTGACGCCGAGAACCATCACCAGACGACTGCCCTGCTGAAGCAGCCGGCTGGTCATCCGCTCGCTCCTGAACGAGAGCTCCTGGCGCTCGCCCGCCTTGAGCAGGTGACGATGAACGCGGTCTCGCGCATAGCTGGCGCGGAATTCATAGGCGGGACTGAACAAGCGGACATAATCGCCGCCGGCCGTGCGCTCGAAAAAAATGATGTTCAGATCCACGTCCATCTTGTTCACGGTGAAATCCAGCCGGCCGGAGAACAGACCGTTGAACTCCGTCGGCTTCGCCAGCGGCTCGCTCACGAACAGCACGTCGTTGTGGGTTGCGATACTCCTGCTGATGAGATCGGTCGAGGGCGTCCAGGCGGCGTCCTTGCGATCGGCCAAGTTCACCGTCTGCAGAATGAATGCGGCTTTCGGATTCCTGTGCTGGGTGAGCCGGTGGCCTTCGCCTGACACAGTTGCGTCCAGGTAGAATTTCAGGGACCCCTTGGTCATGGCTTCGAGCGTCGGCGCGTGGCGCCACTCGTTGGCGCCCATGACTTCGTAGTTGACTTGGGCTTTGAGCAGAGGCGGTATGGCAGCGCCCTTGAAGACGTGGTTGAACCACTGATAACGCAGCTCACGAAGGTCAACGAGCGCGGCCGAATCCACTTGATAGTTCTGCAGCGTGGCCAATGCCCCTTTCTGCATCACGGCGTCATCGTAGGGACCGATGACCAGCGTATGGTCGGCATGCGGGTCGTATCGATGATGCTGCGTGAAATAATACAGGGCGCCCAGTTCGCTTCCGGAATAGTAGCCCGTCATCGTCAGCACCGGAATATTGATGTGTGCGAACTGTTCCCGGTAAGGGACCATCTCCTGCCAGTACCGGTCATAACTCGGGTGATTCAGCCAGCGGATGAATATAGGATTGGGTTTTCCGTACAGGCGGCCCATGTCTCGGTATCGGCTTCCGCTGACGTACCACTTCTGATCGAGGGCGTGCCACAGGGCATCATCGTAATAGCTGCTTTCGTCGGACGTTTTCGTGTTGGTCACGTAGGAAGACCACCGGTACCCGGAGTTCTGGAAGATGCTGCCTCCCATGGGAACGTCGATTCCGGGAGCGGTGGTTGCCGATGTCGCGATGGCTTTGAGCGCGGGCGGCAGTTGCTTGGCGGCCGCCCACGAGGTAAAGCCGCTGTAGGCATCGCCGTACATGCCCACGCGGCCGTCACTCCAGGGTTGCTTGGCAATCCAATCGATGACCGCTCGCGCATCGTCACCGTCGTGCTGATAGGGAACGACCTGGCGGGGACTGTCATGCGTACCTCGGGCGTAGGCGACTACTCCTACATAGCCGTGCGCCGCGCACTCCTTGGCGTAGTTCCGTGAATCGTAGATCGTGAACTCCAGCAGCGCTGGAAGCGGTTTGGAGATGCTTCGGGGACGAACCAGCAGCGCGGCAATGCTCACCCCGTCCGGAGTCTTGATCAAGACCTGGTCGTCGACCGCGTAGCGCCGTCGATCGTCCTCCTCGTCGAGCGGGACGACCAGGGGACCGAAGCTCCGATAGGCATCAAAAGACAGGTACGCCCGAATCAGCGCCACCGCTTCCGATTGTCCAATGCTGTCGTCGGCCCGCTGCTGATCGAACAACTTCTGCAGAGCGTAACGAAACACCGCCGGAGATGTCCCGAGCCATTGTGTGACGGCGTAGGCGTCCTGGTCGTTGAGCCGGGGAACCACGTCTTGATACGCTTGAGTGAATGCTTGCGCGAAGGGCACCTGACTCTCCGCTTCCGTTGCCTTGGCGCGTGCGTACATGTCGTAAATCACGTCACGGCCGACCGGCCGGCCGGCGTCCAAGCGCTGCCGCCGATCGCGCAGCGTCTGCCGCGATTCGTAGGCAGCCGAATAGTTGCCCGCCACCAATTGAAGCGCGGACAAATTCGCGAGATAGCGGTCCGGATCGGGATCTTGATAGACGGGAACGAGCCGCGCAGCCAAATCGCGCATGGCCGCGGCCGCCGCGGGATCGTCCACGGAAGCCGGCGTACGAAATTCGAAAACCGGCCCGACGGCCCAAACCCTCGAGGAAGCAAAGACCAAGAGCAAGAAGAGACAGCTCGCCGTCCACTGGGCAATCCCTCTTCCCGCCGGTTTTGACGCCCTTTTCATCCGTGGCTCCCAGTCAAGGTCGCTGCTCTTTTGCGAGCCCCAGGAGACTTGATGAGATGCAGGACGCGCGTGAACAGGGGGTGCGCTTGAGCAGGTCCGCCGATGTGGATGACGCCGGTGTGCTGCAGTTCGTTGGTGAAGACGTCGATGACCAGTTCGAGCACGTCGTCGGCGAGCAGACCGAATGTGCCGTCGATGAGTACCCAGGGCGGCTTTTGCAGCAAGATGCGCGCGACGGCGAGGCAAAGCTGCTCATCTCGGCTCAATTCCCGATCCCAACGCTGGGTCTTGTCGAGCAACGGTGCGAGGCGTTCGAGGCCGAGCCGGTAGAGCGCGCGCGCGAAATCGCCCTCGGCGAAACTGTCGGCCTTCAAAGGATAGGCCAGTACTTCGCGCAAGGTTCCCCGGGGCATGTAGGGCGTACCGCCCGGCAGGTAAAATATCTGTTCGCCCGCCGGGCGCGTGATGCGCCCGGCGCCCCAGGGCCATAGTCCCGCCAGCGCGCGAAACAGCTGCGTCTTGCCGGTTCCCGGCGCGCCCAGGATGAGGACCCGTTCCCCGGCCTTCACGACCACTTTCGTTTCCTTGAGCATGTCGGCATTCGCTGCAGATACGATCTCGAGGCCCTCGATTGAAATCTCGCCGGGATCCCCCTCGGTGTAGACGATGCGGCTTCCGAATCCGCCCGGCTCTTGGCTCCTGATCAGCGCATGGCGGAAATTTGCGACTCGAAGCAACGTGGCGCGCCAGTCGGCAATGGCGCTGAAGTTGTCTATGAACCATCGCAGCGACGACTGCGCCTGGCTGAACGCACCCGCCGCCATCATGAGGCCGCCGAAAGAAACCTTGCCGCTGAAATACAGTGGCGCCGCAACGAGTATGGGAGCCACTATCGTGACCCAGCCAAAGCCGGCGGTGACCCAGGTGAGATTGGCGTGACCCCTGACGATGCGGCGCGTCGCAGCGAGCACATTGCCAAGATGAAGCTCGATCCGGCGTTTCTCGTCCGCCTCACCCTCCGCCAACGAAATGTCATCGACGTGCTCGTTGACTCGCACCAGCGAAAAGCGCAGATCGGCCTCGCGCGCGTAGCGTTCCGCGTTGCGGGTGATGAGACCTCGACCGACCCGGTAGCTGAGAAGCGAGCCTGCGCTCGCATAGATGATCGCCGCCCACACCATGAAGCCTGGGACCGTATAGTCCCGGTCGTTGACACGGAAAATGAAGTCGTTCGACAGAACCCAGAGCACGCCCGCGAAAGTAAGGAACAATATCAAGGCCTGGAGCAATCCGACGCCGAGATCGGCCGACAGCTCGCAGAGCTTGCGCGCGTCTTCATGGATGCGTTGGTCCGGGTTGACGCCCATGGTACCCGCGTTGGCAAGCCAAAACGCGCGGCGCGGCAGCATCCAGTCGCGAAGGAGGCCGAGTACGAGCCCCTCACGCAGCTTGAGCTCCAAGGTTTCGACCAGCCATCGCTGCGCCACATTGAGAGCGAGGAGAAATCCTGCGATCACGAAGAAGACGCCAAGCTGGAACAGGAAATCCCGCAGGTCACGCCGCGATAAAGCATCGTAGAACGGCTTGTTCCAGCCGTTGAGGCGAATCTGACCGTAGGCGGTGGCCGCGACGACCAGTATCAATGCGGCAAGCACCAATATGAGCACCCTGCGCACCGGCGAGCCGAAGATCGTGCGGGTGACGAGTCCGATCTGCCGCGCAAGGCCCAAGTGAGCGCTCTCGCCCTCAGGAGAGGTGCCGGGGATTTCTGTGGAGTCTTCCATTACCTTGCCGAGCACTCCGCCACGCTTTGCCCAAAGGATACCACCCAATCCGCGGCGCAGATCCCAACCTCGACGCCTTTCAGGATGTGGTGCAGATGACTTCCGCGGGTGTACGAAGCACGGTCACGGAATCCTCGTCGAAGTTCGCATAGGCGCTGCCGTCGACGGTCACGCTGCGCAGGGGCATCGCCAGCGGCGGGCGTAGAACGATCTTGGCCGCAATTCCGCCTTCGATGCCGAAGCGCAGCGTGGCCGAGTCGATCCTTCGCAGCGAATAGCTCAAGGTACCGTAAAGAGTCGGCATCCGGTTCACCTGCACGCCGGAACCTTCGATCCATTCGGGCGCCAGGCCCGCCGCCAGTACCAGGGATGAATCGGCTTCGCGTTCGTAGGCAAGGAGGCTCCGTACCGCAAGCACATATTCGCCGGCAATCCAGGTGTGCGGCAGATCGCCGACGTGGGCCGGAGCCTTGTGGTCCCGCCATGCGATCTCCGGCCACTGATTCCAGGGCTGCGGGCGGCGATCCGACAAGAAGAAACGCAGTAGTTCCAGCGCCGCATCGCGCCGACCCAATCGCACCAGGGCGCCGATGATGCGAATTTCGTAGGGTGTGTAGCTCGGCGAGGGCACGGCGCCGCTGCGCTTTGCGCGCCAGTCGGCGAGATACTTGTCGAAGGTCTGGTCGAGCGCCGCGCGGTTGAGACCGTCGGGCACATCAAACAAGTAAATGGCATTTGCGGTGGCGGTGGGATCGAAATCGGCCCACTCGATGCTGCCTGGAATGAAGTCCAACTTCCGCTGCGCGCGGGTAGCCTCGATCGAAGCGAACAGCGAAGCCGCAAAGCGCTCGCTCGAGCTGCGCCAGCTTTGCGCGGAGGTCTCGCGGCCGGCCGCTCTCGCCAGGTCGGCCGCATCGCGCAATCCTCGCAGCGCCCAGAAATCGTCCCAGTAAGAGTGCACGGGCTGCGCCAGGTAACCCTCATGGCTCACCGATATCGGCAGCAGTCCATCCTTTCCCAGCAACTTTTCGATGCATCCGACCGCCCTGTCGATGAATGTCCACGATTCCGTGAGAAACGCTTCATCCGATGTGAATCGATGGTAGTCGGCGATCAACGCCAGCAGTTCGCCATGGCTGTCGTGCTCGACCAGCCAATCGGTCCCCTCAATGTCGACGCAACAAGGCACGAAGCCGTCGGCGCGCTGATGCGGCGCATACCAGCGGATGAACTCCCGTACTTCCTGCGCGTGTCCCATGCGCAGCAGGGCCGCGCTCATCATGGCGCCGTCACGTATCCAAGAACGCGTGTAGCGCCTGGGACCCGGCTGCAGAGCCGGACCTGCGCGGGTCACCAGAATATGCGCCGTCGCCGTGAGCGCCGCGTGTACGGCGTCCGTCATCCAGCCATTGCCGGTCCATTGGGCCCATGGAAGCCTCGTGCTCCACTCGAATGCCGGCTCTGCGATCGAACTCGCCGCCGCGGCCGGCTGACAGCTCAGAACGATTTCCGCCATCCCATGAGCTCGGGCCGGCAACTCAAAACCGAGCGCGCCCGTGGCGAAACCGAAGGAGTCATGCGTGTCCGCATTGGCGGGGAGCACACCGGAAGCCAGGTGCGCCGCCATGAATCCTTCATCGAAGCGCAGCGCTCCGAATCCCTTGGGTGCGGCCGCTCCTGCGGCAATCGAAGGCACGATCAAATGACTCTCATTGACGAGCACCGCGCCATCGCGCCATGCCAGATCGTGGATCCTGCTGACGCCGCCCAAGTTGCGGAAACTTTGCCACGGCGGCGTCACTTGAAACGGACGCAGCAGCACGAACAGGCGGGCGGAAAATTCCCGATCCGTGAGATTCTCGAATCGATAGTGCACGCGCGAGGAACCGCTCAGAGTGCTCTCCGCCTGCATGCGCAGACGCCAATCGGCGGTTTCCCAAACCACGGACGGCACCGGCATCCATTCGGCCAGGAGTTCCTGTCGCGACGCCAAGTCCGTCCAGGTGAAGAGCCGGCCCGGGGTCCATATCATGGGTTCGATCGAAAACGATCCCTGGTCGACCTCGACCATGCCGTCTTCATTCATCAACGCGCAATGAACGCCGCTGGAGGTGCCGAAGGGTGTCCATACGCTCTGTTCATTGTGCAGCCAACGCGGATGCCAGCCACGCGCTTCGCCCTGTGCGACATTGTTCCAGAAGGCATGGATGGAACGCGAGAACTCGAACGATTGCACCCGCAGAGCCGCGCCCGCCGATGGCTCATCGAGCTCCAGGCGAAGAAATCGGGTCTTGAGCCCGGGTAGATACACGTAGCTCCGTTTGCCGCCCGCCTTCTTTGCGGTGTACACGGTCTTCCAGCGAATGCCGCTGTTCGAGCTTCGGACACGAAAGCCGCTCGCCGGCGCCCGGTCGAGCCATTCGACGATCAAACCGCCTACCATACGGGGCTCGATCGAATCGATCACGATCCATGGCCGCGCATCGTCCGGCCGGGGTTTCCAGCCGGAGCCCTGCAACGCGGCGGGCGCTTGGAAATCCGGCATTGCGCTCGATGCACTGACCTTCGGAGCCTCGGCCGGGGTGCAATCCTCGATCTCAACGCCGGCGATCCAGACCGTGCCCTTCCCGCCCTCACCCGCGACGATGGCAAACTCCATCGAACTCAAGTCCGAGAGGCGGCCGCCGCTCGACGGGCCCCAGGCAAAATCGATGTCGCGGCTGTCCACCCTCATTCGCGTCCAGCGCTGAGGAAGCCGCAGGTCCTTTTGCACATGCCGCCACACGTTCTGACCCGTGGCGTCGACCAGCTTCAGCTCCAGATGATTCACCGCGCCGCGGCCGCGCAGGCGAAAGCTCACTGCATATTCCTCCGGCATCCTTTGCTTCAGCGCACGGCGCGCGACCACGAAGCCTCCGCCCCCTTTGAAATCGAAATCCATTCGCAGCGCAGGCAGGCTTCCTACGGGCACCGAAGAGAGCTCGAGTTCCGCATTGCCTGAAACAATGGGTTGCCATTCGGACGGAATCGCCGAATCGGCGGATTTTTCTTGGCTCATTCAGCTACCGACCGAATTGGGATCCCGCCAGACTCGTTCGAAGGGTAACCGCCAGGCATGAGGAGCGATGAGCTGGTGGATCGCATTCGGCCCCCACGATCCGGGGTCGTAGAGACGCACCGGCGGGGGTGACTCCAAGAGGTTCGCCGACACCTCCCACAGCCGCTCGATCCCCTCCGCGCTCGTGAACAGCGTGTGGTCGCCGCGCATGGCATCCAGGACCAAGCGCTCGTACGCCTCGAGCACATCAGCGATGTGGCTGGTATCGTGCATGGCGAATTGCATGCTCAGTTTATCCAGCCGCATGCCGGGGCCGGGGCGCTTGCCGTAAAACGACAGCGACATTTTTGCAGCATCCGCCAAATCGAATGTCAGGTGATCCGGCCCTTGCGCGCTGACGCCGGATCCGGCAGGGAACATGCTCTTCGGCGGCTCTCGAAACGCGATCGAAATGATCCGCTGCCCCTGGGCAAGCCGCTTGCCCGTGCGCAGGTAGAACGGTATGCCGGCCCAGCGCCAGTTGTCGATGAAGCATCTGAGCGCAATGAAGGTCTCCGTATCCGAATCGCCGGACACCCCCTCTTCCGACCGGTATCCCGTGTACTGTCCGCGGATGACGTCGGACGGCTTGATCGGCAACATGCTGCGAAAAACCTTGTTCTTCTCCTCGCTGATGGGGTTGGGCTCCAGGGAGGTCGGCGCCTCCATGGCCATGAAGCCAAGAATCTGGAACAAGTGGGTTACCACCATGTCTCGATAGGCACCGGTCTGCTCGTAGAAGCCGGAGCGCTTGCCGAGACCCAGGGTCTCCGGCACGTCGATCTGCACGTGGTCGATGAAATTGCGGTTCCAGATCGGCTCGAACAATCCATTGGCGAAGCGAAAAGCCAGAATGTTCTGCGCCGCTTCCTTGCCGAGGAAATGATCGATTCGGAAGATCTGGTCCTCGTCGAAAACCTCGTGCAGTCTGGCGTTCAGCGTAACCGCGCTCGCCAAGTCGGTGCCGAACGGCTTTTCCATGATAATCCGGGAGCGCTCGACCAAGCCGGCTTCTCCCAGCAAGCGTACCGCGGACAACGCCGCGTTCGGCGGCACGCTGAGGTAGTGAAGCCGGCGACTCTCGCCGTTGAAGGCCCGCTCCGCCTCGATTACCGCCGCCTTGAGGGCATCGGCGCCGCGGGCCATCGGCACGTATTGCAAGCTGTTCGCAAAGTCTGCCCAGGCCGCTTCGTCGACCTTGCGCGTCGAGAACTCGGCGAGCGCTCCGCGCGCGATCTTGCGGAAATCGTCCGCGCTGAGATCGTCCAGGGATGTCCCAATGATCCGGCAGCCGGGGATGAACCCCGAACTCCACAGATAAAACATGCCGGGCAACAATTTGCGACGAGCAAGATCGCCGGTCGCACCCACGAGAACGACGACTTGCGGAAACTGGGGACCCTTCGGTGCGTTGCTGCGCCCATGGTAGGTGTAGACCAGCGAGAACTTCACGGCGACGCTGCGGTTCTGGCCGGCCGAGTGCAGGGTATTGCAATGAAAGAACACCGCATCGCCCGGCGCGAGCCGCGGCGATTCGGCGGCGCGGATGACCTCGGCGTTGTCCGCTCGATCGGCGCGGAAGAACCTCGCTGCGTCGAACCGATCGGCATCGAACACCATCCTGTGTGAACCCGGCACGAACCAGAGCGCGCCATTATTGGTCTCCTCCTGGCCGAGCGCGAGCCATACCGAGACGAGATCCTCGCGCTCGAACGACCAGTAGCGAATGTCGCGATGCCAGTTGGTCAGACTTCCGTAAAGCGGATGCTTGGTCATCAGGCAATTGTGATGGGTGCGCGACATCAGCACGCCTTCACCGAAATACTCTTTCATCCATTCGCGCAGCGCGGGCGCCGTGCCCCATCGGGCGAACACGGGGTCGCGAGCATAGGCGTCGAGCAGCCGGCGCACGGTCTCGCCGCCGGCCGCCGTACGCGACGGCGGTGCACCGGGATATTGAAGATCGGCTTCGAATTCGAGCGGGTCCGCGCGGAGGGCAAGTTGTGTCCGCGCGGCTTCGTTGAGCTTCGTGAGTTCGTCGACCGGCACGAACCGCGGGACGACGACATAACCCCTGTCACGCAGCTGTTCGATTTGCTCCTGCCAAACCGGGCGCGCTGCCATCGCCCTACTCATGCGCGAGTCTCCGGACTCCCATCTCGCGCAGGGCGTCGGCGACGGCGGACACGGCCCGTGTCATGGTATCGGCGCCGATCGCGCCGATACAGCCGATGCGGAAGGTATCGACGGCCGTCAGCTTACCCGGATACAGAATGAATCCGCGGCCGCGCACCCGGCGATAGAAGTCGGTGAAGTCGTACTTGGAATCGGGCGGAGAGTGAAACGTGACGATGACGGGAGCCTGCAAGGCGTCCGGCAGGAATGTCTTGAAGCCCAACGCCCGCATGCCGGATACCAGCGCGGCGCAGTTCTCCGTGTAGCGCGCCAGCCGGGCCGCCGGGCCGCCCTGCGCCTGGTATTGGTCGATGGCGGCGCGTAGAGCGGCGATGACATGGGTCGGCGGCGTGAACCGCCACTGCCCTGTCTTCTGCATGTACTGCCACTGGTCGAGCAAGTCCATGGCGAGCGAACAACTGTTGCCGGCGGAGCCCTGCAGCGTCCTCCGGCGGGCGATGACGAAACCCATGCCAGGCACGCCCTCGAGACATTTCCCCGACGCCGCAATGAGAGCGTCGAAGCGGATGGTCCGAGCGTCGATGGGTATGGCTCCGTAGGAGCTCATCGCATCGACGATCAGGCCGCGGCCGTGATTCGCGACGATCGCCGCGATTTCCGGCAGCGGATTAAGGATTCCCGTCCCCGTCTCGCAGTGCACTTGAGCGACATGGGAAATCGAGGTATCCGCGGTCAACGCGGCGTCGATCCGCGCCGGGTCAGCCGGCTCGTCCTCGGCGTGCGGCAGCACGACCGCTTCGCGGCCCAGATAGCTTAAGATCCGCACGATACGCTTGCAGTAGCTGCCATTCTCCGGCACGAGCACCTTCCCGCCCTT
>WNFG01003414.1_pt1 | contig 15062 bp, 15 predicted proteins | sample 5400431 | NCBI WGS metagenome assembly WNFG01 (sample SAMN13153346, study PRJNA577476) | soil metagenome | isolation source: 120 cm saprolite under Douglas fir tree site 2 hole 3 replicate 2 | place: USA:California | collected 2015-04-18 | reverse complement strand
TGTGAAGCTATCGTGTGCCGTACCCTGTAGATTCCTCAGCATCTGTTCTCTTGATTCCCCTTCGGACTGGTTTGCGAGCCTGGCTCGTTCGGACTTCTGTTGCTCGCGAATGTTTTGAAGGAAACGTTCACGTGCTTGAACTTGCTCTGTAATAGTGGAAAGGAGTTTGCTGGCTTCGCTATATTCTGGCGCATTGGGTGGAATTTTTGTTAGATGGCGAACAGTTTCATCATCAGATGGAATGCAAATGAGCTTTGAACCTACGCTCGGGCACATAGCTCGAGCAACACTCAAGTGTTCAGCGGAGGAAAGATGGTTGAACCTATAGCTGTCATAGGCCTCAGAGGCAGATTCATAAACAGCCGCCACAGCAAACCCGCCAAAAAGAAAGAGGAGAAGTGCCGTGATAACCTTCCCGCCCGGCGTCGTGGACTTGTTAAAAACAGAAAAACTTTTTTTTAATCTGTTGAAAAACATACGCGCTGCCGATCTCGCAGCCATGGAACTTCCCGGAACCCGGCGCTCCGGGTTTCGACATCATCGGCGCTTAACCCGCCGTCTGCCGGCAAAGTATACCCCACTTACCAAACCATCAGAGGAGGGAGGTTAGTAGATACACGCTGCTCCCACAGTGAAATAATGTAGAGCCCTTCGATCCCAGCGAGATGCAATCTTCTAAATACTTTTATCGCCCATCTCGCCCTCTCCCCCGGTTTGACCTCCCCTCCCCAACATGCTATAAATGCCCGTTTTCTGTGTCGCGGTCATTCAGTCCGGGCGATCGCCCTAGTCTGACGACTGCGCCACCAATTTAGTCCGACGCGGCCAAGCTCAGCACTCCTGTTCTAGTCTTGTAGTGGAAGCGTGTTCGGAACGCCGGCAATGCGCTCCCTCCGATGCTATAAAGAAGAGTTCGGAGGCATAAGTCTGCCGGATGTCAGTGCCCTAACACGCAATGAAACACGTGCTCATTCCTGATCAAGTTCTTATCCCTGGAGGATACCCATGCGCATCTGGATGGCTAATCTTGCGTCCTTAGGATGCCGGTTCGCAAAGACGTTCTCAGTCGCCGCGGCGTTTCTGACGCTCGGCGCGGCCGCCGCTTTCGCCCAGCCCAGTTCGGAAGTTGGTGGCGAGGCTAACCTGAAGTTGCCTGACCTGTCGCAAGTCCAGTTTCTTGGAGTAGACGGCCACCGGCTGCTGCTCTTTGGAATTCTGTTCTGTGTCTTCGGACTGCTTTTCGGGCTCACCATCTACACGCGCCTGAAAAACCTGCCAGTGCACCGCGCCATGCGCGAGATTTCGGAACTCATTTACGAGACCTGCAAGACCTACCTCATCACCCAGGGAAAATTTCTGCTGCTGCTTTGGGCGTTCATCGCGGTCATCATCGTCCTCTACTTCGGAGTGCTGCTGAAGTATGAAGCCGTGCGCGTGATCGTCATCTTGCTGTTCAGCGTTGTGGGAATTGCGGGCAGCTACGGCGTGGCCTGGTTCGGCATTCGCGTCTTAAAGCCGGCATGAGCATTGGCATGATGCTGATCAGCGTTGAGTTGCTCATGATGCTCATCATCCTGCTCTTTATTCCCAGAGACTACGCTGGCCCCTGCTTCATCGGCTTCGCGATTGGCGAGTCGCTGGGGGCGGCGGCGCTGCGTATCGCTGGAGGCATCTTCACCAAGATCGCCGACATTGGCTCCGACCTGATGAAGATCGTCTTCAAAATTAAAGAAGACGACGCCCGCAACCCCGGCGTGATCGCAGATTGCACCGGAGACAATGCCGGTGATTCGGTTGGTCCTAGCGCTGATGGTGATGCTGATTGCCAGCGCTGCCTCATATTTCATCAACGCCGCTATCGCCAAAGCCAAATACGGCAATGCTATTGAAATGAATTTTGAGGCGCCGCTGACCTCGCTGGTGTGGATCACGTCCATCGTTTCGATCGCGCTTACTTACCTGATCTCGTCGCTGATCATTCCTGTTCTTGGTGGCGACTCGACTCAATGGTGGAAGCTGGCGACAATTATTTCCTGCGGGACGCTCGCCGGTGCGGTCATTCCCGAACTGGTCAAAGTATTCACCTCGACCGAGTCGCGGCACGTCCGAGAAGTTGTCACTTCCGCTCAAGAAGGCGGCGCTTCGCTCGGAATTCTTTCGGGCTTCGTCTCCGGCAACTTTTCTGGCTACTGGTTAGGCCTCTCGATGGTCGCGCTGATGTCCGTAGGCTACTACTTCAGCCTGATGGGCTTGAGCGGACTCATGATTGCGGCCCCCGTGTTCGCCTTCGGACTGGTGGCTTTCGGCTTCCTGGGCATGGGTCCCGTAACGATTGCAGTGGATTCTTACGGGCCGGTCACTGACAACGCGCAGTCGGTTTATGAATTGTCGCTGATCGAGCAGGTTCCAAACATTACAGCCGAACTCAAGCGCGACTTCAAGATGGACGCAAACTTCGAACGCGCCAAAGACCTGCTCGAAGAAAACGACGGCGCCGGCAACACCTTCAAAGCCACCGCCAAGCCCGTGCTGATCGGTACGGCAGTAGTCGGCGCCACCACCATGATTTTCTCCATCATAATGGCGTTAACCCACGGGCTCGCCGCGAACGTAGACAAACTGTCGCTGCTGCACGCCCCATTCGTGCTCGGCCTGATCACCGGTGGCGCCATGATTTATTGGTTCACGGGCGCTTCCACCCAAGCCGTGACGACAGGAGCGTACCGCGCCGTAGAATTCATCAAAGCCAACATCAAGCTGGAAGGCGTAGAAAAAGCCTCAGTAGCCGACAGCAAAAAAGTAGTAGAAATCTGTACCCAGTATGCGCAGAAGGGGATGCTGAATATCTTTATTGCGGTGTTTTTCGCTACTTTGGCGTTTGCTTTTGTGGAACCGTTTTTCTTCATTGGATATCTGATCTCGATTGCGACTTTCGGGCTTTACCAGGCAATTTTTATGGCGAATGCGGGAGCGGCCTGGGATAACGCGAAGAAAATCGTTGAGGTTGAATTGAAACAGAAAGGAACGCCACTGCACGATGCCACCGTCATCGGCGATACGGTGGGCGACCCGTTCAAAGATACTTCGTCGGTGGCGTTGAATCCGGTGATCAAGTTCACTACGCTTTTTGGGCTGCTGGCTGTGGAGTTGGCGGTAAAGTTGACCAACGAGGCGGGTGCAAATGTCAGCAATATTCTTGCGCTGCTCTTCTTTTTGGTATCGGTGACTTTCGTGTATCGCTCGTTTTATTCGATGCGGATTGGATCTGGAAACGCGGCCAAGGTGGCGAGGGTGGCGGCGGATTGATTCAATGCAACTCTCTCATGGCCTATCTGCGCGCGCGAGAAGCCAGTAGGCGGATGGACGACGGCAGACCGAATCAATTCAGTGTACTGGTGTTGGCGCCGGATTGTTTTCAACGGACTTCAGCGTCCGCAGGAAAAGTACCAACTGCCAGCGCTGCATTTCCGGCAAGCGGCTGAAGGATGGCATACCGCGGTCGGGATTTCCATTAGTGATTTTCCAGAATAACGTCCCGTCGCTCTGTGCCTGTACGAGTGACAACTGCAAATCGGCGGCGCGCTTCTTTATCTTTCCGCTTCCATCTTCGCCGTGACATTCGACGCAGTTTCGCAGAAAAAGTTTTTTACCTCCGGCGGCAGCGTCTGACTTTTCTGCAAGCGGATTTATTCGTGCTGCGGCCTCTGGCGGAGCCTGCCATTTGGGATCGGGCTGATACGACGTATTCTGCGCCAGCATTGGGCTCAGCAACGAAATCGCGAAAATGGTGAGCAGCACGGTCCGGATGGTACTCACGGTTTGCCTCTGAACATCTGTGCCAGCTTGCTGCTGAAGCCGCGAATTTCGTAGCTGTAGCCGAAGCGCAGTAACACAGGATTGCTGCCGTGGGTCAGACCGATGGCGGGGGAGAAGCGCAAACTAGTGTTGTCGCTGATCTGCCAGGAGACAACTGGCGCCAGGTATTGGGCGGTATCGTGAAATCCGAAACCCTTCGTGCTGCCCAGCCCGCCGTACAGTTCCACGCCGGCACTGAAATTCTCCCGACAAAAATGACACTTCGCGCCTGAGGCCAAGCTGGCGAGAGGACGGTAGACGCCCAGTGCGTAGCCGAATTCAAGCCCTTCGTCGGCGGAAAAATTCTTCTCCAAGATGAAGTTCTCGGCTATGTTCCAGTCGTGGACATTGCTGGAGAGGATGAGCTTGGTCTCCAATTCATGGGCCGGGGTCCGGCTGAGTTCGGAATTGGACTCGTCGAAACTGGGCGCATCTCCCACCACTTCCTTTTGGATACGCGTGGCCTCGTTGAGACCTTCATATTCGACGTACAGAATTGGATTGATGCGGTGTTCGCGCGCCAGAGGACGAAAGCGATTTTCCAATCGCCACCCTGTAAAAACGGCGCTATCGCCGGCAGTCGATTGTCCCTCAAGGTAAAGTTCGGAGGTCCACCTCGCGGTTACTCCATATTCCAATTCCACATAAGGAGCGAAATAGAAGCGCTGGCCAGCGCGGGGGACTCCCAAAGTAGCAGAGGGTGAGATTTCCAGGTTACCTGGTTCTTCCATGTGGTGATCGTAGGTAACGAAATATGGCGCCTCCTGGGCGCCGGATGCGGGCAGCAAGAAACATGCGCCGAGTACCAAGGCTGAAAGATGCCGAAGACGCATGATGCGGGGTTCCTCCGTAGATGCAACTGAGTTGCAATTACTTACTACGAAGTACCACTCTAACTGCGGCAAACGAAAATCGTCAATATAGCAGGATATTTTCTGTTGCGAAGTTCTTGCAACCAATTGCAACGCAATCGGGGAGATTAGGCTTTTTCGCTGGAACTGCCGCGGTGCTCCAGGCTCAAGCAGCAGTAGTAGCCCGGCAATGTGAGCAGTACCCGCCAATTTCCATCCGCGTTACGACGATGTGAAACTGGCACTCGCGCTGGATCTGACCCTTGAGACGATCGAAGAGGTCACTCTCGAATTCCATTATCTTGCCGCAGCGCAAGCAGGCCATGTGCATATGATCACGCTGGGGCCGACGCTCATAGTAATGCTTCTCGCCTTCGAGGTGCATCAGGTCAAGTTCGTCTACCAGGCCATAACGCTTAAGCAGGGCCAGCGTCCGGTAGACGGTTACACGGTCAATATGAGGATCCAGTTTGTGCGCCTTGCGCAGGATCTGGCTGGCGTCGAGGTGCTGTTTCGCCGTCTCGACTACGCCGAGGATAGTGCGACGCTGGCGGGTCATCCGCAGCCCGCGTGACATGAGTTCCGCTTGTAATCGGCCGGGTTGTTCTGTCTGAGGCAGGGGCATGGTTGCACTCTAGTTGACAACGAGTTGCAATATGATAGCGCAACACTGCTCCGCTGAGGAAGTAGGAACTGTTACTGGTTGCGGATGCGCTACGGCTGGGTAGATTCCTGGGGAAGCATGGGCAGACGTGCAAAGACATTCTTCACTACGCGATCGCAGCGAATTCCCATGAAAGCGAATGCATCTGCGCGGCTGCTGCCGGCACGCGCATAAAGCTCTCTCCGCAGGAGTGCGCGGGCGCGATGCAAACGGACTTTGACATTCTCTTCACTAATCTCGAGTGATTCCGCAGCTTCGGCTGTGCTTAACTCTTCGATATCTCGCATCATGAGAACGGTGCGATAGCTCTCCGGCAGCGAGAGAATCGCGTCTTCCAATATGGCGTGGCTCTGGGCAGTGGCAGCTTCCAGCTCCGGGCTGGGAGAAGCAGACGCGAATTTCATGTTTTCCCCCTGGACGGCGCTGAGTTCATCGAGCGCGTCATAACGTTTGCCGCGGTGGGCTCGGGCCAGCGCCTCATGCACAGCGATGCGAGTGAGCCATGTAGAAAATTTTGCCCGCCCAGCGAACTGGCTCAAGTGCTGGTAAGCCCGCACATAGGCGTCTTGCATAACGTCCTCGGCTTCGTCGTCCTGACGGAGAATCGAGCGAGCAACCCGGTACAGACGCTGGTTGTATCGTCGCATCAGGATTTCAAACAAGGCTGTCTCGCCCTTCAAGACACGGGTGACCACTTGCTCATCGGTCAACTCGGCGGAGTTAGCGAGTTGCAAAATCGCACTGGCTGGCATGACTTCCATACTCTACTAGAGTGTCCGGGAGGAGAACGGTTACACGGCATCCCCACGGCCAGCACAGCGCCCTTACTGACCTTTCATCTTATCCCTGATGCGGCGGGCTAGTTTCTCGATTTCCTCCGCCTTTTTTATCACTTCCACAGACAATAGGTTTTCATTCGATTTATCGACGTATTCTTTGAGCTCAGCAGACAATTTCAGCAGTTGGTCGGTGTCGTGCTTGAGGGCGGCTTGCCGCTCCTGGTTTGCCTTCTTGGCCATGTCGCGTTCGATCTTGGCGTGCTCTTCGTCCTCAGGTAGGGGTTGCTGGTTGATCTGCGGCGGTGGCTGTTGGTTGCCCTGGGGCCGGGCGTGGGCTTGCGCCCCAGGTGCGGAGAAGCCAGTGACCGGAAAGGCTAGCGCCAACAGCACGGAAAATAGTGGCAGGCGTTTAGAGAACACGCTGACCTCGAGATTACGAAAGATAAGTTCATTATAAGGGCCGGAGATGTGCCGGTCGAAAGGTGGCATCGTCGCTCTGCTTGGGCTTCTAACACCACCGGACTTGTAAAAACCCGCCCTGTCTCTCCCAAAAACCCGAGAGACGAGGACGGGGGACTCCTCGCTTTTGGGGCTACTCGATAGATTAAAGATAGCGGGTCTGTGAGGCTACTACCGGACACCCTTGCTATAATCGCGCTCGAAATATGAGCTCCAACTCTTTCATTCTCGCTCAGGTTCGGAGCAACTGGAACGTGGTTGCTCTTTTGCGGGATTGGCAGGAAGACACCATGAACTTCCTGCGCCATGACGCCCCGAAAATTGTCCTGGTGATGATCGTTTCCTTGGTGCTGATCCGGCTACTACGGGCCATCACCCGAAAGACGGCGTCATTGCAGGCCAAGCGGCTACCCCCGGGATTTCGGGCGCAGCAGGTACGGACCTTGGCGTCCGTCCTAAATAGTATTGGCGTGTTTGTGATCGTATTCGTCGCCGCGCTGATGGTGCTGGCACAACTGAACCTTCACTTGGAACCGCTGCTGGCGAGTGCGGGCATTGCCGGGCTGGCGATTGGTTTCGGCGCGCAGACTCTGGTCCACGACTTTATTAACGGCTTCTACATCCTGCTGGAAAATCAATACGACATTGGGGACGTTGTGCGCATCGCGGGAGTAAAAGGCACTGTGGAGGAGATGAGCCTGCGGCGCACCGTACTGCGCGACGACGATGGCACCTTGCACATGGTTCCGAACAGCGAGATCAAGATTGTGTCGAACACGACCCGCGACTGGTCGCAGGTTTCGCTGCGCATCGCGGTCGCCTATAGTGAGCCCAGCGACCGAGTGGTGAATTTGCTGCGGCAGGTCGCAGAGGAAGTACGGCACGATCCGGCGTTCGCCGACGACATTGTGGCTGACATCCAAGTGCCCGGAATCGAGCGCGTGGGCAACGGTGAAGCTGATTATCTAGTGCTGGTCAAGACTCGTCCCAACCGGCAGTATGCCGTGAGCCGGGAGTTGCGGCGTCGCATCAAGGAAAGCTTTCAGAAAAATAACATTCAGCCTGGCGGACCGGGACGGGTGTATGTGGTGGACCAGGGCACGGGCGGCGGGCCGTGAAGAATATATTATGACTGGCCGCATCCTGCTGGGCATGGCGATTCTCGGGAACTGTACGGTGTCGGTCGCCACCTTCGCGCTTCACGGCTGGAACGCTGAGAGTGCGCACGCCGCTGCACGCAATACGGCGCGCTTCTCTTCGCTTTGGTTCATTGTGGCGTTTGCGGCGCCCGGCATGGTCCGCCTAGTGCGTTCATTCCCTGCTCCAGTGACATTGATTTATTCATTCGTCGCGGCACACATGGTGCACTTTGTCACCATCGCCGTCTTGCTTGTGACCTTCGAGAGGGCAGATGTCTTGCACAACACGATCCGGGCCGCGGCCGTGGTGCTGAGTGGCTTCTCAGTCGTCGTGGGCGTAGTGTTGACGGCAACGCCCCGAGCGTCGCTGCTCTACACAGCCGTCCATAGAGCGATGATCTACGTTATTTTTCTTATCTTCTTCCTCGCCTACCTGAATAACCCCGTAACGCCTTTGCGCCTGCTGGTCATTCCGCTGGGACTCGCGCTCATTCTCAGGCTGAGCAAGCGCATGACGCACTGGTCGGCGGGGATGAAACCTGCCGGGTAGCATGAACCATGCGGTCGAACCGAGGAGTCGTGGTTTAAGATAGCCAGCTCAGAGGACAGAGATAAATGGAGGCTCAATGGAACACCGACTAACGAAAATGGCAACTTTGATGGCTGCCCTGACTGTGGCGGCCGGCATGCTGACCCTTTCGGCACACTCACAGGATACAAACAAGAAAGATACTGCTACCAAGCCGCCACTAAGCTCGTCGCAGGCGGTTCTCGACACCTGGAATGATATTGGACGGAAACTGATTGCGATGGCGGAGGACTTTCCCGAAGACAAGTATGACTTCAAGCCCACCCCGGCGCAGCGCAGCTTCGCCGAACAACTGCTGCATGCCGCGGGCGCCAACTACTTCTTCACTAATTTAGCGCAGGGGCAGAAACTGCCCGCCGAGGAAGATCCGAAGCGTGAGCAGTACAAGACCAAGGCGGACGTTGCCGCGTTCGTCAAGAAGTCATTTGCCGACGGGGCCGCAGTCATCAAGGCAAAGGGCGACAAGGGCATGGACGAACTGTTGACTGATCCTAACAGCCATCAGCAGATCCGCGTCGCCGACGTGGCGTATGGCTTCATCGAACATTCAGGTGAGCACTATGGTCAGTTAGCCGTCTACTACCGGGTAGCAGGACTGGTGCCCCCGGAATCGCGGCCGAAGAAATAATGGAGCGCAGCCCAGGAGGTTTTCTGGACATTCAATCTTGTGCCTGGACTGAGCAAGGGATGGTACGAACGACATCATTTCGGCTGCAAAGTGCATAGATCCTTCGTGTCGCCGAGCCTTCGCTCTGCTCAGGCGCGGCTCGCTCAGGATGACAGTGCTGTTTTAGCGGAATCGGAAGCTGCACACCGAACCGAACCACGATAACTTACCAAGTAACTGGGTTCAGGCTGCACCCTTCTCGACTGGAAGGCCGGCTTCCATCCATCCCTGCTTACCGGCGGGATAATGAGCAACGTTGGTGTAACCCATTGCCGCCAATTCACGGGCGGCATATTCGCTGGCATGTCAATTAACGTTCGCGCAGTAGGTAACGATCTCTGCTGACTTATCGGGTAGCGCTGAAGGCGCGGAATCTTTAATGCGATCAGGTGGAAGATTCATGGCTCCCGGTAAGTGGGCTTCCCGATAACGCTCGGGCGCCAGGGTCTCGACGAGTTTAAAATTAGGCGATCGCTGCTGGACTTTCTGCTTCAGTTCATCGGTGGTAATCACATCGGACATCGCGGGCCTCCTTACGAGCATCGCGCCATAGAATAGATATGATTATCCAGCCCCGCTCAGGTTGCCTACGCCGCTAAATTAAGTAAAGCAAAAGGCACGAACGAGAGTCCGTGCCTGATGGCGTAGCGGGTTGTTACAGCCTTACTTGCTGCAGGTCTCGCTGACCATTTTCAGGTCGGTGACGCGCAGATCGCCGACTTCTTCTTTGCCAGCCGCTTTCTCTACCGCCCCTTCTTTCTTTTCTTCCGCTTTTTCGGCTGCCTTGGATTCGTGGGCAGGAGATCCCGTCACGGTCACTTTGTGTCCCAGGTGCTCGTCGAGTTTGACGGTGGTGCTGCGGAGGCCCCAAGTCTTGCCGTCTTCACCGGTGATGGAAAATTCACCAGGCTCGTCACCTTTTTGCAGACAGCCAGTCACGGTCTTGGCGTGCCCGGGCTTTTTAGTAGCATTTTGGTCTTTTTGTTCCTGTTTTTCCTGCGCGGCGGTGTCCTGCGCGTGCAGCGCAATTGGGCAAAGGCTTACGAACAGAATGGGAATCAGCCAATAGGACAATCTGACGATTTTCTGCAACATAGTCTGCCTCCTTGGCATTTTTGCCTCGCGGTCCATCTTGGCACCGTGGGCGTCTTCAGAAGAGAAAATTATACTCGCAAATGGAGGGCGATAGGCTGGACCCCACTCACCAGAGCCGGTGTCGGGCCTCAAGAGAAGAGCCGCGGGCGAGGGCGCCCGCGCCACACAAACAAGTTACAGAGAGCTCATGTTTGATAGGAATTCGCCATTTGCCTTGGTTTTGCTGAGCTTATCAATGAGCAATTCCATGGCTTCTACAGGGGATAGCGGATTCAGGACCTTTCGCAGGACCCAGATGCGCGAGAGATCTTCCCTGGGGATCAGCAGTTCTTCTTTTCTGGTGCCGGAGCGCTGGATGTCGATGGCGGGGAAGACGCGCTTATCCACCAGTTTGCGCTCGAGAATGATTTCGCTGTTGCCAGTCCCCTTGAATTCTTCAAAAATGACGTCATCCATGCGCGAACCTGTATCGATCAAAGCGGTGGCGATGATAGTCAACGAACCGCCTTCTTCGATGTTACGCGCCGAACCGAAGAACCGTTTCGGACGCTGGAGGGCGTTGGAGTCGACGCCGCCAGACAGCACTTTACCGCTGGGCGGGACGATGGTGTTGTAGGCGCGGGCCAGACGCGTAATCGAATCGAGAAGGATGACTACGTCGCGCTTGTGTTCGACCAGGCGTTTGGCCTTTTCGATCACCATCTCCGCGACCTGCACGTGGCGGGCGGCAGGCTCATCAAAGGTGGAAGAAATGACCTCGCCCTTCACGGAACGCTGCATGTCGGTAACTTCTTCCGGACGCTCGTCAATCAGCAGAACCATAAGCACGACTTCGGGATGATTGGTGGTGATGGAGTTGGCGACGTTCTGCAACAGCATGGTCTTGCCGGCGCGAGGTGGCGAAACGATCAGACCACGTTGTCCCTTGCCGAGGGGCGTCAGCAGATCCATGACGCGGGCGCTGACGTTTTCGCGAGCGGTCTCAAGTTTTAAGCGTTCCTGGGGGTAAAGTGGGGTCAGGTTGTCGAACAGAATCTTATTGCGGGCTTCTTCAGGCGATTCGAAGTTGACGGCTTCGATCTTGACCAGCGCGAAATATTTTTCCCCTTCGTGCGGCGGACGCACCTGGCCGCTGATGGTGTCTCCAGTCTTAAGGTCGAACTTGCGGATCTGCGATGGCGAAACGTAGATATCATCCGGGCCCGGCAGGTAGTTGTAGTCGGGCGAGCGCAGGAAGCCGTATCCGTCAGGCAAGATTTCCAGCACGCCTTCGGCGAAAATGTGTCCTTCCTTCTCGCTTTGGGCCTGGAGGATCTTGAAGATGAGGTCCTGCTTGCGCAGACCGCTGGCACCGGGCAGATCCAGAGATCGGGCGATCTTGGTCAACTCGGTAATATTTTTTTCTTTGAGTTCAGCTATGGTCATATTCACCTACGGAAGATTTTCAAAGGGGGGTAGCTAGGCAAGACTGGCACTGCTCGGGCAGGCGGCGGGGCTGGTTAGGCAGCCCGCCGTTGAGCCTCGGCAACATTCTCCGGTTCGGAAAGAATCGCTTGCCGTTCCGAGCTGGCAATCTTATCCAGGACTTCGTTCATGGTTTCCTGGATGCGAGTGTTGGGTTTGTGAAACCTGCGAGTCGCTTTGGATGCAAGCTGACAGAGCATATAACGGTTTCGCAAGGTCTGTAAAGCATCAAAAACGCGATCAGAGCGCATCTTCCTTCGTTCTCCTAACTGTATGATATCGGCCATTTGGACCCTATCCTTTGCGCCCAGGTTGGCGGTTCCCGGTGCCAATCGCTCATCTCGGATGGGTTTTGAACGGGATGCCTAAAACACTGGTATAGATGCTCCGCTTCGCCCCAAAGTTGCTCAAATTTATGGGGTTTGTACCTTCACGCGGAGGTTCCTTAGGATGGCCGAAAAGCTGTAAAGATGTCTAAGGAACGGCCTAATGTATACACAATTGCAGGGAAGGTCAAGTAATCTTTTCGATTCGCCGGATGACCCCAATCTCTTTCGGAATCTTGGGGCTACGCCCAGAAGGTACGGTCGAGGGTCCGGTACTGGATGGCTTCGGCGATGTGTTTGGGCTGGATGGCGGGGGCTGCCTCCAGGTCGGCAACAGTGCGGGCTACCTTTAATATGCGGTCATGGGCACGGGCAGTGAGGCTTTGCTGGGCCATGGCACGTTCCAGGAGTCGTTCACAGTCGGGGGAAAGCTCGCAGAAGGCGCGGATGTGCCGAGGAGCTAGCTGGGCGTTGCAATAGAGTTTCTCTTTTAATCCCGAGAAACGGGCCAGTTGAGTCTCCCGCGCGCGGATAACGCGCTCGCGAATACTGGCTGAGCTTTCCGGGACGGAAGTAGATCGCATTTCTTTGTAATTTACCGCTGGCACGTCAATGTGTATATCGATGCGGTCCAGCAGCGGGCCGGAAATCTTCGAGATGTAGCGCTGGATGATGGGCGAAGTGCAGTGGCAGTCGCGCGTACGGTCATTGAAAAATCCGCAGGGGCAGGGATTCATGGCAGCGGCCAGCATGAACCGCGCGGGGAAAGTCAGCGACATAGAAGCGCGAGCGATGCAGACGGTGCCATCTTCAAGTGGTTGACGCATGACTTCCAGAACATTGCGCGGGAATTCGGGCAATTCGTCGAGAAAAAGAACTCCGTTGTGGGCAAGAGAGACTTCCCCGGGCCGAGGTATGACACCCCCGCCGATTAGTCCCGCGTCGGAAATGGTGTGATGGGGTGAGCGGTAAGGTCGCAGGCCGACCAGACCTACTCCGGGATCGAGCACCCCGGCGACGCTGTGAATCTTCGTGGTTTCAAGGGCTTCTTCAAAGGTGAGCGGCGGAAGAATGGTAGGCATACGCTTGGCCAGCATGGTTTTGCCGGAACCGGGCGGGCCGATCATGAGGATGTTGTGGCCACCGGCGCAGGCAATTTCAAGGGCGCGCTTGGCGGTTTGCTGGCCGCGGACGTCTTTAAAATCCACCAGGAATTGTTGCGAGTCGTTCAGCAGTGTTTCGCGATCGACCTTGACCGGGGCGATGCCATTGCCCGAATTGATAAATTGGATGACCTCAATGAGGGAACGCACCGGGTAAACTTCGACGCCGCTGACCATGGCTGCTTCACGGGCGTTGACTTCGGGCACAACCAGGCGTGAGATCTTGCGTCCGCGGGCTTCAATGGCGATGGGCAGAGCGCCTCGGATACCGCGAATGCCGCCATCCAGCGACAGTTCGCCAATGAAAAGGCAGTCAGGAATTTCTTTTTTGTTGAGCCCGCCATAAGCACCGAGAATGCCCAAGGCCATGGGTAAGTCGAAGCCCGAACCTTCCTTCTTGATATCGGCGGGAGCGAGGTTGATGGTGATGTGGGTGGGCGGAATATCGTAGCCGCAATTTTTCAGCGCGGCACGGACGCGGTCGCGGCTCTCGCGTACCGCGGCGTCGGGCAGGCCAACAGTGTGAAAGTGGTCCTCATTCATCTTTATGCCGGAGACGTCAACCTCGACTTCAATAATGTTGGCGTCAATGCCGTAGACGGCGGCGCTTAGGGCCTTATAAAGCATGTGAGTGGTGTGTAGTTGCCTGGCGGGCAGTTGCTAGTTGGACCGGGCAGGCTGTGACGCCTCGGACTCAAGTGTAGGACCAATCAAGCGGTCAGGCATGTGATTGAGATCACCGGCAAGTGTGATAGCCCTTGCAGAGGCGGCCGGGTTTCTTCGTGGAAATCCCTTCGTGCGAAATTTAAAAGTCGACCTCGCTTAGCGAACCAAGATGTCCAATAATTAACCGCTGTTCACACTACAAAGGCTGACATAGGATGCAGGGAGACGCCTGCAGGTTGTGGTCAACCTACTCTGTCGGAAACTGTTCGGGCGCGTTATCTATGTCTGATCCGCAAAAACAATCCCCACGCCCGCCGCGTGCGCCTGGCCGTCTGGAACAAGAGGAGAGCAAGCTTTGGCGGTTGGCCTTGTTGTTTCTGGTCCTACTGGCGACCGGTTTGGCTGCGCTCTCCTGGGAACGGCTGCAAAATCTCCCCTATCATCTGGGGGCGCTGCCAATTGGACTGCTAGTCCTGTCCATTTTGTTTGCCACCTACGCGTATGGACGGCGGCGGGAAGTTGGGGAACTCAAGCACCTGCTGCAAAATCTCCAAGAGCGGACCGGAGCGACACCGTCGGAGGAACAACTTGATCATCTCAGCCAGCTTATTTTGCGTTCGCAGCGCAGCTTCAAAGAGCTGATTGACTCGTTTGATGATATTGCTTTTGCCATCTCGCTGGATGGTACGTTGCGCACGGTCAACCGGCGTGTTTCCGACCTGCTGGGCATTCCCTTCACGGAAATCGTGGGACGCAAGATCGATGAATTTATCGAAGAGCCGCAACGTGATGAGGCTGATAAGGGCATGAGAAGATTTCTCGAGAAGCGCCGCTGGTCCGGCGTGGTACGCGTGCGCCTGAAAGGCAACTCCAGGGCGCTCTACTTTGATTGCGTACTGAATGCGATCGTGAAAGGAGACGAGGTTGTCGGGGCCAGCACGTTAGCGCGAGACGTCACCGAAGAAAGGGAAAAAGAGCGGCGCTTCACGGAACTGTTCGAGACCTTGCAAGAGGGAGTCTATTTCAGCCGGCCCGAGGGAAAACTGCTCGATGTGAATCCGGCCCTGGTCTCCATGTTGGGATACTCCAGCAAAGAGGAACTGCTTGCCGTAGAACCCAGAGGGCTTAATCTGAACCCTGATGAAGACCCGGTCTTGGGGCGCGGTGTAGACGATCGAGGCGGGACCCGGACCCGGGAAATCACGCTGCGCCGCAAAGACGGCACGCCGGTCATCTTCCAGGATGCTTCGCGAGCAGTATGGGACGGCTCGGGCAATATCATCCGCTACCAGGGCACGCTGGTGGACGTCACCGAAAAGCGGAATATGGAGAAGCAGATCCAGAA